>ENA-OQHD01000020-OQHD01000020.1-human-gut-metagenome-genome-assembly--contig:-NODE-20-length-84546-cov-28.875810_pt1 | contig 84546 bp, 79 predicted proteins | sample MGYA00242560_ERZ504711 | MGnify/ENA primary metagenome ERZ504711 (study PRJEB26092, sample SAMD00036198) | human gut metagenome | host: Homo sapiens | study: EMG produced TPA metagenomics assembly of...
TCTCCTTCATCGGCAGCTGCACGAAGACCGGATCCTCGCCGCCGGCGTACACGGTGGCCGGAATGAGGTTGGCGACGCGCATGCGGCGGGCAGCGCCCTTGCCGAACTCGGTACGGGCAGCGCCTTCAAGAGTGATGGTGGTAGCCATAATCAATATCTCCTTGATACATCGTTCTTATGTTTCGGCGCACCGACGAGCCGCATAAAAAACCCAAGGAGTTTCATATCATACGCCAAGTCGATAACGGAGGCGGAACCTCCCTCGCCAAGACAACAGTTATCTAGTATACATGGTGCGCTGACATTTCCCTGCAATCAGAGGAGCAAGGTGCATAAAACGCGGACTATGCGCAAACCCACGTACAATCGTAGTCAGACAAGCACCAACCAGTGGTAAGGAATCAGAAAATGGCAACGACGCATGACCATTCCGCGCTCATCCGCAACATTCAGCTCGCGACTGGCGTCACGACCGTCGCAGCGACGGGATTGCTCGCGGCGTCAGCACATATGCTGTTCCGCTTTGCCATCGACACGCAGTGGAAGCATTCCATTTTCCATCAGGCGCTGATCGCTCCGGATCGCGAGGGAAAGATGAACCAAGGCGAGGCCAAAGAGGCCGAGCAATGGTTTTCCGAAACGAAACAGCCGGTATCCATCACCAGCCGCGATGGGCTTAAGCTGCATGGCTGGCTCTTCGATCCGGATTGCATCGACCCGACGCCGCATATATATGCCATCTGCGTGCATGGCTATACCGGAGCCCCTGAAGAACAAGCCAAATGGGCACACCGCTATGCCCGCATGGGCTTCACCGTCCTCGCACCATCCCAACGGGCCCAGGATCTGAGCGAAGGACGATATGTAGGCATGGGATGGTTGGAGCGCAATGATCTGCTTGATTGGATACGGCTGATTGTGGATAGCGACGATCAAGCACGCATTCTCCTATTCGGAGGATCCATGGGAGCCACGACGGTGATGATGACGACCGGCACGCCGGAACTGCCACGCAATGTCATCGCGGCAATCGCCGAAAGCGGATACACTTCCGCCCGCATGGAATTCATAGACAGCGCGCGAGGCATGTTCCACATGCCAAAGCTTCTCGCCTCGGCATGTGTGGACGCGGCGGGTCTGATCTGCAAGCGCCGTGCCGGCTATGATTTCACCGAAGCGTCCTGCATACCGTCATTGCGGCATACGGTCATTCCGATGCTGTTCATCCATGGAGGAAAGGACCGCATGGTCAGCCCACGTTTCCTCGACATGAACTACAACGCCTGCTCCAGCATCGACCGCGAACGTCTGCTGGTTCCGGACGCCGATCATATGGAAAGCTCCGCCGTGGATCCGAAACGCTACTGGGACACCGTATACGGATTCATCCGTCGTTCATTCAAGATCTGACAGCCGAACCCCAAAAAATTATAAGCGGTAATGGAAACGCCTCCGGCGAAAGATGGCGCCCCTCACCGCCCGAAGTTCTCAAGACATGCCCGATGCCCGTTCCGTCAGTGCCGTTCTCCCGGATTGCATATCTGCATGGCGACGCCATCCTCCATAATATGGAATCCATGCTTCTCATAGAACGTGGCATTCTTGCTTTCCTCAGGCATAACCTCGATATACAGGTAATCGTGGTACCGCTGCTTGACCATGCCGACAAGATGTCCGGCAATGCCGCGCCCTTGGTATTCAGGATCGACCAGCACATAGTGCATGTATGCCACCATCTCCGTGTCATCAAGCACTCGCACCAGACCCACCAGACGTTCGCCATCCCATGCGCTGAATACGGTGGATGACCCCATCAACGCCTTATGCAACCGTTCAGGATATTGACCGGACACCCAGCCGACTGAAAGAAACAGTCGCTGGGTCTGTTCCTTGGTGAATTTCTTTTCATCCGTATATGTGATAACCATATGGCAAGCATAGAATTGCCGGTATGAAACCGTCTCCTTCTATCTTTGCATACGAAACACAAGTGTCTCGGCCACTCCCCTCATGTATCGAAGTGCGCGGAGCCCACGTACATAATCTGAAAGACGTCGACATCGACATCCCGCTCAACAGCATGGTCGGCATAGCCGGAATCTCAGGCTCAGGAAAAAGCTCCCTCGCGCTTGGCGTGCTGTACGCGGAGGGATCACGACGCTATCTGGAAGCGCTATCGACCTATACAAGAAGACGTATGACCCAGGCAAGCCGCGCAACCGTCGACGAGGTGCGTCATATTCCGGCGGCATTGGCACTGCATCAGCGTCCATCAGTGCCTGGAGTCCGTTCCACGTTCGGCACAATGAGCGAACTGCTCAACAGTCTGCGCCTCCTGTTCTCCCGGATCGGATCGCACGTGTGCGAACACTGCGGAGCACGCAACCAACCCACGATGAACGTTGCCGCCGAGCTTCCGATGCATTGCACGTTCTGCGGCGGACTCATGCATCCGCCATCAGCGGAGGATCTCGCATTCAACGCCGCGGGCGCGTGTCCGACATGCTCAGGCACCGGAATCATGAGGGAAGTCGACCGTTCCGCCTTGGTACCGGATGAGTCGAAAAGCATTGACGAGGGAGCCGTGCTGCCGTGGGGATCGTTGATGTGGGATTTGATGAAGCAAGTATGCGGGGCCATGGGAGTACGTACCAACGTACCGTTCAACCAACTCACCGAACAAGAACGAGATATCGTGTTCGCCGGCCCAGCCATCAAGAAGCACATCCTATACAAGCCGAAAAAAGGCGACGATTTCGCCGAACTCGACTTCACGTACTACAACGCCGTATACACCGTGGAGAACGCCCTCACCAAAGCCAAGGACGAAAAAGGGCTTAAACGTGTTGCGAGGTTCCTCAAAGAGCGTCCCTGCAGCGATTGCGGAGGGACCAGACTTTCCGAACGCGCCCGCCAGCCACGTATCAGAGACATCAATCTGGCTCAGGCAACCGCGATGTCTCTGGACGCACTCGTTTCCTGGGTAGGGTCCGTGCCGGAATCGCTGGAACCACATATGCGCACCATGGCGAGCGCCATCTGTGAATCGTTCCTCAATACGTCACGGCGTTTATTGGAACTCGGTCTCGGGTATCTGTCCTTGGACCGCGCCGGAGCCACGCTGTCCACCGGCGAGCGCCAACGCGTGCAGCTTGCCCGCGCCGTGCGCAATCGCACCACAGGCGTGTTATATGTGCTGGATGAGCCGTCGATTGGGTTGCATCCCGCGAATGTCGACGGACTGCTCGGTGTCATGCGTGACCTGGTGGCTGATGGCAATTCCGTGGTAGTGGTCGATCATGACACTCGGGTGCTGGCCGAAACCGATTATCTCATCGAGATGGGGCCAGGTGCCGGCGCAAAGGGCGGTCAGGTGATTGCGCAGGGAACGGTGCCGCAGGTGATTGATACCCGCGAATCGCGCATCGCGCCGTTCCTTGCCCAGGGTGGCAACGTTCATGACCGTGTGCGTGACAACATTGACGCCCATGAAATCTTCTCCGCAGGACGAATTCATATGGAAACCGACCGTCTGCATACCGTCGGCCCGTTATCGGTAGATATTCCCCGTGGACGGCTGACCGCCGTAACAGGGGTATCCGGTTCCGGCAAGACGACGATGGTACTGGAGATGTTGATGCCCGCTTTGCAGTCGCGGATCGACAGGTCGCCGCAGCCGACGCAGGTGCGGCTCCTCGAGGCGGACGGTGTGTCCAAGGCACATCTTATCGATGCCACGCCTATCGGCGCGAACATACGTTCCACCGTCGCTACATATTGCGGCGTCCATGACGATCTTCGACGCGCGTTCGCAAAAACAGATGCTGCGCGGACCATCGGTCTGAAAGCGGGGGCATTCTCCTATAACACTGGCAAGCTGCGTTGCGCGACGTGCGACGGCACGGGATCGATTTCGCTCGACGTGCAGTTCCTGCCTGACGTCGATATCGAATGCCCGGCATGCCATGGCTCGCGGTATTCCGATGCAATCGCCGAGCTGAAGCTCCCCTGCACCGACGGAGTGGCGTATTCGATGCCGCAGTTAATGACAATGACCGTCGACGATGCCATGCCTGTCTTACGAGATGTCAAACCGATCCAAACGAAGCTTGCCACGTTGCATGAATTGGGTTTGGGCTATCTTGCGTTGGGCGAGCCAACTCCCGCGCTGTCGGGCGGTGAGGCCCAGCGTTTGAAATTGGCCAGCGAGATGGGGCGGAAACAGCATGATGCGGTATTCGTGTTCGATGAGCCGACAATCGGCTTGCATCCGCTTGATGTTCGCGTGCTGCTGCACGTGTTTGATGAACTTGTAGCGAATGGCGCGACGGTGGTCGTCATCGAACATGATTTGGACGTGATTGCCAATGCGGACTATGTGGTGGATATGGGACCGGGCGGCGGTGAAGCAGGCGGACGCGTAGTATGCGAGGGAGCGCCTTCTCGGATCGCCGCATGTCCGGAAAGCGTCACTGGACGATACCTACAATCGTCGCAATGCTGATATTGTCCCATCTTCGGGCATCTGCAGTCAGTCTGATGATGGGACAGGCAGTTCCCGCCATGCTTGAAGATGATGCAGCGCACGTACGATGTTGCATTGATCAAGTAACGTCCCTTCAGCGGCGCACATGGTGGGATACCACATGCGATGGCGGAGCGTGGCTTGTTTGCCAGTACCTTTGATGAGTTCGCCTTCATCAGAGGCATATTGAAAATGCAGATGACTGAGCAGTCCCCCGTGTCTGAGCACGGAGCGTTCAGGCATGGGCTCCATCGCGATGAGTACGGCGAAGGGATCGGAGGCACCGGCATCGCTAGCGTGGAACACATAGCAGGGTTTGCCTTCCAGCCCCTTGTCGTGCACATGATCGAGCCGATATTCATGTGTTGTGATGGGGGTGCGTTTTTCGTCCAGCCAAGTCAGGTTAAAGCCTGCGACAGCATCATCGTCGCCAACTGCGGACGGCTGCTCGATATGCCATCCACCAATGCGGAATCGCCACTCCTTGCCCGAGGTTTTGCAGGCTTTTGCCCAGAAGCGTCGCGCATCGCCGAGCATCATGATCGCGAACAGCGGCTTGGATCGCATGGCTTTCGTCGAATCCTTCCAAGCCCGGTCAAGGTTCGGGTCATGATTGTTGATCAAATGTTCGAAGCTAATCCAGTCTCCCAGCCAATCGTTCACATTGAAGTCCATGCCAGACGATCCTCTTCTTCTCCCTGTTCGTTATGCAGTTCGTCTTCCAGCGCTATGATGCGGTCGCACCATAGCGCTGCAAGCTCATAATCATGTGTTACGACCAACACCGCTTTGCCACGGTCCGCGAGCTTTCGCAGAAGTCCGCCGACTTGGGTCATATGCAACCGGTCCAGTCCGCTGGTCGGTTCGTCCAAAACAATGAATCGCTTATCGCTCATCAAAGCGCAGGCTATAGCCAGCCTCTGCTTTTGACCGCCGGATAAACTCATCGGGTGGCGCTGCACGGAATCCAATAGGTCGAGGTCTCGTAGCACAGCATCGCATCGGTCACGCACAGCGTCATCCATCCCATCAAGTCCCAGTAATGCCTCTTCCCGAACACTATCGGAGAAGAGCTGGTAATTGACGTCCTGCATGACGAGAAATCCGGCACGAGTCAAAGCGCCGCGGCTCGCTTTCGTCCCATTCAATAGCACCATGCCGTTCAACGGAGCGGCAAGACCGCATAGCGTACGTGCCAAAGTGCTTTTGCCAACCCCGTTCGACCCCATAAGGCCAAGAATCTCACCCTCGTGAATGTCGAAATCGGGAATATCACGTGCGAATACGGGTGTCTTGCGGCCTAGAAGTCCCCGCTTTGTATGGCCTACACTCAGGCCGCGCACACCAATGACGACCTGTCGCTTGTCCTCGTCGGGCGCAATGCCTCCATGTTGGAGTTTACGATGCACGGCAAGCCTGTATGGTCTGTCATCGAGGGCGCGCAATCCTAATGCCGCGACGCGCTGTTCGGACATCGCCAGAAAATCGGACGCCTCATATTCACCGAGAATCGTACCGTGATCGAACACTATGAAACGGTCCGCTAAATCCGCGCACCATGCAAGACGGTGTTCGGCAATGACGATGGTCATTCCATCAGCTCTCAATCGGGAGACCATGTCATGCAGCCTGCGAATCGCCACCATATCTAAATTACTTGTCGGCTCATCCATAACGATGAGTCCAGGAGCCAGCATGGTCGATGCCGCGACAGCAAGCTGTTGCTTCTGGCCACCTGAAAGCGTCATGATCCTACGACCTAATAGATGCCTGATGTGAAACTGCTCCGCGACATCATGCACGCGTTGCCGAATCCGCGCGGGAGACATGCCCGTATTCTCGCAGGGGAATGCCAGCTCATCGGTGGAATCAGCATTGAAATACTGCGTCTTCGGATTCTGGAATACGCTGCCCACCTGTCCCACATAGCTTTCCACAGGAGCCAATCCGGCGCGGATTCCGCACGTCATATGGATGCCCTGCAAATCGCCGGAATAGAAACCAGGTATCAGACCATTGAGCAAACGTGTGTACGTGGTTTTGCCACAGCCGCTTTGTCCACATAAGATGGCAATCTCGCCTTGCGGTATGGCACAGCTGATGTCATTCAGCGCATCGACCTCAGCAGCTTCATCAGCATGATATGCGAATGAGCACCGTTGCGTCCATGCGACTATCCGATTGATATCACTTCCGATACTCACCATGCTCCTCCAATGCCCAATGCCAGAGGAACCGTGCAGATGACCATCCATGCCCAATCAATGCCATGCATGCGGATTTCGGTATGACATGTATGAGGCCCGCGAATGCCGATTCCTTTGGTCAGTGCGGCTACGGACAAATCCTGGGCGACCCCCGTAGCGTTCATCAACAACGGCATCAGGATGTATTCCAAAGACTGAGCCGGATGACGGAGCAGGGCGAATGTCCCCTGGGCGATGCCACGTAATGCCATCGCGTCACGAATCTGATGGTAATCGTCATGGATTGTCGGGAAGAACCGGATGCACACCACACATGGAATCACAATCGTCTCCGGAATGCGCATGCGCCGCAGGGCACACACGAATTGACTGGCCGTAGTCGTGGTGAATGCGTATATGCCGGCAATCAGACAAGGCATCATCATCCGGATGCCGACACAAAGCAAACCAAGCATATGCAACCAGCTGCCGCCATCGTCAAGCGTCGATGCCCAAGTCCCCACTAGTAGCAATACATAGATGCAACCGAAGCGTACCGCAGCCGCCCATCGTCCCGCGCCGAGCAGTGGCAGAAGAAGCAGCAATACTGTAAGCGACTCCACAACCACGTCGACATGGAAGAACAGCAACAGGTTGGCCAATGCCACTAGGTACAGTTTGGTTCTTGGGTCCAGGGCCATCAGATGATGCCGGTCTTCGCAAAATGCTTCTTCAGCATACGCTGCCCAAACCAGCCTCCGAGCAACGCACATACCAGTACCACTATCATGGCAATGAAAAACGTGCCGGTATTGACATGTGCGAACACACCATCGATATAGGACGAGTCCTTGCCACGGGCCTGCAGACTGGCCACATAGGCATCCTTCATGAACCACAACGGCAGAATCGGACCGGTCAGCCCATAGCAGAACACGACATAACTCGCCAGGATACCTGTCTTGCTCCGATAGTCCCCGGCGCGAGCGATGGCATCAGCGATGACCGGAAACACGATGCTCGCAGCAAGGGAAAGGATGAAATGTCCGGATACGAACAAGAACAATCCGACGACGATGCCCATCACGCTAATCGCGCCGAATTTTCCGACCTTGGCAACCAGGAGCATATATACGCAACCACAGATCAATGCGGCGACCGCAGGCAGAAGAATCATGCCGAATCCCATCAAAGCCACGGAACTGAACAGCGTGGCCACGGCGACCAGCACGAAATACAAGGCAGTGAACACACCTATCGTGATGAGATCGGGAATGGTCAGATGCCTCGACTTGGTCGACATGCCCTGCTGCGTCATGGTCAGTCCTTTCGATTGTCATGGGCGGCCAGCCACCAATGTATCGAGGAAACACGGAAAAGACAATAGTTTTTCCTCGTTTTCATGGAAAACTATCCAATCCGCGTCGCGGTAATCCATAAACCATCCATACCCAGAGACAATGAAACGACGCCCCGAGTCAACGTCCTCGCTCCAGTCTCAGACGACAAGGCAATATCCCAATGCCGCGGCCATCACAGGAACCACCACCGACGTCAGCACATATCCCACGAACACGGTGATCCGCCCACCGCGCAACAACGTCACGGATTCGTTCATCATGGTGGAGAATGTGGAGAATCCACCAAGGAAGCCGGTCGCCAACATCACATGCGCGGGATCCGACAGAAACCGGCGTGAGTACAGACCTGCAATCACGCCTGCCAGGAATCCGGCAATACTGTTGATCACAAAGGTCGACAAAGGAAATGCCTTATGCCAAGAAGCTTTGATAACGGAATCACAAACATACCTTGCGGCGGCGCCGAGACCACCACACAGGCACACCGATACGGCGATGACCGCATTATTCATCAGTCCGCCTCCTTGCCCATGGCATGGCGATCACCATCGTTATGCTCAGTACCGGCAAACCGCAGCCCGACATGCGCGCCAACGTATGCCAGCAGACAGCCCACGATGAAGGTCGTGCAACAATACGCCGCACAATCCATGGCTTTGCCGTCATGCAGCATAGTGAATTCCTCGAGGGCGAGAGTGGACATGGTGGACAATCCTCCACACATGCCCATGCCACATCCACGGTTCACATATTCCTTCGCGCGTCCCACGGTTCTGCGGGTTCCTCCCAGCCATGCCGAAAGCGCCGCGTATACGAAGCAGGCGGCCATATTCGCCGCGAATGTGCCGATATGGAATGCGCCGCAGTCGGGAATGACCGAACAAGCGTAGCGTAATGCGGTTCCGATGCATCCCCCAAGGAACACCACGCATATGAGATCGACTCGAATGATATGTTGTCGTGCCATGTATCTTCTTTCCAGCGAGGTGCCGAACCAATATGACAGACATGGAAGAATGGCGATGCCACAACCGCTGAAAGCCATAAGGTACAGCACACCCTATGTCGTAGGAACCATCAGCGGGTTTGCGGTTCGAAGCCTGTAACGGCTTCAGGCGAGTCCCATCACCGCAGTCCAGTATATCCGGCACGCGAGGCCGTCCGTACCATCATTCACGATGCGGACAACTTCCCCGGACTACCGCAACGTACGATCCATAACCGTCGCCAATAGCGCGGCGACCCCCAAAACCGCAACTGTGATGCCAATGCCGTGGAGCCCTCCATCAGTGACCGTCTCACCGAAGAACACGCCACTCAATGAGGACGCACCGATAGACCCGATATAGATGGACGTGCGCAGCAGACCAGACGACGTGCCAATATGCTCGGATGCCGCTCGGCGATATAGCACGGTCTGACTGGTCGACATGCTGAGTCCCAACACCAGTCCCGCGACAGCGGAGGCGGTCAACGGCAATACGACCATGCCAGCGGATGACGTGCAAGCCAACAACATGCCCACCGCCACCATCGCCGAACAGCACACCATCAACGGCAGGCGCACTATCGGCTTCTTCGCGATGGATAACGAAGCCACTGTCGCCACCACCCCCATCGGAATGATGAACATGCCGGAAACACCGGCGTTCATATGGCAGGCATCCTCCAACCACTGGGGCAAGGCGTACATGACCACATAAGCGCCAAGCATGGTGAGCATCGCACGCAGAAAATTCAACGTCATCGCATTATCCGCCGCGAGTGAACGCACATCGACGAAAGGCGTTGCCGCATGCAACTCCCACGCGACAAAAGCCAACAAAGCGATGACAGTGACGCAACCGGACACCTTGTCGAAAGTAGGCAAACTCATAAGAACAATCAGCAGCGCGCTGATTGTGATGGAGAATAGCAACAGACCCATGACATCGAGATGCGCGATGAAGAAGGATACGGTCATGCGATGTTCATGCTTCGCATCGGGCTCGATGCTTGCCAATCCCAGCACAATCGTGATGATGCCGACCAACACGTTGACGAAGAAGGTGGAGCGCCATCCCAAAAAGGTGACCAACAGGCCGCCCAACGGTGGACCGACAGCGATGAGCACCAGTCCCACCATAGCGAGAATGGAAAGGACCAACGAAGGCGGTTCCGCCAATCCCATGCGATCAGCCCGTCTGCGAACCAGCAGCATGGCAGCAGGATAGCCACAGGATGTGCCCGCACCAATAAGCACACGCGACGTCAGCAGCACGCCGAGATTCGGGGCGAAACCACCCAGTAGTCCTCCAATCATGACCAATGCCGCACCGGCCATGAACACCGAGCGAGGACCAATGATCTCAGAAAGCTTGCCCGCCGTCGGCTGCGCGATGGCACATGTCAGGTACAGCGCAGATATCAGCAGGGTCGCCCTTCCGGCATCAATCCGCAAATCATGTGAAATCGGTGCGAGCGCCGTCGAGATAAGCGTGCTGTTGACAGGGTTGAGACCGACCCCAAATATCATCGCCATGATGAAGGTCTTGGGAAACGCGGGAGTTTCTCTTGTCTTATCAGCCGTCTTCATCGCGTGTCGCCTCCCGTCGGCAGCGATTCCGTGGCGGCGATGCGTTCGATCAATGTGGTCGCAGCGGCGAGGTCCCCGCGCTCGCCGTCATCCAATGCATATTCGATGGCATGCGCCAGCCAAGTTGTTTGGCTAGCGGTTACGTGGGCGAGGAACGCATGTCCTTCATCGGTCAAGCCGACCAGTCGACGACGACGATCTTTCGAATCGGCATGCTGTGTGACATACCCTGTGGACCTCAGTAGTTCAAGACGCTGGGTGATGGCCTGTTGCGATACGTGTTCGTACGCGGCCAAAGTCGATACCGACAGTTCTCCCTCGGTATCCAGCCGCTTCAACATGGCAAGCTGCGAAGCGGTGATGCCCCGTTCCGCGATGCCGGCCTCATGCTTCATCCGAGCTTGCAGCCTGCTGACCGCAATCGCCAATTCCATGGCGACATCCGATGTCGAATATTCGTCTTTCGTATCCATTTCGATTGCCTCCAGCTGGCCACCATAGCACTTACACAAGCTACTTGTGCAATCTGCTTGCGGATTTCCTCGCATGACGCCACTCGCCGCAAGGCTTCAAACCGTTATCGCCCTGAACAACAAAAAGGGCCATCCCACTTTTGCAGGATGGCCCTCCATATAAGAACAACAGACCTCAGGCAAGTTTGCCGTAGGCTTCGGCATCCACCGGCTCGAGCCATTCGTTGCTCATGGATGCCGGATCGCCCGCAGGGACCATGAAGGCTAGATGCGAGCATGATTCGCCGGGGGCGGCGCCATGCCAGTGCTTCGTATCCGCGGGGATGCAGACGGCCTGCCCGGCCTTGAGCTCCTTTGGCTCCTGTCCCTCGATCTGGTAGTAGCCGCAACCGCCGACCGCGATGAGTACCTGCGCCGCGTTGTGATGGATGTGCCAGTTGTTGCGGCAACCCGGCTCGAAGGTCACGTTATGGATGGCAATCTGCGGAGTCTCGAGCACCGGAGCAAGGTAGCTCTGTCCCACGAAGTACTGCGCGAAGCCGTCGTTCGGTTCTCCCATCGGGAATGCGCTCGGATTTTCCATTGTCGACCCGTCCTTTCATTTATGCTCTGTACCGTTCCCTATTCAACGCCCGGCGAAAAAGAATGTCCAATGTGAGTATGGTATATCGTTCCATGCGTCGATTGCATATCAAACCATTCATGCGAGGTATTGGTTCTGCCAATCGAAACGGGATATGCTGACCTTCCGAACATCAACGGCAGAAGAGCTTCAGTATGACTGACATGAGCTACGCCCCACTGGGATGGTCCGGCATCCAAGTTTCCAAGGTCTGCCTTGGCGGTATGAGTTTCGGCAAGACCTCCCCGTAATTCCATCAGTGGACCATCGATGCCGACGCCACCGAACAGCCGTCAGTACAACATGGCGCTCACCCCATACTCCCCATGGCGTCCGGCCATCTGACCCATCCGTCCTGGGATTCCGATTCCAAACGCGGCACCACCGACGGCACCATGCGCAACAAGTACGATCAGGCACGTGCGCAGGATATGCCGATCATCGAACGCGTGCACGGGCTCGCGGAACGGCTCGGCGTGCCGATGGCGCGGATCGCCCTCGCCTGGCATTGGGCCAAGGACGTCACGGCACCGATCGTCGGCTGCTCGAAGACGGAGCGCGTGGATGATGTCATCGAAGCACTTGGAGTAAAACTCAGCGAATCCGACATCGCCTATCTTGAGGAGCCGTACACGGCGCATGAACTGGTCGGCCCATTGGCCAGGCCGGGCGAGCGCGCGCTGGCCGGCACCCTTGCGCCGACTCTGAAGGAGAAAGCCAAGTAGCGCCACACGTCGCCGGAAAGTGGCTAGCGCACCGGGATGCAGATCTCGGTCACGAACTGGGCGGGATCCGATGTCAACCCTTCATCGATCAACGCGATCTCACGTGAGAACCCGGTGATGTCGAGACCCTGCTCTGCGGTGTACCATATCAGCTCGCGATACCGGTCGGGGGCATCGCCATGACTCCCCCGGAACCGGATGCGCACGCAATCGGTCTCCGGCAATGCCACGGTGTCGCCCTCATATTCGTCCTCGTCGTCAAGCAATAGGAACACCAACCCGTAATCGGCATATCCGCCCTGTTCCAACGATTCCTTGTCAATGCCGACGCCGACCTTGCCGAGGAAGACCAGCGAATCCTTCTGATGCTGCTCCAGCTTGCGGATCGAATATTCCAGGCCGAGATACGAGTCGACCTTCGGTGAATCCCTGATCCAGACGATCCTGCAGGCGGGTTGCCGCACAACACGTATCACGTCGAATTCGGACTGCTCAGCGTCCCGCAGCCGCTCCAAGCGATGGTCGATCTTCCGCTGGACCATTTCCAGCTCATGCTGTTTGCGCTCGATCAGGGCTTTCTGTGCAACAAGCTTGTCCTCGATGACATGCACGTCGCGATTGTGCAGGAACTCGGCTATCTGCGTCAACGGCATATCCAGCACACGCAGGTACCGGATTGTGTTCAGCACCTCGAACTGCTTGGCACCGTAATACCGGTACCCGGTGCGCGGGTCGATATATTCGGGTTCCAGCAAGCCGCAACGCTCATAATGCCGAAGCGTGCCCAGCGACACATTGAACATATCTGCAACCTTGCCTATACGGAACAGTCTGCCGTCACCCGGCAAAGCGTCGCGCCCTCCACTTCGCTCACTCGCCGTCATGCACGCGCCTTCTCCGAAATTACGCCGTGACGCTTGAGCCACGCGTAGAAGCCAAGACAGATCAGCACGGAAAGCAGCGATCCGGCGGGCGCGGCGACGCCCATGGGGAACAAGGTGTTCGGGAACAGCTTGGATGCCAGATACGCCCCGGGCACACGGACCAGGGTGATGGCCACGATATTGTGGATGAATCCGATATAGGAGCGCCCGCATGCGGCGAAGAAGCCGCTGAAGCAGAAGTGGATGCCCGCGAAGATGCTGTCGACGATGTAGCTGCGGATGTACTGTGTTCCCAGCAGGATTACCGTCGCATCGGTGGTGAACAGGCCGACGATGGAGCCCGCCGTCAGTTCCACCACAATCGATATGACGATGCCGTAGACGACGGTGATCGCGGTGGCGTATCGCAGTGTCTTCGTCGCTCGCTCCATCCTGCCGGCACCGATGTTCTGCGCCGAGACGGCGGATACCGTGGCCAGCATGGACGACGGTACCAGGAACAACGCGCTGATCACCTTTTCGACGACGCCGACAGCTGCCGCATCGTTCAGGCCACGGTAGTTGGCGATGACCGTGATGATGATGAAGGCGATCTGGATGCAGCCGTCCTGAACCGCCGTCGGCACTCCGATGCCGAGAATGCCGCGGAGTATGGCCCTATCGGGGCGAAGATCGCCGAACTTCAGTCTGATGCCCGTACGCCGGCGGCGAATCGCCACCAATGTCACGGTCACACTGATGGCCTGCGCCAGTGTGGTGCCCAATGCCGCGCCCGAGGGACCAAGACGCAGCCAGCCCATAAACAGGTAGTCGAACACGATGTTGCAGAAGCATGCAACCGCAATGAAATACATGGGGCTTTTCGAATCGCCCATCCCACGGAACACCGAGCTGATAATGTTGTACGCGACGATGAACGGGATGCCGATATAGCAGATGGTCAGATACTGCGCGGTTCCCTCGACGGCTTCGACTGGCACGCCGATCAGCGAGATGATGTTGTGCACGTTCAACAGCAGAACGACCGTCAGCGCCAACGCGATTCCTGCGAACAGCGTGATGACGTTGCCGATGGCCTTGGCCGCACGGTCGAGCCTGTTCGCGCCGACCGCACGGCCGATGGTGACGGTCGCGCCCATGGCAAGACCCACGATGACCACGGTGAGCATGTACAGCACCTGGCTGCCGTTCGCCACCGCGGTGATGCCGTCGATGCCGATGAACTGTCCGGCGATGAACAGATCGGCCATGCCGTACAGCGTCTGCAGGAAATACGACAGCAGATACGGCAACGCGAAGGTGACGATCGTTCTGAACACGCTTCCCGTTGTCAGGTTCTTTCCCATGGGTTGTCTCTTATCCTCCCGTTTCGGCCTATGTCTTCCAGCAGGAAGGCTAAACCTTACAATGGTTGTAGAGTCAATCCCAAAGCATTGTCATGTCCAATATGCGGAAAACCGTCTTTCACCCCATGACCGGAGCGGTGGCTTCGTCTTCCCCGTCCGGCTCGTCGGCGAGACCCATGAGCTCTCCCATCTTGTCCGCGTACACGCCCGTCTCATGCATGAGCAGGGCCCGCACTGCCCGAAGCGATTCGCGATCCCGAGGAAGACGGTACAAGGCGATGGTCGCGGCCATTTCGCCAAGCTTTTCATAGTTGTCCAACATGCGTTTGCGATCCTTGTGCGAAGCGAGCATCGCATCCATGCGATCCTCCGGTTCGGCGAAAAAGATATATCCGGCAAGGGTAAGCAGCAGACCAGCCTTCCTCACATTGCGTGCCTGGCTGTCAAGTTCTTTGACACCATTCTCGAACATGGTTCGATCACGCAGTCTGAAGCCTTCCTGGAGAAGACCCGAAGCCGACGGCCCCATAAGGGAGATGGCAAGGTCATGCAGATAGAGCGGGTCTTTCCATATATCCTCCACTTCATATACGCCATTGTCCTCGATCTCGGCCAGTAGTTGGGCGACGGGCTTAGTGTTCTCATCCCACAGATTCCGATATGCCTCCACAATGTGTTCGGCGTCATACAGATATCTGGCATCGAGGCAAGCCGGATATTCCAATGAGCTGGTGACGCTCAGATCCACAGAACAGGCATATTCCAGATCCGCCTTGATCCGCATATCCTGCAACTGGGCGCATACATGCCTGTATCGGAAATCGGGATCACATCCCAATTCGACCACTTTCGGATCATCGCGGAGCATACACATACCCAATCCCCCATAAGCGAGAACCATCAGCGCCGCATCAGCGGCCCTAGGCTCGCCCCCTCCCCATCGCAACAGAGTGTATGCGGCCAGACGGTAGGTCTGTCGCAGGTATTCCATCATGCATTCGAGCCGTTTCCTCCTTCCGCCTCCGCTCTTCTTCCCCTTGGTCTTTTTCCTTCGGAACACCTCACGTGTATCGAACAGACCAAGCTGGAACGGCATCCTGTTGCTCGGCCGATGCGTCGCCACCGCGACGGAAGCATCATTAATCATTTCATACAGCCATGCGCTCATGCCGTATTTACGAACCACATTGCGGCATCCGGTCAAGAATTCGGCATCATAGCCTATTTGGAACCGATCCAATATGATCATATCCATGTCGAGGTTCACCGGCCATGACGTGCCGCCGAACAAGTCATCCGCAAGCTCGTGCACCACGTCATCGAACAGGGAAAGCGGACCTTCCATATCGTGTTCGAGACGTATCCGATCAAGGTCCGCGAAACAACGCCCCGAGCTGTACCGGTCGAAGCGCTCGATCAGCCGATCCATCGTTTGCAGGAAAGCCTGTTCGTCCATATTGAATGGCGTGGCCACGGCAACTGTCATATGCAACTCCTTCGTCGTAGAGATGCACCTACTGTCGCATATCCGTCCACCTCTCCGTCACAATCCTTTGAAAAAAGTGAATAAGTGGACAATTTCCACCTATCCACACCCCCATACCTGTCTGTGGACAACTTGCGCAATAACAAAAGGCCCTTCCTCCAAAAAGAGGAAGGGCCTGATCTTCGCGTAGGCGACGAGCCGGTCCGTCAGTTGATGAGTTCCTTGACCGCTGCGATGACGGCCTGCAGACTCGCCTTGGCGTCACCAAACAGCATCTGCGTGTTGTCTTCGAAGTACAGCTCGTTCTGGATGCCGGCATAACCGGTGCCACGGCCACGCTTCATGACCACCACGTTCTGCGCCTTGTCGACGTCGAGAATCGGCATGCCGGAAACCGGGGTGCCCGGCTTGCGGGCGGCCGGATTGGTCACGTCGTTGGCGCCGACCACCAGAGCCACGTTGGCCTGCGGGAACTGCGGATTGATGTCATCCAGGTCGACGAGCTCCTCATACGGGACGTTGGCCTCGGCGAGTAGCACGTTCATATGGCCAGGCATACGGCCTGCCACCGGATGGATGGCGTAGGAGACTTCGACACCATGGTCCTTGAGCAGGGTGCCAAGGTCAGCGAGCTCACGCTGGGCCTGGGCCTGGGCCAGACCGAAGCCCGGCACGAAGATGACCTTCTCTGCGTAGACGAGCTGGACGGCCAGATCGTCGGCGGAGGTTTCCTTCATGGTGCCCTCCAGCCCCTCTCCGGCGCCCGCCGCAGAATTGGAGCCGCCGAAGCCACCAGCCAAGACGGACAGCAGCGGACGGTTCATAGCCTTGGACATGGCGATGGACAGGGTCACGCCCGCCGCACCGACGAGCGCGCCGGCCACGATCAGGGCGATGTTGTTGATGGCCAGACCGGACATGGCCACTGCGGTGCCGGTGCAGGCGTTCAACACGGAGATGACGACCGGCATATCAGCGCCGCCGATCGGGATGACGAACACGAGGCCGTAGCACAGGGCGAACACGGTGGTCAGGATCGACCAGAGCAGACGCTGGTTCGGCTGCACGCACAACATCACGAAGGACACGATGGTGAGCACGACGAACAGGATGTTCCAGAAACCCTTGCCCGGCAGGCTCAGCTTCTTGACCCACTTGATGCCCTGCAGCTTGCCGGCTGCGATCAGCGAGCCGGAGAAGGTGACGGAGCCGATCATGATGCCCAGACCCGCGGTGATGAGCACCACGATGGATGGGGTTTCGGCGGAGGTCAGGATGTCGTTCAATGCCACGAGCGCGGCGGCGCCACCGCCCACGGTGTTGAACACGGAGACCAGCTGCGGCATGTCGGTCATCTTGACCTTCTTGGCGGAGACCACGCCCGCCACGGCGCCGATGACGATGCCGACAATCAGCACGATGACTGCGACGCCATGCTTGAAACCGTTGGAGGCCTCACCTGCGAACAGCACGATGAAGGCCATGGCCACGGCGAACACCATGCCGATGGCGGAGACCATGTTGCCCTTGCGGGCGGTCTTCGGGGAGTTCATCAGGTGCAGGCCGATGACGAACATCACTGCGGCCAGCAGATAGACGAACCATTCGATGACGCCGAGCGGCGTGCTCAGCATTTCGGCCAGGGTACCCATTTACTTGGCCTCCTCTTCCTTCTTCTTGCCCTTGTCGGACTTGAACATCTCCAGCATGCGGTCGGTGACGACGTAGCCGCCGACGACGTTCATCGTGCCCAGCACGGCGGCCAGGAAGATGAACACCCAGGCGAGCGGACTGGTGGCGTGCGCGGCGACGATGACGACGCCCGCGATGACGATGCCGTGGATGGAGTTGGCGCCCGACATCAGCGGGGTGTGCAGGGTGGCGGGCACCTTGCCGATGACCTCGACGCCGATGAGCAGCGCGAGGACGAACAGTGTGATCGCAACGACGATATCCATTGCTTTACTCCTCTTCCTTCTTGGCTTCCTCGCCGCGGCCGGCCACGACCATGGCGTTGTCGAGCTCTTCGTTCAGGTCGATGGCGAGCTTGCCGTCACGCACGAAATGCGCCAGCACGTCGGCCACGTTGCGGCTCAGCAGGTTGGATGCGGTGGTGGACACGCCGCTGGCCAGATACGGGGCGCCGATGATGGTCACGCCGTTGTCGGTGACCTGGGTGCCGACGGAGGAGCCTTCGACGTTGCCGCCAAGGTCGCTTGCCGCGCAATCGACGATGACGGCGCCACGATGCAGACCGGCCACACCGGCCTTGGTCAGAAGGACCGGAGGCTTGCGTCCCGGCACTTTGGCGGTGGTGATGACGATGTCGAAGCCGGCGGCCTTCTGATCGACCGCGGCCTGTTGCTGGGCCTGCTCTTCGGCGCTCAGCGCGCGTGCGTAGCCGCCTTCGCCCTGGCCCTTGGAGAAGTCAAGACCAAGGTCGAGGAACTTGGCGCCCAAGGATTCGACTTCGCCCTTGGATGCCGGACGCACGTCGTACGCGGTGACGACGGCGCCGAGACGCTTGGCGGTGCCGATGGCCTGCAGGCCGGCGATACCGGCGCCCAGAATAAGCACCTTGGCCGGGCGGATGGTGCCAGCGGCGGTGGTCATCATCGGCAGGAAGGAACCGTACGCGTTGGCTGCCACGATGGCGGCCTTGTAGCCCATCACGGAGTTCTGCGACGTCATTTCGTCCATGGACTGCGCGGAGCTCAGCTGACGCGGCAGCTTTTCCATGGCGACGCCGACCAGACCGGCCTTCTCGATCGCGGCGACGTAATCGGCATCGGTGAACGATCCCAACATGCCAATGATCCATGTGCCCTGCTTGACGCGGGCGAGCAGCTCATTGCTTGGACGATCCACAAAACCCAGCGCGTCGGCGCGTGCGATCACATCGTCGGCGGAGACGACCTGCGCGCCCGCCTTCGTATAATCTTCATCAACGTAGTGCGATGCGACGCCCGCACCGGACTCAATCAGACATGTAACACCTGATTTACGCAACCTCGTTACGATATCCGGTGTCAGAGCAACACGGGACTCGTGTTCGGAAGTCTCGTTGAGAACTCCGAAGACCACGGTGGCTTCAGCTTTTTCAGCCATAGGTGCCCTTTCTTCCTCGTTAAAGAAATCTAATGAACAGATACAGCGCCCAAGTGTAACGTACACGGCAACATCGCGGCCGCAATCGTTCATCTTTCGAATCACGGGCTGTATCCGGCATGCGCCGCCCGTTTCCCTGATGGCCTGTCACCTTACGCTACCGTAAGGTGACGTGTCGCGCGCGACGGGCTATCATTCCTTCTTTAGATACCGTTTATATACGTAGGAGAGTCACGTGTCCATCATCACCTCGTTGAACAAGCAGGCCACTAATCTCGCAAGGAAGGCGTTGCGCTTGGGCAACGATTTCGTGCACCCGGTCAGCGACGATTCCGGCAATACACCGGATTACAACGACCCGAACAGCATCCTCTCCCCCGATGGCCATATCGAGCTGCCGCACACCGCTGAATGGGGACCGGGATACCCGTCCACCACGTTCCTTGACCCTGAAACCGGACTGTTGACCACGAAGACAGAGGGCAATCCGCCGCTAGACGAAGGCACCTCCATCTACGATATCTACGCCGACCGCGCCGCTCGTATGGGCGACGAACCATTGTACACGTTCAAGCAAGATGGCGATTGGCACACCAAGACCGCAAATGAGACGCTCGCCGACATCCGCGCCGTCGCGAAGGGCTTGCTGCATTATGGTTTGAAGAAGGGCGATGGCGTGGCTTTCATGTGCCGCACCTCCTACGATTGGGATGTGTTCGACGCGGCCGTCATGGCCTGCGGCGGCGTGCTCGCCACGATTTACGATACCGATTCCGCCGAGCAGATCCGCAATATCGTCAACAATTCCGATGCGCGTCTGCTGGTCGTGGAAACCACTGATATGAAGGCGAAGGCGGACGGGGCCGAAACCGAATGCCCGACTTTGGAGCACATCGTCTGCTTCGAGACCGGTGGTCTTGACGAGATCAAGGCGTATGGCTCCGGTGTGAGCGATGAGGCGCTCGATGCGCGAATCGATTCCGTGCAGAAGACCGATCTGTGCTCCATTGTGTACACGTCCGGTTCGACCGCCGCGCCGAAGGGCGTGGAGATGACGCATGAGCATTATTGCGCCACCGCGTTCAATCTGCCCGATTATATGCCGGAACTGCTGCATGACAAGAAGAACACCGTCCTGCTGTTCCTGCCTCAGGCGCATTCCTTCGCCCGTGCCATCAACTACATCTGCGTAGCAAGCAATCTGCATATTTATATCGCGCAGGGCATCAAGACATTGACCGCCGATTTGCAGGTGGCCAAGCCGACCATCATGATCGTTGTTCCGCGTGTGCTGGAGAAGGTGTACAACGCTGCTTCCCAGAAGGCCGGTCATGGCGCCAAGGGCGTTGCTTTCGCCGCAGCCGTGGTCGCCGCGCAGAATTATATGAAGGAAGTCAGCACCAAGGGGAAGACCGGAACGCTTACCAAGGCACGTCGCGCGGCGTTCGATCCGGTGGTCTATGCCTCGCTGCGTGAGGTGCTCGGCGGACGCGCCAAGTGGATCGTCGCGGGCGGTGCGCCGCTTGATCCGGAGTTGTTGGCGTTCTTCCGTGGTGCCGGCGTGCCGGTCTACGAAGGCTACGGATTGACCGAAACCACCGCGCCGTGCGCGTTCAACGTGCTTGGCGTGCCGTATCATCAGGGTTCCGTCGGCATCGCGTTCCCTGGTTTCGAGCTGCGTATCGCCGAGGATGGGGAGATTCAGGTCAAGGGCGCTTCGGTGTTCCCGAAGTACCATAAGAACGGCGAGGCCACCGAGGATTCCTTTACCGAGGATGGCTGGTACAAGACCGGCGACTTGGGCCGCATTGACGACGATGGCTTCCTGTACATCATCGGACGCAAGAAGGATCTCATCATCACCGCCGGCGGCAAGAACGTCTCCCCTGGCCCGATCGAGGATGTCATCAAGCGTTGCGAATTCGTCTCTCAGGCGTTGGTGCTTGGCGACAAGCGTCCGTTCATCTCCGCGCTGATCACGCTTGACGAGGAAGCGTTGCGTCCATGGCTGGAAAGCAAGGGTCTCAACCGAGATATGTCGATGGAGGAGGCCTCCAGCAACGCGGCCGTCCGCGCCGAAGTCCAGAAGTGGGTCGATCAGGCCAATGAGGGCGTGTCCCGTGCCGAATCCGTGCGTAAGTTCATCATCCTGCCGGAGGAGTTCACACAGGAGAACGGTTTGATGACCGCTTCCATGAAGGTCATCCGTCCGAAGGTGATCAAGCGTTACGCCACCCTGCTGAACACGCAAATGTACACCAAGAAGAAGTGACCATCCAGCACCAACAAGCTTAGAGCATAAGAAAGCCTGCCGCATAAACAGCGGCAGGCTTTATTGTTCCCACCCGGAAAAAATCAGAAGCCCAGCTTCTCAAGCTGCTTGGCTGAGCCGTCAAACGGGCAGCCCAGTGGGTTGACCGTAGGCGAAGTGAGCAGCTTCGCCGCGAAGCGGATCCTAAGCGGCTTAGAAGCCCAGCTTCTCAAGCTGCTTAGGATCCGACTGCCATCCCTTGGCCACCTTGACATGCAGGTCGAGCTTGGCCTTCTGCCCGACGATGCGGTTGACCGCGGTGCGCAGCTTCTTCTTGACGCGTACCAGATGCTCCGCGTTATGTCCGATGATGATCGGCTTCTGCGAATCACGTTCCACGTAGATCGACACAATCACCTGCGCCTTGCCCGCGTAGGATTCGCCGCTGTCGTTGTCTTCCGGATATTCGATGGAATCCACCACCACGGCGAGCGAATGCGGCAGCTCGTCATCCAATTCCTCCAGGAACGCGCCTCGAATCAGTTCGGCGATGGTGTCTTCCGGACGTTCTTCGGTGATTTGCTCGGCCGGATACATCTGCGGTCCTTCGGGCATGTTCTCCACCAGCACGTTGCGTACTTCGGCGAGATTGTCGTGCTCGAGGGCGCTCACCGGCACAATGTCGGTGAAGTCGGCGAACTCGTTGATTTCGATGAGCTTGTCGATCAAAGCGCTTCGGTCCAATTCGTCGATTTTGGTGACGATGGCGATCAGCGGCACCTTCCATTTGAATGTGCCGTCGTCGCGTTTGACGGCGAAATCAGAACGCAGCCTGCTCAGAATGCGTTTGTCGCCGGGGCCGATTTCCTGGTCGGCGGGCAGCAGGAAGGCGATCGCGTCGACATCGGATAGCGATTCGTCGACGACATCGTTCAGCCGCTGTCCGAGCAGCGTACGCGGACGGTGGATACCGGGGGTATCGACCAGCACGATCTGCGCGTTGTCTGTGGTCAGAATGCCGCGGATGGCCTTACGTGTAGTCTCCGGACGGGATGAGGCGATGGCGATCTGCGTGCCGATAAGCGCGTTGATCAGCGTCGATTTGCCGACGTTCGGACGTCCGACCACCGCGACGAAGCCGGAACGATATGGAACGGGGGCTTCGGCGTCGGAATGCTGGGAAGCCGGTTCGGTCACATCTGCGTCAGTCATGCTTGTCCTTGGAATCCTTGTCGTCATGGGATGCCTCTTCGGCACCGTTCGTATGGTCTTCGTGTTGTTCAGTTTCGTCCACGCCCTCGACGTGGGCCGGTTCCACCACGATGGTGGACACTTTCTTGCGGCGTCCCGCGGAGTCGACCGCGGTCAGGCGCAGGCCCCTGGTGACGGCCGTCGAACCGACGATCGGCACGCGGCCAAGCAGCTTGGTGAGCAGACCGTATACCGTGTCGACGTCGTCCTCGTCGATGTCGATTTCGAAGATCTCCTCCAAGTCGGCGATGGGCGTGCGTGCCGGCATGCTCCATTTGTTCTCGCCGATTTGTTCCGGATCGGCATGCTGGGTACGGTCGTGCTCGTCCTCCAGTTCGCCGACGATCTGTTCGATGGTGTCTTCGATGGTGACCAGGCCGGCGATGCCGCCGTATTCATCCACGACGATAGCCACATGCTGGCGGGTGCGCTGCATCTGGTGGAACAGGTCGTCGACCGGCTTGGATTCGGGCACCAGCATCGGGTCACGGACGATGGATTCGACATCGCGGGATATCGCCGCGGGATTGAACGCCGTGGCGCGCACGGCATCCTTCAGGTATGCCACGCCGACCAGATCATCCACATCATCGCCGATGACCGGTATACGGGAGAATCCGGAACGGGAGCACAATTTCAGCATGTTCTCCAGCGTCTCCCCGCGTTCGATGCAAATCATATCAGTGCGCGGCACCATGATCTCACGCGTCAACGTTTCGGACAACGTCAATACGTTGCGCAGCATTTCGGAAACCTCAGGGTCGAAATCATTCGCCTCGACCAGACGATCTATGGTGGCACGCCCTTGTTCGAGTTGGATTTTTTCAAGCTCCTCATCGTCCGACAGATCATTCGAATGACGTTTCGCATCCTTCTGTCCGCCGATTTTAGCGAATGGCGTCAAAGCCACCGCGACCGACGCCGCATCGGCATGCTTCAGCATCAGATCGACCGGTTTGGAGGCGCCCGCGCTACGTGGACGGACCAGCAGCGAAATCACCGCGACCACCAGCGCGAACACGAAGCCGACAAGCAGTCCCGCCCATAACGGCGCATCGCACAACGACGCGATCGCGGCGACCAACACACCGTCAAGCACATTGCAGGTGATGCGGAAGAACGCGCATGAACCGGCGGTCGCGTAGCGGTCGGCGATCAGCCGCTGCACCTTGTGGATGCGTTTGATCTTCTTGTCGCGTATGAATTGCGACGCCTCCGTATCCGTCTGAATCTCAAGAATGAGGTTGTTCAGACTTGCCCTCGTGACACGTCCCACCGCGCCTTCCGTCGCGGCCATCGACAGCGACAGCCAGACCAGCAGCAATGCGATGACGACGAGAATCGCAATCATCGTGATAGTCGTTGTTTCCATGGTTCGTCAACCCCCACTTTCGAAACCGTCGAATGATGCATCATGCCGTCATTTGGCCGTTTTGCCGCCGGCCCCGTGTTCGCGGTCCCATTCGGCGAGCGCATCCGGCGTGCCGGCGGGAAGCGTCGCCCGCGCGCCGGCTCCCTGTCGAAGCGCGAAGAACGTCAATAGCAGCTGGCGTTGCAAGCCGAACATCTGCCGTTCCTGTTCGGGTGTGACATGGTCGTATCCGAGCAGGTGGAGGATGCCGTGGATGGTCAGCAGCATCATTTCCTCCATGGTGCTGTGGCCGGCCGCGAGCGCCTGCTGGGCGGCCACCCACGGGCATAGCACGATGTCGCCCAGCACGCCTTCCATTTCGGTTCCGCCGTCTCCGGGGCGCAGTTCGTCCATTGGGAAGCTCATGACGTCGGTGGGGCCTTCGAGGTTCATCCAACGCATGTGCAGTTGGGCGATGGGATCCGGGTCCACGAACATGATGGTCAGGTCGGATTGTGTGCTGACCCTCATCTGGCTCATGACCCATACGCCGAGGTCGGAAAAGATTTTGCCGTCGATCTGCCAGGCGGTTTCGTTCGTCACTTCAACGCTCATTTATGCGTTTTCCTTGTTCTTGTCGTCGAATGGTTGCGATGATGCGGCACGCGCGCTTCTGCTGTGGTCTCCCGCTATGGCCGTGTGCCTGTCGTAGGCGGCGACGATTTTGCCCACGAGCGCGTGGCGGACCACGTCTTCGGGCTTCAGGTGGGCGAAGGCGATGTCGTCGATGCCGTCGAGGATGCGTTCGATGGTGGCCAGACCTGATTTCGGCACGGTCAGATCCACTTGGGTCACGTCGCCGGTGATGACCATTTTGGTGTTGAATCCCAGTCGGGTCAGGAACATCTTCATCTGCTGTTCGGTGGTGTTCTGGGCCTCGTCGAGGATCACGAACGCGTCGTTGAGCGTGCGGCCGCGCATGTAGGCGAGCGGCGCCACTTCGATGGTGCCGTCGTCCATGTATCGCTTGAGCTGGTCCGCTCCGAGCATGTCGGACAGCGCGTCGTACAGCGGTCGCAGGTACGGGTCGACCTTTTCGTTGAGCGTGCCCGGCAGGAAGCCGAGGTTCTCCCCTGCTTCGACGGCGGGACGGGTCAGTATGATGCGCCGGACCTGCCTGTCTTGGAAAGCACGTACCGCTTTGGCTACGGCAAGATAGGTTTTGCCGGTGCCTGCCGGTCCGATGGCGAAGGTGATGGTGTGCGATTCGATGGCGTTGACGTAGGCTATCTGTCCGGCGGTTTTGGCACGGACCGGTTTGCCGAGCGCGAAGGTGATGACGCCCGGCACGTGAGGACGCCGCCTGTCTGCGGTTTCCTCACGATGGGACGCGTGCGACTGTTGCCTGCCGGCCATGCGCAATTCCTCCACCACGCGGCCGTGGCCGGGATGTGTGGCGCGGACCGGATTTTTAAGCACGTTCTGGTCGAGCATGCGACGGACGGTATCGGCGTCCATCGGCGCGGTATAGGCGGCTTGGATGATATCGGCAACCACCTGTTCGGCTTGGGCGGCTTGGGATTCGGATTTGCTGGAATGCGACATGATGGCGATGCGGTTGCCCCGTACGATGATGGTCAGATCGGGGAACGCACGTTCGACTTCCCGAAGCACCTCGTCCACAGGGCCAAGCACGGTCACCGGATCAAGCTGTTGGGGTATCGCGATGGTGCGTGTAGTGGTGGGCACAGAACCTCTTCCGATGTCGGTATTGGCGGTATGTGGACTATTCGTCGAGCTTTTCGCCGGTAAGCACGTGGGCGTGCACGTGGAACACGGTCTGTCCGGCGTCGATTCCGGTGTTGAAGATCAGACGGAAGGCGCCATGGAACTCCTGGTCGGCGATTTTCTGCGCCACTTCGGCCATGTGGGCGAGCTGTGCCGGATCCTCTTTGGCGAGTTCGGCGACGTTCGCGTAGTGCTTGCGCGGCACGATCAGTACGTGCACCTTGGCTTTCGGATTGATGTCCTTGAAGGCGTAGGTGGCATCGTCCTCGTACACCTTCTCGCTGGGAATCTCACCTGCGATAATCTTGCAGAACAGGCAATCCTTGTCGCTCATAACGCTCCTTATCGGTATTGGAAAAACCTTCGCTACCATGCTACACCAGCAGGAAACGGGGCGATTCCGGCAATTTCACGCAATGGAGCCGGGATCAGACGAAACGTCCCAATGCTCGCGCGAGCAATGACAGCGCGACCGGACCGGCGGTGGACGCACGTAGGATGTTGCTTCCCAGCACGCACACTTCGGCGCCGGCTTTCGTGAACGCCTCGACTTCGGCGTCGCTGATGCCGCCTTCCGGACCGACGAGCACATATATGGTGCGCGGACGTCCGTCCTTCAGACACGTATCGGACAGTTTGGCGATACCGGTTTCCAGTTGTTCCCAGGTCTTCGTGGCATCTTGATGCAGCACGATCACCATGTCGCCATGCACGCATGCGCGCTTGCAGATGGCGACCACCTGCTTGCTGGTCACGCAATCGTCCAGCTGGGGCGTCCACGATCTGCGCGACTGTTCGGTGGCGGATTCCAGCACCTGCCTCCACTTTTTGTCAGTACGTCCTGCCTTCCATTTGGCGATGGAACGGTCGGCCTGCCAGGGAATCACCTGATCGACGCCGATCTGCGTGGCCATATCGATCGCCTGCTCGTCATGGCCGGTTTTGGCGAGAGCCTGCACCAGCGCGAGCCTGGTGACCGGCTGCGGCTCCTTGCCGAATCGCAGCACTTCCGCGATTCCCTGCTGCGCGTCGCGCAGTACGGCGTGGATGCGCAATCCCCTGCCGTCGGAAAGCTGCAGTTCGTCGCCGTCCTTCAATCGCATGGCCTGGATGGCGTGCCTGCGTACGGATGAGGGAAGCGTCAGCCTCCATCCGGCGTTGAGCTCGTCGCTGTTCACCGGTACGTCGTCATGGTCCGTATCAAGCAGAAAAAGGGCATCAGTCATAGCTTCCGAGCCTATCAGGAACCCCACATAACCCATATCGGACCTATCGCGACACGCCAGGATTTGCATCATGGATTTCAACTGCTATAGTTTTCATTCGTTGCCGCTGAGCAACGCACCTGTCCGGGTGGCGGAATGGTAGACGCGCTAGCTTGAGGTGCTAGTGCCTATTTTATACAGGCGTGCGGGTTCAAGTCCCGCTCCGGACACCGGAATAAACCCCTTGGAGACAAGGGGTTTTCTTGTATCTGACGAAAGATTGGCGGAATACGGGCAATGCGGTTCATTCATCTTGACTCCATCGACGACGAGCGTGTGGCGGCTTATGTGAATCTCACGGAAATCCAGCTGCGCAACAGGCTGGAGCCCAGCAAGGGATTGTTCATCGCCGAATCGCCCAAAGTGATAGACCGTGCCCTGGCCGCTGGACGCGAGCCGATTTCCCTGCTGGTCGAGGAGTCGTGGATCGACGGCATGAGCGGCATGTTCGATGTCATCGAGAAACGTTGGGGCGATGGCATTCCCGTGTATGTCGCTTCGCCTGAGCAGCTCAAACGTCTAACCGGCTACCGGCTGCATCGCGGAGCCCTTGCCGCGATGAAACGCTGGTCCCTGCCCAGCGTCGAAGAGGTCTGCCGTGGCGCTCGCCGGGTCGCGGTCATGGAGAATATCGTCGACCACACGAATGTGGGCGCTCTCATGCGTTCGGCTGCGGCGCTCGACGTGGATGCGGTGCTCGTCACTCCGTCCTGTGGCGACCCGTTGTACCGGCGCGCGGCACGCGTGTCCATGGGCACGGTGTTCCAAGTGCCGTGGACGCGCATCGGAGGGGACGACAAGCATTATTGGCCGTTCACCGGCATGCGGGAACTGCATGGTCTGGGGTTCACCACCGTAGCGATGGCGCTTGAGGATGATTCCATTTCTTTGGCCGAATTGGTCCGCCGTCTCAACAACACCGAGACTGAAAGCGACCATATTGACAAGCTCGCGTTGATTTTCGGTACCGAAGGAGATGGACTGTCGCACCACACCATCTCCCGCGCCGACCTTACGGTGAAGATTCCCATGAGCCACGGCGTGGACAGTCTCAATGTCGCCGCATCAAGCGCGGTCGCCTTCTATGCGACGCGTCGAGTGGACCATCATGCGTGAGACGCGCATGAACGCATGGTGAAACGTTGCTGAAACGAACTGGAAATTTTCAAGACTCGCGCTGCAAACTCCTTGCGATTTGCTGAATTTATGCAATCATAGTGTGCGTAAGCGGTTTCGTGATGAAGCGGACCGACCGTGCGTACGGTGTCGCAAGACGCTCTCAGAGAGGAGTTCCCATGGCGAAGAACCCAAAGATTCTTTCCATCGTGCTGGCAGGCGGTGAGGGCACCCGTCTGATGCCATTGACCAGGGACAGGGCCAAGCCTGCCGTCCCATTCGGCGGCGTGTTCCGTCTGATTGATTTTCCGCTGAGCAATCTGGTGAATTCCGGCTACATGCAGACGGTCGTGCTTACCCAGTACAAGTCCCATTCGCTTGACCGCCATATCTCCACTGTATGGCGTTTCTCGCCGCTGTTGGGCAACTACGTCTCCCCTGTGCCGGCGCAGCAGCGTCTCGGCAAGCATTGGTATCTCGGCTCGGCCGACGCCATCTACCAGACCATCAACATCATTGAGGACGTGCAGCCCGACATCGTGGTGATTGTCGGCGCCGACCATGTCTATCGCATGGATTTCCAGCAGATGGTGCAGCAGCACATCGAATCCGGCGCGGAATTCACCGTTGCCGGCATCCGTCAGCCCATCAGCCAGTCCAACCAGTTCGGTGTGATCGAGGTCGATCCCGATCATCCGAATATGATCAAGAGCTTCCAGGAGAAGCCGCAGACCACCACGGGACTGCCGGACGACCCGAATTCCATCCTGGCCTCCATGGGCAACTATGTGGCCAACACCGATGCCTTGTTCGCGGCGCTTTCGTTGGATGAGAAGGCCGAGGATACGAAGCATGATATGGGCGGCGACATCGCGCCGTATTTCGCGGCACGCAACGAGGCCGGCGTCTACGATTTCAATTCCAACGAGATTCCGGGAGCCACACCGACCGACCACGCCTACTGGCGTGACGTGGGCACGCTGAAGCAGTTCTACGATGCGCATATGGATCTGATCTCCTATGTGCCGGAGTTCAACCTGTACAACACCGAATGGCCTATCTACACGCTGTCCGGCAACCTGCCGCCGGCGAAGTTCGTGCATGCCGGCCGCGACCGCCTGGGCCATGCCACCGATTCGATCGTCTCCCCCGGCGTCATCGTTTCCGGCGGCGAGGTGCACCATTCCGTCCTGTCGCCGAACGTGCGCATCCATTCGTGGTCTCAGGTCGTCGATTCGATTCTGTTCGACGGTGTGGTCGTCAACCGTCGCGCGCGGGTCTACAAGGCGATTCTCGACAAGAACGTCGTGTTGACGGAGAATTCGACCGTTGGCATCGATACCGAGCATGATTTGGCGCGTGGCTTCACCGTCACGCCGGAAGGCATCACCGTGGTGCCGAAGGGTACCGTGGTCGACGACTGACATACGTCGTAATACGAAAGGCGCGCTTCCCCGTTCGGGAGGCGCGCCTTTCGTATGTTGTTCCGTTTTTCTTACGTTTGGCAGCTGCGGTTCACTGCACGGCAACCGCAGCAAACGTCAGTATTTCGGCAGATTGTCGAAATTGAAGCCGAGCGCGGCGAGCTGGTCACGGCCTTCCGGCGTGATCTTGTCCATCGTCCAACGAGGTTGCCAGGTCCAGTCGATGCGGAATTCTTCGACGAGACCGGCGAGGGTGCTGGCGCATTCGTCTTCGATCAGGTCGGTCAGCGGGCAGGCCGGCGTGGTGAGCGTCATCGTGATGATGGCTCGGCCCAGTTCGTCGATTTCGATGCCGTAAACCAGACCAAGGTCGATGACGTCGATGCCGAGTTCCGGGTCGATGACCTGGTGCAGGGCTTCTTTCACGTCAGCTGCCGTGGCACGTCCGATATCGTCGACGGCTTTCAGCGGAATGTCGTCATCCTGCGGTTGGGAGCATCCGCACGCGTCGGCATGATTGCCGCAGCCGCAAATGTCCTGCCCGTCTTTTTTGGATTCCTTGTTCACCGGTTTGCCGTCCTTGAACCCTTTGGCCAGGTTCGGATTGAGCATGACGCGACGGGCCGCGTCCTCATCGTTGCCCAAGGCCTTGGTCACGGAATCGAAGATCGACGCCTGCGGTTCGGGTACCAGGGTGTCGCTCATTGTCTCTCCAAACTGTTGATGGACGTTGCTTGTATCTGTTGAGCAAGAATAGCGCGTCGCTTGGGGTTTGTCACTAGTGTTTTTCCAAACGCCGAGTTGAAGGCTCAGGCTTTCGCGGCCAGAGCCTTGGCCACGGCGTCCTTCATGCCCTCCCAGCCGAGCAGCGCGCATTTGATGCGCATCGGATACTGGGAGACCCCTTGGAAGACGATGCCGTCCTCCAAGGATTCCTCGGCCTGTTCGTCATTCAGTCCTTTGCCGCGTGACTCCATAAGCTTATGGAAGGTTTCGGCAAGTTTCATGGCCTCGTCCACGGTTTTGCCTTCGACGAGATCGACCATGACGGACAGGCTGGCTTGGGAGATGGAACATCCGTGGCCATCCCATACGAGCCGTTCGATGGTGTATGGCTCGGCATCGGAGACTTCGGCATGGATGGTGGCCTCGTCACCACAGGTCGGGTTGAATTGGTGCGATTCTCCCGGCGTGCAGTATTCGTGGCTGGTCTGCACCGTGGTTTCGGCGGCATGCGAGGCATTTTCCGAAGCGAGGTCAGGTGCGAAATGCTCCTTGCCGTGCGGGTTCTTCGCGGCTTCGAGGATGACTTCCTGGTACATCTGCTCAAGGTCGCTTCCGGACATCTCAAAATCACTCATATTTCGTTACTCAACTCCAAAGAACGGACGAACTTTGCCGAGCGCCTCGATGAGGGCCTGCGCGTCTTCGACCGAATTGTAGATGCCGCTGGACGCGCGGTTGGAGGCATACACGCCGAAGTGTCGGTGCACCGGCTGCGCGCAGTGGTGTCCGACGCGGATGGCGATGCCCTGCGCGTCGATGAACTGGCCGACGTCGTGCGAGTGCACGCCTTCGACTTCGAACGCGACGGTACCGATGCGCTCCTTGTTGGAGCGGGGTCCGAGGATTCGGATGCCGTCGATATCGCCCATTTTGAGCAGTTCGTCGGTGATGGTGCGTTCGTGCGCCTCGAGGTTTTCCATGCCGATGTTCATCAGCCATTCGGCGGCGACACCGGCGGCGACGACCTGTGCCACCGGCTGCGTGCCCGCTTCGAATCGTGCGGGAGGCTCCATGTACTGGGCTTCCTGGTCCATCCAGGCAAGCTCCACCATGGATCCGCCGAAATTGGCCGGAGGCAATGCCTCAAGCATTTCACGCTTGCCATAGAGGAATCCGACGCCGGTCGGGCCATACATTTTGTGGGCGCTCCATGCGGCGAAATCGACGTCCAAAGCGTGGAAATCCACTTTGAGGTGCGGCACGGACTGGCATGCGTCGAGCACGAACACGGCACCCACCTCGTGGGCGCGGCGGATAATCGGCGCGATGTCGGTAATCGCTCCTGTGGTATTGCCCACATGCGTGACGGCAACGATCTTCGTGCGGTCGGTGATTACTTCGTTCGCGGTGTCGGAACGCACACGGCCTTCCTCGTCCAAGTCGAACCATTTGAGCGTGGCGCCGGTGCGCAGCGCAAGTTCCTGGAACGGCAGCAGCACGGAATGGTGTTCCGCCTTGGTGACGACGATCTCATCGCCCGGTTTCAACGCGAAACGCTTGGCGGCCTCTCCCCCGCGTCCAAGCGACGCGTTGCCGAATGCGGTGGCCAACAGGTTCAGTCCTGCGGTGGCGCCGGCGGTGACGACGATCTCCTCTTCGCCTTCCGCCGAATCGGCGCCAACCAGCTTGGCCACTTTGGCGCGCGCATCCTCGAACGCCATGGTGCTACGCGCGGCAAGCTCATGCGCGCCTCGGTGCACTCCGGCGTTGATGGTGCGGTAGAAGTCCGATTCCGCGTCGATCACGCACTGCGGCTTCTGCGATGTCGCGGCGGAATCGAGGTATACCAGCGGATGGCCGTGGATTTCCTGGTCGAAAATCGGAAATTGGCTGCGGATCGCTGCGAAATCGGTCATGCCAATGCGCTTTCCGAATCGGAGCCTTCCGGCAGGTATGCGTCGTAGCCGGTCTCCTCAAGCTCGTCGGCGAGTTCCGGACCGCCGGTCTTGATGAAGTGGCCGTCAGCGAACACGTGCACGATGTCCGGCTTGATGTAACGCAGGATGCGGGTGTAGTGGGTGACCATGAGGATACCGAACTGGTTGGCTTCCTTGGCACGGTTCACACCTTCGGAAACGATGCGCAGCGCGTCGACGTCGAGGCCGGAGTCGGTTTCGTCGAGGATGGCGAACTTCGGCTTGAGCAGTTCGAGCTGCAGCACTTCCGCGCGCTTCTTCTCACCGCCGGAGAAGCCTTCGTTCACGGAACGGGTGGCGAACTTCGGGTCCATCTTGAGCCGCTTCATGGCTTCGGACAGTTCCTTCGTCCACGTACGGATGGCCGGCGCCTTGCCGTCCACTTCGGTTTTGGCGGTGCGCAGGAAGTTGGTCATGGACACGCCCGGCACTTCGACCGGGTACTGCATGGCCAGGAAGATGCCCGCCTTGGCTCGCTCGTCCGGGGTCATCTTGAGGATGTTCTCGCCGTCGAGCAGCACCTGGCCGGAGTCGACGATGTACTTCGGGTGGCCGGCCAGCGTGTATGCCAGGGTGGATTTGCCGGAACCGTTGGGGCCCATGATGGCATGGGTTTCACCGGAGTTGACGGTCAGGTTCACGCCTTTGAGGATCGGCTTGATGCCGTCCTTGGTTTCGACGTGCGCGTACAGATCTTTGATTTCAAGGGTTGACATGGTTTCTCCTGACGATTATTTCTCTTCCAATACCTGTGCGATCGCGTCGCTTTCGCCGCGGGCCAGGCGCTTGTCGATGACGTTCATAAGATGCTCGGAAATCGCCGGAATGCCGATTTCCTCGACGAGCTCGCCGAAGAAGCCACGCACCACGAGCTTGCGGGCCTCGTTTTCCGAGATGCCGCGCGATTCGAGGTAGAACAGCTCTTCGTCGTCGAATCGTCCGACGGATGAGGCGTGGCCGGCACCGATGATGTTGCCGTTTTCGATTTCCAGATTCGGCTCGGAATCGGCGATGGCACCTGGGGTGAGCACCAGATTGCGGTTGAGCTCGTAGGAGTCGGTGCCTGGCGCGGTAGGCTCGATCAGCGCGTTGCCGACCCATGTGGAGTGCGCGCCCTTGCCGTCGAGCGCGCCCTTGTAGACCACGCGGCTCTTGCATTCGGGATGGTTGTGCACCACCATCGTGCGGTGTTCGATATGCTCGTCCGGGTCCACGAAGTAGATGCCGAGCATGTTGAGGTCGCCCTGTTCGCCGCCGAAGTCCTGGTCCATGCGAATGCGCACGACATCACCACCGAGGGTGACCACGGAATGGCGCAGGGACGCCTCCTCGCCCACGTGGATGCGCTGGTTGCCGACGTGTTTGGAGTCCTTGTTCCATTCCTGGATGAAGGTGGTGGAAATGTGGGAGTCCTTGCCTGTGGTGATTTCCACGCCTTCGGCGAGACGTGCGTCGCCGTCATGTTCGACGACCACGTCGGCATGGGCGCGGTCGGCTGCGATGATCGACAGGTGGAACGCGTCGAGGTCCTTGCCGGTGCCATGCATTTTGACGAGCACCGGCTGGTCGATCTCACCGTCGATGGTCAGTATTCCAGCGCGTTTGCCGGAATTCCATTCGACTGCGGACACGCGGTCGTTCGGCTTGGAGACGATGCCTGTGCCGGTGTCCCCCACCGTGCCTTCGGCATACGTGACGCCTTCGGCAAGCGGCGACCCGTCGATCATGGAAACGGTGACCTGCGTTTCATTGGATGGTTCGAACACATCGAAGAACTCCTCGATGCGCTCTATCGGCGTGTAGCGCCAGTCCTCCTGTTTGCGGTCCGGCTTGGCGAACGCTTCGATGTCGAATGAGCGTGGAGCGCGGTCCGCGGATGACGGCATGGCCGCCGGATTCGCGTACGGATCGGACGGATCCGCGACGGGGATGTTGATTTCCTGAGTTTGTGCCATGGTGATCAGCCCACCGATCCTTCCATCTGCAATTCCACCAAACGGTTCAATTCGAGCGCGTATTCCATCGGCAGCTCGCGACTGATCGGTTCGACGAAGCCGCGCACGATCATGCCCATGGCCTCGTCTTCGGACAGGCCGCGGCTCATCAGATAGAACAGCTGGTCTTCGGAGACCTTGGAAACGGTGGCCTCATGCGCCATGGAGACGTTGTCCTCACGCACATCCACATGCGGGTACGTGTCGGAACGGCTGAATTCGTCGACGAGCAAAGCGTCGCAGACCGTCGAATTGGAGGACCCTTCCGCGCCCTTGACGATTTTGACGAGGCCACGGTATGCGGAACGTCCGCCGCCACGGGAAATCGACTTCGCCACGATGGTGGAGCTGGTATGCGGGGCGAGGTGAATCATCTTCGCGCCCGTGTCCTGGTACTGTCCCTTACCGGCGAAGCCCAACGACATGGTGCTGGCCTTCGCATACGGCTCGGCGAGGATGCATGCCGGATACTTCATGGTGGCTTTCGAGCCGATGTTGCCGTCCACCCATTCCATGGTGCCGCCCTCACGCACGTAGGCGCGCTGCGTCACCAGGTTGTACACGTTGTTCGACCAGTTCTGCACGGTGGTGTAACGCACACGGGCGTGCGGCTCGACGAAGATCTCCACCACGCCGGAATGCAGCGAGTCGGTGGAGTAGATCGGCGCGGTGCAGCCTTCCACGTAATGCACGTAGGAGCCTTCATCAGCGATGATCAGCGTGCGTTCGAACTGTCCCATGTTCGGCGTGTTGATGCGGAAGTATGCCTGCAGCGGGATGTCCACGTGCACGCCCTTCGGCACGTATACGAACGAGCCGCCCGACCATGCGGCGGTGTTCAATGCCGAGAATTTGTTGTCGTTGCTCAGAATGCATTTGCCGAAATACTTCTTGACGAGTTCCGGGTACTTTTGCACGGCGGTGTCGGTGTCGACGAAGATGACGCCCTGCTCTTCGAGATCCTTCTGGATTGAATTGTAGATGACCTCGGACTCGTACTGCGCGGCGACGCCGGAGACGAGTCTGCTTTTCTCCGCTTCCGGAATGCCGAGCTTGTCGTACGTGGAGCGGATCTCGTCGGGCAGTTCCTCCCAGGTGGTGGCCTGCTTGTCGATCGGCTTGACGTAGTACTTGAAATCGTCGGCGTCGAAGTCCTTCAAATCGACGCCCCACTGCGGCATTGGACGGTCGATGAAATCGCGATACCCTTCCAATCGCTTTTCCAGCATCCATTCCGGCTCGTGTTTGTCGGCGGAGATGGCACGCACGACGTTCTCGTCGATGCCTTTCTTCGCCGCCTCGCCGGCGAAGTCCGTATCGTGCCAGCCGTAGTTGTAGTCACCGAATTGCTCGATAATCTCGTCATCCTGCTTGATCTTGTCTTCGTTCACGCGCGTGCGATCAGCCACATACTGGCTCATCTCCACGTCGGCCGCGGCGTTGGACGCTTGGTTCTCTGCCACCGTACGCTGCCTCCATTCACTCATTGATACCTATGACAACCTAACAGAACACACAGCGAAACACTAGACCTTATTCGAAATTCGACAGTATTCGCCCGTGATTTGCCTTACAAAAAAAGCGGAAGACCATGCAGATTCGGTCTTCCGCTTTGCGATGAATCGAGCTTATGCGCTCAAATCGTCTCAGCGCGCCTGCTGGTGGTCCAGAGCGGCCTTGACCAGACCCGCGAACAGCGGATGCGGCTTGGTTGGACGGGACTTGAATTCCGGATGGGCCTGGGTGGCCACGTAGAACGGATGCACCTCGCGCGGCAGTTCGACGAATTCGGTGAGTTCGCCGTCAGGGCTCTGGCCGGAGATGACCAGACCACCTTCGCGCAGACGATCCTTGTAGGCCACGTTCACCTCGTAACGGTGGCGGTGGCGTTCGGTGACATGCGTGGTGCCGTACAGTTCGGCGACAATGGAGCCTTCCTCCAGTTCCGCCGGGTAGGAGCCCAGACGCATGGTGTGACCCATGTCGCCCTTGCCGGCGACGATGTCCTTCTGCTCTTCCATGGTGGCGATGACCGGGTTGGCGCAATCCGGATCGAATTCGGAGGAGTTCGCGTCGGTGATGCCGAGGACATCGCGTGCGTATTCGATGACCATGGACTGCAGACCGAGGCACAGGCCGAGGGCCGGCAGCTTGTGCTCGCGGGCGTAACGCAGGGCGCCGATCTTGCCGTCGATGCCACGGATGCCGAAGCCGCCCGGAATCACGATGCCGTCGACCTGGTCGAGGGCCGCCGCGGCGCCTTCTTCGGTGGCGCACTTGTCGGCGGCCACCCACTTGACGTTGACCTTGGCCCAGTTGGCGAAGCCGCCGGCCTTGATTGCCTCGGTGACGGACAGGTAGGCGTCCGGCAGGTCAATGTACTTGCCGACGATGGCCACGTTGACCTCGTGCTTCGGATGGTGCACGCGTTCGAGCAGGTCCTCCCACTCGTCCCAGTCGACGTCATGGAACGGCAGGCCGAGTTCACGCACCACGTAGGCGTCGAGGCCTTCGTCGAACAGGGTCTTCGGCACGTCGTAGATGCTCGGAGCGTCCACGCAGTTGACGACGCCTTCGGAGTCCACGTCGCACATCAGGGAGATCTTGTCCTTGATGGACTGGTTGAGCGGCCGGTCGGAACGCAGCACGAGCGCGTCCGGGGAGATGCCGAGCTGGCGCAGCATCATGACGGAATGCTGGGTCGGCTTGGTCTTGAGCTCATGCGCGGCGGCGATGTACGGCACCAGGGAGACGTGCACGAACATGCAGTTTTCGGCGCCCAGGTCGCGGCGTACTTCACGAGCGGCCTCCAGGAACGGCTGGGATTCAATGTCGCCGACGGTGCCGCCGATTTCGGTGATGATCACGTCGACGTCATCGGACGCCTGCGCGCGCATGCGGGACTTGATTTCGTTGGTGATGTGAGGGATGACCTGCACGCACTGGCCGAGGTATTCGCCGGCGCGTTCCTTGCGCAGCACCTCCTGATAGATCTGGCCGGTGGTGACGTTGGCCTTCTGGCTCAGGTACACGTCGAGGAAACGCTCGTAGTGGCCGATGTCGAGATCGGTTTCCGCGCCATCTTCGGTGACATAGACCTCACCGTGCTGGAAAGGATTCATCGTGCCCGGATCCACGTTGATGTACGGATCGAGCTTCTGCTGCAAAACCTTGATGCCGCGGCTACGGAGCAGGCGGCCAAGGGAGGAGGCGGTCAGGCCTTTGCCGAGAGAGGAGACTACGCCGCCAGTGACGAAAATATGCTTGGTGACGTGCTCTTGAGAATTGCCATGTTGTCTTCTAACCATGGAACTTCAGTCTATCAGCGGCGCAAGACGCGGCGTGTTCCATCGTGATACGAAAAGGCGGGACCGCATTGCTCCGCGGTCCCGCCTTTCGGAAATTCAGGGAAATACAGTCAGACGATTGCGATTTTATCGGTCGCCGGCCTCCTTCCTGCGGAGGACGATCAACACGCCCGCCGCAACGGCGAGCACCATGACGGCCAAGGCGATTCCGGCGACGTTGGAGCCTGTTGCCGGGCTCTGCGCCGCGCTTTTCTCCGCGTCTTCCTTTGTATTGTCGGCCTTGCCGTTGATCTTGCCATTGGCATTGCCATTGTTCTTATCGGCGGCCGGGGTGACAGCCTGCTTCTGGACGTGCACCGTGCGGGTGAAGGTCGTGGTCTTGCCACGGGAGTTGGTCACGGAGTAGACCAGCTTGTAGTCACCGACCTTATTGGCGTCCACGGTGCCCTCGACCTTGATCTTGTCGGTCAGATCGCCGTCGATGTCGTCGGTGGCGGAGACGCCCGCCATCGGATCGAACTTGGAACCGACGGTGATGGTCGTCGACTCGTTCACACCGCTAATCACGGGAACGACGTCGTCGGCGGAGGCGACCTTGAGCACGGTGGCGGACAGTGCGCCAGCGGTGTATGCGGAGCCCTTGCGGACGGTAACGCTCTTGACATCATCGTCGCCGTACACGGTGCCGTCGGCGGCGAGCACCTCGTACTTGCCGGCCTCGACGCCATCGATGGCGGCGGCATCGTTGTTGGCGTTAAAGATCACCACGTAGGTGCCGCTGGAGTCCTTCGCCTGATAGGCCACGACACCGTTGGCGGACTTGAGCATGGTCACGCTGGCGTTGATGTCATTGTAGTTGGTCTGGCGGAGGGCAGCGATCCTGTTGCGCAGCTTGATCAGGCCCCTGACGTAGTCGACGGAGCCGGAGTACTGCGTGGTGCGATCCCAGTCGATGGCGTTCACCTCGTCACCGGCGTTATAGCTGTTGTCGTTGCCGCCCTTGGTGCGCAGGAACTCCTGGCCCAGCTGGATGGCCGGGATGCCTTCGGACAGGTAGACCACGGAATCGGCGAGCTTGGCGCGCGCCTCGGTGGTGGCCTCGTCATCCGTGGGCACGGACTTCCTGAGCTTGTCGTACAGGGTCATGTTGTCGTGGATCTCGGCGTAGTTCACCACCTGACCGGCATCCGCGTAGTGGTCCTGCGCATTGCCGTTCCAGCAGGTGGTGATGGCGTCGGCGTCGTACTGGCAGCCGAGCACGTTGTGGGCGATGAGGCTTTCCTGATCGGCCTTGCCGGAGACGAAACCGGTGTCGGTGTCGGAGAACACGGAACCCTTGAGGCCGTCGCGGATCGAGTCGTTGAAGAACGCGATGCCGTTGTTGGTGCCGTCCGAAGCGACCTGGTAGGCGTTTGGCTGGATGGTCATCTCGCTCTTGTCCATCGTGGAGTTCATGTCCCAGCCTTCGCCGAGCACGATGATGGACGGATCGATCTTGTCGAGGGCAGCACGAACCTCCTGCATCGTCTTGGTGTCGATCAGACCCATGAGGTCGAATCGGAAGCCGTCGATGTTGTAGTTCTTCGCCCAGTAGGTCACCGAGTCGACGATGTACTTGCGCATCATCGCACGTTCGGAGGCGGTGTCGTTGCCGCAACCGGAGTCGTTGACGAGCGAACCGTTGTCGTCATAGCGGAAGTAGTAGCCCGGGACCGTCTTGTTGAACGAATGGTTCGCGGCATTGTAGACATGGTTGTACACCACATCCATGATGACGCGGATGTCGTTCTTGTGCAGGCCCTTGACCATCTGCTTCATTTCGGTGACGCGGGAGCTCGGGTTGCTCGGATCGGAGGAGTACGAGCCTTCCGGCACGTTGTAGTTCTCCGGGTCGTAGCCCCAGTTCTGCGCGCCATCGGCGTTGTAGCTCAGGTCGCCGGTCTCGTTGACGGAACCGTAGTCGTACATCGGCATGATCTGCACGTGGGTGACGCCCAGCGACTTGAGATAGTCAAGGCCGGAGGTCGCGCCCTTGGCGGTCTTCGTGCCGGATTCGACCACGCCCAGGTACTTGCCCTGCTTGTCGGCGGAGATGCCGGAGGCCGGGTTGATGGAGAAGTCGCGGATGTTCATCTCGGCGATGGAGGCGTCGGTGGTCTTGCCGAAGGCCGGCATGCGCTTGCCCGCCTTGCCCATGGCCTTCTTGGAGAGCACTACGGAGCGCTCGCCGTTGGCGACGGCCGCGGTGGCGTACGGATCGGCGGAGGTGTTCACCGTGCCGTCGGCGAAGGTGAGCCTGTAGGAGTACGCGGTGCCGGAGGCAAGCTTCTTCACCGTGGCGCTCCACACGCCCTTGCTTTCGCTTGTCATGTCGATGGTCTGATCGATCTCGGCATTCGGGTCGACGGACTTGTAGGTGATGAGCTCGACCTTGGCGGCGGTCGGCGCCCACACCTTGAAGCCGGTCTGCTTCTTGGTGAAAGTCGCGCCCAGATCCTCGCCGCTGTAGGCGTACTTCCTGTCGAAGGCGTCGGTGCGGGCCACCGAACCGGCGATGGCGTTCTGGGAGCCGAAGCCCTTGATCTCGACGGTGTACTTGCCGCGAACGTCCAGATCCTTGTCGGCGGTGATGATCACCTTGGTGCCGTCGGCCTTGAGACTCTTGACATCGACGGCTTTGCCGTCGGCGTCCGTGACGGTGACCTTGCCTTTCAGGTCATCCGTGGAGACCTTCTTGGAAAGCTTGGCGGACAGCTGGTTGGTGCCGGAGATCTCGGCGGACTTCATGGTCGCGCCGAGGGACGGGCGGGAGGTATACACCGTGGCGTCGCCGCCGAGCAGCCACACTTCGGCGGAGGCGTTGCCGTCGGCGTCGAACACGAGCGCGTTGGACGGGATCCTGTGATCGGCGTCGTCCGGGTCCTTGGCCTTCCACGCGTCCTTACCGTAACGGCGCAGCATGCCGATATCGGAAGCGCCGTCGTTGTTGTAGTAAGTGTAGTTGGTGAAGGAGTACTCCGCGATCTCGCCCCAATCGTCATGGGTGGTGAAGGTGGCGGCACCGCCGTTCCAATTGGATGACCAGGTCCAGATATCCCACTGCGGCACAGTGGTGCTGGTGTCCTCGGCGTTGTAGTACAGGCCGTCGTCTCGGTTGTAGTGCACCTTCACCTTGACGGTGTTGGCCTTGCAGGCGTAATCGGCCGGTGCCGAATCAAGCGTCTCGACAGTGGTCGCCTCGCCCTGGTCCGGGTACTTGGTGCCGTCGATCCACACCTCGGCGGTGCCGTCGGCGCTCACGGTGGCGCTACGGTCGGCGCCGTACTTGTTCCAATCGCTGGTGGTGACGAGGAAGCCGAACTTGTCGTACTTGCCGTCGAAATTGAGCACGGCGACCTTGCCCCAGCAGTCAGTGCCGGTGAAGGCGTGATGCTTGGCGTCCATGTTGCCGCCGTTCACATCGGTGCCCCACACGTACACGCCGCGGTTGTCCGAAGCGCTGGATGGCTTGTAGTGCACGACGAGACGGGTCTTGGCGCCGATGGATTCGGGGTTGCCGACGGTTGCGGCCTGCTCGCTCACGCCAACGTGGGTGATGCCGACGTTGGCATGGTAGTTGCCGCCGTCCTTCGGGTTCTCCCAACCATCGGTGTCCTTGTCGTGGAACACGAAGTCGATCGCCTTGCCCTTGGTGTTGATGGTGGCGGTGTAGTAACCCTGCGCGTCGAGGGTCATGTCGGCTTCCGGCTGCTCCCAATCGTTGCCGAGGCCGTAATGGACCTTCGGGGTCTTCCACTCAGAGTTGGCGGGCTTGTAGTAGATGGTGACGCTTCTGTCGTCGGGCAGGGCGTCATCCTCCTCCTGGCTCACGTCGGGATCGGACGGATCGGTGGCGGCGGAGGCTGCGGGGTGCGAGGCCTTGGTAGCACCGGCATACAGGGCGATGGCGGAGTGCGCCGGCACCGTGGTCTCGACCTTGCCACCCTTGACGGTCACGGTCTTGGAGCAGTCCATGGTGGCGTACACGTTGCAGTATTCGCCGTCGGCGAGGGATGTCGTGTAGGAGGCGTCCTTGTCCTTCTTGCCGTTGTTGATGGCGATGAAGCCCTTGGCTCCGCGGGAGAAGGCGATGTTGTCGCCGCCGTCATCCTGCCAATCGGCGACCTTGGTGCCGTTGATATAGTTGCGGAAGGCGATCATGCCGCGGGTGGAGGTCCAGCGCTGCTCGCAGTTCCAATCGGAATCGTTGGTGGAGCATGCCTTGTCCATATCCACGTCGGGCACGGAGGTCGCGGTCGCTCCGGGTGCACCGTTGTCGTTGACGTCCCACTTGTAGTCGGAGAGCAGGCGCGGGGTGCCGTAGTCGTAGGCCAGCATGAACGCGTTGGCCAGCTGGTACTTGGCGCCGTCCTTGTAGGTCAGCGCACCCTCGTTGCGGGCGGTGTCCCAGTTGGTGACGAACACGTTGGCGTCATCGGAGGAGAGATCCTTGCTCAGGCGATCGCTCAGCCCCTTGAGGTTGGCGATCTTGTCCTTGAAGGTCTGGTTCATCTCGGATTTGAAGCCGAATTCGGTCACGGTGCCGTTCTGCACGTAATTGCTCGGCTGGATGCCCGCGGCCTCGGAGGCGTTGCCGATGACCTCCTGAATCCAGTAGATGTCGTTGGCGTTCTTGCCGATTTTCTTGGCGAACTTCTCCTTGATGGCCTTCACGCTGTCAGTGTGGATGTGCTTGACGGCATCCATGCGGAAGCCGCGCACGCCGGCGTTCCACAGCGAGGCTAGGTAGTCGGACTGGATGTCCTGCACCTTCTCGCTTTCGGAGTTGAAATCCCACATGGAGCTCAGGCGGCATTCCTGAACTTCCTTCTGATTGGTGTAGTCGGAGATGTTCTTGGTGCAGCTGTGGAAGTCGGCGGCGGTGATGCCGTCCGGGTACTGCTTGGTGGCGAAGCCCGGGTAGCTGCCGGTGGAGCCGTTGTATTCGCTGCCGGCCACGCCCTTCTGGTCTCCGGCGGCCACGTCGGCGCCGGTGGTCTGGTTGAGCACCACGTCGGCGATGATGCCCACGCCTGCCGCGGAGCACTGCTGAACCATGTTCTTGAATTCGGCTTCCGTGCCCAGCTTGGAGTCGAGCTTGTAGCTCACAGGCTGGTAGCTGGTCCACCACTGCGTGCCTTGGATGGATTCCTGCGGAGGCGAGACCTCCACATAGGCCACACCTTCCGGACCATAGGTGTTGGTGCATTCCTTGGCGATCGTGTTCCACGTCTGCTGGAACGCAATCACCTGGACATCTTTCTGTTGATTGGCCTGCGTTTTGGATTGCGCCTGGGCCACGATCGGTGCCGCGACCAACGAAGCGCACGCCATGGCCGCGGTGACGCCCATCGCCACCACACGGCCTAATGGACGGTTCGTCTGAACGACCATCGTTCTCCGTTCTCATCTGTGAGGCCGGTTCAAGCGCCCATGGCAGGCGCCGCGACCGGCAACGTATGCGCCATGGACATCCGCATCCACGCGGATGATTCAGAATCCACTCGACGATGAATATGCATACGTTTACACTCTGAATCAGAGTTAATTGTATGTCAATGGCTGCGCGTGGCAATGAAACAGCGTGACCCTCTGCTGCACATGCACTTCATATATGCCGAAGTGCAACCTGTTGCTGCAATCAAAACTTTTTTTCTGCAAGTCAAGCAGAAAACATTCAGAAATAGCTGCAAAAAACAGCAAACGATTGCAATCATTGTCTCACGGTATACGGTGTCGCGGCGATATGGAAGGCCACTGCACTACCGGCAGGAACCGTCAGTGTGGCATCCCCGTCGAAACGCACATGCACGCTGCCGGAACAGTCGGCGGAAGCGTAGACATCGCAATACTCCCCTGCCGGCAAAGCCGTGTGGTACGTCACAGTACGTGTGCGCACGGAATTGTTGATGGCGATGAAGGCACGTCCCCCTCGACCGAAGGCGATCATGTTGTCGCCGGCATCCTGCCAATCGGAGAGCGGCGCGTCGCCTGCGACATTATGCCAGCCGACCATACCGTGCACGTCAGGCCAGCGTTCGGTGCAGCTCCAGCCGGAGTCTTTGGAGCAGTCAATATCGGGCACGCTGGTCGCAGTGGCGCCTGAAGCTCCCGAGTCGGTGTCATGGAATTCGTATCCGGAGAACACGTTGGGGGCGCCATACGGGTAGGCCAGCATGAACGCGTTCGCTAGCCGGTAGGCGTCGCCGTCCTTGTAGGTGAGCGTCATGTTGTTGCGTTCGGTATCCCAATTCGTCACGAATACGCTGGCCTTGCCACTGTCGGTGATGTTCTGCGGAATGTCTTTGATCGACAGGCTTCCGCCTGCCAGCGAGTTGGAGAACAGGGACTTAAGCCGATATGCGTACTGGAATTCGTTCACCTGGCCGGTTTTGAGATAGTTCCTCGGTTGGATTTCGGCGGCTTCCGCATTGTCGCCAATCACTTCCTGCGTCCACCAGATGTCGTTCATGGAACGTCCGGATTTCTTCGCAACGAGTTTCTTGATGGCCAGCACGTCTTCCGGAGGCATGTGTTTGACGGCATCCACGCGGAATCCGGCGACGCCGTAGTCGAGAAGCTTCACAAAATAGTCAGACAGCACGTCGCGCACGTGCGGGCTTGATGTATCAAGGTCCTGCAAACCCGATACCTGGCAGTTCCACACGCTTTCGGCGTCGCGGTACGTCCAGATAGAACAGGGGGCATGGAAGTCCGATGGCGTGTATCCGGCTTCAGGGAAATAGCCTTTATTGTCGTAGGGGCTTCCGGCGGTGCCGGTCCCTTGTGTTTTGTCGACGCCGGTGGTGTGGTTGATGACCGTATCCGCGATCACGCCGACGCCCGCGGCCTTGCATTGCCGGACCATGTTCTTAAATTCAGCTTCGGTGCCTTCTTTGGAGTCAAGTTTGTAGCTTACCGGCTGATAGCTCGTCCACCACTGCGTGCCTTGGATGCTTTCCTGCGGCGGCGAGACCTGTACGTAGCCGACGCCTTCGGGTCCCAGCACTTCGCCGCATTCGCGGGCGACGGATTTCCAATTGGCTTGGAACATGGTCACGATCACGTCGCTGCGGTATCGCGCGGGATTGAAACGTTCCCCGCCGCCTTCACGTGTCGGCACGTGAAGCGTGGCGACTGAGACACCGACCGATACCGCGACGCATACGACCGCCGTAATGACACGTGTGATTCTTCTTGCGATTGCGCCCATAGTCATCGACCTCTTCGTCACTTCGCCATGCTCCCGGTTTGCATACGTTTGCAATATCACTGTATACCAATCCGGGGAGACCGGGATATGCGTCGTCCTCATTGGCACGAAAAAGCCGGATGCCTTAAAGACAGGCATCCGGCTGAATCCATGACGGAATGTCGATGTCAGCGTTCTTCCAACAAGTGCGCAACCGCTTCGATTGCCAGCTTGTAGCCATAGAATCCCATGCCGGTGATGGTACCGGTGGCCACCGGAGAGATCACGGAACGCTTGCGGAACTCGTCGCGTGCGGACGGGTTGGAGATATGCACCTCCATAAGCGGCAGTCCCTCGTCGATCACCATGTGCGCGGCGTCCGCCAAACCATAGGAGTAATGCGTGAAAGCCGCCGGATTCATCACGATCGGCGTTTTCTCGTCCGCGGCCTGATGCATCCAATGAATCATCTCGGCCTCGTCGTCGCTTTGACGCACCTCCACGTCAAGCCCCAGTTCATGACCCCATTCGGTGCACAGTTTGCGCAGGGTCTCAAGATCCTGCTTGCCGTATACGTCAGGCTGGCGCACTCCGAGACGGCCGAGGTTCGGTCCGTTGACAACCACTACTTTGGTCATATTGCTTCCTTTTGTGTTCGTTCTTGCGATTGCGTCCTACCGCTGGATGCGTCGGAACGCCTCCTCGACGGCGTCCGCCGGCGGATCCTCGAGGTGGATGGGATGGCCGAGCGAGCCGAGTATGACGAAACGCAGTTTGTTGCCGCGGGCCTTCTTGTCTCGGTGCATGAGCGCCAGCACATCATCCCAGCTGCCATTGTTCCATGATGTCGGCAGGCCGAGCGAGCCGAGCAGCGAACGATGGTAGTCGACCAGATCCTGGTCGATGTAGCCGAGCAGATGGGACAGTTCGGCCGCATAGACGCAACCGACCGCAACGGCGTTGCCGTGCCTCCAGCGGAAGTGTTCGAGTTTTTCGATGGCATGGCCAAGCGTATGTCCGTAGTTGAGGAATTCACGCAATCCGGCTTCTTTGAGGTCGGCGGACACATGGTACGCCTTCACCGTCACGGTACGTTCGATGAGTTCGGCGACCACATCCTTCAGATCGGAGTCAAGGAACGTCGAACCGTCGAACGAGCGCAGCTCGTCGGCATGGTCTTCAAGCATGCGCAGAATCTCCGGATCCATGATGAAACCGGATTTCGCCACTTCGCCCAGACCTTCGATGAAGATGTCGTTCGGCAACGAGGCAAGTGCTCCCATGTCGGCGAGCACGCCGGCCGGCGTATAGAACGAGCCGACGAGGTTCTTGCCTTGTGGAGTGTTGATGCCGGTTTTGCCGCCGGTGGAGGCGTCGACCATGGCCAGCAGCGAGGTCGGGCAGTTGACGTAGCGGATGCCACGCATCCATGTGGCGGCCACGAAACCGGCCAGATCGGTGGCTGCGCCACCGCCGAGACCGACAATCGCATCAGAACGGGTGAAGCCTTCCTCCCCCAGACGCTGCCAGATGCCGTTGGCCACTTCGATGGTCTTGCCGGCTTCAGCATCGGGAATGACGATGTCGTGCACGTCATAACCGGACTGGCGCAACAGCGTGCGCGCGCGGTCGGAATGCCGTTGCACCGCCTGGGTGTGAATCAATGCCACTTTGGCAGGCTTGTCCCCCAGCACCTGCGCAAGCTGGCTCATCACACCTTCGCCTATGCACACATCGTATGGTTCGATGGTGGATCCGGTGACGTGGACGATACGTTGATCGATCATTTCCATCAGCTTTCTCGCGGCCACTTGCGGGGTTTGTCCGTGGGTGCGCACCTGCACATTGGCCACGCGTCTGAACACCGGGTCGCGTTCCTTGTACAACTTCTTCCAACGCTCGTTGGCGTCGCCGTTGAGCATCGGACGGCCGCCGCCGCGGTTGGCGCGTTCCATGGCTTCCTTCGGATCGGCCATCAAATACACGACCTTGCCGCCGTCGGCGATGTATTCGGCGAGCCCCTGCTGGATGGACGGGGTCATTGGAGCGCCCCCGCCCAAGGAGAAGATGCCGTCGAAATCCTCCAGCATGTCAAGCACAACGTCGCTTTCCAGCTTACGGAACTCCGGTTCGCCGTACCTTTCGAAATATTCGGGAATCTTCATTCCCGCATCATGTTCGATCTCGTTGTCGGCGTCGGCGAACGGCAGTTGCATCATCTGCGCCGCTTCCTTGCCGACGCGGGTCTTGCCCGCGCCCATCATGCCGATGATGACGGCGACGGGTCTACGCATTCCAGCCATCGAATCGGTCACCTCATGTGCTCCGGCCAGGACGCCACATAGGATTCGGCGTTGCGCTTGGTTTCGGCCACGCTGTCGCCGCCGAACTTCTCCAGCACGTATTGAGCGATGGTGAGGCGCACCATCGCCTCGGCCACGACGGCCGCCGCGGGAACGGCGGTGTTGTCGGAACGCTGGTTGATGGCCTGGGCCGCCTCGCCGGTGGTGACGTCGACGGTGCGAAGCGCCTTTGGAATGGATGGAATCGGCTTCATCGCGGCACGCACCACAATCGGCTGGCCGTTGGACATGCCGCCTTCGATTCCGCCCGCACGATTGCTCAGACGTGTGATGCGGCCATCGTCGCCAACCACCATTTCGTCGTGCGCCTGGGAGCCGGGACGCATCGCCTCAAGGAAACCGTCCCCGATCTCCACGCCCTTGATGGCCTGGACGCCCATGACGGCACTGGCCAATGCCGCGTCCAGCCTGCGGTCCGATTCAACGTACGTGCCGATTCCAGCCGGAACGCCGTATACCACGACCTCGATCACGCCGCCTAAGGTATCGGCGTTCTCCTTGGCCTCGTCGATGCGTGCGATCATCTGCTGTTCGGCCGTCTTATCCAATGTGCGCACCGGCGAAGCGTCCAATGCTTCGAGGTCCTCAGGCTTCGGCAGCACCGCATTCTGCGGGTCGGTGATGCCAGCACCACCGATTGACAGCACATGGGAGACGGTACGTATGCCCAACGTCTGTTCAAGGAACTGCTTGGCGACCTCACCTAAGGCCACACGCGACGCGGTCTCACGTGCGCTGGAACGTTCCAGCACTGGACGGGCGTCGTCGAAACCGTACTTGCGCATGCCAGTCAGATCGGCATGCCCCGGACGGGGACGGGATAGCGGCGCGTTGCGGCCTTCGCGCGGAATGTCATGGTCAAGCGGATCGGCGCTCATCACCTCGGTCCATTTCGGCCATTCGGTATTGGCGATCTCGATGGCGACGGGAGAGCCGATGGTCTCGCCGAAACGCACACCGGTGAGCATGCGGACCTTGTCCTGTTCGAATTTCATGCGCGCACCACGGCCATATCCGAGACGTCGGCGTGCCAATGCGCCGACGATATCCTCAGTAGTGACGTGGATGCCCGCAGGCAGCCCCTCGATCATGGCGACAAGCGCTTCGCCGTGCGATTCACCTGCTGTCTGCCAGCGCAACATGCCAACACTCCTTTTCTGCCAAATACGATTCGTGGACTATCTTAACGGTATGTGGTACATGATTTGCCTGCCGAGTCTGCTCTGTGGAATGGCCGTCAGCGTTGAGGATATCCGGGCACGACGCATTCCACGCATGTGGATCGCCGTAGGGTGTTTGGCGCAGGTCATTGTGGACATCACGTATGCGTTGTCCGTTAATTCACTGTTTCTGGCATTGCAGGCTCTGTTGTTCGCCGCGTTATCCGCCGTGCTGCAATGTGCGCTTGCGCTCATCAAGCCAGGGGCTTTGGGATTCGGCGACGTCACCACGACGTTGCTTATCGGCTTGGCCGTAGGCATGTTCGGCCTGTTTCCAGTGGTGTTCTGGTGGTTTGCGATTAGTGTGCTGGGGCTGCTGTGGCTTGCGATTTGGACACGGTTCGACCCGCAGAAGCATACGCGATTCGCCGGTAAGACGCCGTTCGCCCCGACCATTGTCGTGGCCGGGGCGATAAGCATCGCGATGCACGCGTTGTGTTAATGCGTAATACCGTCAGTTGGCATTCGCGTTGTTGCTTTTGTATTCGTCGCGAATCTTCCAGAATTCGTCTTCGGTTTCCACGAACTTCGTCTCGCCGGTCTTGAGGTTGGTGGTGACGAAGTACAGCCATTTGCCTTCCGGAGGATTCATCGCGGCTTGGATAGCGGAATCGCCGGGATTGCTGATCGGCGTCGGAGGAAGTCCTTTGTTCACGCGAGTGTTGTACGGGTTGCTTCCATCCTCAAGCTGCTCGTCTGTCAGCTTGCTGCCTGTGGTGTTGAACCCGTAGGCAACGGTGCTGTCCATGCCCAACGGCATGTCCTGGTCGATTCTGTTCAGGATGACCCTCGCCACCTTACCGTAATCGTCAGGATTGCATGCCTCGGATTCGGCGATGGACGCGATGTTCATGATACGTTCGCGTTCGCTTCCATCTGGCACGCCCAATGTGTCCAGTTTGTTGACGCGTGCCGTGACCATTTCCTTGAGGATGTCCTTGGCGGACTTGTCCTGGACGCTGTAGGATCCGGGCTCCAAGCCATCCTTCGAACTTTGCCACCCGCTTCATCTGGCAGAATGCCCGCGCCGCCACCGTCGATGACCGCTTGGAATTCGGACACGTCCTTGCCTGACATCTTGGCCGCGTTGGCGATGACATCGGACACCCGTTCGCCGGCCTTGACTTCGGCGAAACCGCCGGCCTTGCTTTGGTCGGACAGGATCTTGACGACATCGGCCGCTTTCATATGCGTCTTCAACGCGTACGAACCCGGGTAAAGCGTCGCGCCGGCGGCCGCGACTGCGGAGGTGAACGCCGATTCGGATTTGACGATGTCCGCCTTGACCAGATTTCGTGCGATTTCGGCTGCGCCTTGTCCGGTTTCCACGGTGAACGTCGTGTCTTTGTCTCCCGAACCGGTGTAATCCTCAATCTGGATTTGCGAGCCGTTGGCGTTCATTTGCCTGAGATGTTTAACCATGCGCACACCGAAAAAGCCGCCGACGACGACAAGAATGACAACGACGGCAGCCGCGATGATTGTGACATAGCGACGACGACGTTGTTGCTCACGTCGTTTACGCATGTCGCGTCGCGATTTCGGCGGTTGCGGCGGCAACGCGGCATCGAATGACGAGCCCGCTGACGTATCATCGACCCACTGCGCGTTATCGGAGAAAAAATCGTTCAGATTATCGGTCAAAGGTCTCTCTCCCCTTACTCTCTGCTTCGGTCGAGCGCCGTCTGCAAAATCACCACCGCAGATTGCTGGTCGACCATCGGACGGTGCTTGCGTCCGCCGATGCGCGCATCGAACAACTGATGATGTGCGGTCACTGTCGTCAGACGCTCATCCACCAATTCAATGGTGGGAACCCGCGTCACCGAATATGATTCATCCTCCACGGCCGCATGCAGTCGTTTTTCAAGATTGACGGACCAGCGTCTCGCTTTTTTGGCGCTTTTCCCCTCTTCGCCGTTCAGCAGCAACGGCAGGCCAATCACCACATGGTCCACCGACTCGTCCCCAATGACGTCGATGACTTCATCCAACGCGCGGAAAGAATCCCCATACACTTGAATATTGCCTATGGGATGTGCGAGGGTGAGCTCGGGATCGGACAACGCAAGTCCGACCCGAGCATCACCCAGATCGATACCAAGCCAAACCATGCTTGGAGAATCAGCCCTTCAGAGCCTGGCCGGCCAATGCCTCAAGTGCCTCGTCGATCTTGGTGGCGTCCGCGCCGCCACCCTGTGCGAAGTCCGGCTTGCCGCCGCCACCACCGCCAAGAACCTTGGAAGCGCCACGGACCAGATCACCAGCCTTGATGCCTTGCTTGCGTGCCGCTTCGTTGGTTGCCACGGCGACCATGGGCTTGCCGTCCTCGTTCATGCCGGCAAGAGCCACCACGACCGGAGCATCTTCGCCGAGCTGGCCGCGCACGTCGAGCACGGTCTTGCGAAGCGCGTCGAAGGAGCCGAAATGTCCAACGTTCTTCTTGGCGACCTTGACCGGAGCCGAGGAAGCTTTGGCCTCAGCCACCAGCGTTGGCACAGAGGCCGCAAGCTGGGACTCGTACATTGCGGCAAGACGACGGTCGGATTCCTTGAGCTTGGCAAGCAGCATGTTCACACGCTCGGCGAGTTCGTCGGGACGGGCGTTGACCATGTCGGAAAGCTGGGAAACCAGCGCGTGCTCGCGGGCGTTGAACTCATACGCGCCCTGGCCGACGACCGCGTCCACGCGGCGCACGCCGGAACCGATAGACGCCTCGGACATGATGTTGATGGCGCCGATCTTGCCGACGTGGTCGATATGGGTGCCACCGCAGAGCTCGCGGCTCCAGCCGTCCTCGCCGATGGACACCACACGCACGATGTCGCCGTACTTCTCGCCGAACAGATGCATGGCGCCAAGAGCGATGGCGTCATCGAACTTCATTTCCTGAGTGGTGACGGCAAGGTTCTCACGAAGCTTCTCGTTGACGCGGGCTTCGACGGCGTTCATGGTGTCCTTGCTGGGGGCGCTGGACCATTGGAAATCGAAGCGCAGACGGTTCGGAGCGTCTTCGGAGCCACGCTGGGTGGCCTGCGGACCAAGTTCCTCACGCAGCGCCTTGTGCACCATGTGGGTGGCGGTGTGGGAACGTGCAATGGCTCCACGGCGCTCGAGATCGATGTTCGCGTTGACTTCGGCGCCCACAACCAGCGTGCCTTCGGTCAGACGGCACTGGTGGACGATAAGGTCCTTGATCGGCTTCTGCACGTCGTCGACCTCAAGCACCGCGCCATCGTCGGACAGAATCTCGCCCTGATCGGCGAGCTGGCCGCCGGCCTGCGCGTAGAACGGCGTGCGGTCGAGGATGACCTCGATGTTGGCCGGGCCGGTGACGGCGGGAACGGAACCCTTGCCCTCCTGCATGATGCCCAGAACCTTGGCACGTGCGGACATGTCGGTGTAGCCAAGGAAGTCGATCGGCTGGAGCAGGGTCTTCTTGAAGTCGTCATAGACGGACAAATCCACGTTGTGGCGCTTCTTCAGCGCGTCCGCACGGGCACGGCTCTTCTGTTCGGCCATCAGCTCGCGGAACTTGGCTTCATCCACCTTCACGCCCTGGTCGGCGGCCATTTCGAGCGTGATTTCAATCGGGAAGCCGTAAGTGTCATGCAGCTTGAAGGCATCCTCGCCGGACACGAGATCCGAGCCGCCCTGCTTGGCCTTCGTCACGGCCATGTCGAAGATCTCGGTGCCGGATTCGAGCGTGCGGCGGAACGCGTCCTCCTCACCGTAGGCGGCTTCGGACACGTCGTGGAAGGTGTCGTTAAGCTCCGGATAGCTCGGTTCCATCGCGGCCTTGGAGGTCGGCAGCAAGGTCGGCATGACCGGCTCTGTCACGCCGAGCTCGCGCATGGCCTTGACGGTTCGACGCAGCAGGCGGCGCAGCACATAGCCACGGCCGTTGTTGGACGGACGGACGCCGTCGGACATGATCATCAGCGCGGAACGCACGTGGTCGGCCACGATACGGAAACGCACGTCCATGGCCTCGTCATCGCCGTAGGTGCGGCCGGAAAGCTTCTGCGCGGCTTCGATGACCGGGAAGACCTCGTCGGTCTCATAGATGTTCTGCTTGCCCTGCATCAGATAGGCGAGACGTTCCAGACCGGCGCCGGTATCGATGTTCTTGTTCTCAAGCTCGCCGACGATATGCAGGTCGGTCTTGGACTTGACGTTGTCGACCTCGTAGTTTTCGAACACGAGATCCCAAATCTCAATGTAACGGTTCTCGTCGGCGATCGGGCCGCCTTCGACACCGTACTTTGGACCACGGTCTACATAGATTTCGGAGCACGGACCGCCAGGGCCAGGGCCACCGGTGGTCCAGAAGTTATCTTCCATACCCATGATCTGGATATGTTCAGGATCGACGCCTTCGTTCTTCCACATCGAGCGGGCTTCCTCGTCGTCGGTGAAAGTGGTCATCCACAGTTTCTCCGGATCGAAGCCGTAGCCGCCCTTGTCTTGCGGGGTGGTCAGCAGCTCATACGCATAGTGGATGGCTTCTTCCTTGAAGTAATCACCAAAGGAGAAATTGCCCAGCATCTGGAAGAACGTGCCGTGACGGGTGGTTTTGCCGACCTCGTCGATATCCAAGGTACGCACGCACTTCTGATTGGATGCCATGCGGCTCTTCGGCGGAGTCTGCTCGCCCATGAGGTACGGGATGAACGGGACCATGCCTGCGATGGTGAACAGGGTGGTCGGGTTTGGAGAGATCAGCGATGCCGAAGGCACGATAAGATGGCCGTGCTTTTCGAAATAATCAAGATAGCGCTTCGCGATTTCAGAAGTGCGCATATGAGATTAAGCTCCTTTTTTGGCTGAAAGGCCTGGTGCCTTTCAAACGAATTCGTGATTGTTGTCCGAACGTACGTTACGGGAATAAGATCAGCTGATCTTATCCGCGTATTTGGTATTAAGTTCAGCCTCGCGGGCTCGACGCGTTTCGTTGAACTCATTGAACAAACCTTCAAGGGTGCGCACGGCGACATGATCTTGATCCGGCCCGAACAGAAATTGTCGAGCCGCATCAGGGGTGTTGGCCTTGACGTACGCCTGTGCTTTGGTCACTGCCACCGCACCGATGCCCACACCAATGGAGATCCAGAAGAGACGCTTGAACATCACTCCCCCTTGTTATTGCTGTTGACGTTCTTCTTGTTCATGAAGGACTGCGCGGTGGTTTTCAGGGCATATGCAGCGGAAGCAACCTTGATAACCGGCTTGCCCAAGAAGGATCCATACAGATCGGTCAGGGCGCTGACATTATTGGCGGTTGTGGAAGCCGCTGCGGAAATCTTGTTGACGTCTTCCAGCGACTTGTTGACCTGCTGCACCGTGGTCACACTCTCATCAAGCGCAGGAATCGCATGATCTCCCGTTTCTTTGACTGTCTCGGCGAGCTGGTCGAACAGTTTGCCGAGACGAATCAACGGGTAGATCATGAAACCGGCAAGAATCGCGAAAGCGATTGCCGCAATCAGACCGGCGATTTCTCCAACACCCATCTTGTACCTCTTTTCAGTCCCACGGTTGCCCGCGAACACAACACGCGCATAACAGTAGTAAAAACGCCCAGACCTAAGGCAAGTTTCGTCCGCCGGTCACTGGTTATACGATACGACGGTTACCGCTTCAGCGATAGGCTTACTGGTGTCGAAATCGAGCGTGGTGACCGATCCGTTCGCAGGCGTTCGCTGAGGTCATAGCCTTCCGGCGCGAAACGGTGCATAAGGCTCAGCAGCGTGTTGCCGTGGGAAATCTGCAACACGTCATCACTGTCCCTCAGCGCAGGATTCGAAGCGATCAGCGCGAATCCCTCCTCGACTCTCGACCAATATTCCACGTCGGACTCGGCATCGTGGAATGGATCCGCTTCCTTAAGGAAGTCGCGGGTCGCACCAAGACCGAACTTTGCGACGATGTCGTTGTAGTTCTTCGCACCGTGCGGCCCTCCCGCGGCGGTCCACGCCACGCCCATATCCTGGCCTTCGAAATAGCCGTAGAACTGTTCGCGGAAATGCATGTCACTGACCAGTTTGGGGGCGGGTGTGTCCTGCGGCCTCATTCACGTCGAGGATGCGCTGGGCTGTCATTTGCGCACGCGTGGTGTCGGAGCAATATGCCGCGGCAAAATCGAACTCCTTCAGTTTGTTTGCGGCTTTGTCTGCGTCGGCGATGCCAGATTCCGTCAATGGAGAATTAGACCAGCCCTGCAACCTGTTATATCGGTTGAAAAACGTCTGCCCGTGTCGGACAAGATGAAGATGAAGCAACATGGGTTCCATGCTACCCTCACGGTTTGAGCAAATCCGTGCTATACGATGTTGTTATGGGTCATTTTATTTCACGTTGGCTAATTCTTACCGTCGCGGCGGGCGTTATGGTTGCGGTTCTGCCCGGCATGCACGCCATTGGCGAGCCCCCTGTGCTTGGCATCGCGGCGTTCGCCTTGTTCATGGCGCTTATCAATGCTTCCATAAAGCCGATTATCCATGTCATAGCGTTGCCGTTCTCGATTATTTCGTTCGGACTGGTCGCACTGGTGATCAATTGGCTGTTCATGCAGCTTGCGTCATGGTTGGCGCTGTCGTTTTTCTCTGTGGGCGTCACTATTGACGGATTCGCATGGTCTGTGCTTGGCTCACTTGTTATGACGATTGTGAGCGGCATAGTAGGCGGCATCATCGGCGACTGAAGGCTTCCCGTTGCTTAAAAAGGCCGCACATGCGCTTGAGATAGCGAAGAGCCTCGCAATCCTGACGATTGCGAGGCTCTTGCTGTATGTCCTTATACTGTATGTTCTTACAGTATGTAGATCCAGATCAGCGGGCGTAGAATTCGACCACGTACTGGATGTTGACCTGCACCGGGATCTCCTCGGCTTCAGGCTTGCGGGTCAGGGTGGCCTTCAGGGAAGGCAGGTTGACGTCCAGGTAGCCCGGAACCGGCGGCAGCACATCGCGGTGAGTGCCTTCGGCCGCAATCTGGAACGGAACCATGGTCTGGCTCTTGGCCTTGACCTGAATGGTCTGGCCAGGCTTGACGCGATAGGACGGGCGGTCGACGATGTTGCCGTCAACGAGGATGTGGCGGTGAACCACGAACTGACGTGCCTGAGCGGTGGTGCGGGCGAAGCCTGCACGCAGGACCAGGGCGTCGAGACGGGTCTCGAGATCGATCAGCATGGCGTTACCGGTCTGGCCGGCGGTGTGGGTGCCCTTCTCGTAAGCGGCGCGAAGCTGCTTCTCGGAGATGCCGTACTGGGCGCGAAGACGCTGCTTCTCGCGCAGACGCACTGCGTAATCGGATTCAGTGCGGCGACGGGTGCGGCCGTGCTCGCCAGGAGCGTACGGACGCTTTTCGAAGATGCGCTGAGCCTTAGGGGTCAGAGCGATGCCGAGGGCGCGGGAAAGACGCACCTGACGGCGAGAACGCTGAACGTTCGTCATTGGTTTAATCCTTTGTTTGTTCTGTCGTTGTCTGAACGGAGCGCACACCGGTTTCCGATATGCGCTGAGCCAGCCTCTCCAGTGCTTCTTCGTGCATGCGCACGAACGACTTGAACACGTGCCGTAAACAGCTCGTATCGGCCGCCGACCCACTGATGGGCTAAGACTCCAGACGGTATGCTCCCTTGCGGGCGCACACCAATCGTTAATAATACACATGAGGGCGGGACGAACTCGTCGTTTCGCCCTCTTCGGCATGTCATGCCATCATGGCGCCGCTATGCTTCAGCCAGCACTCCCCTGTCCATGTGATAGATTCGATCCACATACGTCAAGGCATCCGGATCATGGGTGACCATCAACACTGCGGTGCCGTCGTGCGCCACTTCCTGCAGCAGCCGCATGACGATGGCAGTGCTTTCGGCATCCAGATCTCCGGTGGGTTCGTCCGCTATCAGAAGTTTCGGACCATTCATCAGAGCTCGCGCTATGCTGACGCGTCTCATTTCGCCGCCGGAAAGCTCTTTCGGGTAGCATTCCGCCAAATCGTCGACCTGCAGTCGGCGCAGCAATGCGTGCGCACGTTCCATGGCATGGTCCTGAACGGGATCGTTGTGTGTTTTCGATACCGGAGCCGCCGCGATGACGTCCGGAAGTCCGTCGTCAACCGTCTGTTCGGAAGATGCGTCGGATACGGTTTCTTCCACTGATTTCGCATCAGACGAATCCGCAGGTATCTCAACATCGCGCTGCGCCGTTTTGCCGTTGCACAGCACGGAAGGAAGAATCACATTGTCGAGTGCCGTGAGGTTCGGCAGCAATGTCTGGCTTTGCGTGACGAATCCGACGATCCGATTGCGTACGACTGACATTTGTTTGTCGTTCAACCGCGTCACGTCATTGCCGTCCAAGTCGATAGAGCCCGATGTGGGTTTCAGCAGTCCGGTGATGAGATTCAACAATGTGCTTTTGCCATTGCCCGAACGGCCGACGATCGCCACGAACTCGCCTTGGCCCAGCCTGAAATCCACATGGTCCACGGCTGCGAACGGTTTGCCGCGACGGGTGAACTCGCGAGTGAGCTCTTGTACTTCGAGAACCGTGTTTTCCGCCATCATTCACCTTCTCTCAAAGTCAGATAGGTTTCGGGAGCGGAAAGTTTCACCGCCGTCGTCACGGAGGCGAGCAGTCCGGTAAGCACCGCGAACACGAAACTCACTGCGATCAATGCCAACACATTCCACATGTTGGTTTGCAGATACGGCAACTGCAGCTGCCGTCCGATAAGCGTGCTGAACGGGAAAATCGCCAGCGACGCGACCGCAATGCCTATCACACCGCCCAAAGCTCCGATCATGGCCGATTCCTTCACGATGATGCCGACCAAAGTGGAACGATTGGCACCAAGAATGCGATACGCGGCGAATTCACGTTTACGTTCGTTCATGGCGGACGAGAACACAGCAAGCAGCACGATCAGCCCCATGACCCAGAACACCGCGACGAAAAGGGTCACGTAGCGAATGATCACGTTCAGATTGGATTTCGTTGTGGCTGTGATGCCCCCCGGATACACGTATCCGAGGCTTTTGATTCCTGTTGTTTTGGTGATGTTCGAAGCGACCTGCTGGGCGGAGTAACCGTCCTTGACCTTGATGAGCACGGCGGAAACGGCTTTGTCGGCATATTCTTCCGGAATGGCGGCATGCCCCACCTTGGCGGAATATCCGACCACGTCGGGAACGGTCTGCATGTTCACGAACACGGAATCGTCGAGCGACGTGCCGGTATTGGCGAGTTGCGCCGCCACAGGGGGAATTCGTGCCCATAGAGTTTGACCGTGTTGTTGCCCGACACGCTGATGCTGGCTCCTGCAACGATCTGGCCGCGCTGGAGCGTGCCGTCGAACTGCGATGCGATCCAAGGGGTGATCACGAAGTCGGTATCGGGGTTGAATCCGATGATCTGGACTTTCTCGTCGCAGCATGCGGCGGCCAACGATGAGATATATGTTTGTTCCGTGATTTCGTCGATGCCGTCGGCTTTTGCCACTTCGTCGGTGATCTCGTTGGTGAAGTAGAACGTGCTTGCCGATCCGTTGGTCAGCAACGCTTCGGCTTCGTTTTTGGTGTTTTGCGGCGTGACCATGAGATCGGCGCCCATACGTTCCTGCATGCTGTTCAAGCCGGCTTCAAGGTTCATGGACAACAGTGAACCACCATAGAAGGCCACGGTAAGCATGGCGACGACGATGGTGAGCGCCGCGGTACGAAACGGTTTGCGTTTGAGATTGACCAGGGGCAACCCGCCAAGGGTGATGTGTTGCGTCATATTGGGTCAGGCGCGCTTCGCCGGCTTGAGATCGAGATATGCCGCGATTGCCGCAAGTACAGCCAGCAGCACGCCGAGCACGATCAGCGTCGGCAAGGTGACCATATGGCAGCGCATCATGGCACCCTTGCACACGCCGATGAGCACGGTCGGCACGGCGATGGTCAGCACGCCGAGCACCGCATTGGCGAGGTCAAGACCGGCGCGGGTCTGATCGGATACGAACAGGCCGACAATGCCAAGCGCCACGATCACGATGCCGATGCCGAGCGCGGCCTGAGCCGTGTAATGACATGCCATCGGCGTTTCTTTGACCGCGCATACGTGAGCGAAGGTCTGCGGCGCGATGGCGATCAAGATGCCGAGCACGATCTGCGAAATGCCTGCGTACAGTTTCTTATTCATAGCTTCCTCTCAAAATAAGACAAACACCGCCGATTATTGCAGGTCTCTTTGAAAAAGAAAGTCTTGATTTTTTCCTCCGTTTTTCGTGCTACAGAGGAGATTTCATCCGTTCTTCATCTCCGTCATAGCATTTCAATGGGTGCCATACGCAACAGCAGACGCTTGACCTCACCATTGCCAAAATCAACGGTAATGACCGAATTCATGCCCTTGTCCTGCGTTTCAATGACCGTACCCAACCCGAAATGATCATGCGTAAGCTTGTCGCCGACATGCACGTCTGCAATGTTCAGATCATTATGGCTACCGGCCGGGCTTGCGGATGAGGATTTGGTTAAATCCACAGGCTTGCTTTTTCGGCTTGACACGTCGCGTGGTGACCTTGCCCGATTTCCCTCCTGACTTGCCGGAGCCATACGAACCATACGAGCCGTATGAGGAACCGGTTCCCGATCCTCCGCACGAGCGCCGGGATGTGGAACCATACGAGGATGATGAGCCCTGCGTAGCCGGGCCGCCGTACTGCGAGCGCCCTGCCCCATATGAAGACGATCCGTATGAGGAACGAGACCACCGCGAGCCGGAACCGTATGAGGAACCATAATCCGACTTTCCATACGAGGAACCGCCGAATGACATCGATCCGAAATCGTCATCATCGTCCAGTCCCGCCGAACTCGTCGTCGTCATCCTGCCAGCTGGCACGCATGCGTTCGGCGCCGGCTTCGCGTCTTTTCCAATCAATCAGTTCGTCTGGAATCTCATCGAGGAACTGACTGGGCATCATGTCGCTGGCTTGCCCCCAATTGCGCGCGTACGGCCGCGCGTGTCACATACAGGCGTCGCTTCGCGCGAGTGATGCCCACGTAGGCGAGACGGCGCTCCTCTGCCAGTTCGCTGGTGTCTTCCATGGCACGCTGGTGTGGGAATGTGCCTTGCTCCATGCCGGTCAGGAACACATACGGGTATTCCAGACCCTTTGCGGTATGCAGGGTCATCATCGTCACCTTGCCGGAATCTTCGTTCTCCCCCTGGCAATTGGTCGGAATCGGCCACCAACGCGGTGGTTTTCCAAAAATCCCGCCAATGTGGCGTCTGGCGTGTTCTGCTCGAATTCCGCCGCCACTGATTGCAGCTGGGAAAGATTATCGACGCGGAAGCGTCCTGCGGATCCTCGGAGCGCTGCAGCTCTTCCAAAATCCCACTCTTGGCAAGCACTTCGGCAACCACTTCGGATGGCTTCGTGTCATGGTCCTTCGCAAAAGCCGCAAGCTCATGCATCATGTCTCGGAACGCACTCAACGGTTTCGTCGTGCGCGTGGACATGCCTTCGATCTGTTCCATATGTTCGATCGCTTCGGAAAAAAGTGGTGCCATGGGCATCAGCATACGAGGCAACGAGTCCTTCCGCACGAACGCCCAGTCCGCGCTTCGGCACATTGAGGATACGTCGAACGTTCACATTGTCCGCAGGATTCACGATGGCCTGCAAATACGCGAGCGCATCCTTGATTTCCCTGCGTTCGTAGAATTTGGTGCCGCCGACGAGCTGATACGGCAGGTTGGCATTGATCATGGCCTCTTCGAGCGAGCGTGATTGCGCGTTGGCTCGATACATGATGGCGATGTCGCGATACGCCACGCCTTCCTCGTTGTGGATTCGTGCGATTTCGTTGGCGATCCATCCGGCTTCCTGTTGCGCGTTGTCGGCCGCGTATCCGACGATTTTGTCGCCTTCGCCAAGTGCCGTCCACAGTTTTTTCCGGCTTACGATTTTCATTTCTTGCGATCACCGCATTGGCTGCGTCGAGAATGGTCGCGTCGAACGATAATTCTGTTCGAGCATGATGGTTTTCGCGTTAGGGAAATTCCTGCTCGAAATCCTGAATATTACGAATATCCGCGCCTCGGAACGCATAAATCGACTGGTCGGAATCGCCCACCACCGTAATCCAAGACGGTCCGACACGGCCTGCCCCTCGCATATGTGGATCGGGCTGTTCTCCCGAATCAATACCGGAAAGCTCAACGTACGAGCACATATTTGCCGCATGGTTGGTTGTCCTGATACTCGTCCACGAAAATATAACGGAACTTATGCCGGTAATATTCGCTCACCTGTGGGCAACGCTGGAACAATTCGACGGTGCGCATGATCAGATCGTCAAAATCCACGGCATTCGCCATGGCCAGACGGTACTGGTACTCCGCATACATCACGGCGACCAGCTCGTCGACGTCGCCGGCCGAAACCTGATATCCGCGCTGGCCTGGCTTGTAGTCGCAGTTCACGCTTTTCAGCTGGTCCTGCCATGAAATCAACGAATTCTTGCAATCCGAGATCTTGCCCAATAGCATGCGCGGCGTATACCGCTTCGTATCGATGTTCAAATCGCCGCTGATGAGCTTGACCAAGCGTTCGCAATCAGCCGTGTCATAAATGGAAAATCCTGAGGTAAGACCGATTTCCTTGCCGTCACGTCGGAGGATGCGCACGCACGCGGAATGGAAGGTGGAGATCCACATGTGTTCGGCTTCAGGCCCTACGAGGGACGCAAGGCGTTCGCGCATTTCGGCCGCGGCCTTGTTCGTAAAGGTGATGGCGAGAATGCTGCTCGCCCAAAAACCATGTGCCAGCAGCCATGCGATGCGTCTGGTGAGCACGCGGGTCTTACCGGATCCGGCACCAGCTCCGATGAGCAGGGCTTGTCCGTAGTACTTCACCGCTTCCATTTGCTGCGGATTGAGGTCCTTGATCAGACTTTGCGGATCGCACAGGACTGGTCCCATATTCTGCTCCACCGGTTCCTCTTTCCATGAAGATTCGAAGTCGATTACTGCGAAATTCATGTCTATCACACATGCAGGTCAGCGCAACACTCGCATGGTCAATTGACGCGCGTATGCTGAACGTTTATATGCGGTTCACCGTATGTCAACATCAACGCCGCCTTATGCGGCCAACAATCTAAGGGGATTCATGAAGGAGCTCGAAGAGCGCATTCGCCTGCAGGGTACCGTCAAGCCAGGTAATGTGCTGAAAGTGGATGCTTTCCTCAACCACCAGTGCGATGTCGAATTGTTCGACCACATGGGTGCCGCTTGGGCGGAACATTTTGCCGGTAAAACCATCAACAAGATCCTGACCATTGAAGCTTCCGGCATTGGTATCGCCTGTGTTGCCGCGCGTCATTTCGGCAATGCGCCTGTGGTGTTCGCCAAGAAGGCGCAGTCCATCAATCTCGATGGCGACCAGTACACCACCACCGTCTACTCCTTCACCAAGCAGAAGGAATTCCCCGTCATCGTGTCCAAGAGGTATCTCAACGAGGGCGACCATGTGCTGTTGCTTGATGACTTCCTGGCCAACGGCAAGGCTCTGAAGGGCCTGATCAATCTGTGCCATGATGCCGGAGCGACGGTCGAGGGCATCGGCATCGCGGTGGAGAAGGGTTTCCAAGGCGGCGGCGATGAGCTGCGCGCAGCGGGATACGACGTTGATTCCCTGGCAATCGTGGAGTCGATGGATCCGGAAACCGGTACCATCGAATTCCGCTCCTGATCGTCGCATCTCACGGGCGCGCATCAGAAACCATTACAACCTGTTACTCATCGCAGCATGAATAAGAGAGGATTCATTGTGAGAGAAGAGAAGAAGAAAGACAACACGAACGAGAAGAAGGGCGTTTCCTTTGAAGCGCTTAGCAGCCTGGACGCGCCTGTTTCGTTCTGGAAGGGCATCCCGTTCGGCCTGCAGCATGTCATGGCGATGTTCGTGGCCAATCTGGCTCCGATTTTCTTGGTGGCTTCCGCCGCCAACATGAGTGCCGAGCAGTCTGCCACGATTATTCAGGCCGGTCTGCTGGTGGCAGGTCTGGGCACCTGCCTTCAGCTGTATGGCGTGTGGCTGATCGGCTCCCGCCTGCCGATGGTCACTGGCATTTCCTTCACCTATGTAGCTGCTGCCATGTCGATCGCCCAGAACCAAGGCTACGGCGCGGTCGCCGGCGCGGTTGTGCTTGGTGGCCTGTTGGAGGTTGCGCTTGGTTTGACGGCCAAGTATTGGCGTCGCTTCGTGCCGCCGATCGTATCCGCGATTGTGGTTACGTCGATTGGTTTCTCACTGCTTTCCGTTGGTGCCACCAGTTTCGGCGGCGGTTCCGGCGCTGAGGATTTCGGAAGCTGGCAGAATCTCACGCTCGGTCTGATTTCGCTGGTCGCCTGCTTGGCGTTCCAGCTGCTGATGAAGGGTACTGCCAAGCAGCTTTCCGTGCTGTTCGGCTTGGTTGTCGGCTATGTTGTCGCGATTTTCATGGGCAAGGTCGATTTCTCTGGTTTCGCGAATCTGCAGGTTGTGTCCGTGCCGCATTTCATGCCGTTCCAGCTTGAATTCGATCCGGGCGCGATCATCTCCTTCGCCCTGCTGTATGTCGTGTCTTCCGTTGAGGTGCTGGGTGATACCGCTGCGCTCACCAAGGTTGGTCTCGACCGTCAGCCTACCGATAAGGAGACTGCGGGCGCCATTGCAGGCGACGGTCTCATCTCCTCCGTCTCCGGCCTGTTCGGCTGCTTGCCGTTGACGTCGTTCGCACAGAATATCGGCTTGGTCGCCATGACCAAGGTCGTCAACCGTAAGGTGATTCTTTCCGGTGGTCTGATTCTGGTGATAGCCAGCTTCGTGCCTGCCGTGGCGGAAGTGTTCAATTCCCTGCCGCAGGCCGTGCTTGGTGGCTGCACCATCATGATGTTCGGTAACATCATCCTGTCTGGCTTCCAGATGATTTCCGAGGCCGGCTATACGCAGCGCAACATCACCATTGCGGCGTTGAGTCTCACCATCGGTATCGGTTTCACGCAGGTCGGCGACATTTTCGTCAACTTCCCGCCGCTGTTCCAGTCCATCTTCGCATCCAATTGCATCGCCGTGGCGTTCGTTGTGGCCGTGCTGTTGAATGCTCTGCTGCCGAGTGAAGAGCATTTTCTGTCGGCTCCGCAGCATCAGGAAGACTGAGTCCGTTCAGATCCTAAAAGGTTATGAGGAATCCCCCCTGCTCAAACGAGTCAGGGGGATTCCTCATATTCATCGCAAAACTGCTTTGCCGCGATTCGCAAGAAGGATGTTTCAGTGCCCTTGCTTGATCCAGTTCGCAATCGCATCCTTGACAGCCTGGGCGTACAGCGTATTGGACATGCCAGGGTGAATACCATCTCCGGCAAGCTCATCAGGATGCGCCGAAATCGTAGCGTCCCAGTCAACGAGAACAACGTTGTCGGAATGGGCGGCCGCGAAGTTGCTCAACGCGTCGTTCGTTCCGGGGACCCAAGACACGGGGGCATGCGCATTAATCAGCACAAGCACATGATCCGGTCCAATGTCGTTCAGTATGTCATTGAGTTGGCCATCGGTCACCGCTGAATTCGTAGCCAAGCCGACCAGCACCCATTGGCGCAATCCTTCCGGCTGGCTTTTGGCTTGGTCTATAAGTCCCAATGCCTTGGTCATCGAACGTGAGGTTTCCGCATCAACAGTGATTCCGGGAAAAACGGATTGCAAACCTTTACTGGAGGCAAGCATCACCGAGTCACCGAATGCGACCATCTGCTGCCCGTCAGGCATGGTGTATGCGGGTTTCTTGGGCGCTGGCGGATGCTTCCTATCGAAGTCGAGGTGCATGCCCTGCTGCTCTTTCAGCATTTTCGCATTCTCTTCCAACGCGCGTTCCACACTGGTCTGCTTTGGTGCGTTGGCTACCGCGTATCCGGACATCAAGCATGTACTCAATACCACGGCGATCGTAATCCAGCATCTGGTTACATCCCACATTCCGTTTTCTGGCAGCGGGCGAATCATGGCGATAAATCCGCCACGGGCGACGGGCTGTTCTACCAACTTCCACGACATGGCGGTACAACATGCGGTAAGAGCGAGTATGATTAGCAGCATCCATCCCAGATGCCGAGCACCCCACTGGGGGAACATCGCCTTGGTGAACAACCATAAAGGCCAATGCCACAGGTAAATGCCGTATGAATATCGGCCGGCCACATCAAATGGTTTGAACACCAGCAGATCCTGCATCCAAGATCCGAAAGGAATGGAACCGGCGACCAGAACCACTGAAAGTAGCGAAGCCGCGAAAATCCCTCCATAGAAGGCAGCAGGACCCTGCTCAACGTGCTGCATCATCCATAACAGAATCAGTAATGCCACAGAAGCCGCCGCAGGGCCGATCTTGCTCCAGACCAGACGAGCGCGTTCCATGATCGCCGTTTCTTCCGGACGACCGTTGCCACGCCGTATGATCATCAGCAGCCATGCCAGCATGGCACCTAGCCAAAGTCCCATGGCATGTGTGTCCGAACCGAAATACACTCTGGTTGGATCGGTTCCCGGGTGATACTGCAATCCCATGGAAAGCGCACTGCACACGGCAAGTCCGGCAAGTACCGCCACCGGCACCCAACGTACCAGAATTTTTTCGAAGCAGGTAGATCAGCAAAGGAGCCAACAGATAGAACTGCATCAGCACCGACATGAACCACAGATGACGGAACATGTCTGGATTCATCTGCGAGAAATAGCTGGCGCCACTGCCGATGGCATACCAGTTGTAACAACCCAGCATAGCCGTCACTATCTGGTTGTTAATGTCCACCAACATGTCTTGGTTGATGAACCATGCCAACGATACGGTGACGGGAATCATCAGAATCAACGCCGGGTATATTCTGCGCAGACGCTTGAGGTAATATTCCTTGAAACCTATTCCCTTGCCGGAATCAATATGATTCAGCAACGACGAGAAAATCAGAAAACCTGAAATGGTGAAGAATATGTCAACACCTAGGAATCCGCCCCGCAGAGTGCCCTGGTCGCAGTGATACAACACTATCGCGATCAAGGCGATGCCCTTGAGGCCATTCAGACCGACAAAACGACGTCTTACCACAACAATCAACCGCTTCTCTCAACATGCGACGTATGCGCGTTAGGCACAACGTTTCGTATCGTACTACCAGCCCCTCCCCCATTATGCGGATCATGAACAGATATGGAAAGGTGTTGTCTGGGACGATTGGAAACGTTCGGCGATCGAAACCTTAAAAGCGGTGAAACATAAGGATTATTCGAAAAAAGAAAGGACCGTACGTCCCATTGGCATTGGATTTGATTCCAATGGAACGTATGGTCCTCTTCATACGGTCCCGTCAATCATTTGACTGCGGGATCTCCTCGCTCACTTGGAGAAGACGTTGCCGTAAGTGTCTTCGCCTGCTTCTGCGATTGCCGCGGACTTGCGGGCGATTGCCAGCTCCTCGTTGGTCGGAATGACGCAGATGGTGATCTTGGAATCCGGGGTGGAGATGATGCGCGGTTCCTTGGAACGGGTGGCGTTCTTCTCTTCGTCCAGCTTGACGCCGAACGGGGCGAGCTTGTCGCACACCATCTTGCGGACCACGTCATCGTTCTCGCCGACGCCTGCGGTGAAGGTGATCACGTCTACGCCGCCCATCTGAGCGGTGTAGTTGCCGATGTAGCCGACGATGCGGTGTACGTAGACGTCGAGAGCCAGCTTGGCGTCCTCGTTGCCTTCGGCGACCAGACGGTGAACCTCACGGAGGTCGCCGAAGCCGGTCATGCCCATCATGCCGGAACGCTTGTTGAACAGAGCGTCGAGCTCGTCCACGTTCATGTGGGCGTTGCGGATCAGGTGGAAGACGACGGCCGGATCGATGTCGCCGGTACGGCCACCCATCATGAGGCCTTCGAGCGGAGTCAGGCCCATGGAGGTCTCGACCGGCTTGCCGGAAACTTCGGCGGAGGCGGAAGCGCCGTTGCCGATGTGCAGCACGATCTGCTTGAGGCCTTCAGCCGGCTTACCGATGACGCTCGGCACCACGGAGGAGATGAACTCGTGGGAGGTGCCATGGGCGCCGTAACGGCGGATGTGGTACTGGTCGGCGATTTCCTTGTTCAGCGCGTAGGTGCTTGCGGCCTTCGGCAGCTGGAAGAAGAAGGAGGAATCGAACACGAAGATCTGCGGGACGTCCGGCAGGAGCGCGCGCATGACTTCAGCACCCTTGGCTTCCGGACCGTTGTGCAGCGGCGCGAGCACGGCGAGGTCCTTGACCTGGTTGATGGTCTTGTCGGTGACCAGAGCCGGGTTCGGGAAGATGGAACCACCCTGCACCACGCGGTGACCAACAGCCACGATGCCGGCCTCGTCCAGCTTCGGACCGAACTCGTTGAAGAAGCCGAGCACGCGCTTCAGACCCTGCTCGTGGTCGTGGATCGGCTCTTCCAGCTCATGCTTCTCGCCGTTGAACTCGTGCTTGTAGTGGCCGTCAACCGGCTCGCCGATCTTCTCGACCAGGCCGGAAGCAATACCTTCACCGGTTTCAAGATCAACCAGCTGATACTTGATAGAGCTGGAACCGGAATTGATGACAAGGACGGTTTTCGCCATTGTGGGCATCCTCCATGTGTTAATCGATGTGCCGCTTGCGCGACTTTCCAAACTTTAGATTACTCTTTGCTTGCTACAAAATAGCGTTTTACTGGGCTTCGATGGCGGTCAGGGCAACCGTGTTGATGATGTCCTGCACGGTTGCGCCTCGGCTCAGGTCGTTGACCGGTCGGTTCAGTCCCTGCAGCACCGGACCGACGGCCACTGCGCCGGAGGAACGCTGGACGGCCTTGTACCCGATGTTGCCCGCGCACAGATCCGGGAACACGAACACATTGACATGGCCCGCCACATCGTTGCCCTTGGCCTTGGTGGCTGCAACGGTCGGCGACCAAGCCGCGTCGAACTGGATGGAACCGACGACCGCGAGGTCCGGAGCCTTCTCCTTCACGAGTGCGGTTGCTTCCTCCACGAGATCGACGTCCGGTCCCTTGCCGGATCCCAGCGTGGAATACGACAGCATGCCGACCTTCGGATCGAGGCCGAACGCCTTTGCCGTTTCGGCGGACTGGATGGCGATTTCCGCAAGCTGCTCAGCGGACGGGTTCAGGTTGATGGCGCAATCGGAGAACACTGCGACATGGTCCTTGAAGCACATGAGAAACGCACCGGACACGAGGGAGGATCCCGGCTTGGTCTTAATGACCTGCAGGGCCGGGCGTACGGTGTTGGCCGTGGAGTTGATGGATCCGGAAACCAGACCGTCAGCCTTGCCGAGCACCACAAGCATGGTACCGAAGTAGCTGTCGTCGGCGAGCTGCTTGCGAGCCTGTTCCTCGGTCATGCCCTTCTTGGCGCGCAGCTCACACAGCTTGGCGACCATCGGAGCGAGCACTTCCTCGTCGTCCTTGGCCTGGAACTGCGCCTTTTCAAGGAATTTGAGTCCAAGCTCCTCGCCGCGGGCGAGAATGCTTTCCTTGTCTCCGACGATGATCAGATCGACGATATCACGCTCAAGCAGATAGTCGGCCGCCTTGATGATGCGGTCTTCGGTTCCTTCCGGAAGCACGATGGTTCTCTTGTCTGCCTTGGCCTTGCCCAGCAGACTGTACTGGAATGCGTATGGCGTGGTCGGAGCCTTGAACGGGGCCTCGACAGCGGAGATAAGCTCTTCGGCGTTGACATTCGCCTCGAATGCCTCCGTGGCTTTGGTCACGGCGTCTTCCTCGTCAAAATCAACGGCGGGTAACGTCCACACCGGCACCTCGTAAGCTGCGAACTCCTCCTTGAGAGGTTCCACCTGTTCGTCTTTGCATCCGGTGATGAACACGCCGGCGACCTTGCTGCCTGCATTCTCGATGATGGTCTTCGACGCCTCGACAGTGCCCAGGACCTGTTCCGGAGTGCGGTTGATGGTGCATACGGCAAGAAGCACGACGGACTTGAGATCAGCGGCTACGTCAGCATTGAACGCAAAGATAGACGGGTCGTTGATGGCGGATTTGTCCGTTCCGACAACAACCACGGCTTCGGGCTGGGCGGTTTCGATGGCTTCCGTGTAGGCGGCCACGATATCGGCCCTGGAGCCTTCCTTGTCGGTGCGTGCACGCTTCGGGCAAACACCGACGGATTGTTCACGGCTCAGCCCCGAGTTGCTTGCTTCAAGAAGAACGTCGGTGAAGGTTTCCTTGCGGCAAACCGCCGGACGGAACACGGCCGTCTTCTTGGCAGCTGCGAATGCCTTGGTGACGCCAAGGGCCACGACGTTGCGGCCGTTTGCTGCTTCAGGGCTGATAATGGTGACGCTGGTTAGACTCACGATGTCTGCTCCTATTCGTTGTTTTTAAGGTGTGTGACTGCGCTGTTTCGCACCATGTGCCATTGTAATGCGTGAACGGTAACAGACACGCATCTCATGAAACGGTGTTGCGAACAGACGGTGAAGAGTAAACAGAAAACCCCAGAGGACGAATCCTCTGGGGTTTTCTTCAAGCGATCAGCCTATAGAGGCTAGACTCACTCGTTATCGCCAGCGGTTGCGGCGGTAGCGGAGACAGCACCCTGCTTGTTGGTGTTGACACCGGAGTAGACCCAGTCGGTGTAATCCGGGTGATCGTAGCCGTTGTCGACAGCGAACTGGAAGGCTTCCTGACGGAAGGCCTCGAGCTCGTTGATCTTGTCGGCGTACTTGTCAGCGTCGATCATGCGCAGAGCTTCAGCCTGGAGCTCGTAGCGATCGATGTTGTTCACGCGAACCATGTCGTACGGGGTGGTGGTGGAGCCCTGCTCCTCGTAGCCGTGAACGTTGAAGTTGTCGTGGTTCGGGCGATCGTAGATCAGACCACGCACGTCGCGGGCATAGGAGTGGTAAGCGAACAGGACCGGCTTGTCCTCGGTGAACAGCTCAGCGAACTCCTCATCGGAGAGGGCCTCGTTGTTCTCCTTGGCGGACTGCAGCTTGACCAGGTCAACCACGTTGACGACCTTGAACTTGATGCCCATGGCGTCCAGCTTGTCGGCAGCGGCCATGATTTCCTGAGTCGGAACATCACCGGTGGCGGCGAGCACGATCTGAGCCTCATCGTTGGACTTCACGTTGGAAGCCCACTTCCACTCGGCAGCACCCTTCTCGAGCTCGGCGCGAGCTTCGTCCAGGGTCAGCCAGGTGGCGGCCGGCTGCTTGCCGGCGATGATGGCGTTGATCTTGTTGGTGGACTTGTAGCACTTCTCAGCCACAGCGAGCAGCATGTTGGAATCCACCGGGAAGTAGATGCCGATCACGTGATCGTTGTTGAAGCACTTGTTCAGCAGGACGGAGGTGACACCCGGATCCTGGTGGGAGAAGCCGTTGTGATCCTGACGCCACACGTGGGAGGAGACGAGCAGGTTCATGGAGGAGATCGGCTTGCGCCACGGAATCTCGCGGACGGTAGCCTCGAGCCACTTGGCGTGCTGGTTCAGCATGGAGTCGATCACGTGCACGAAGGACTCATAGGAGCTCCAGATGCCGTGACGGCCGGTCAGCAGGTAGCCCTCGAGGAAGCCTTCCATCTGGTGCTCGGAAAGCTGCTCGGTGACCTGGCCGGTGACAGCCATGTGCTCGTCGACCTGAGCGGACAGGTAGCCGGCGTCCCACTGCTTGTTGGTGACGTCGTAAGCGGCCTGCAGACGGTTGGAAGCGGTCTCATCCGGTCCGAAGATACGGAAGGAGTCCGGGTTGTTCTTGATGATGTCGCGGGTGTAGACGCCCAGACGACGGGTGGCCTCGAGCTGGCCCCAGCCGTGGCCGTACTCGGCGACTTCCTTGACCTCGTAGTCTTCCAGCTTCGGCAGCTTCAGCTCTTCGCGGATGCGGCCACCGTTGGCGTTCGGGTTCTCACCGATGCGCAGTTCGCCGGTCGGCATGAAGGCGGTGACTTCCGGCTTCACGGCGCCGTTCTCGTCGAACAGCTCTTCCGGCTTGTAGGACTCGAGCCAGTTCTTGAGGACCTCGAAGTGGGCCTCGGTATCGCGGGCGGAAGCCAGCGGCACCTGGTGGGAACGCCAGGAGCCCTCGGTCTTCTTGCCGTCGATGAACTTCGGGCAGGTCCAGCCCTTCGGGGTACGGAAGATGATCATCGGGTAGAACGGACGAGTCATGTCGTCGGTCTGAGCGGCGGCCTTGATGTCGCAGATCTCGTCGAAGACGGTCTCGAACAGCTCGGCGAAACGACGGTGGATCGACAGGTGATCCTCGTTGTCGAAGCCAGCGACGAACTCGTACGGCTCATAGCCCATGCCGTGGAAGAACTCGTGGAGCTCTTCGTCGGAGATGCGGGACAGGATGGTCGGGTTGGCGATCTTGTAGCCGTTGAGGTGCAGGATCGGCAGCACGATACCGTCGGTGCGCGGGTTGATGAGCTTGTTGGACTGCCAGCCGGTGGCCAGCGGGCCGGTCTCAGCTTCGCCGTCGCCGACGATGGCCGGGACGAACAGGCTCGGGTTGTTCATCACAGCGCCGTAGGCGTGGGACAGGGCGTAACCCAGCTCGCCGCCTTCGTGGATGGAGCCCGGGGTCTCCGGAGCGTAGTGGGACGGGATGCCGCCCGGGTAGGAGAACTGGCGGAAGAACTTCTGCAGACCAGCCTCATCCTTGGTGATGTTCGGGAAGTACTCGGTGTAGGTGCCGTCCAGGTAGGACTGAGCGGTACCAGCCGGGCCGCCGTGGCCCGGGCCCATGATGATCACAGTGTTCTGCTGGTGATCAGCAATGAGACGGTTGATGTGGCCGATGAGGAAGTTCAGGCCCGGGGTGGTGCCCCAGTGACCGACCAGACGGTGCTTGACGTCTTCGCGGGTGAAAGGCTCCTTCATCAGCGGGTTGCTACGCAGATAGATCTGGCCGATGGAGAGGTAGTTGGCTGCGCGCCAGTACTTATCCACGCCTTCGATAGCTTCCTCGGAAACCGGAGCGTTCAGCTTCTTCCAAGGGGTGCCAATAACAGGACTCGTCATGTGTACTCCTGTACTCCTGCACTGTGATGTGCGATTGTTTATTTCCTTAGGTCATGAGCCATGCCTAAAACCTTGCGGTTACGCGGCATGCCTCATTTCCAGTCACTTGCACATATTACGAGCGCGGTTCGACTTTTTGCTGTTTTTTTGCGACTGTGTGTTCAATTGTTATTTTTCTGTACGCAAATGTGTGCTTTTATCGGGATTTTTGTGCGTACTTCACACTCTATCAAAAAGATTGAAAAACGGCTCAAAATCAACGTTTTTAGTCGGTTAACACATGTTTCCCACGTTCGTTTCCCTAGATACACACGCGGCGTGTTGAGTAGGTGGGAGTAAGCAATTGTGAGATTCGCTCATTCTCCGTTCACGTGTTTCCAATGTCTCCTTGCAACGTCACAATAGAGCAGTTAGTATTGTTCGTTTCTTGATACCTCATATTAAAGGGAGAGTGTTATGGCTGCAGGTCCTGTGCTCGTTGTCGATTTCGGAGCCCAGTACGCCCAGCTGATCGCACGTCGCGTGCGTGAGGCCAATGTTTATTCGGAGCTCGTGCCGCATTCCATGCCGGTCGATGAGATGCTGGCCAAGGATCCGCAGGCCATCATCCTGTCCGGTGGCCCCGCTTCCGTGTTCGAACCGGGCGCTCCGCGCGTCGACAAGAAGCTGTTCGACGCGGGCGTTCCGGTGCTCGGCATCTGCTACGGCTTCCAAGCCATGGCATACGCGTTGGGCGCGGATGTCGACAAGGCCGCCTTGGGCGAATACGGCAAAACGGAAACCATCATCGACAAGGCGGAGGGTCTGCTCGACGGCTCTCCCGCAGAGCAAAGCACGTGGATGAGCCATGGCGTGGCCGTCAAGACCGCGCCGGAAGGCTTCGAAGTGCTCGCCCACACCGAAGGCGCACCGGTCGCCGCCATGCAGGACGAGTCCCGCAAACTGTACGGCGTGCAGTGGCATCCGGAAGTCAAGCACACTCCGATGGGCCAGAAGCTCATCGAGAACTTCCTGCACAAATGCGCCGGCCTTGGTGACAACTGGAACGCATCCAACATCATCGACGACCAGGTGACGAAGATCCGCGAGAAGGTCGGCGACGCACAGGTGATCTGTGGCCTGTCCGGCGGTGTCGATTCCGCCGTCGCCGCCGCGCTGGTGCACAAGGCCATCGGCGATCAGCTGACCTGCGTATTCGTGGACCACGGCCTGCTGCGCAAGGGCGAGGCCGAGCAGGTCAAGCATGATTTCGTCAAGGCCACCGGCATCAAGCTCATCGCCGTGGACGCCTCCGAAGACTTCCTCACCGCGTTGAAGGGCGTGAGCGAGCCGGAGAAGAAGCGCAAGATCATCGGAGAGAAGTTCATCCGCACTTTTGAGAAGGCGCAGCGTCAGGTCATCGAAGAGGCCGGTGCCTCCGGCAAGGAAGTCAAATTCCTCGTGCAGGGCACGCTGTATCCGGACGTCGTAGAGTCCGGCTGCGGCGATGGCGCGGCCAACATCAAATCGCACCACAATGTGGGCGGCCTGCCGAAGGACATCAAATTCCAGCTCATCGAGCCGCTGCGCACCCTGTTCAAGGATGAGGTGCGCGCCATTGGCACCGAACTCGGTCTGCCGGATGAGATTGTCTGGCGTCAGCCATTCCCGGGTCCGGGTCTCGGCATCCGCATCATCGGCGAAATCACCAAGGAACGTCTTGACCTGTTGCGCGAAGCTGATGCCATCGCACGTGAGGAGCTTTCCAAGGCCGGCCTCGACCGCGACATCTGGCAGTGCCCGGTCGTGCTGCTTGCCGACGTGCATTCCGTGGGCGTGCAGGGTGACGAACGCACCTACGGCTCGCCGATCGTGTTGCGTCCGGTGTCGTCCGAAGACGCCATGACCGCCGACTGGTCGCGTATCCCGTACGACGTGCTCGCCACCATCTCGACGCGTATTACCAACGAATGCCGTCAGATCAACCGCGTGGTGCTTGACTGCACTTCCAAGCCGCCGGCAACCATCGAATGGGAGTGAGCCCGCAGGCTTAGACACGTAATGGGAGGGGCTTCCCGCGGAACTACTCGCGGAAAGCCCCTCCCATTATGCGGCGAAAAGAGTCCACTCTCGTTAGAATCGAACAATCTCCTTCACAACATCTCTTTCATACATCCGTCAAGCAAGCATGTCGTTCCACATATTCACGAAATTCGGCAAGGTTTTTGCCGTGGCGGCGATGTTCTCCACTTGGATGCCTTTGATGCGCAAACCAAGCATCGCAGCGAACGTGGCCATGCGATGATCGGCATAAGTCTCCATCACGGCCGGTCGAAGGCAGCCCGCGGATACGGGCGTTATCTTCAATCCATCCGGCAATTCACGAGCTTCTCCCCCAATACGCGTGATTTCATTGACCAACGCCTCAAGACGGTTCGTCTCGTGTCCGCGTAAATGGCCGATACCGATCATATTGGTCGGTTTGTCGGCGAAAGCCAGAATCGCAGCAAGCGATGGCGCGATTTCACCGGCAGCGGTCAGATCGAAATCACCCAAACCGTTGATGGCATGTCCACCTGTGACTTCGCAATAACGGATGCCGTTCTTTTCCGGGAAAGACACTTGCGCTCCCATGCGTTCAAGATACCCCGGCAGCAAACCACCAGGTTGCGTGGTGGTTTCCGGCCAATGCGGCACACGCACGGTTCCGCCGGCGATCAACGCGGCGCCCAGGAACGGAGCGGCATTCGACAAATCCGGTTCGACCGTCACCTGCCCGGGTAGTTGAACCGTTCCCGGAGCGACTCCCCAGACATGAACGTCTTCATCTGCAATCGCATCCACACCAGCACTTTTAAGATCGGCCACCGTCATTCGGATATGCGGCAGGCTTGGAGTCTTTTTCCCCGTATGGTGCAGCTCAAGGCCGCCTGGCACACGCGAGCCGATCAGCAACAGGCCGGAAATGAACTGCGACGAGCCGGACGAATCGATGGAAACCACATTCGGCGTTTCGCGCACGGCCGAATCAAATGCGGGCGGAGTGATTGTGAACGGCAGACGGCCTTCTTCACCGTGGTATTCAATGGTCGCGCCCAACTGCCGCAAGCCATCCAACACCGGTTTCATCGGGCGGGCATATGCCTGCTCATCGCCATCGAAATCGACGGGACCATCGGCGAACAGCGCAAGTCCCGGCACGAAACGCATCACCGTGCCGGCAAGTCCGCAGTAAATTTTCGCATCGCCATGGAAGTGGCCATCCGCTGGCGGCGTCACCGTTACCGTCGTATCAGTTTCGACATCAACCTCACAGCGGACGCCAAGCGCACGTAACGCCTCCATCATCAGCTCGGTGTCACGCGAGCGCAGCAGCCCTACCAAACGCACGGGCTCCGATCCGAGAGCCGCGAGAATGAGATACCGGTTCGACAGGGATTTGCTACCCGGCACCACCACAGTGGCGTTGAGCGGTTTGCCGGCATACGGTGCCGGCCATAGGTTCTCTTGAAGTGCTTTCATGCGACCCATGGTAACCAACACCTGCGGAAAAAGACGTGTCCATCTCGTCAGCGACATGCTGGTATCCATATGGGATGCAAACTATACAACTCCTTCCCCATCTGCCTATCATTGCGTGTAGGCGTCCTTTGACGACGTCCGTTCTTTTTCACCTCAATGTGGAGAAGAGCGAGCGCATAGAATGACATCGCCACAGCAACCACAGCCATATGTGCCTGTGCCGCAACCCCAACAACCGAATGCGGCCGTGCCGCAGCCGCAGCCCTACGCATCCGCATCGCAGCAATATTATCCGCCTGCCGCTCAACAGCCTCAGCCAATGGCTCCGGTTCCCGTTCCGGCGGGAGCGGCGTTGCGTACCAAACGCGGTCTGCTCAAATTCGTGCTGCTTGGTCTCATCACTTTCGGCATCTACGACATTTGGCAGATGAGTGAGGTTGGGGAAACCTTGAACCTGATCGCCACGCGTCGCGACGGCAAGCGCACCATGCACTATTGCCTCATGTTCTTCATTGTCGGCTGGCTGACTTTCGGCATCGGCTGGCTTGTCTGGAACCATCGTCTCAGCGCTCGAATCGGCACCGAACAGGCCGCCCGGCATTTGCCGGTGACCGTGACGGCCGCGACATACTGGCTATGGAGCGTTCTCGGCACGTTGATCATCGTCGGGCCGTTGGTCTACACATACAAGATCCTGCATGCCATGAATGATCTGAGCGCCGACTACAACATGCGTGGCATCTGAGTTTCTTTTGTGCGCACAATCATTGAAGCCCGGAATTCCAAGTGGCAAAACCATTGGAACTCCGGGCTTTTTGTCGGGCTGACAGGATTTGAACCTGCGACATTCTGCTATATTCGGGCATGGCATGACTGAGCGTAGCCGGGTGTGAGCATTGTCAAGAACGTTGAAATTCCAACGTTCTTGACAATACGATACGCAGTGGTTCGCTTTGTTGAAATTAACTGTTCGCAACTGTCATCGTGTCGATATCGTGTCGATATGGTCGAACCGCGCAGCCTTCCATCGGAAAATGAAAAAGGCCCCTCCCCCAGCATAGAAGCTGAGAGAGGGGCGAGTGCGAGTCTCACGTCAGAAAATTAATCACTGGCAGTCCTCGTCGGCCTTGACAGACGTGAGCTGGCTCACGCCGATGAGCGCGCCGACGAACAAACCGATCGCGTTGATGGTCGTAACGAGTTCGCCGCAGTGCGGCAGTCCCCATTGCGGGCCGACCACTCCGACGAGCCACGCGACGGCCGGCAAAGCGATCAACGCGAGCCACTTGAGTATGTCGTACACCCCACCTGGCAGCAGGTAGCCGGATTGCGGGCTATTGGATTCATCCATTTTTCACCTCCTTAAACATTGCGGCAACCGTCTCCACAACGCTTAAAGTCGTGGAGACGGGAGTTTCAGCGCAGGTACTGTCCGGGATAGATAACGTATGGGCTGCGGATGCCATTGCGTGCGGCAGCCGACTGCCAGCCGGAGCCGTAGATGCTCCACAGGCTTTCGTCGGAACGGACCACATGGCCTCCGACCCCGCTCGAAGCGGTGGACACGGACGCGCCGCCATAGGTGACGATCTGTCCCGGATAAATCCTGTTGATGTCACCGCTCGGTACACGCCAGGCGGACACCGGCTGGAGTCCGGTCCTCGCGGCGATAGCACTCATGGTGTCACCGGAACGGACCACGACGCTGCGCGAACCCGTGGCGGCCGTTCCGCCGGAACCTCCGCCGAGGCGGCTGTTGACGATCTGCATGACCGCCGCGTAATTGCCACCCAACGCCTGCCTGCGGGCCGGATCGTTGCCGAAGTCGCCGCGGATGGTGCGCGTGGCCAAGGCGTTCAGGTCGACCGTCGGAGCGGTCGTGGGCTGGGGCTTCGGCTTGACGCTCGGCAGATTCGCCGCGCCCTTGTCGTCAGGGTTCGCGTACTTGCGCCATGCCGCGCGGTCGCCACGGAACCTGTTCAGGTCGAGTCGTCCGGACCAGCCGCTGAGACTGCCGTTGGACGTGTACTGCCTCATCACCTCGCCACGCGCGCCGATGTTCCACGGGGCGGTCTGATAGCCGGTGACCATGTTCGTGGCGTACTGTGCGATCCAGATGCCGCAGTTCAGTTCGGTCTCCATGCCGGCGACCTGCCAGTAGCCGGAGTCCATCGTGTAGATGATCGGGTTCACGCCGGTCAGTCGCTTGACCTCGCGCGCCCACCTGCGCGGCCACTGCTTGTCGCCCCAGGCGGCATTGTCCTGCGCCTCCCAGTCGAGGATCAGAACGCTCCTGTGCACGTACCCGCGCACATTGTCGACGAAGAACCGGGCTTCGGTCTCCGGGTTGCCGCCGAGCGCGTAGTGGTAGACGCCGGTCTCCTTGCCGCTGTTGATGGCTCCGGCGAGCTGACGGTTGGCGTCGGTGTTGACGCCGTTGGACAGGCAACCACCGTACACGCCGCCGGATCCCCATGTGGTGCCGACGATGACGAAATCTGCCGGCACGGTCGCGGTGTCAATGCCGCACTGCCAGTTCGAAATGTCGTACCCGTCCATGTCGGCCATCGCCGCCGGGGCGAATGCCATGGAGACTGCGATGGCGAGCGCGGTCAGCGGCGTGCGCCAGCGTCGGCGGGGTTTCATGTGCTTCGGCTTGCCTTTGTTGAGGATGCTCAAATTCCTCTCCTTCCCGCCCCGATTCGGGGCAATAGAAAAGGCCACCCCCTTGTGGGATGGCCTTGCGGTTTGTTGGAAAATTAGGATGTCAGGTGGTTGTCCAATCGCCTTCGAGGATGACGGGCGTGAGGGTGGCTTCGCCTGTCCATGTGGAACTGACGGCCAGCTGCACGTAGACTTCAGTCGGCTGGTCCAGGGTGAATCTGCGCCAGTCGCTTCCGGCGTAGAAGGCGACCCTACCGCCGACATGCACCTCGAACGCGAGGCCGGCGGCGTCGGTGATGTCGACGCGCACGCTGTAGGTTCCCGCCGGGAGGGTGACGGCGCTCATCCTTCGTGCTTTCCATCCGGTCGCCGTGTCCGGTCGTGCGACATGCGCCGTATGGCCGGACACTTCCCATGTCGGGAATTTCGTGCCCCAGTTGTCCCATGCGCCGCACAGGTTGAGGTCAGCCGCTACCCCCCCCTGCCCCGCAGTTTTTCTGGCGGCTCCCAGCAGGTGCGCTTATCGCCCAGCTCCAACTGGGGGTGCAGGATGCTCGTTGTGGATTCGGACAGTTTCCCGTAGGTGAAGACGCAAGTGTCGTATGTCATGGCGTCGGCCGGCACAGTGAGACTTTTCAGAGACGTTATGTTGTCCTTGGTGAAGGTGGCTCGCTGCAGCATTTTGCCGGCCGCATCATAGAAGAAGACCTGGAAGCAGATGCCGTTAAGGGTATCGCCGTCCTCAAGGCTCAGCGTGAGCTTGTCTCCCTCATGAAGCTCAGGTGCGATGTCGGCCTTCCAGCGAAAGCCGATCCAGCTGTTCATCGGCGCGGTGGCGGCGACGCGCAGGCCGCCATCGTCGATGACGGACGCGATCATGTGCCCGGCCTGCGCGACGCCGTAGTTCAGCAGATTCTTGCCGGACGGCACGAGCAGTGCGCCGTCGTGTGTCAGCCCGATGCGCTGGCCGGCATGATAGATTCCGGCGACCGGCAGGCCATTGACGCATAGCCCCCCCACGAAGCGGATAATCAATCATTATTGTCTCCTTAGATGATCTGCTAGATGATCTGCCGCACGCTGATGTCGTCGAAGCGCCCGAAGCCGTCTACGGTGTTGATTCGCAGGGAGGCGCTCGTGATGCCTTCGGGCACCGTCCACGTAGTCGAGAAACGCTGCCACTTGTAATAGTCCTCGTGGTCGATGGCCGGAAGCTTGATGATGTCATCGACGGTGCCGTCCGGGAGCGCCATGGACACCACGTGTTTGCGCATTTCCCAGGCGTCGGCCTTCCATAGGCTAATCTCGAGCGTCATACCGGCTTGCACCGTGAAAAATGGACGATTGGAGCATGCTGCCGCGGCCGCCGAACATGATCCAATAGTCTCCGCCGTGCGGCTCTACGATGTTTTTCGCTGTTTTCGCGGGTCTGTATGACGTTGTTGCCCTTGGGTCTTCCAGCCGGTCATGTCGCCTGTCTCGAAGTCTCCGTTGGTGATGAGGTTCCTGCCGAGCGCGGGCAACAGCAGGCTCCCCGCCTTGCCGAGTCCTATCTTTTTGCCCGGCATGGTAGGCTCCCGCGACTTCAAGCCCGTGGAGGCATACCCCCCCCCAGAAGCTGTTCCGCCATGATTCCTCCTTAGATGATTTCTACAAGGCTCACGTCATCGACCCGTCAGCCATGTGTTTTCCGTGATCGTGACGGTAACGGCCGTGCAGTCCTTGGGCGCGGTGAAGTCGAGAGTGACTTCATACCATTGCGTATCAGCCCTGATTGGCGTTTTGGTTGATGCCACCACCGCGTCTCCGGCCGTGACCGTCGCCGTGACTCTGCGCCATGAGCTTCCATCTCCGACGGCATGCCAGAAGTCGAGGCGGTAGCGTGAGCCGGGGCTGACGGCCACGGTCTGCGACACCCCGCCGTCATTGCTGCGGCTCATATACCATGCGAGTCCGCCATGCGGATCGTGGACGGCAGAATTTGCCGATGATGATGTGACGACAGAGCCGTCGCCTATCGCCGTCCATCCCGTCAGCACCTGCTCGAACCCGCCGTTGACGATGAGATTGTCAGCGGGATTGGGCAGTACGAGGCGTGTGCCGGAATGCGAGAGTCCTATCATGCGGCCCGCACGGCACGCTCCGCCCACCTGCCTTCCCATGATGCTGACGCCGCTCATGCCGCCTCCCTTGGCCACCAGTAGAAGTTAAGCGGGTCTGCGGCGCTTTTGGCGGCGGCGTCGGCAGCGTCCGTGCACTGGATCCATTTCGGGATTGCTGCGGCGCTGTCGGCGGCCTGCGCGGCGGACTTGGCCGCCGCCGTCTCCGATGCCTTGACGGCGTTCTCGCTGGCCTTGGCCTTATCGGCCGATGTGGCCGCATCATGCGCTTTGCCGGTGGCCGTGCTGGCGGAGGTATTGGCTGATTGGGCGTCCGCCGCCGCGCTGGCCGCGCTGGCACCGGCCGCGGTCTCGCTGTCTTTTGCCTTCGCCGCCGACCGTGCCGCCGCGCTCTCGGATGCCGATGCCGCCGACTTGGATTGTCCGGCGCTCTCGGACGACTTTGCGGCTGCAGTCTCGGAAATCCGCGCCTTGTCGGCGCTCACGGCAGCCGCATCCGCCTTGGCCTGAGCCGTCTGCATGGCCGTTTCCGCAGCCTGCCCTGCTGTTTCCGCTCTATCCTGAGCGGTAGCGGCGGCAGCGGCCTTGACGGTGGCGGTCTCCGCCGCCTGGGATGTCGTGGCCGCATCCTGTTTGACCTGTCCGGCGGTTTCGGTGAGCTGACCGGCGATGGTCTTCGCCTCGCCGATCAGCCCCTGCGCCGTGGTCTCGGCTTCGTGCGCGAGACTGGCGCTGGATGCCGCCGCCGTCTGCGATGCGAGTGCCTTCGCGGCCGCATCCGCCGCCTTCGCGCTCTCCTGCCCGGCCACGCCCTCGCTGGCCTTCGCGGCCTGCGCGGAGCTTTCCGCACGGGTCACTTTGTCGTCGATCGATTCGATCTGGTCCAGGGCGGACTGGGCGGCGCGGGTGACGGTCTCCCACGCAGCCACGGTCTCCGAGCTCTGGTCGAGCGTGGCGGGATCCACGTCCACCAGCCCGGCGTACTCGACCGTCTGGGCGGAATCGGGCACCTCCACGTAGCGGGTGGCGCCGGCAGCCACAAGCTCGCTCGCACGCCACACCCATTGCGTGGTGCTCGGCATCACCTCCACGGTGGCCTCGCCCGCCGTAAGCTTGACAGTCTGCGCGACCGGCAGCCTGATCGCATCACGCACCGTCACACGGCGCGTGGGTACCAGGCTCACGCCGCCGGAAAGGCCGGAGCCCTCCGCATCCGTCAAGTGGAAATGCACCAATGTCATGAGTGCTCCTTCCTTGTGGGGCCGTTATGCGCGGCCATGATCTCGTCGTGCATCTTCGTTCCCGTCCCGTTGCCGCCGAGCGCGCTGTACGCGTCGTACGCGTCGTCGGCCTCGTCCATCACCTCGACGGGTATCGGTCGGCCGGACTGCACGTATTCGCGATGGATCCGGATGATCTCGGCGCGAAGCAGAACGCGCAGCCCGTGGATCACCGCACGCCCGTATCTCCACGCCACCGCGGCGAGCGTGACCGCACCGCCGCACATGGCGGGCACGAGCCATGCGACGATCTGATCGAGCAGTTGCATGCGGGCCTCTTTTCTAGGCTTGGAATCCCACACGGCGATCGTCGTGGATTGGCCGCGACGGCGTGTGGGATTTGGAGGTAAAAGATGCTGTTGTCCGTTTTCTATGACGAGGTGTGGCTGCCGTCGTGCGCGAATTTGAGGGAATGCACCATGGTCGGATATGAGAGCGCGTGGCGATGCCATATCGTGGACGCTTTCGGCGGGCTTGAGATCGATTCGATCACTGCCGGCATGATCGAGACGTGGATGGCCGGCATGCCGCGCGGCGCGGCGCGCAAGGCGTGGGGCGTTCTTCGCACCATGCTCCGCAAGGCATTCAGGTGGGGCATGAGCAGTGTGGACGTGACCACGCGCGTCAGGGGACCGAAGAGGACGGATCATCAGCCGCGCGTGCTCGATTCGCGGCAGATCGCGACGCTCCTGCGTGGGTTCTGGGGGCATGAGCTCGAGGCATGGCTCATCTGCAGCGTTACGCTGGGGCTCAGGCCTGAGGAGGCGCTTGGCCTCGAATGGTCGGACATCGACCTGCGCGGCGGAATGGTACGAATCCGGCGCGGTGTGCAATGGGTATCCGGCCATGAGGTCGTTGTCGAGCCAAAGACCGATCTGTCGGCTAGGGAGCTCGTGCTCCCCCGGTTCGCGGTGCTTCGTCTGCGGCTGATCCGCCACGGCGGGTCTGGCAGGCTTGTCGGCGGCCTGAATCCCGGGCAGGTGGACCGTCGCTACAGGCGATGGTGCCGTGAGCAGCGTCTCCCTTTCGTGCCCAGGGAGAACCTGCGTCACTCGTGGGCGACGAGCGCTTTGACTGCCGGAGTGGATGTGGCCGTCGTGAGCCGCGCTCTGGGACATTCGAGCATCGAGACCACGGCCCGCTATTACCTGCGGCCGGACGTGACAGTGCTCAAGGACGCGCAGAAGCTGTGGGAGAAGGCAATCATGCGGTAAGGGATTCCGTAACTCTTGAACGGCAGATCTGGCATGGGCCTTACGGCATGACGGTGCGTCTCGCCAAGGTCGGCATGATGGCTTTCGCTTTTGGCAACACGTCCTTCACAAACGACATCAATTCCAACGGCCAGATCGTGAATGAGACGATGGCCGCCGGTTTCCTGCCGGAGGATGAAGGCGCGATACTGCTGGAAGGTGTGAACGGGCAGCATGGAGCCTTGTCCTTCGATGCTGACGGCAAGGTCACGATCAGCGGCAGCATGAACCGCGGATACTATTTCCGCGTCTGCGGCTGCTGGCCGGTGAAATAGCTTTCCGTAACCTTGTACAATGCGAAGGGCTTCACGGTCATCCATATCGGCATGATGATGCTGGTCAAATACTCCGGCAATATCGGTAATGGTAGTTGGGATTCGGTGCAATGCGAATACGTGCTGCCCGCCGAACTGCGCCCGCCCGTCGAGGTCAATGCGATGGTGTGCGTGTCGAACGGGCAAACGGCAAGAATGCTCATCGTTAATCCGAACGGCACCATCCGATGTGCGAACATGGGAGCCGCTGGCAGCAATCAGGGTTGCGTCGGTTCGCTCTGCTATCCGATCCCATGAGGATAGTTTTCCGTAACCCAGCAGTGGAAGCCGCCGTATACGAACGACAGCCTCACTCTGTGTCGGGTCGGACGCATCGTCACGATCAACGGCAACGTCAAGTTCACTAGCAGTGGACAGCAGAACTACTCGACGGCGAATGAGACCATCCCTGAAGCGTTCCGTCCGCTCGCCGACATGAGCATCATCGCGTTCCCGTCCTGCGGTTTCAGCCTGCTTGTCGCGCGTGACGGGAAGGTGCAGATGCTGGGCGACCCGAGATCCGCCTACTCCACGGCGCACGGCTGTTGGTTGGCGGCCTAGACGAATTCCACACCATCAGGCACCGGAATGATCTTCGAGAAGCATTGGACGATATCGGCCGAACCCACGCCTCCGATAAGCGTCACCGACCCGTTAGTGTTCCACCTCGCCTGTTTGCCATACGCGATGCCAGCCACGTTCGCGACGCACCCAAGACCGACCGTTCTGGAGGGCTTCACGCCCTCTTCGAACAGCCAGACAGAGTAATCGCCGACTTTCACGGTGCTTCTGAACGAAGACAGGTCCACGAAAATCAGACCGTCTTTGACCGTGATGGTGTTCGAAGCGCCATAAGAAGCCGGAACGAACGATGCGGTGTCCTGCCATCGCAGTTGGCATGTCTGGGTTACGGAATCCCACAGCTTCGACATGGGAGGCAGCTGTTTGATGAGCATGACCGGCGTGCCGGGCGTGATCCCGCTGATCGGGATGCGGGCGATCGGGATCCACGCCGTGCCGGAGGCCGAGTGGATGCTGCCCGACGGGACGGTCGGATCGGCGGCCGTTCCGGTGTTTGGCGTGCCTTTGAGTACGGCGATGGCGGCGGTCTCGATGTTCTGACCGTTCCGTGTGTATTTGAGGCAGACGAGGTCGTTGCGGTTCCGGCCGCTCATGCCGCTTTCGATGGTCGCGGTCTCGGCCTCGGTGACGCGCGCGTATCGTCCTTCGACCACGAGGTTGAGGACTGGGATCAGCGCATGGTTGGCGTCCTGCATGGTGACCGCGGGGAACTTTTCCCGTCAGCCCCCCTGCAGCAGGTAGCTGCCGTTGCCGATGATTCCGGCTTGCATGGCGCCCATGTCGCCGCTGGTGATGTGCGGTGTGCCGCCCTTGCCTGTGATGAGCGTGGTGGTCATGTCAGTCCTTTCCCTCGGTAAGCCATGCCGTGTAGGCCGCGTCCTGCGTGGCGGCGAGTTTCTTGAATTCCTGCTGGCATGAGGTGCATGCCAGTGCCTCCTGCGTCACTCCGTCCGCGGTGGTGTGTTTGATCTGGTGCCAGTCGCTCGACGTGCGCGGATCTCCGTCGGTGAGGTATGCGCTGTCGTGGCAGCGGTCGCATGTGTATTTGGTGATGTTCGTGGTTTTTGCCATGATGTTCCTTTCAGGCGAGTCTTTGCCATACGTGTCCTCCGATGATTGTGGGGATTTCCTTCCATGTGCCGCCCTGGTCGTTGGGGTTGCCGGCGACGCACCAGTAGAGCG
>ENA-OQHD01000021-OQHD01000021.1-human-gut-metagenome-genome-assembly--contig:-NODE-21-length-82904-cov-13.468294_pt1 | contig 82904 bp, 69 predicted proteins | sample MGYA00242560_ERZ504711 | MGnify/ENA primary metagenome ERZ504711 (study PRJEB26092, sample SAMD00036198) | human gut metagenome | host: Homo sapiens | study: EMG produced TPA metagenomics assembly of...
TTCCGAAGAACTCCTTGATGGTGGCGTTCACCGGACGGATGTTGATCAGGGACTGCGGGGTGATGGCCTCGGGATCCTGGGTGGTCATACGTTCGCGGACCACACGCTCCATACGGCTCAGACCGGTGCGCAGCTGGTTCTGGATCAGCTCGCCGACCTGGCGGATACGACGGTTGCCGAAGTGGTCGATATCGTCGACGTCCACGCGCAGGTCAACGTCCTTGCCGTCGCGCTTGCCCGGGAACTTGGTATCGCCCGCATGCAGGGTGACCAGGTACTTGATGGTGGCGATGATGTCCTCGCGGGACAGGCTGCGGTCGTTGACGTCCTTTTCCAGACCAAGCTTGCGGTTGATCTTGTAACGGCCGACGCGGGCCAGATCGTAACGCTTGGTGTTGAAGTAGAAGGAGTCCAGCAGGTTCTTGCCGGCTTCCGGGGTCGGGGTGTCGGCCGGACGGATCTTGCGGTACAGGTCGGTCAAGGCCTCGTCCTGGGTCTGCACGGTCTCCTTGGCGAGAGCGTCCATGACCAGCGGGTAGTCCTTGAAGGCGTCGGCGATCTCATCCTTGGTCATGCCGATGGCCATGAGGAACACGATGGCGGACTGCTTGCGCTTGCGGTCCACGCGCACGCCGAGGACGTCGCGCTTGTCGATCTCGAACTCGAGCCATGCGCCACGGCTCGGGATGATCTTCGCGCCGAAGACTTCCTTATCGGAGGTACGGTCCTGGGAGCGGTCGAAGTACACGCCCGGGGAACGCACGAGCTGGGACACGATCACTCGCTCGGTGCCGCCGATGATGAAGGTGCCGTGCGGGGTCTGCAGCGGGAAATCGCCCATGAACACGGTCTGGGACTTGATTTCGCCGGTGTCGCCGTTTTCGAATTCGGCGTTCACGTACAGCGGTGCGGAGTAGGTGTAATCCTTCTCCTTGCACTCCTGCACGGTGTGGCGTGGCTCTTCGAAGTACGGATCGGAGAAGGTCAGGCTCATGGTCTGAGCGAAGTTCTCGATCGGGGAGATCTCCTGGAAGACCTCGTCAAGACCGGAGGTGTGCGGCACGGTGTTGGTGCCGTTCTCCAGATCCTCCTGGACTCGCTTCTGCCAGCGCTCGTTGCCGATGAGCCAGTCAAAGCTGTCAGTCTGTACACCCAACAGGTAGGGTACATCAATGGGCTCGCGGATGGAGCCGAAGTTCACACGGTCCGACGCTTTGTGCAGATCAATATCATGCTGGTCGGCGCGTGCGATGATGGTGGTGGTGTTCGTCGTAGCCTCAGCCAATGGACGTTCCTTATCGCTCGCTAATCGTATCGATATGTTTCCCCGGAAGCGCTCTCATTGGCCACCATATGCCTAATACGCGGGCGCCTCTTCCTTGTCAGCGTGCCCGCTATATGACACGCATCTACGCAAAGTCATTAGAATAACATAACCTGTAGATTTTATTCCACTGTGATGCCGACCGGTTCCGACTTGGTTTTCGCATGTCCTTTGACCGACAGTTGGGCCGAATACACGCCACGGTCCACGTTCGGCAGGTCCGCCGCGTCGGCGCATTCGCTGCCGGAACGCACGCCCGGCCAAGTGATCGTCTGCTTGACCTCGTCGCCCTTGGCTATCAGCCGGTAATCCGTGTCCACGGGGCATACGTTCGATTTCCAGACCACGTCCTTGCCCGACTTGATCGTCAGCACCATGCCCGCCTGGGACACGTCGATCAGACAGCCAGCCTTGCCGGAACCGTTGTATTTCACGGAAGCGGTGAAGTCCATCGTGCCGCCCACACCGAAGCTCGATGCGGCCGGAGTAAGCGACAGCGCGACGTTGGATGCGTCGCAATCGGGAACGCTGCTTTTCTGCTGTTGGGTCGGCGACGGCACCTCCTTGCGGGAGATCGCGTAAACATCGGCATGGTGGATTTCGCGGTTGACAGCGACGACGCCCTGCGTCAGCGAATACAGGCAGAATACGATGAAGCTCAGCACCAGCACCGTCGCGATACCGAAAACGATGCGGCGGCGGCGATACATCGCCTGCTGTTGTTTCGTACGTTTCTTACCGGTCCGCGGGGAGGTCTTGTAAGCCATGGCTCCCAGTCTAGCGTGTCATCCTCCGTGCGGCACCGCGGCCGCACGCACCACGCATGCCGTGTACGTTACACCGGCAGCCGCACCCCTCCCCCGGGCAGGATTTCGATCAGACCGTCCTCGTCAAGCGACGCGATGCATTTGTCCAGCTGCACGTGGTCTTTCCACAGCCGTTCGACGCTCTTGCGATCAAGCACCGTCTCGCCATCCGGCAGGCCGCGCAGCGCGTTCAGCACCAGCCCGCGCACCTGCCGGTCCGTACCTTGGAATCGTTGGCGTGGTCGCGTACGCCGCTGCCCCAATCCCGGTCTTCCGTTGCGTAGGAACGCGCATTTTCCGGCGATCGGACAGGCTTCGCATAATGGCGATTTCGCAGTGCACACCGTCGCGCCGAGTTCCATGACGGCCTGGTTCCACACTACGGACGGGCGATCGAAACGACGGCATTTCGCGGAATCATCGTCCGGCAGCAGCCGTTTCGCCAGCGCGCGTTCCGCGGGACTTGCGCTGCCGCCGAGCGATTCGACGCCGACGAACGCACGTGACAGCACACGGCGGATGTTCGTGTCGACCACCGCGATACGTTCGCCGAAAGCGAACGACAGCACCGCGCTTGCCGTGTAATCACCGATGCCGGGCAGAGCAAGCAATTCGTCGTACGTATGCGGCAGCTCGTCGGCGTAATCGTATGCGATGACGTGCGCGCATTCCTGCAATCGCAGGGCGCGCCGCGGATAGCCAAGCCGCCCCCATGCGGTGATCACGTCGGATTTCGGGGCGTCGGCGAGCGCGGCTGCGTCCGGCCATCGGTCCATCCATGCGGTCCAATACGGCACGACGCGGCCCATCTGCGTCTGCTGGCTCATCACTTCGGAAACGAGCACGCCCCACGGTGTGGTGCGGCCGAATCGCCATGGCAGGTCGCGCGCGTTGGTCTGCCACCATTGCGCGAGCGTCGTTGCGATTTCGTCAGCATCGGAAGCATCGGAGGTGACGGCGGTGGCGGAATCGGCAAAGTCGTCAAAGTCGGCGTCACGTACGGCGGTGTCGTATGTGGTGTTCGTGTCGTTCATCGTTCCTATTCTTAGCATTTATGACGAACGAAGAACATACCGATAACGCGCAGGGCGCAACGCGCGACGCCGAGACGCAGGCGGCCGAAGCCAAGGTCGAGAAGATGTTCGAATACGGGTACCGCAAGTCCAATTACGGCCCGGACGAACTGGTGACCGACGCGCACGGCAATCCGATTTCCGTGGTGGACGCGATGCTGAGCGCGAAGGACGCGGCGAAGGCGGAGACCTCCACCCCGCACCTGTGCTACTACTCCCCGCGTATTCCGGGCAACACGGGTTCCGCGATCCGCCTGTGCGCCGTGACGGGAACGATTCTGCACCTGGTGGAACCTTTGGGTTTCAATCTGCGGGATACCAAGCTGCGCCGTGCGGGGCTCGACTACCATGACATGGCGCATGTGGTGCTGCACCCGAATTTCGAGGATCTGGTGGAATCGATGCCGGCTTCGCGCATCATCGCCTTCACCGCGCACGCCACCAAGCTGTACACCGACATCGAATACAAGCCGACCGACATCCTGCTGTTCGGTCCGGAGCCGGGCAATATCCCCGATCCGATGGACATCATGGCCGGCCCGCATGTGGCCGAGCAGGTGCGTCTGCCGATGCGTCCTTCGCTGCGTAGCCTGAATCTCACCAACTGCGCCTCCATCGCCATCTACGAAGCCTGGCGACAGTTGAACTTTGCCGGCGGTAAGTAAAAACAGTTTTACAAACGCAAAAGAGCCCGGCCCTCCGTGCAGGAAGGTCGGGTTCTTTCGTAAGAACGTCAGTTCTTGAAGGAGTGGATCGGCGCCGGAATGCGGCCGCCACGGGTCACGAAGGCCTCGCAGCTGGTCTGGTTCACCGGAATGATCGGCGCGTAGCCCATGAGGCCGCCGAAGTTGGCCATCTCGCCCACGCCCTTGCCTTCCACCGGGATTACACGCACGGCGGTGGTCTTCTGGTTGACCATGCCGATGGCCGCCTCGTCGGCGATGATGCCGGAAATGGTGGAGGCGGTGGTATCTCCCGGAATGGCGATCATGTCAAGGCCGACGGAGCACACGCAGGTCATGGCTTCGAGCTTTTCGATCTTCAGGCAGCCGTTGGTCGCCGCATCGATCATGTTCTTGTCTTCGGAGACCGGAATGAATGCGCCGGAAAGTCCGCCGACGTAGGAGGACGCCATGATGCCGCCCTTCTTCACCTGGTCGTTGAGCATGGCGAGCGCTGCGGTGGTGCCCGGTGCGCCGACCTGTTCGAGGCCGATCTTTTCGAGCACTTCGCCGACGGAGTCGCCTACTGCCGGAGTTGGCGCGAGGGAAAGGTCGATGATGCCGAATGGCACTCCGAGTCGGCGGGATGCCTCCTGGGCCACCAGCTGGCCGACGCGCGTGATCTTGAACGCGGTGCGCTTGATGGTTTCGCACAGGAATTCGAAGTCCTTGCCCTTGGCCTCGTCGAGTGCGCGGGAGACCACGCCGGGGCCGGAGACGCCGACGTTGATGACCGCGTCGCCTTCGGTTACGCCGTGGAAGCCGCCTGCCATGAACGGGTTGTCGTCCGGGGCGTTGCAGAATGCCACGAATTTCACGCATCCGTAGGAGTCGTTGTCTGCGGTGGCGTGCGCGATGTCTTTGATGATGTGGCCGAGCAGTTCGACGGAGTTCATGTCGATGCCGGTTTTGGTGGATCCCACGTTGACGGACGAGCAGACGATGTCGGTTTCGCTCAGCGCCTTCGGCAGGGAACGGATGAGCAGCTCTTCGGCGGGGGTCATGGATTTGGACACGAGTGCGGAGTAGCCGCCGATCAAATCAACGCCGACTTGCTTTGCCGCACGGTCAAGCGCATGCGCGATTTTCACGAAATCGTCCGACGTCTTGCAGGAGCTTGCGCCGACCAACGAGATCGGGGTGACGGTGATGCGCTTGTTGACGATCGGAATGCCGTAGTCGCGTTCGATGGCCTGGCCGGTGGACACGAGGTCCTTGGCGTACGTGGTGATCTTGTTGTAGATGTTCTCGCAGACCTCGTCGACGCTGTCGGCTGCGCAATCCAGCAGGCTGATGCCCATGGTGATGGTGCGCACGTCGAGCTTCTCCTGCTCGATCATCTTGTTGGTCTCGTGGACCTCCATGATATTCAGCATGGTTTTTCCTTACGATTGGTACGATTCGTGGCTTCGGTTGCTTGCGTGGCTCACGTGTGCCGCGGATCAGACGCGGTGCATCTTGGTGAAGATCTCTTCGCGCTGGCAGCGGATGCGCACGCCGATCTCTTCGCCGAGCTTGTCGAGATCGTCCACGACCTCGCCGAATTCCTTGTCGGTGTTGGAATAATCCACAATCATCATCATGTTGAAGAAACCGTCGATGATGGTCTGGGAAATGTCAAGCACGTTGACCTGATGCTCGGAAAGGTAGGTGCAGACGCGTGCGATGATGCCGACAGTATCCTGGCCGACGACGGTGATGATTGCCTTGTTCATGGAACTCCCTAAACGTTAGGTGCGAATATCCAGTTGCCGTCTCGGCGAATTGCCGGACGTGCCCTCAAGTATAGGAAAGGCACGTGCCAAAACACCCCTCTCTCCCGCTTTTCGCATTACATGGTGAGACGCCACACGCGCATGTCAGTAGTCAAACGTTTACCTAGGTCGTCACCGCCCACGGATTCACCCGCGCCGTGTCGCAACACAGCATGACATGCAACATCCGCCGGCAAATTACAACGCAGCGCACATATCGTGCCCATATCGCGTACATACCCCTGCACATACGGCAGCGGCCCCGCACCCGCCGTGTCACAAGGAACACGCAGGAACGGGGCCGCCGGATACGGCTCTACGTCTTAGCGCCAAATACCGTTCAATGCACGCGCATCAACCGCATCGATCTTGCCGGACGACGCGATGCGAAGCTCACCGTCGCCATCAGCGCCTTGGAACAGCATGCTTCCTGCCGTCTGACCGCCATTGAGGAACACTTCGACAACATTGCGGTCGAAGAACACCTCCACCTGGCGAACATCGGTGATGCCGCTGTCGAAGTCGACATCCTCCACCGCAGTGCCCTTGGCCACCAGGCGGGTCACGCCATCAGTGCGCTGCAGCAGCAGTTCGGTCGGCCTGCCGTCCTGCGGGTTGACGCCCTTCGCCAGCACCATGATGGCATCGGCATCATCCGCCAGATGCACGTTCGCATAGTATGCGTTGCCGGGAGCCGTAACGACCATATCCCCGCCATCGCCGTGCACGGCAAGACGCTCGCCGAGCAGCTCGCGGTACACTTCGCTCACCGGCTTGCTGTACAGCCTGCCGTCACGCACATGCAATTCGCGCGGCAGCGACATCATGCCGTTGGCCAGGCACGGCTGTTCGACACGCATCTCCGGAAAATCGGTGAACCAGCCGAATACGATGCGACGGCCGTTATCGTCGGCGAAGCTTTGCGTGGCGTAATATCCGGTGCCGAAATCGCACCAGTCGCTGGCCTTGACATCCAGTTTCGGACCATTATCGGTATTCACCAAGTCGCCGGCATACCAGCGCACCTGCTGGAAACGTCCCTGCTTGTCGCGGTAATGCATCAGCGCGCCCACAGCAACGGTCACGCCGTCGACCTGGAACAGGTCAGGGCATTCGTAGGTGCGTGCGATCTGATGACCGAAATCGGCGAGCACCGGCCCTTCGTAGCGCCATGTCACATTGCGCTTGAGCGGTTTCTTCGCGGAGAACAATGTCATGGCGGGAACGGTGGCGTTGTTCGGCTGGTCGACCCCCGGCTTGCCCTGAGGAGAATAAGTGAACCAGCCGCCGGTGTTCTGGGTGCTGATGCCGGGAACCGCACTATCGGCGGCGTCTGCGCTAAATTCCGATACCGGCAGATTGGTGGCGGTTACCATATAGGCACGATCCGGGTCGAGAGCCTCGCCGCCCATGCCGCATTCAACCTTCGGATCACGGAAGTCATAGCCAAAATCGTCATTCGCACGCAGCGCCACCGGCGATTCCACGCGAACATGCACGCCGTCCTCGCACAGGCAGGTGGTCTGGTATTCGGTGACGGAGGATTCGTCGCCGCGGGTTTCCAGATGACGGGTCAGGTACAGGCGGATGGCGTTTGCCTCGTTGCCGGCGACCGGATTGTCATGCTCGTCCACGGTCACGGCCGAACCGGAGAACGCGCCGCCGACGATACGCTCGTCGGTGTGCAGTTCGGGCTGCGGTTCCAGGAAGACTGGCAGATGAGTCCAATGCACCAGATCACGGCTTACCGCGTGCCCCCAATGCATATTGTCCCAGCCGAAACCATACGGGTTGAGCTGGAAGAACAGGTGGTAGCGCCCTTGGAACTGGCACAGGCCGTTCGGATCGTTCATCCAACGTGCGAACGGTTCGAAATGCGCGCCCGAACGCCCGAAACGGTTGTAGATCTGTTCCAGCGTGGGCTGTGCAGGCCAATCGGTGTCGCTTGGATTCATGTTCACGTAGCGAACGCCGTTGTCAAGCAGGTCATCGCATTCGGAAAGGTAGCCGAAGCGTACAACCAGGCCGCTTGCCGCCACGGTGACGGTGGATTTCTGCGGCACCGCAATGGAGAAATGATGCCTGCGTTCGGCGATGGGCATGGTGTGCGCCGCGATTGCGACGCCGTTGCCGTCCGCAACGGTAACGACGGCGTTCCCCTCGCCACAGCGTTCGGTGAACAGATCGAGCTGCCGGTAGCCGCCGGTTTCGATGGAGATGGAATAGGTATTCGACATAGTAGACCCCTCTACACGTGTGAAATGAATATGGAAAATGGATGGAAATACTCAAAGACGCAGTGCCGTCAGGAAACGATCGAATCGCGTTCGATGATGCGGCAACGCAACGGTGTCATCGGGCCGTTCTCCGAACGCCTGATCGAATCCTCACTGCGTGCAAGGCTTTCCGTGGCGGCTTCATCGTCGATCATGGCGACCAGCTGATGCACCGCTTCGAAGCCCATTTCGTAGTGAGGAAGCTCCAAGGTGGTCAACGCGGGTTTGATCACGTCCGTAATGAGCGGCTGGTTGTCGATGCTGATCACGGAAACGTCTGTGCCGATGCCGACCGACCGCTCTCTGGCCGCCTCGTAGATGAAGGTCGCGCGCACATCGTTGAAGCAGAAGATGCCGTCCGGCTTGATCTCGTCGAACACGCGACCGGCTTCCGAAGCGGCGTTTGTGGCCTCTTCCACGTTGACGACCAACTGCTCGTCGAAGGGGATGCCCGCGTCCGCGAGCGCTCGGCGATACCCGGCGAACCGCTCCCCCTGGGCGATAATGGTGATTGAGGAACCGTAGTAAACGATGCGTTTGCAGCCGGCCTGAATCAGCCGATTGGTGGCATCGTACCCTGCCATTTCGTCGTCGGGGTAGATCGAGGGAATCTTGCGATTCTCGTCTTCGCTGTCGACGACGACCGTGGGGCTGCCTTCGAGTTCGGCGGGGATCTCCACAACACGGTGGTACATCATGGCATACAGGAAACCGTCCACGCGGTACTGCCGCAGGGCCGCGATCTCCTGGTTCTCCAGTTCCCGATCGTTTCCCGTGTTGACGGTGAGCAGAATATAGCCGAGTTTGCGCGCTGCCTCCTGCGCTCCCACCAGTACGCGCCCGGCATATGGCGTGGTGGCGATCTCATCGGTAATAAAGCCGAGGACATACGACCTGCTGGTGCGCAATGTACGCGCCACGGAGTTCGGCTTGTATCCCATTGATTGGGCCGTTTCGCGCACTCGTTGCGCCACCGCCTTGCTGACGCGATTGCGGTCCTTGTTGTTCAGGACCAACGACACGGTGCAAATGGAGACGCCGGCCTCTTTTGCGATGTCTTTGATCGATATCAATGGTTTTGCCTTGTCTGCTTGGCGGCTTTGTGAAGCGGATTCCATTGTATGCCCGCCTTTCTTTGGCGACACTCTGCCGTTCAGCTTTTCGCGTATCGGATGCCCGGCTGCTCCCGGTCATGGATGTCCATTCCCGGAATCCGGCCGAACGAGTACACGATCCACGCAGTGCAGAACATCGGCAGCGACATGCCGAACACCATGAGCAGACCCGGCCATTGCGCCCAGGCAAGGATCGCCAGCAGTGCGAGTCCGATCTGCAGCAGGGTGCACAGCGGACGGGCCACGATCATGGTCAGCGTTGTGCGGACGATCCACAGCGGACGTTCGTCATAGTTCGCGCGCACCACCCAGACCAGCATGGTGAAGGCCAGCAATACCAGTGCCAGCACGAACAGTACGCCGGAAACCGCCACGTCGAACGTTCCGCGTGCATGCCAGTTCATCATGTAGTAGTCGATGGCGAGCACCACCCAGCATACGGCCAACGGCCAGCCGAAGAGATTCGCCTGCTTGAGCTCGTTTTTCCATGCGCCGTGGAAGATGCCCCATACTTCCTTGGCACGCATCGACCGATCCTCGGCACGCAGCCACGTGCGGAACGTGGTTTGCGCGGCGGCGCAGGATGGGAAGAATCCCAGCACCACGGCACCCAGCAGTGTGTGCACGAGCATGGCGATGTTCACCACGAAGATCGTGAGCAGCAGACGGCAGAACCGTTCATAGGCCACGGAAAAACGAGCGAGCATGGCGAATCCCTTTCAATCAGCCCTTGACGGCGCCGAGCATGACGCCCTTGTTGAAGTACTTCTGCAGGAACGGGTACAGCACCAGCAGAGGCAGGGTGGAGACGATGATGATGCCGAACTTGATCTGGTCGGCCGCCTGCTGTTGGGCCGCGGCGTTGACGTTCGTACCGGTGCCTTGCGCCACCAGCAGCAACTGCTGCAAGACCACCTGCAACGGCTGCTTCGAATCGTCGGTGATGTAGATCAAGCCTGTCATGAAGTCGTTCCAGTGGCCGACGAAGTAGTACAGGCCGATGACGGCGAGGATGGCGGAGCTCAACGGCAGCACGATCTTGAAGAAGTAGCCGAAGTAGCTCAGGCCGTCGATCTGCGCCGCGTCATGCAGTTCCTCCGGAATGGAGGTTTCGAAGAAGGAGCGTGCCACGATTACGTTGTACACGGAGACCGCGCCTGGCAGGATGAACACCCACATGGTGTTGTTGATGCCGAGGGCCTTGTACAGCAAGTAGTTCGGGATCAGGCCGCCGCTGATGAACATGGTGACGGTGAACAGGAACATGATGACGCGGCGCGGCTTGAATTCGCGGCGGGACAATGCGAAGGCGCAGGGGATGGTCACGGCCATGTTGACCGCGGTGCCGACCACCGAGTAGATGATCGTGTTGAGATAGCCCTGCCAGATGCGATGGTTGGCGAACACCTTCGCATACCCGACGAAGGTCACGCCTTTGGGCAGCAGGGTCACTTCGCCGCCGGCCACGGCATTCGGGTCGGAGAACGATGCGATGACCACGAACCACAGGGGGTAGAGCACTGCGACCACGGTGAACACCAGAAGCAGCACGATGACGAAGTCGACGGCCAGATCACCTGGCGTTTTCTTCTGACGTACATGCTTGTTCCAGGGAATATCGTTCTTGCTTTGGGCAACGGCCCCGGTTGTTGTTGCAGACATGATGGCTGCCTCCTAGAAAATACTCGTATCGGAAACGCGCTTGGCGATCGCGTTCGCGGTGATCAGGAAGACGAAGTTGACCAAGGTATTGAACAGGCCGATGGCGGTCGAATACGAATACTGGCCGTTAATAATACCGATCTTGTAGGTGTAGGTCGCGATGACCTCGGTGGCCGGCATATTCAGCGAATTCTGCATCAGGTAGATCTTGTCGAAGCCCACGTTGAGCACGGAACCCATGTTCATGATGAGCAGGATTGCGCAGGTCGGCATGATCGCCGGCAGGTCGACGTAACGAATCAGTTGCAGACGGCCGGCGCCATCGATCTTCGCGGCCTCGTACAGCGAGGTGTCCACACCGGCGAGCGCGGCCAGGTAGATGATGGAGTTCCAGCCGACGTGCTGCCAGACTTCGGAGATCCAGTAGACGGCGGTGATGGCGCTGGTGGAGCCCATCAGCGATTCGTCGCCGAAGAAGCGGCCCAGGATGCCGGAGCCCGGGGACAGGAAGATGTTGAGCATCGAGACGATGACCACCACGGAGATGAAGTGGGGCATGTAGGTGACGGTCTGTACGAAGCCCTTGATTTTCTTGGAGCCGATCTGGTTGATCAGCAGGGCCAGGATGATTGGGAAGATGAAGCCCATGACCAGCGTCCACAGGGAGATGCGAATGGTGTTGGTCATGATCTCGCCGAATAGCGGGTTATGGAAGAACTCGTTGAAATATTTGAATCCTACGAACTTGCCGCCGGTCAGACCCTTGGTCGGGTCGAATTCACGGAAGGCAAGCTGGATGCCCCACATCGGCACGTAGGCGAACAGGCCGACGAAGAACAGGGCGGGAGCGGTGAGGATCCACAGCTGCCAGTAGCGGCGGAAGTGGTCGGCGATGCGATCGAGCAGACCTGGTTTCTTGCGGTCGGGAGCCGCTTCCATCGCCACGGTCCGTGCAGCAACGCCTTGCGATGTTTGTGCACTCATGTTGGTCTCCAATTTAGGATGATTGCTAGGGAACAAAAATGCGGGGTCCGGCGGCAGTCACGGGAGAGAAACGAACCCGTGCGATGGACCCCGCGGTATTACTTGGCTACTTGGTGTACTTGTCGTACCACTTCTGCCAAATCTTGATGTTGGCGTCGAGGCCGAGGGTCGGTTCGGACACCTTCTTCACGTAGGCATCCCATTCCTTGTCGATGCCGCCCTTCTGGACCCACTTCGCGATCTGGTTGTTCGCGTAGTTGGAGATGGCGGTGTTGTTGTTTTGCAGGGTGTTGGAGTCCTCGGTATTCGGGCGCACGTAAATCGGTACGACATCCTTGACGCCGTCGACGCGGTTGCGCGCCTCACGAATGGCCAAGTCGGACGCAGTGACCTGGTCGGCGTTGGTGTCGTTGACCATCTTCACGTCGTCGCGAATCCAGCCACCGAAGCGGTCCTGCAGGGCGACGGCGCGGGTATCAGGATATTCGGCGTAAGCTTTAGCCTTGTCGATGGTGTACTGGTGGTCGCCGTCATCGGAAACGATATCCGGAATAGAGCCGAAGAATCCAGCCACGGAAAGCTTCTCGCCGTACATGGCGTCGATCACCTTGTAGATGGCGTCCTGGTTGGCTGCGTTCGGGTTGACGGTCAGGCCGGAACCGGAGTAGGCCCAGCGGCAGGCGTCCTGGGAATAATCCCACTTGACCTGGGAGTCGGGCGTGGAGGCGTCCTTCTTCAGCGGCGGCAGGGTGACGTACTGGTCGCCAAGCGCGTTGCCGTATTCGGCGTAGTTGGACCAACCGAAGGAGACGCCGGTCAGCGCGGTCTTGCCGTCACTGACGGTCTGCGAAGTGTATTGCGAGGCGTCACGGGTGAGCACATCCTTCGGGATAAGGCCCTTGGCCATGAGTCCGTGCAGGTAGGAGACGACGTCCTTGAGCGCGTCGGAGGTGTAATAGCTCTTAACCTTGCCGTTGTCCACATAATAGCCCTGTTCGGAAGCGCCGCCGCCCATGAAGGAGGTGACCACGCCTTCGGAGTTCATCAGCGCCAGAGGGCTCCACAGGCCGAAGCCGAGGCTGCGGATATTCATCGGCACCTCATCAGCCTTGCCGTTGCCGTTCGGATCCTGGGTCTTGAATGCATCGAGCACGTTCTCGAGCTCGTCCCAAGTGGTCGGCATCTGGAGTCCCAGCTTGTCCAGCCAGGTCTTGTTGATGAACATGTGAGTGCCGGAAACCTCGTAACCCTTGCCGCGGTCGGAGGGCAGCATGGCGATCTTGGTGCCATCGGTAACGTACTTCGCGGCGCCCGGCTGGGCCTTGAGGAACTTCTTGACGTTCGGCATCTTGTCCAGATGCGGCTTGAGATCCTCGAAATAGGTGCTGTACTTGGCCGCATCCACCATGCTGAACAAGCTCAAGCCAATGTCCGGGAATTCACCGGCGGCCATCTTGGCGCTCTTCTGCTGACCCCAAGCGTTGTCGGAGACTTCCTGCCACTTGATGGTGCAATCGCAGGCGGCTTCCAGATCCTTGGTGTACTGGGTATCCTGCATCGGATGGTCGGTCACGTTGCGACGAACCAGAATATTGACGATTGGCTTGCCGTTCTCGTCTGTGGTGGCCTGCTTGTTGCCGCAGGCGGCAAACGTCGTGACCATAGTCGCGACTGCAGCTATTGATGCCAACAGGCGAACACTTCTTCGTGCCATGATTAGGCTCCTTCTTCCTTGATGTTTCCTCCTCGTACCGATGTAAGACGCACCGGTACGACCTCATCAGCCGCTTACTTTGCGGTGGTTAACACTATAAATCGTTAATCGTTTAATGTCAAACGCTAATCGTTTATCTCAATAGTTAACGCTCTCATCGACCAGTCCCCCCAAGCGTCGCAAACGTAAACTTCGGCTCCATACTGCCGTTCTTGCAGAACACCGGAATCACCCACATCGCGACACGCCGTTAATCGTATAACGTATCGTTTTTCATCAAATACACGTACAACCCGTCCGTTGTACGCACAAAAGCGTAGCCGAACATGACGGCCACCAAGTCGACACGTCGCTACTTACGAAAGGTGCTCCCCTCCTTCAGGAAGAAGGAGGGGAGCACGAATACGATCACAGACAGCACCAGGCCAAACACGTAGCCGCACCGGGAGCCAGGATGAAGCATTCGGCATCGTACCTGCTGGTCATCGCCGTGGGATACGCTGTGCGCCATCTGGTCCACAAGTAAATCGTGCAAAAATGCGCGTTGGCGCACGTCCTTTTTTATGGGCGTGCGCCAACGCGCATTTTTGCATCGGCTTCTGCGATCAGGCCTCGCGGCTCGCGGAAGCCGCAGCGAACGCCGGCAAGGCGCGAGGCGCGTTGAAACCTTCCTTTTCGAAGCGGTCGGCGATTTTCTGCGCGATCTCGTGGCCCTGGCCCTTGTTCACCAGCGCGATGATGGAGCCGCCGAAGCCGCCGCCGGTCATGCGTGCGCCGTACGCGCCGTTGGCACGGGCCACATCCACGGCAATGTCCAGCTCGGGCACAGTCACTTCATAATCCGCAGCGAGCGAATCATGAGACGCGTTGAACAGTCGGCCCGCCTCGTCGATCTTGCCGTTGGCGAAGGCACGCACGAAGGAGTTGACACGGGCGATTTCGGTGATGACGTGGCGCACGCGCTTCTTCATCGTGTCGTCTTCCAGCTTGTCGAGCGTTTCCTTGAGCGCCTGGAACGGATCGTCGGACTTGGCGATGCTGTCGGCGACCACACGCAGGTTGGCCACGCCGAGGATTTCGGCAGCCTTCTCGCAAGTGGCACGACGCTGGGCATACTGGCCGTCGTTGAGCTGATGCTGAGCCTGAGTGTCAAGCACCAGCAGTTCCAGACCGTACTTGTCGAGATCGAATTCCTGCTGGGAGACGTTCTCCAGCGGGCTCAGCTCTGGACGGCAGTCAAGACGCAACGCATGGCCGAAAGTGCAACGCATGGATGCGTTCTGGTCGAGACCACCGGTGGACGCGCCCGCCATGTCGTTTTCCGACTTGATGGCGGCGTTGATCAGCGTCACACGACCGGCATCGGATGCGCCATAACCCAAACCGTACACATCATCCAGCGCCAAGGCGGTGGAGCAGGTCATGGCTGCGGAGGAGCTCAGACCGGAACCGAGCGGTACGCAGGAGGAGAATGCCGCGTCGAAGCCCTGCACCGCATCGAAGCCGGCTTCGCGCAATGCCCAGGCAACGCCTACCGGGTAGGCGGCCCAGCCTTCCACGCCACCGGCCTGCAGACCATCGAGGTCGGCTTCGGTAACGTTTCCGGAATCAACGTCGGAAACCACGCGCACCTTGGTGTCTTCACGCGGCTTGAGCGCGATGAACGTGCGGTGCGGCAGTGCGATCGGCAGGCACAGGCCCGCGTTGTAGTCGGTGTGTTCGCCAATCAGGTTCACACGGCCCGGTGCGGCCCATACGCCAGTCGGTTCCTCACCGTAGGTGGCTCGGAACAGGTCGGTCGCGTTCTTCACACCCTCGTCATGCGAGAGCGGCTCAATGAATTCAACAGCAGTCATTGGTGTTTTGTCCTTTGGGTTTTATTGGCTTTCAGCCTTCGATATCGATCGGTCCGAGCTCGTGGAAGCGCTTGGCGATGAGTTCCGGCGTGGTGTCGGACACCCATGCGGCCATGCCTGATTCGGAGCCGGCCAGATACTTGATCTTGTTGGCGGCGCGGCGGAACGAGAAGAACTGCAGGTTGAGGCGGTAGTTTTCGCGGCGCTTGTCGTGGATCGGGGCCTGATGCCATGCTGCGATGTACGGCAGGTCCATGCCCTTGCCGTCACCCTTGTCGAAGAACGCGTTGCCGCGCTTGAGCAGGGTGGAGTACATGACGGCCAGATCCCAACGCTCCTGATCGTTGAGCTCGTCGAGGGTGAGCACGTCACGCACCGGGGCCACATGCACCTCGAGCGGCCAGCGTGCCGCGGCCGGCACATAGGCGACCCAACTGTGGTTGCGCATGACGATGCGCTCCCCGGCCTCGATTTCGGAGTTCATGAGATCCTTGAGCAGGTTGCCGCCGGTCTTCTCATGGTAGGCTTCGGTCTGCTTGAGTTCGGCTTCCATCTTCGGTGCGATGAACGGATAGCAGTAGACCTGGCCATGAGGGTGCGCCAGGGAGACGCCGATTTCCTGACCGTGGTTCTCGAACGGGAAGATCTGCTCGATGCCCTCCATCTTGGAGATTTCGGCGGTGCGGAACGCCCATGCTTCCACGACGGTGCGCAGGCGGGAGACCGGCAGGTCCGCCGGCAGGCCGTCTTCATCCGGGTCGAAGCAGATCACTTCGCAGCGGCCTGCGGCGAGCTTCTTCTCCCACAGCGGGTTGCCGTTGACGTATTCCACGGCTTCGGAACGGCCCGGCACGCGCACCATCGACGGGAAGCGGTTTTCGAACACGACCACGTTGTAGTCGGTGTCCGGCACTTCGCCGTCCTGGTACGGATCGCCCGGCTTGCGTGCGGCCAGCGGGTTGCCCTTGGCGGTGGCGCCGGGGCCGGCGGTGATCGGGCGGTTCATGCGTGCGGTCGCCATAGGAATCCAGTCGCCGGTCAGTGGATCGCGACGCATTTCCGGAGCAGCGTACGGCACTTCCTCACCGGCCGCGTTGAGCTGGTTGGAGAAACGGTATGCCAGCTGACGAGGATCGTTCAGTTCGCGCGTCTTCGCGCCGGAAACGTATTCCGGATCATCGTCGAGGTAGAAGAAAGCGCGGCCATCGGCGAGCGTGGTCGGCGTGATGCGAATGTGCTCCTTCGCGTACTCTCCGGGAGTGTAGTTTGCGAATTCACTCATTATGGTTATTCACCTTCCTGAATAGGCTCGCTCTGGTGTGCCAGCACGAGCTCTTTAACCAAATCCCTTGTTTTCCCAACCGAATCGGGGTCTAGTCCATCATCGGTAATGACCGTGTCCACCTGGTCGAAGCGTGCGAAAAGCGACAATGATGTGCAGCTCCACTTGGTGTGATCGGTCAAAATTCATGGTGCGATCGGCAATGTCCATCATTGCCATATCGGTTGCGGCCTCAAGCGAGTTCGGCATGAGGAAGCCGCGCGGAATGGACACGGAATGCGTGCCCAGGAAGACTGTGTTGACGCGCAGGGAGGCCACCACTTTGTCTGCGATCGGGCCTACGAGCGAGTTGGATCGGGTGGTCACGCCGCCGGTCACGATGACTTCCACGTCTTTCGATTCCAGCGCCTGCACCAGTTCCGCCACCGGAATGGAGTTGGTGAGGATGGTGATCCCCGACGACTGCTGTGATTCCAACAGATGTTGCGCGAATACGTATGCGGTGGTGCCGCCGCCGATGGCGATCACGTCGCCGGGTGCCACATATTTGATGGCTTCCTGTGCGATGGCGTCCTTCAATCCGATGTCCATCTGCGACTTTACGGAGAACAGCGGCTCACTCAGCAGCGTGCTGGTGGTGACGGCGCCGCCGTGCACACGCTTCAGCAGACCCTTGTCGGCCAGATCGGCGATATCGCGTCGGATGGTCATGGCGGAAACGCCCAATTCCTTGGACAATGCGGTGATACGCACCGCACCGCGGGTACGCAACCTGCTCAAAATCAAATGCTGACGTTGTGACGATATCATTCGAACATTATCGCACATGTTCACTCAAAATAAAAACTGAGATGAGCGTTTCGCGCGTTTTCCTCACGAAAAAATATACTTGGCACTCCTGTAATCGTTCAAATCGAACAAAAACGAACGTCGACATCCCGTCAGCGAAATCAATCGACGTGTTGCTTTCCTGCGACAAACGGTGCGAGAATAGTGAACCATGACGTATGTTTCTGAGAATTTCTGGCACGATGCGGTGAACAAAGCCACCACAGATCTCTTCACCTTCGGCTACAAGCACATCATCAAGCCGCATTTCGTGTTCAATCAGACGCCCGATGTGGCGCACGACCAGATGATTCAGTTCTGCAAGATCACCAAGAACATTCCGCCGCTGATGTGGGCGTGCCGTGAAATGCTCAACTATTCCGACCCCGTGCTGGAAACCAGCGTGATGGGCGTCGACTTCGTCAATCCGTTCGGCCTTTCCGCCGGCCTCGACAAGAACTGCGAGATGCCGGTGCTGCTCGACAACGCCGGCTTCGGCTTCGAAACGGTCGGATCCACCACGTCTCGTCCGTGCCCCGGCAATCCGAAGCCGTGGTTCCACCGTCTGCCCGAATATGATTCGATGATGGTGCATGTCGGTCTTGCCAATGAGGGTTCGGAAATCGTTGTTCCGCGCGCGGAACAGGCTTGGACGAAGGCGCGCGACATGCAGATTTCCGTGTCGATCGCGCGTACGAATGACGATAAGACCGGCGATTTGGACGAAGGCATCGAGGATTACTGCATTTCGATGCGCCGCACGGCCGGTCGCACCTCCATGGTCGAAGTGAACATCTCCTGCCCGAACACGATGGCCGGCGAACCGTTCAATCAGAGCCCTGAAGCGCTCGACAAGCTGTTCACCGAACTCGACAAGATCGAACGTCCACAGCCCACGCTGGTGAAGATGCCGTTGAATAAGTCCTGGGAAGAGTTCAAGGATCTGCTTGACGTGCTTGCCGAACACAATGTGCAGGGCTTGTCGATTGCGAATCTGCAGAAGGACCGCGCCGGCATGGAGATTCCTCGCGATTGGGAGGGCGGACTGTCAGGTTCGCCATGCTATGAGGCCAGCAACGAACGCATCAAGCAGGTGTACCGCGAGTATGGCGACCGTTTTGCGATTGCCGGCATCGGCGGCGTGTTCACTCCGCAGCAGGCGTATGCGAAGATTCGTTCCGGCTCGTCGTTGGTCATGTTCATCAGCTCGCTGATGTATCGCGGACCGCAGCAGATCACCGTGTTGAAGCGCGGCCTTGCCGAACTGCTCAAGCGCGACGGATTCGACCATGTGAGCCAGGCTGTCGGCATCGACGCCTGATACCGATTATTTCAATCGGCAGCGAGCACCAAATAATAATGCGCCCTGCGACCGCCAACGCGGTGCAGGGCGCATTATTGTTGTTCGATTGTTGTTCGATATTACCTTGGTTATTGGTTGCGTTTAGTATGCGCCACGCACATACTGCGGCTGGTAGGGCGCATCTTCGGTCGGAATACCGAGCTTGTGGGCGGCGCGAAGAGGCCAATTCGGATCACGAAGCGCCGCACGTCCGATTTCGATGGCGTCGGCGGCACCGGATTTCAAAATCTTCTTGGCCTGCTTCGGCTTGGTGATCAATCCGACGGCCGTGGTTGGAATTTCGGCACGCGAGCGCACCTGTTCGGCGAATGGAACCTGATAATCGGGTTTGACGGGAATGGTCACGCCCGGAATCATGCCTCCGGTGGAGACGTCCATCAGATCGACACCGTGCTTCTTCAGGACTTTGGCAAGGTCGACGGTCTGATCGAGATCCCAGCCTCCGGCGGCCCAATCGGTCGCGGAAACGCGCACCAGCACCGGCATGGTGTCGGGGATGACGGAACGCACGGCGTCCACGACTTCGACCAGTATGCGGATACGGTTGTCGAACGATCCGCCGTATTCATCCTCGCGCTCGTTGATCAGCGGATCGAGGAATTGCGACAGCAGATAGCCGTGGGCCGCATGAATTTCCACCGCGTCGAAGCCGATATCATAAGCACGCCAAGCGGCGTCGCGGAACTGGTCGACGATGGCATGGATTTCGTCAACGGTGAGTTCGCGAGGCTTGTCCAACGGCCCGAACGCGTTGACGCTTGGCCCCACGGTCTGCCATCCGCCCTGCTCTTCCGGCACGCTCTCATGCTCGTATCCGATGGAGAAGCAGCCGGTGGAAGCCTTGCGTCCGGCATGGTTGAGCTGCACCGCCATCGTCGCGCCGGCGGCCTTCGCATCGGCAACGATCCAACGCCATGCGTCCATCTGCTCGTCGGCCCACAATCCCAAGTCGCACGGCGAAATACGACCCTCCGGCGTCACTGCGGTGGCTTCCACGATAACCATGCCGAAACCGCCCATGGCACGTGACACATAATGCTGGTAGTGGAATGGCGTGGGCAGGCCATCCTGGGCCAACGCGGAATACGTATCCATTGGCGGCAGCCAGATGCGGTTGCGCACGGTCATGCCACGCAAAGTCATAGGATCGAACAGGCCAACCGTGCCATTGGTTGTAGCCTTCTTCGACCGCTTCGCCTTCTTTTCGTCTTCGCTCATCGTAGTAGCTCCCCTCCGGTCGCACCTACTGGCTCCTTGCCGATCGGCTGAACCTTCTTCTTGTATTCCCCTTGAGCTTCTCTGGAGATTTCGTGCCATAAAACCGGCACTATCTGCATTCTACGCAGAACGGCCCGCCGAGCGTGGCGGGCGTTCATTGATTGTTCACTTCCATTCGCTGAATTGCGGAAGCGTCACTCATCTTCGGTCTGCTGCTGATCCTGATCATCCTGCTGGTCGTTCTGCTGGCTTTGCTGCTGAAGCGACTGGTTCTGCTGCTGAATGATTGTGCTTTGCTGCTGGGTGGCATTCTGCTTTCCACCGCCGATCTTGGTGACCGTGCTGGATGTTGCGGAATACTTGGCCGCAGGCTGCCCATAATCGTTGTCAATCGGCAGCTGTTTGCGTTCCGCATAAGCATTCATAAAGTCACGCCATGCCGGGGCCGCGATGGTGGAACCATCCCAGTAGCTGTGGTACTGGCCGTTGATAGCGATATTCGCAATCGAGTGGCCAACCGGGTTCTGCACGTCACCGACGAGCACGAATGTGGCGATCTGGTTCGGAATGAAACCACCTGTCGTAACTAGCTGATCCTCGTGGGTACCGGTCTTGGCGAAGGTCTTACGTCCATTGGCTAGCTGTGCCACACCGCCTGCGCCGTCAGGACGGACAACGCCTTGATTCATGGCCCAAGCAAGCGTTTGGATGATTTCCGGATCGACCGCCTGATGGCAGTTCGCGGAAGGCACCTTAATATCATTGCCGTCCACATCAGTCACCTGCTTCAGCGCGATCGGATCGCACTGCACGCCATTGGACGCATATACAGCGAAGATGCTTGCCATCGTCAGCGGGGACACGTTGACGTTGCCGACCATCATGGCAGGCACGAATGATGAGGTCTTGTCGAGCGTCTCACCGGTATTCGCATCATGATAGCCAAGTTCAGTTGCGGTATCGGCAATCTTGCACAAGCCGATGATGGATCCCATGGAAGCCTGCGTGGTGTTATGAGACCTTGCCAAAGCCAATGCCGGCGTTTCCGGGTTCACCGTTCCATTGGTTATTGCGTTGGTGACGTTCCACGTATCAGTGCCGCCGGTATAACGATCGCATGCGAACAACGAGGTCGAATACCTCGTGGACGTCTGCAGGTTCTCGTTGACGGAATGTCCCGCTTCCATCCATGCCACCAGATTGACAGGCTTCCACGACGAGCCGATGGAGAAGCCCATGCCGCCGCCGTCTTCTCGATCCACGGCATAGTTCATGGAATCCCTGGTCTGGTCGTTCTGCGCCGCTTCGGTGGCATCATACGTTCGATTCAGACCGAAGCCCAGCACTTCTCCGGTACCCGGTTTGACGGACGCCATCACGATTTCCATGCCGGAGGAATCTTCCGGTGGGATGGTGTTGCGCGCGGTTTCGTTCAACAAGGTGTTGGCATCGATATCCAACGTGGTGACGATCTTCAGACCGCCCTCTTTCAGCAGTCTTTCCCTGTCCTCGCTGGTCTTGCCGAATTCCTTGGAATTCAAAATCTTATGCACCACGTAATCGCAGAAATAGCCCGCATCATAGTCCGCGGCCATGCAACCGGTGGAAATAGGCTGGACATCAAGCGTATCTGCGAGCGGAGTATTGACCGCCTCTTGATATTCCGCATCCGAAATATAGCCCTGCTCGTTCATCAGCTGCAGCACGATATTGCGTTGCTTCTCGGATTCCGGCTGGTTCGATTCGACGGAAGGATCGTAAGCGTTCGGATTCTTGGTGATTGCCGCGATGGTGGCGGACTGCACGATGTTCAGCTGATCTGCGGTGGTGTTGAAATACCGCTTCGCAGCCGCCTGCACGCCATAGAGGCTATTGCCGCCAAACTGTGCGATATTGAGATATCCCTGCAAAATTTCAGGCTTGGAATACTGCTTTTCCATTTGCACGGAAATCAGCATTTCCCTCATTTTTCGTGCGATAGTATCTTCCGACGCATGGTATTGTGCGATCGGATCGTCATCCTGCTGCGCCTGCAGGATCAGCACGTTTTTGACATACTGCTGGGTAAGGGAGGAACCGCCCTGATGGTCGCCCTTCATATATGTTTGGACGAACGCGCGGAACACACCCTGCACATCAACGCCGCCGTGAGTGAAGAATCGTCTGTCTTCACGCGCTACCACGGCCTGCTGCATGTATTTGGAAATCTTCTTCAACGGCACGACTTCACGATTCTGATCCCAGAATTCGGTGATTTTCGTGGTGCCATCGGAAGCGTACATGGTCGACTTCTGCGGCAGGCTGGTCACATCAAAATCAATACCTTCGACCGACAGCGACGGAATAACCGCCTTGGCGACGCTGTTCGCGCCGAAAACCGCCGGTAGGAGGAACAAACTGGCGGCCACGCCGCCACCCACACTCAGCGTGATGTAGGCAATCACGAGTGCGAGCACACGTTGAACGGTCAAAGTCTTCTTTTCGGGCATGGTGCCCATTCTAAAGTGGTGGGTCTACTAATCAACCGGCCGATCGCAGCCATCACGGGTTTCTCACAAACAACCGTAAAACTTGAAAAACACTGGAAAACAGTCGAAAATTATCGTCTCGATCGTCGAATAAGCATGCCAGGCTGGTAGATGATGATGGAACGGCCCTCACGCGCAATCCATCCACGGTTGGCGAAATCCATCAGCGCCTTGTTCACCGTCTCGCGCGACGAACCGACCAGCTGCGCCATTTCCTCCTGCGTCAGATCGTGCGGCACCTTCAACCCCGCCTCGACCGGCTCGCCGAAGCGTGACGCCAGATTCAGCAGCGTTTTCGCCAAACGTCCCGGCACGTCCATGAACACAAGCTCCGAAATGCGCTCGTTGTTGTCACGCATGCGATGCGCGAGCACCTGAAGCATGTCGACGGCCACGCGCGGATGCTCGTCAAGCCATGCGAACAGGGCGTCATGCTCAAGCCATACGACTTTCGTGTCACTGGTCATGGCCACGGCGGACGCGGTGCGCGGTCCACCATGCGGATCGAACACCGGAATCTCACCCAGCACTTCGCCGTACGCATGAATGCTCAACAACTGCACACGTCTGTCGGACGATTGCCGGATCAGTTTGACGCGCCCGCGTTCCAGCAGATACATGCGGTGATCGGTGTCGCCTTCGCGGAAAATATAGTCGCCCTTGCTGTATTCGGCATGCTGCAGATGCGGCAGCAGTTCCTCCGCCTCTTCGGAAGAAACCTGCTTGAACAACGCGGTGTGCAGCAACGTCGCGCTTTCGCCACTGGGTCCACTATTGGTCTCGTTTGGCGTAGCCATTTGTCACACCTCCGTTCATAGGCACATCCTCTGGGCACGCCGCCAGGCGTGTTGCCGGGCGCGCTGCCGCGGCTTCGAAAGCTTGTTGCGATTCCACATGCCCTCACGGAACACCAAGCTTTCGTAACGTTCTCATTGCCCTTGATATCAGGGGCGGCTTCGACCATCGGGCTACATTGTAACTCGCTTGGCGGCGTCGAGCAGCCGTTCAACCACGTCTTCACGACTCATGCCCGTCTGCGAGCGCATTGGATCGACTCGTTTTACCGCTGATTTCACCGCTTTGTCGGACATTTTCTCTCGTGAGATGTTCAACACGCGGGTCATCTTTTTCCGCGTCGATATCGTAGGCGAGGGTCACGTGGTGCAGTATGGCGCCAGGCCCTCCCTCTACTGGTGTGAATCGGCGTTGTGCGGCTCCGCCGAGTTTGCCGTATTGTGTGGCGATGTCGTTGAGTCCGGCGAATCGTACGTCGAGCCCGAGTTCCTTAAGCGCGCGCACCAGCCAGAAATCGCAGAGCCGGTATGATTCCTCGATGCTTATGCCTTGGGTGAAATCGAACGGCGCGTACAACGAGTAGGTGATGGTATTGCCCGGTTCGATGAACATCGCCCCGCCGCCGGTGCAACGTCGGACCACGGTGAATCCTTCCTTCTGCGCGACCGCCGTATTGACTTCGTCTTCGAGCGACTGGAATTTGCCGATGACCACGGCCGGAGCGGCCCATTCCCAGATACGCAGCGTGGGTTCGCGTTTGCCTGCCGCCACTTCGCGCGCCCATGCGATGTCGGTTTCCATTTGTTCGTTCGGGTCGCGCGGCTTGTCGTGGATGACGGTCGGTTTCAGGTCCCGCCAGCGTTCCAGATATTCCTCTTGTGTCAGCGCATTATGCATTCCCGGTTGTTCCCCGGAATATTGTTTCGTGGACCGCGCGATATTTCCGTTGCCCGTTGCATCTTCCGCATTACGCGATTCACTGCCTGTGATTGCGCGGAGAAAAGCGATGGCAATGCCTTCTGCCGTCATACCCACCAATCGCACGTTCGGATAGTTCGCGGTAATCGCTTGCAATCGTCGCGTAATGTCGCGTGTGGGCGCGCCTCGCTGGCTTTGCAGCAAGATTTTCCCAATCCTGCAATAGTCGGCGGGAATCCTTGTCATCGCCGTCAAGAAAGAAATCGCCGTCGATCCGACATTGTTCCACGGATTGGATGGAACTTGCACATTCGCGGAAATATGCTGGAATGTCATCAGAAAGCCGGACGGGAAATCCCCTACGAGTTTGCCGCCCGGCTGCTTATACAGCCCTCTGCCCATCAATCTTGGAGTTCTTGGCCGTGCCCATCGCGGTGCCAGTTGGACCCGTAGCTGGAGCACAGGATGAGGACGGCTTCGATCAGAGCCCAGATTCCGGAAATGATCGGTCCGATGAGGATGATCCATCCGATCAGGGTCAGCAACAGCTGGGCCACGGCCTTGCCGGTATATCCCAGATAGAAGTTGTGCACGCCGAGGGTGCCGAGGAACAGGCCGAGCAGGCCGGCGACGATCTTCGACTTCTGCGCGTAGCCATAGCCGGGCTGCTGTTGGGTCGCCTGATAGTAGGTCTGCTGCGCGTAGGTTGGTGGCTGATTGCATGCGGACTGCGTGTATTGGGGCTGAGTCGGCTCCTGATAATAGGGGGTCTGCGCCGATTGTGCGTAATCCGTAGGTCCGTACGTCGGCTGGCCGTAGATGGGCTGTGCAGGCTGTGCAGGCTGAGTCGGCTGCCCGTAAGCGGGAGCGGCCGAGCCATATGCGGGGACGGACGAACCGTAGGCAGCCGACTGACCATATGGCTGACCATTGCCGTACGTACCGCCGGGGATGTTGTTGCCCTGCGTACCCGGGGCATATCCCTGCACGGGCTGCTGCGATGCGTACGGGTTGGGATTGTGCGGCTGTGATGCAGGCTGATTGTAGCCATCCTGCGACTGCCTGTAATCGGCTTGAGTTGAATCGTTCGTCGCGAAATACTCGTCTTGGCCGGAACCGTTGTAATCGGCATTGTTGTCACTCATGGTTTCAACAATATCCCATAATTTGCCTTGTTGCTTTCATCCACCCTGAAAGCAATCCCTGAAATCCCCCTGAATATGCGAAACGCCTGTCGAATTCAAGCATGAACTCGATTTCGACAGGCGTCTCAACAGGCGAACATATCCGGCGCAATCATGCGTTCCGGATCATATGTCACATGCGTGCCAGAATGTCGCGTCCGACCTCGTCGGTGGAGCGGGTAGCGGATCCCAGCTCTTCGATGTCCGCTTCGACGGCCGCATCGATCTTGGCCGCGGCATCGTCGAAACCGAGGTGGCGCAGCAGCATGGCCGCAGAAAGGATCGCGGCGGTCGGATTGGCCTTGTTCTGGCCTGCGATATCCGGTGCGGAACCGTGGATCGGCTCGAACATGGACGGGTATTCGTTGGAAGCGTTGATGCATCCTGAAGCGGAGTATCCGACACCGCCGACCACGGCACCTGCCTCGTCGGTGATGATGTCGCCGAACAGGTTGTCAGTGAGGATCACGTCGAAGCGGGACGGATTCGACACCATGAAAATGGTGGTCGCGTCGATATGCAGATAGTCGTGGGAAACTTCCGGATATTCCTCGGCGACCTTATCGACGATGCGCTGCCACATGTCTCCGGCGTTGACGAGCACGTTCTTCTTGTGCACGAGGGTCACATGCTTCCTGCGCTTCATGGCCAGCTGGAAGGCGTAACGCACCACACGTTCCACGCCGTAGGCGGTGTTGATGGAAACTTCGGTGGCCACCTCGTTCGGGGTGCCGCGGCGAACCGCTCCGCCGGCGCCGCAGTACAGGCCTTCGGTGCCTTCACGCACCACGACGAAGTCGATATCACCCGGGTTGGCGAGCGGGGAGGTCACGCCCTTGTACAGCTTGGACGGACGCAGGTTGACGTACTGGTCGAGATCGAAACGGAGCTTGAGCAGCAGGCCACGTTCGAGAATGCCGGCCTTGATACGCGGATCGCCGACTGCGCCCAACAGGATCGCGTCGGTCTTCTTGATGCGTTCCTCTTCCTCTTCCGGAAGAATCGCACCGTCACGCAGGTAACGTTCGGCGCCAAGATCGAAATTCTCGTAATCGAATTCGGCAACGCCCTCGGCCGCCTTCTCCAGAGCCTTCTGAGCCCACGGAGTCACTTCCTTGCCAATGCCATCGCCCGGAATGACGGCGATGGTGTACTTCTTTGCAGAATCACTCATAGCACGCGACTCTAGTCAACGAATCAGCACGTGGACGCGTAACGCTCAACTAATGGACACTCCATGCCGCTTTCCTGTACGAAACACACGAAAAGCATGAATCATACGAATCTCACAAATCGCACAGCCTAATCAGCTGGTAATACCCATCACGCCAAGGCACCAAGCATTCTCATAGGAGATCTCCTCCCACTGCTTGTACCTTCCAGACGTACCCCCATGACCAGCCTCGACCTCAATCTTCGCCACGGCATCCACGCCCGCACGCTGCAGTCGGGCCAACCATTTCATCGGCTCCACATACAGCACACGAGTGTCATTCATCGACGTGGTAATGAAAATCTTGGGAAAAACCGCAACCCGCGCATCATTTGCATCAGACGGCGCATTCTCATACGGCGTATATTCCTTCATATACCGATACACGTCCGCATTATGCAGCGGATCGCCCCACTCATCCCACTCCGTAACCGTCAACGGCAACGACGGATCAAGAATCGACGTCAACGCATCCACAAAAGGCACATCCGCCTCAACGCCCGCGAAACATTCGGGAGCCATATTCGCCACGGCACCCATCAACAGGCCACCGGCGGAACCGCCATCGGCCACCGTGCGAGCAGGCGACGCCAAACCGGCACGCTGCAACGCACGCACGGCATCAACGAAATCCTCAAACGAATGCTTCTTATTGAGCAAATGCCCCTGCTCATACCAAGCACGACCCATCTCACCGCCGCCGCGAATGTGCGGCACCGCATAAAGCACACCACGATCAAGCATGCTGATGCGAGACACCGAGAATCCCGGATCCGAACTGATCTCATACGCGCCATACCCGGTAACGAACATCGCCGAATCACACGCGGGCACATCCCTGCGCCACACCAAGGAAACAGGAATGCGCTCGCCATCGCGGGCGGTAACCCACACCCTGCGCTCCATGTATTCGCGCGGTTCAAATCCACCAAGCACCGTGGCACGCCTCAACAGGCGATCCTCGCCGGTCGCCGGATCGATATCATGCAGTTCGCCGGGACGCGTGTAACTGGAGAACGAGTAGCGCATGCGGGGCGCATCATACGAAGGATTGCCTCCCACACCGATCGAATACAAGCGCCGGGTCTCCCCCGGCATCGCATCGGCGGTCGCGCCATCCGATGAGGTCATCGCCTTGCGGGAGATCCCATGCACGGCCGACCCCTCGCCTTGTGCGGCGGCCAATTGGTCGAGCGCGCCCCACACTTCGGCACGTTCCTCGTTGATCTCGTCCACCGACTCGTCGACATCCCAATCGTCTTCCAACGCGTGGGGAACCAGCTCGGTGAACTTCCATGGACGCCCCGCAAGAAAATCCTCCGCGGCCGCATCCTTCGTCATCACCGCAATATGCGTCAGGCTTTCCGCCCGGTACTGCAGCGCCACGTAATGCCGGTGAATCGAAATTCCCTCGATGCCAAGACCATGCGCGCCCTGCAAAATGGCTGGATTGCAGGGATTGGAATACGGTGTGCCGATCGGCATCTCAGAAGCGCCCGGTTCGACCTCGTCGCCGTGCTCGCATCCGTACGGCGAACCGACGGCCACACGCACGCCCTCACCCAAACGGTACGGGGGCTCGTGGGAGCGCATGTCGATCACATCGATTTCGAAATTCGGGTTCAACGCATTGTGATAGACCACGGCGAGCGGAATATCCTCACCGCATTCGCCGGCACCTTCGAAACGGCTGAAACTCACGTCGTATTCCACGTCCTGCTCGCGCGGAATGAACGCGCGGAATTCGCCTTCCGGATCGTCGGTGGAAAGCAGCAATACCTCGGTGGTAGTCTTCGACCCGGTGCCGATCACCAGATTGCGTTCGTCGAACGACAGGCCGATGCCAACCCAGAATCGTTCGTCCTGTTCGCGGTACACCTCCACATCGTCGACGATGGGAGTGCCGACGCGGTGCCTCATCACCGCGTATGGACGCCACGCGTCGTCGAGCTTCACATAGAACACCCATTGCGCGTCCGGTGTGAAGCAGGCGCCACCGATGCCCTCGAACACTTCCGGCAGTTCCTTGCCGGTTTCCAAGCTGCGGATGCGGAAATCGTAACGTTCGTCGCCGCTGGTGTCGGTGCCGTACAGCATCCAACGTCCGTCTTTGGAAATATCCATGCCGCCGATACGGAAGAAATCATGGCCTTGCGCTTCGGCATTGGTGTCGAACACCACTTGTTCGCCGTCGATGGGCACGCCGATTTCAATGGTTGGCGGATCCCAATCGTCTGCGCCTCGAATAGGCACACGGCATTGCACCGCATACTGCTGGCCCTCCTGGGTGCGTACGAAATACCAGTAGCCATCCATGCGTGTCGGCACGGACATGTCGTTTTCCTGAACGTGCGACTTGAGCTCGTCGAACAGTGTGGAGCGTAGGGTTTTCAACGGTTCCATGCGCTGCTCGCAATACCGGTTCTGCGCGGCGACGTAATCCTGCACGTCATGCGATTCCTTGTCGCGCAGCCATTCGTACTCGTCGATGAAGGTGTCGCCGTGGAATACGCGCTCCTTCGGCACACGCTTCGCGATCGGCATCCCACATTTGTCTTGCACGCTTTCGTCGCTTTCTCGCGCGCCCGTTGCGCCCTGTTCACCCCGAAAATCAGTCATGCACGCGATTATACCGGCATTGCATTCCCAATCCCACGCGGCACGCACCCCCTGCTCCGGGCGTACGAAAAAGTCAGACGCCCATCTGTTGTTTCAGGAACGGCAGCATGGTTTTCATCAGATTCGAGCCGGTCGTTCCCGTGAATACCGGGACATCGGTGACCGGGATCGGCTGCGTGACCGCACGCCCCGCAACGGTGCCGAGATTGCCGGCGACTTCGCGTGGAGACAACTGCCGGATGCCGATCGCCAGCACACGCCCTGGGTATCGGCGTGCGATCGTGGCGTACGTGGTCGGATCCCTCTGCCCGTCATCGCCGATCAGAATGAACTTCATATCAGGAAAATCAGCCATCAATTGTTCGGCATACTCGAGTTTGTGCTGCACTCCGGAAGGAATGAACGTTTTCGGGCGAGGATCGAGGTCGCGCAATAGCAGCGGACCTTCCGGAAAACCATGGTTGGCGATGAAATGCCGGATCGAGCTTTCCACATTCCATGGCGATGTCGACAGGTAGAAGAACGGCGCGTCCGGGAACATGTCCGCGATGCGGTTGAACAGCAGGTTCATGCCCGCAACCGGCATTTTCTTCTTTGGATCGAGCAGCAGCAGATTGTAGGCGGCTTTCATCAGGCTTGGCGCCTGCGTGACCATGATGGTGTCGTCCACGTCGGAGATCACGCCGACTTTCGTACCGCTGGGGATGGTGAACAGGTTGGCTGTGACCGGTTTGCGGCTACGTACCTTGTATGACACGTCGTGCACGCCCGGTTCGAGCGAATGTTCGGCCACGAGATCGAGATATCCTGCGGAATCGGAGGCTGCGAATTCACTGGAGACATTGCGCTGCGCGTCCACTTCGTCGTGCACTTCGGACGCGCCCACCTGCACGGTTTCGAGGGGCACGCCGTCGATGGCGATGCGCACCTTCGTATGCGGCGAGGGGATGGTGAGCATGGCACGGATGCCACGGGTCAGACGACCCGCCTGACGTTTGAAGGGCCCGTACACGGTTCGGCAGATCAGTCGAGAGTAATGTTCGGTGCCGTAGCCGACATATGGTTCCACGCGCGGATACCAGTTGAGATTGAGCACCATGCTTGTTGAGAACGTCACCCACTTGTTGAACGCTCTGGTAATGGTGCGGCGGAACAGTCGTGTCAGCGGAGGCTTGACTTCGATGCGTTCGTGTTTCGAAGCCGCGTCGAAGGTGGTGACCACCTTGCGTGCGGGAATGGGCACGGTCGGCATGTCATCTTCGGATATGGAATCCGGTTCACGCTGGGGCAACGGCTGCGGTTCGGTCATAACCCCACTATAAAGGCGATTATTGAATTACCTGGTACCCCAGCGTGAAAATCAGGGATTTTTCAGGGAATACCGATGATTTCCCATCCAATTTCCCGAATCGTGCCGTTCACTGAGCCACGATGTTGGCGTATTCCTCGGAGGAAAGCAGTCCCGGCTCGTCATCCTCAAGTTCGATTTTGAAAATCCAGCCTTCGCCATACGGGTCACCCGTTACGATGCTTGGATCGTCGGCGGCCTCGTTGTTCACATAGCGAATCACGCCGGCCACCGGAGCGACCAGCGGCGTGACCGCCTTGGAGGATTCCAGTTCCGCCACCTCGTCGCCCGCCTGCACTTCGGTGCCGACTTCCGGCAGATCGATGTACACGAGTTCGCCAAGCTGGTCGGCCGCATATTCGGTGATACCCACCATGGCCGGCTCGGTGGAAGCATCCACCCACACATGCTCGTCGGAATATTCAAGATGCTCGGGCACATCCAGATTCGGCTTGTTATCGTTTTCTTCGCTCATGAAAGCTCATTCTACGTCAATCGTATGTATTTCCCTAGAGCAGTGCCGAAACTTGTTACGGGAGGTCGTGGCCGAGCCATTCTTCGATCATGTAGCGGGCGATGGTGGCCTTTCCGGGAGCTTCCATACGCCCTGCCACCAACTCGTTCATGTATTCGTCGCGGGTCACCCAACGCGCCTGCAGGGTCTCGTCGCCGTCCACGCGCACGTCGGTGGTGTTGGCCACGCCTTTGAACGCCATCATGAGCGATGCGGGGAACGGCCATGGCTGCGATCCCAAGTATTTGAGTTCGCCGATGTCTATGCCGACTTCCTCTTTGGCTTCGCGCCGGCAGGCATGCTCCAGGTTTTCTCCGGCTTCCACGAAGCCGGCCGATACGGAGTACAGTCCGGTGTTGTGCCATGCGCTGTTGTGTTGCAGCAGCAGACGGTCCTCATGGTCCACGATCGCCGTGATGACGGCCGGTTCCACTCTGGGGAACAGCAGTCGCTTGCCGTCCGCTTCGCTGGTGCAGCGTTGCGCCCATCCTCCCAACGCCGGTTCGGTCGGAGCGCCGCATGTGGGGCAATGACGTTGGCGCGCATGCCATACGCCCAGCGAGATCGCCGTCGTGGCCTGGCCTGCTTCGCGCGCGCTGGCATGCGGTGCGAATCCGCGCAGATCGACCCAGTCGAATCGTTCCGCAGCGCTTTCCAGCAACGATTTCGACGTTTTCGCTTCCGGTTCGTGCTGTTCGCCGAACGCATCGTCCGCGCCCATATGCTCGCTGCTTGCGACCACCGTCTCCGCGGCTTTCACGCGAGACACGTCAACGGCGACCACGTGTTCGTCGCGTTTGCCGCCATACGATCCAAGGAATATGGCGAGCGCCGTCGGATGCGTGTGCAGTTCCGCCGCCACGTAGGCGCCGGGCAATTGCGCGAGACGCATATGCACGTTGGCGTAGTCCGCGATGGCTCCCTGTCCGCGCGGCACCGCCACCATGCCGTCTTTGACGAGAATGACCTTCGTGTCCGGCTCCAGCAGCGCCGTGTCGAACAGGTCGGGTTCGTCGCGTCTCGAAACCTCATAGTCGATGTCGCCTTGCGCAAGTGGCAGGAACGGCAGTGCCTGAGTCAGCGCCAGTGGCGAGAACACGCTCATCGATTGCTTCTTTCCTTGAATACGATTGATAGAGCGGATATTTTTTCCTCTATTCCGTATTTTCTTTTCTATTTTTTTATATCTTTTTTGTATTTCTGATTGCGATATTGACGGCAGCGGCGGAAAATACCGGCTATTGCACCCTGCGCACCAGCGCGAGCAGCGCGTCGGCAACCGCCTGCGGATGCTCGTATGCGCTGAAATGCCCGCAATCGAATACCACCGTCATATCCGCGCTCGTGCCTGTCATCGCATCGGCGATCGGCGTCATCACGCTCGGCGGGCTCGACGGATCCTTGTCGCCGCAGATCACCGCAACCGGTGCCGTAATCGCAGGCAACACATCGTTCAGATCCGGGCGCCCAGCCGCCATGCGCTCACGCCATGCGATGCCTTCGGCAGACTGTTCGTTGATCCACGTCGTGAACTGTTCACGGTAGGCGGCCGACTGTTTGATGGTGGAATCCTCAGGTGTGGATGCCGCAAATCCCATCACCGGCTCATGCGTGCCCGTCGATTCGCATGCTTCGGCGATCGCGATGCGCTTCGCGCGCATCTGCGCGGAATCCGCCGCGGCCTTCGTGTCGCACAATGCCAACGCGGCAACAGCTTCGGGGTGCAGACGCTGAATGTCGAGAACCAGATAGCCGCCCATCGAAAGGCCCGCCCAAATCGCCTTGTCGTAACCGGCCGCATGCAACATCGCGACATAGGCGTCGGCCATATGGTCCAAACCGTTCGGGAAAGCGCCGTCCGCGTCTTTGCCGCCACTGGTCTCATCGGAAGGAATCGGCCCTTCTCCCGCACCGGGCATGTCGGGACCCCAGATCGGGAACCGTTTCACACCATGTTCCACAGCGGCCGCCTCCAACGCCTCCGCACATTCGTCCCACATGCGGTGGTCCACGGGGAACCCGTGCACCAGCACCACGGGAAGCCCCTCGCCCTCGCAATACACGTTATTATGTAATTCGATCGTCATCGTCTCACTCCGTTCCTCTCCCCTATATTGCCTATGTATCTATCGCTTGCGCTGCCTGCATTCGCAAGCTGCCACGCGCTTTCCTGGCGCCCACGGCCGACCGGTTTCGACGTCAACCATAAGCCTGTCGGCTACCTGCCGGCCCAAGCGATCGCCTGACGCACAATCGTGCCATATCCGTTGCTCATCTGGTTTATGAAAGTGTCGAGGATCTCGCTGTTCGGGTTGACCCATTCCACGTCAAGCGTCTCATCCTGCGGCTTGCAGTCGCCCGCGATCGGCACCACGTAGCACAATGCGATCGCATGCTGGCGGGAATCGAAATAGTCGGATAGTCCGGGCGTTGGGAAAAATTCAGCCACGGTGAACGGCTGTAGGCTCACTGGCAACTGCGGCAGCGCGATATCTCCCAAATCCTTGGCGATATTGCGCGCCACGGCTTCACGCAACGATTCGTGGTAGAGCACGCGGCCGGCAATCAGCGTTCGTTCGATGCTGCCATCGTTAGACACACGCAGCAGCGATCCGACCTGTGAGACACGTCCCAGGTCGTCGGTGCGCACCGGCACCACGAGCACGTATGGTATCGGCATTTCACCACGCATACGGTTGATTTCGTCGGAAGCAAGCCATCCTGGAGGGTTTCCTATTCCGCGGATGAAATCCTCCGGCGTGATGTCGTCGAATTCTCCGCGACGGCGGCCTGCATCGAAATCGCCCTCGTCGGGCACTTCATCATTCATCACTGGCATAGTCCCATTATCACGCATCTTGTGTGAATTGGCTGGAAAAGAATGCGCCGAAAGACGATTCTTCTGACAGCGGATATTGCATATGCCGGGAATGCGGCGGGTTGGGGCGCGGTTATATACTCCAAAGCAATCGCATACGAGGGGCGTAGCCCGTCACGCGCGTCGATGGAACGAACAGCAAGGAGCAATCATGGCAACGCATGCGGTCACTTCGCAGGATTTCAATCAGGTCGTCGAATCCAACGATCTGGTATTCGTGGATTTCTGGGCAACCTGGTGCGGTCCGTGCCGTGCGTTCGGCCCGACGTTCGAAAAGGCAAGCGAAGCGAATCCTGACATTTATTTCGCGAAGGTCGATATCGACCAGAATCCGGATCTCGCCTCCGCCGCCAAAGTGCAGGCCGTGCCGACCTTGATGGTGATCAAGAACCAGCAGATCGTATTCCAGCAGGCTGGCGCGTTGCGCGCGTCGGATCTGGACGATCTGATCGCCCAGGCCAAGGAGCTGGACGTCAATGCGGCCGCTGCCGAAGAGGCTACGGAACAGGCGCAATAAGGCGAATATCAAAGGATTGCAAAGGTGCCGTTCGATGGCGAAACATCAACGGCACCTTTTGCTTTGCACGCTTGCTTTGCATGCCCGCTTTGCCCGCCTGTTACATATGCGCTCGCCCGGATTCCATGGCATGGAGTAGAATGTCGCGTTGGATATGCGCTTTCCGGCGAAGCCTGAAGTGGCGGCGCACCGCATGCCGTGCATGCGTGAATTCGTCGAGGATCTGAACGCGCGTTTAGGAGCAGAATGGCTAACCACAGCAAGCACGCCCGATCGTCTACCTTCGCCATGCCGAGCAAGTCCTCGCTGGTGAAGATCGCCGCAACGGTCGCGGCGGTGGGCCTGTTGGCTACCGGCGGCATTGTGTCGCGCAATCTTTACACCTCCGCGGAGCAGAACACGGCCAATCAGGTCACGGCCTTCTCCGTCACCGATTCCGCCGAAGCATCCCGTGGCAACGCCCGTGAGCTGCTCAATGGAGACACCTCGTATGTCACCGTGAAGATCAACGGCAAGTCGCGCGTGGTGCCCGGTACCAATTTCACCGACGTGAAGTCCGTGCTCGACGCGGGAGACATCACGCTCGAACCGGAAGACACGGTCTCCCCTTCGCTCACCACCAAGGTGGATGAGAAGACCGTAGTCACCATTCAGCGTGCCGGCGCAAGCGTTGAGGTTTCCGACACCGCCATCGGTTTCAATGTCGTCAAGAAGGAAACCTCAAGCCTGCCGGAAGGCCAGGAGAAGGTTGAGACGGAAGGCGAAGAGGGCGTGATGGAAACCACGAACCTCGTAACCAAGTCCGGCGACACCGTGGTCTCCTCCAATATGATCAGCTCGTATGTGAAGAAGGCTCCGGTCGACAAGGTCATTCTCGTCGGCACCGGCTCCACTTCGTCGTCGTCCTCCAGCGCTTCCGCGTCGATCGGCACCACTGTGCCGGCGGGCGAAATGCAGCAGTGGGCTCACGATTATCTGCTGTCGAACGGCTACACCGAAGCCGATTTCACCGCCACCGTATACATCATCACCCACGAGTCCGGCTGGAGCGTCACCGCAACGAATCCGAGTTCGGGCGCCTATGGTCTGCCCCAGGCGTTGCCTGGCAGCAAGATGGTGAGCGCGGGCGCCGATTGGGCCACCAATTATCAGACTCAGCTCAAGTGGTTCTGGGGTTATTGCGCGCAGCGTTATGGTTCCATTCAGGGAGCCTACACGTACTGGCTAGCCAATCACTGCTATTAAATCGCGATTGATCATCATTGATTGATTCGATGATGATATAGTTTGAGCTCCGTAATATTCGAAGATATTACGGAGCTCAAACTATATTACGATCTTAAATATCACTGGAATATCGCCGATTTCACAGGGCATTGTTGGAACCGATCACCGTGGCTTCCTTGACGTCATCGATCTTCCTGCGCCTGCGGCCGCCGTGACCGGCCTTCGGACCACGCTTGCCGACGGTGCCGCTGCGGACCCCGTTCTTGGCGTCGAAGAGGATCACGCGCTCATCGCTGTGATATTCGCCGTCCAGAGCGAAGAAGGCGATCTTGTCTGCAGGCACTTCCGGGAAGGTGAAGAACTTCTGCGTCGCAACGAGCAGGTCAAGGTTGCGGGTGGTGACGGAAGCCGGACGATCAGCGTTCGGATTGTTGAACTGAACCGCGAAATCGTCGTTCTCGTCGCACACCTGGATTGCGAACTTGCCGCGTTCGTAATTCACCAGCAGCTTGACGAATTCCGGACGGCCGAGCACTTCGGAAACACCCTTGGAAAAACGAACAGATTCAAGCATGACCGTCATGGTCAACTTGCCACCCGTTCTTTCGCCAACTTCTTTGAAACCATCAAGAACGGACATGTAAATCCCTCCTTTATTGTAAATAACTACGTGAAATACTGTACCTCATTGTTAAGAATAAAACGAATCGAATCTCGGGGAATATATTCATATTTTCAAGAACACAACGTAATACGAAAAAACATACTGCAGACCATGCTTGTCTCAATGAGAAATTCGATACGGTTCAGCCAGCGCGCTTCCTAAGCCAACTCGATGGGCACACCACCCCTTGTCACCCCGACGGTTTTCCGCTAAAAACAGATGTGATAACCCCTACCTCACCCCCGCACTACGGGTTGCGCAAATTGCAAATACTTTGCAGCACAGTTTTCCAATTTCATATAGGAAGCGCTGAAATATCGTGCTTTATGCATGCATATCATTTGCAAAACGGTTCATATAGGGGCTATCTTGCGCAACTATCTTTTGCAATCATTTTCATTTTTACAATGATTTTCTCAGTAACGATTTTCATTGAAAATCCGCCATTTTTCAGCATCTTTTACACTCCAACCGGGATAGAATATACACTACACGGTTGCAGTATTGCAAACGCTATCAAAGAAGATGGGACCCCCGTCGCAAAGCAGCGGCCACGATAACGGAGCCACAAGCCCCGATACCGGCCCAAACACAAGAAAAAGAAGGATCAGGAAGGTCAATGAAACATCGGAAACCAACTCCCGCCTGGCAGAAGCTGGGTCTGCGCGTCAGCAAGAAGCTGGCGGTGGGCGCCACAGCCCTTGCCACAGTTTTCGGCGGACTGGCAGTCGCCAGCGTCTCCGCACAGGCGAGCACCGACCGTAACAGTTATGCGGACACCGTAGGCAACCCGACTTTCGAAGCAGCACGCAAAAAGTACGGTCTGACCAAGGAGATGAAGAACGGCGCCATTCTGCACGCGTGGATGTGGTCGTTCAACACCATCACCGAACATATGGATGAGATCGCCGAAGCCGGTTACACCTCCATTCAGACCGAGCCGATGAGCAAAATCAAGGTGAACGACGCCAACGGCAAGAAATTCACCGAAAATTGGTATTACGTGTATCAGCCGACGAACACCTCCATCGGCAACTTCGTGGTCGGCAGCGAAGACGACCTGAAAGCCATGACCGTGGCAGCCCACGCGCATGGCATCCGCATCATCGTCGACGTTGTGGCCAACCACTTCACCGCCGACTGGAACGCCATCGACTCCGACTGGCAGAAGAGCGAATATTTCCATGCGCGCAACTCCTGCAGCGGCTCCGGCGGCGACAACATCGATTATTCCAACCGTTGGCAGGTGACGCACTGCCACCTGCTGGGCCTATGGGATCTGAACACCGCCAATCCGGAAGTCGCCAATCGTATGCACGACTTCCTGAAAACCGCGGTGAACGACGGTGTTGACGGCTTCCGTTTCGACGCCGGCAAGCACGTCGAACTGCCGAACGAATTCGACGGTTCGCAGTATTGGACCACCATTCTGCAGAACGGCTCGCAATACCAGTACGGCGAAGTGCTGCAGGGCGATTCCGGACTGGATTACAAGGCGTACGCCAACCTGTATGCCAAGTATGGCGAAGGCGGCGGCGGAGCCACGGCCTCCGACTATGGCAAGACCATCCGTTCTGCACTGTGGAGCAAGAATCTCAATGCGGGCAATCTTATGAGCTTGCGCAACGGGGGCGTCAACGACGATCAGCTGGTCACTTGGGTGGAGTCCCACGACAACTATGCCAATAGCGACAAGGAATCCACGTATCTGACCAACGATCAGATACGCTTCGGCTGGGCCGTGGTCGGCGCACGCGCAGGCGGAGCGCCACTATTCTTCAACCGTCCGAAGGCCTCCGGCGGCAATCAGCCCCAGTTCGCAGAAGCCTCTCAGCTGGGCGACGCCGGCGATGACATGTGGAAAGACACGGCTGTTGCGGCCGTCAACCATTTCCGCAATGCCATGGACGGCGAGGCCGAATACCTGCGCAACTGCGGTTCCGAACAGAACAACAACTCCTGCCTCATGGTGGAACGTTACAAGACCGACAACAATGCCGGCAATGACGGCGTGAGCATCGCCAACATGGGCGGCGACCAGAATCTGGCCGGCACTCCGACCAAGCTTGACGACGGCACGTACACCGATCAGGTGAACGGCGGCACCATCACCGTTTCCAACGGCAAGATCACTTCCGGCACCGCCAAGGGCGATGCGGTGAGCGTGTACTTCAACACGAGCGTGAAGGAATCCGTTTCCGCGACCGTCAGCAAGAAGTTCTCCTCCAACACCATCAAGGTGACGCTGAACGCCAGCAATGCCACCAATCTCACTTACTCGCTGAGCAATGGCAAGAACGGCTCCTTCGTTGACGGCGACTCGCTCACCATCGGCGGCGATATGGAGATCGGCGATTCCGTCACCCTGACCGTCAAGGGCACCGGCACCGAAAGCGGCGAAGCGCTCGAGTTCACCGCAACCTACACCAAGGTTGAGGTTCAGGCGAACACGATTTATGCGACGAAGCCTTCCGGCTGGAGCAAGATGTACGCGTACGTGTACACGGGCGACGGAGCGACCGCGAAGAACAACGCGGCCTGGCCGGGCGTGGAGATGACCGCGATGACGGCCGCCGATCCGTGCGCCAAGGCCGGCACATACAAGTATGAGGTTCCGGATTTGGGCGAGGGCACCTATCGCGTGATCTTCTCCAACGGCAGCGGCTCGCAGATGCCGGGGGCCAGCCAGCCCGGTCTTGAATTCTCGGGCAAGGTGAGCTGGGATGGTTCGTCCGCCTCGCTGACAGCCATCACCTGCACGGTAACGCCTCCGGACATCAAGACCGCGGACATCACCTTCAGCGCCACGGCCGACCTCAAGACCGGCGAGACCCTGTACGCGGTCGGCGACTGGGGCCAGGGCAAGGGCAAGACCTGGAACCGCGCCGGCGGCGTCAAGCTCGCCAGGTACGGCAACGCGTACACCGGCACCACGAAGGTCGGCAAGGGCAACGCCATCACATTCCGTCTGATCAAGGTCGACGCCAACGGCAAGACCACGTGGGACTCGGCCAAGGACCGCAAGTCCAAGGCCGACAAGACCAAGGCGCTCGGCGTCTCCTGGACCTCCGACAAGGTGAACGAGGACGGCACGATCCCGGACGACTCCGCCATCAGCATCTCCGGCAAGGGCGTCGCGGACGGCAAACTGTCCATCCAGAAAGGCAACCTCGCCGAGCTCTACGTGATCGGTACCCAGGACGCCACCCCGTCCGACGCTGTCTGGTGGAGTGACGGGGCCGCCGTGGCGGTCTCCGGCACCGGCACCGTCTACGGCGTCCAGACCGGCACCGCCAAGGTGAACGTGAAGGTCGGCAACCAAACCGCCACCATCACCATCACCATCAAGTAAACGGCAACCGCCGATATCCATAAAACATTTGAGCCTTGGAATTCAATATCACTCCAAGGCTCAAATCATATTCAAACGCTTTTATACGCATGAAAATACACACATCAAAATCAGCGGATTTAGCATAATCAGCTCAAAGCGTCGTGCAGATATCGCTTTGAGCGGCTGCGCATGATATCCAGTGCAATATCGGCATTGCAGAAATCGATGGTTTGTGAGGTATCAGTACAATCAACTTCGGAAAAATCAGTGATGATTCTGTCGGCGAATTGTACTTCCTGCAGGATTTGACCGCGTCTGGTGCCGAGTTCATGCTCTTTGGTACCTTCCGTATACACCCAGAACGGTTTATGGAAGTTGATGGAGAACAGCGTGCCATGATAGGAGTCCGTAACTACACCCTCCGCATATTTCACCAGCGAGAGGAATTCTTCCGGCCCTGCCTCGAGCACATTGACAAGCTCATCGCATTTCGGCACATTGCCCGCCTGCGGCGTCAGCACTGCGACAGGCAGGCCGACTCGACGAGACAGTTCACGCAGTTGCCTGAATACGCCGACAGCACGCTTGGGACGCAGCAGCGAATAAAACAGCAGATACTGTTCGGGCACGTGTTGCGACTTACGCAACGGTATGCGTTCCTCCCATTCGCCCGCGTTGAGCAACAGCGTCGGATCGCATACGTGTTCCACATGTTTGCCGCTTACCTGCCGCAGTTTGCCGCATGCGGAACGTTCCCTCGCCGAAAGCGCGCTGAATTCCGCCAACGCCGGTCCGATGCGCCGCAACTCATCGTCGGTCATGGTGGCCGGCGACGAAGCATACGAGATTTTCCTGCAGTTCGCCCATTTCAGCAGGTACGGGTCCATGTACTTCCAGTCGACGCGTTCCAGCTCGTTGGAATGCTTGTTGATGATCTGGTCGCTGCCGCTCACGGCCACGTCGAATGCGTCAGCCAGCGAATTCAGCTCTTCCGGCTCCTGATAGCGTCGTTGGCCCACATGTATGTTCGCGCTGATGAACCGCTCGAAATTGCGCATGCGCTTCTTGCGCAGTCCCGCAACCGGCAGCATGGTTAAATCCGCGAGGGACGATTTGAGGCCCAGCCCACGCCAATATAAGCGTTCATAGTAGCGTTCGCCCTCAAGCGGCCGGTAGTCGATGACGGTAACGTCATGCCCCATGTCCGTGATGGTTGATTGCGTGGCATACGCCTGCAATACCGAACCATAATTATAGGCAGCATGATACGTGATTAGACCGATAATATTATTCTTCTCGTCCATATTTCCTCGTCGTTCAAGTAGTTATTTCTCTGTTTTCTCGCTATTGCAGAAGCACTCCGCTTTCTCATTGTTTTCCACTGAATTGCTTATGACGCACCCATGCGATCGCAGCGCTCACGTAATACCATCGATATTTCATCGAAAGCAACGCGATTTGTCGGGTCACAGGAAAACGACCTCCCCGATATCGTTCAAGCGGCTGCCGAAAAACCGGCATGTTCACTACTTTTCCATAGTGATTCTTTCGTTCATGACGGTTCCATGGCGCTTCGGGATTGAACAGATCATTGATCATAATGATCGTCAGATGAAATAATGTGTAATCATCGAGCGTTCCATCAGATATTTCCCGAAATTGACGAATGGTATCGCGCATTGTTTCGATCGCAGATATTGTTCGCCGCACATAATCGTTGGAGAACGACCGCACCGCCGAATCCGCATTGCGGCGGTATTCGTACACCATTTCATCCACATAGCCGATTCGATTCGCCGCCGCGACCGCACGGAACGCATATTCGGCGTCCTCTCCCAAACTCAAGGTTTCGTTGAATCCGTCGATCCCTTTGATCAGCGGCATGCTGTACAGCTTGCCCCAAACAAGCGCGATACCTCGCTGCGGTCGGAGCATATCCTCGCATAGGTCAAGACGCCTGCGTCCCTCGAACACCATGTCAGTTTCAGCATAATGGTGTTCTTCCACACTTGGAGACCCCTCGTCTTTGCCGCCCATAATGACGTCACCAGCGGCGTCGGGAACACCGTTCGCATCGGCATCAGCACCTGCAAGCACGTTGCGGTACGCCCCCATCACCACATCGCAGCGGTATCGCACCGCAAACGCAAGCATGCCGTCGACGGCATGCTTGGCGAGCGCATCATCCGCATCGAGGAACATCACCCATTGCCCCGTGGCCGCGCGCAATCCCGCGTTGCGAGCCGCGGAGACTCCGGCATGGGCGATCGTTTCCGTACGAATGCTGACCAATGGCGAATTCCAATTCGAGATCGGTGCCGTTTCGAATGCCGGCTCACCATCGAATACAATCACCGCTTCGATACGGAAGCCACTGCCCTGCTGCCGTTGCAGACTGTTCACGCAATCATGCAACGTTTGCAACGTGGCACGGTAGACGGGAATGATCACACTGATGGTATGGCTCATCGTCAGTTCAGCTCCCGTGTGATCACCGAAGCATCATACCGGAACGATACCGGCGATTCGATGCTTTCCGGGAAGTTGCCGATCGCCACGAACGCAATCAGCGTTTCGTAGTCGGGCACGCCCAACAGCTTGCGGATCTCATGCTCCTGCTTCTCACGCATCATGGTGTTGAGAGGGCAGGCGGCCAGCGACTCGCATTCCAATGCGGTCAGGAACGCCATGGTGAACAGGCCTCCGTCGATATACGGCTCGTTGCGTTCCTCAACGCTTACGAAACTGCGCACGTCCACGCTGATCAACGCCAGCACCGGAGGCGCATCGTACCCACGCCACCCGCCCTGCAACGCCAATGCCTGTTCGATGAATTTCGGATTGCTGATCAGCAGCACGCGATATGCCTGCCTATTGCATACCGATGGCGTTTTCATCGACATGCTTACGGCCCTACGCACCGTTCCCATATCAACAGGGGTTTCGGCATACTCGCGTACGCTGGAACGCCCTGCGAACAATGCTGCATAGTCGAGCGATGCGTTGTCGCGTTTGTCTGCGGCACGCACGGTTTTCACGCCCGCATTGCCCGCAACGTCGGCTTTTTCGGCTTTTTCGACGCTTTCGATATCCACCGAAGCCACTTCGTCGGCAAACCATACGCCCACAAACTCAGGAATCGGCTTCTCCAACGCCCGATGCTTGCGCACGTATGCACGAACCACCTGCCGTGCCGCGATATACGTCACATCGTCAACCGGATAGTCGCGTTCCCGCCATTCATCCATCACGGAACGCAACTCCCCGAATGCGGATCTGCCGAATCCCGCACGGAACCGTCTATGCGACAATCCTTTTTCAATACGATGAATGTAATACACCATAGTGCCGCGCAATTGCTCGGATTGCCCCACATTCCATTGCCCCGCACAGAATCTCAGGAACCGTTTGCGCTGCCCCGCATAGTACGAAGCCAATGTCATGTTCGCCTTGCATCGTTGCAATACGCGCCAGACGCGATGCGGAACGATGGTTTTGATTCGCTGCTTCACGCCCATGATCTCACCTTTCCTTGTTTTCTCGACGCAACGACGGCAATACCGTCTGCACCTTGGTCATGACTTCCCTTGTAAACCAGCCTTCACGCAGCTTCTGACCCAATTGCGAAGCCCGTCGTACCATTCGCGCATACTCGCTTTGCGTCATGCCGTCTTCCACGGCCATGGCCTCTTGCAACGATTCGACGGCAACGCCCACTCCCTGTTCGACTACGAATGGTGCGAGCGCCGCCTTGTTCCATATGATCACCGGCTTGTCGGCTGCAAGATACAGCGACAGCTTATGCGGATTGTTGACGGTCAGATATTTGCCGTAATAGCCGCCGCAGGTGTCGAGACTGTCACCGTCCCAGATCAGACCGAATCGTCCTTCCAGTTTGTCTGGCAGTTCATCGGGTGCGACGATTCCGCGGTACCACGCCGTTTTGCCGTTCCGCCGATCATATTTCGGCCCGTACAGATTGATGTCGGCTTTGGGGAATCGCTCGGCCAGCCGATACACGTATTCGGCTTTGCCATGGCTGAGATTTCCCGCGATATCGATGCCGTGACGCTGTTCCACGGGCACAGGATTCGCTTGCGGCAGCAGGTAATCAAAAATGCCGATCTCCACGATCGGCACGGTCGCGCCGTACTTGCGCAACACTTCGCTCATGCGTGGATTGTGGCTGATGAGCAGATCCGCTTCGGTCACCCATTGTTTGTCGAAATCGGCGTAGGAGTAGCCGCGTAGCGTTTCCAAATCATGAATCAGGAAAACAAACAACGCTCCGCGCGCTTTCATCCTACGCACGGAAGGCAAGGCGTACAGCGACACCTTATTGTACATGATGAGCGGAAATTGCACCAACACCACATCCCCGCAGCGAACGGTTCGTTCCAGCCGATGCCAATCGGCAAGCGTACGTCCAACGCACACCAGCTTGTCGAAATACCCTTTGTTCTCGCCGGGACGCACTTCGAACGGCTGCCAGGATTGGCTTTCGAGCACCTGCCGAATGTCATCGCGCGCTTTGGATCCAGCGTGCGCATGATGCAGCGAACGTTCGCAGATCACGTAGTTCGTCATTGCCAACCTCCATTGTTTGCATATCGTCCGTCACTCGCATTGCTTGCGCCATGCGCGTTATTCTCATCATTCGTTTTCCGTACATGCAGTCGGTTGAATACCGGCTGAAGCATGGCCATAACGAATCGTTCGCGGCACAGCAGCAACGCGATGCCATATATCAGCGCGAACAGGAATCCGCCGAACATCAGCCACAGGAAGGCGTTCCATGTCTCGGCACCGCATATCGCGATCGCGCCCCGCGTAAGGCAGCCTGCCGCAATCGCACTGAGCAGAATACGTATCGGATCGATCGACGTGCGAATGCCAACCAAAAACCCGCGGCACACATATGAGCGCATCGCCAGCATCAACGCTTCGCACAATGAAATGCTGATGGCGGAACCGACCACGCCGAGCTGTGGAATCAGCAGCACGTTTGCAAGTACGGCCAAGGCAAGTCCGATCGCGTTCACCATGGCCCATGTACGTTCCATTCCTTTGGAAATCATGACATTCGCAAGCACGATATTCATGGCCGAACACATCACCGCAATACCGACGAATCGTAGCGGAACCGCGGATTCCGCGAAGTCAGCGCCACCGAGCAATGCCACGATCGGGTCGGCAAGCAATATCAGCAGAGCAATGATCGCGGAGCCGAATACCATAACGAAATTCATGTTTTTCGCGATCAGTTCGCCTGCCTGCCGCTCTTTGCGCCGCGCCTGATAATACGAAAGGCGTGGCAGCATCACGCTGCCGACGGAATTGACGGCGGTGACGAGCACGGATTTGATTTTGGATACCAGCTGGTACAGGCCGACCATATCGGTGGTGCCAAGGAAACCGAGCATCACAATGTCTACTTGAATATACATGCCGGATGAAATGGATGCGATGGTGAACCACAGCATCGGTTTGAAATGGCGGGAAATATTGAGATGTCCACAATTGCGGAAGTCCACGAACCTGCGTAGCCGCAGGAGATTGAGCACGTTGGATCCGTACCCGGCCACCACCACGATCAGGCCGTATATCACGTAGTCGCCGCGCTGCCGTACAAAAGCGAACATGAGCACCAATGCCAGCAGTTTGAAACATACGCTACGCACGGTGATGTATTCGTATTGTTCCAACGCCTGATAGAACCATTCCACACCGAACGAGGAAAGCCAGATGGCCAGGCCGAAAAGCGCGAACAGCCCGAATTGCGCGTTCATTTTCGGTACGGTGAACAGGCATGCCAGGTAGACCGCGAACACCATGGTGGTGGAGCATGCCAGAATAACCAGCAATTCCAGCACCGTGCGCGATAGTTCCGCGCGGTCGTCGCGTACGCGAGCGCAGACACGCACTCCGTAGTAGGTAACGCCCAGGAGGGCCACCAGCGAAAAGTATGAGGCCACGGATTGAGCGAACGCCACATGCCCGGTGCCACCGGTGGAAAGCACGCGCGACACGTATGGCACGGTAATGAGCGGGAAGATCACTGACGACGTGGTGACGATCATGTTCATCAGCACGTTGAATTTCACGGATCGAATACGCACGTCGGTTGGATGCTTGGCCGGCTTGCTGGACGGCTGCCCGACCGGCTTGGTCGGCTGACGTTCAGGCATAAAGCACCACCCGCTTGGCGAAGGCGCGTTTGCGTATGCGCACGGAGTTCACGAAGAATATCAGCACCACCCAGATAATGATGTTTCTGAGCATGATCTGGTTGAACATGGTTGACATCCAACGGTTGGAGAAAAAGCTGAACGCACAGCAATAGCCGATGGCACCGTACAGCATCATCGATATGGGAATGCCCGCCTTGCCGTATTGCAATGCGAAAACCGCGCTTTCATAGCAAAGCTGAGAAAGTGCGGCGATCAGCACGATGGCAAGCATCGCACCCGCGATGCCCCAGTCGAAAATGAATGCGTAATATGTGGTGAATACGTTGCCAAGACTGCGCTCGCCATACCGTTGGAAGGGTTGCCATTGCATCCAGTCAAGCACGGTTTTGCCGAATATCTGGGGGAACGAGGCCCGGGTGGAAGCCAATGTCATGTCTCCCCATTGCGTGGATTTGACCGCCAACGAAGGCGACATGGAGTTCGTGAGATACGCGTCTAGGTTTTTTATCGGCGCTCCAATGTAGATGGACAGGTATTCGTACATGGTCGAGTCGCCCGCCTTGCGTCCCATCAGCGACAGCAGTGGCTTGAACGAAGCCAATCCCACGAGCGCGATGGCCACGAATTTCAACACAGTGCGGAAGCCGAGCCGCATGCCTTTCCAACGGTTGTTCTGCCTGCGGAACAACGCCCAGTATGTCCATGCGGCAACGCCAAGCTGAATGAGGCTATTGCGTCCGCCGGAAATCAACGTCATCGGAACGGCCGCCAACACATTGATGACCGCAAGATAATCGTTGCGCAACGAACGGACCACCACGCTGCGCATGGCGAGAAACAGCCACGCATAGGCCATGGCGTTGGTCGCCAGATGCAGTAGCGAGGGAATTCCAGAGAGGGCCACGCCTTTGGTGCTGAATTTGTTGAGTTTGTCATACAAGCCGATGGCTTTGTCCAGAGAGCCGTCTTCCCCCGTAGGGCAGTGTCAATGAGATTATCTGCCGTGACACGATCAGCAATGCCAAACCGGTGAACAGCAGGCCGCCAACGTACACCCACATCGGCAGAACGATATCTTGCGGCTCACCGTATTCCCGATGTGCTGTCCGATGTCCGACGCAGCTGCGGAAAAACACCTTCACACCGTAAGCCGTCAATGCGAATGCGAACGTGCCGAATCCAACCACGAAGCAGGTTTGCATCGACAGGTCGAAATCCCAGGTCCGGTAATTGGTGAGTCCATTGAATACCGCGAGCGTGAATCCGACCACGAATAGTATGGATGGTTCCGCGAAATCCCCGCGATATGCCACTATCAGCAGCACCAGCAATGCCAGCAATGTCAAGAACAGTATGGTCGAGGTCATCTCATCACCATGCCTAATGTGATGCGATTTCCGGATGCCGTCGCTTGTACAGCGCGTACATCATGCCGTACAGCGTCGGAGAGGTGGCCAGGAGTTTCCATTGCAGCAGTTGACTTTTCCCAATGATTCCCTTGCGTTCCACCATTGGCAGCAATTCGCGCAATTCCGTACGCGCATACCGTTCGAATTGCGCCCATTGCTTGCGTTGATGCGCGAGCATGATGCGATTGCAGGTACCGACAATGGATTCGAGATGCCCATATGCGGCATATGCTTCAACATGCGGATATTTGGTTCGCACCAAGTCGAGCATGGCTCCGGTGGATTGTGCGAATTTGTCGGTGATGCCATGCGACTGACTGTTTTCCGACATTCTGTAACGGTACAGCGGCGTGGAATCGTATACGATGCGATCCGCCTTGTCGAGCAGCTGGTAGGTGACCGGCGAATCTTCCGCATAGACGGCGTCGAGCGGGTAGCGCAGGTTATCGAAGAGTTCCTTTTTTGGCGAGTTTGTCCCACGCGGTCACATAAAAGTAGCCATGCTGATTCACATAGGCGAATGCTTCCTGCGAGGTCATGACGATTTTCTTGTCGGGAAAAGCGTTGCAGTAGGTGCTGCCGTCAGGGTTTTCCCGTTCGTACGAGATGATCGACAGGTCGGCGTCGGATTCCTGCAGATTGTGCAGCAACGTGCCGAACATATCGGGAAGCACGTAATCGTCGGAATCCACGAATCCGATGTATTCGCCTTTGGCAAGGTCGAGCCCGGTGTTACGGGCCGCCGCCAAGCCGGCATTGCATTGGCGCACCGCACGAATGCGGTTGTCACGATTCGCCCAAGCATTGCACTGTTCGCCGGAGGAATCGGTGGATCCGTCGTCGACCAGTATGATTTCCAATCGTTCGTAGGTTTGCCCGATAAGACTTTCCACGCATTGGTCGAGATACCGTTCCACGTTGTAGACCGGCACTATCACGCTGATGAGGGGTTGGGTCGAAACTGCCATAAGACCTGTTTTCAGCAGCTTTTCACGTACTTTTTGCCTACGAATTTCGCCATAAGGAAACCGGACCCCTTTTTGATCCAGTCCACTGGTTCGGGGCTGATGATAGGCATTTCGACGTACGGGTAATGGTTGGTTTCCAGCCATACATCGAAGAGGATTTCGCTGATGCGTCCGGGAAATCGCATTTCGAAGACGCTGTATGAGCTTGAATCGATATGCTTGGCCAGTTCTCCGATGATGGGAAACATCCACGAGCAGTATTCGTTGATGAGGTCTTTGCGCATCACGAACATGTTGAACAGGTGCGCCGAGGTTTTGTTCATTTGCGCGTCGAATGCGTCGAGGTAGTCGGAATTGGTTTGCGCGATAATGCTTCGTGTCGCATCGAGCTGCCCTTCCTGCATGGTGTGCTCGTAATGTGAATATACGGTTTCGATATAGTAGTTGCGTCGTTCCGGCACAATGATTTCGCACGTATCGAGCAGACGCGCATAGTCTTGTTTTCCTGCGATGCAGCTGAAGCGTTCGTTTTCGTCTCCGTGGCGTTTCGCACTGTCATTTTTGGCAAAATGACGGCGGTAGTGCACCAATCCCTGATAGTCGGCATCGCAGTTTTTCCACATCCAATACAGTCCGGTCAGTTCGGAATATTGTGCGTTCAACTGCGAAATATTATCGCCGGTGTTGTCGCACGTCATACCCAAATCGACGTTCGGATGCAACGCCCTACCGACCTGCAACGGCATATATACGCCGTCGATCGGCATACGGTACGCCTTATGCGTGGCCACGGCCACCGTGATGTCGGAGTCCGCCATCACTGTCATCCCTTCTATACCGGACGCGCACTACTGCCAAAGCACGCCCTTATACTTCACCCTCCCCCTTGTCTGGAGGGTACAGCATACGTTTTCATTTTATCTCAACAGTTCATCTAGATTTCACCAAACGTCAGACACTCCCGTTTTACAAACCCCATTTTTCAAGCTTTTTCAAGATTATTTTACAAATTATCATGTTTTGCAAGAGATTGCAGACGTTTGCATACACGACGTGAAAACGAACTGATTTAAAGCTTTAATCACACCCCACACACGCCATCCAACACCCCCGATATGGCAATTTCAGGATCGCCTCTTTCATAAATAATGAAAATCTCGTCACAACTGTTTCATTACTACTTCGGCGTTTCGCTGCCATCATGTTGGGATTACAAGAAAAAACGTTTGCAGATCATTGCAAACGATTATGAAAAACAGGGCGCACGACTCCAATATCACATATTGAAATCGCACGCCCCTGAGATCTACCGGTCAGACCGGTGGATGTATGGCTTTATGAAATCCGTTTGATTCCTTATTTGACGGTGATGGTGATGGTTGCGGTCTTGCCCGCGGCCTTCACATTCACCTTTGCGGTTCCCGTCTCGACGCCGTACACGACACCGGTTCCGGAAACCGCCACTGCCGCGCCGTCGCTCCACCACATGTCGGGATCACCCGTGGCGCCCTTCACGGAGAGGTTCGCGAGCTGGCCCTTCTGGATGGTGAGCTTGCCGTTCGAGACGCCGTCACCGGTGATTGCGAACGTTACCGGCACGGTGCCGTCCTCGTTCACGGTGTTCACATCCCAGGCCACGCCGACGGTCTTGGCCTTGTCGGCGGTGGTCTTGCGGTCGGTGGTCGGATCCCACGTGGTCTTGCCGTTCGCGTCGACCTTGATCAGGCGGAAGGTCATGGACTTGCCGGTCTTCACGTTCGCGGTGCCGGAGTAGACGCCGTCGGCTCCCGTGGCGGTCAGGCGGATGCCGGAGGCGCGGGTCCAGGTCTTGCCGTCCTGACCCCAGTCGCCTACCGCGTACAGGCTTTCGCCGCTCTTCAAGTCGGCGGCCGCGTTGATGGTCACGTCCACGCTTTGCGAAACCTGGCGCTCATCCCACTTGAGGGTGAGGGTCTTGGCCTTGTCGGCGGTGGTCTTGCGGTCGGTGGACGGATCCCACGTGGTCTTGCCGTCAGCGGAAACCTTGATCAGGCGCATGGTCATGGACTGGCCCTTGGCCACGGTCGCGGTTCCGGTCAGTTCGCCGCCCACGGTAGTGAGCTCGACGCCACCGGCGCGGTTCCAGGTCTGCCTTGCTTGGCCCAGTCACCGACCACGTAGGCCCTCTCGCCGGACTTCAGGTCAACGCCGGTCGCCTTGAACGTGATCTGCACGTTCTTGTCGTCGTCAGGAGGCACCACCACGGTGCAATCCACGGCCTTCAACGAAGCAGACGAACCATCCCACGTTACGGTGCCGCCGTTGTAGTCGATGCCCGGCTGCCGGGAGCCCGGATACTGCTGGCTGCCACCGTCGTTGAAAATCACCTTCGCGCCGGACGCGAGCGAATCAGGCACCTCGTACTGGTAACCGGTCTGGTCGCAGTTGTCGGCAGCCACCATCTCGACGCCCGGCCAGGCCGCGTTGTTCTTCGCGGTCGCTCCGTCGCCGGTGTACACGTACGCGTACATCTTGCTCCAACCGGAAGGCTTGGTCGCATAGATGGTGTTCTTCGCCACCGGCGGTGTCGGAAGCGTGCCGGTCACCGTAACGGTGATCGAATCGCTCTGGGAACCGGACTTTGCGGTGATGGTCGTGGTACCGGCCTTCTTCGGCGTGACCGTACCGTTGGCGGAAACCGTGGCGACGGCCGTGTTGGAGGAGCTCCAGCTCACGGACGAACCAGCCGGATCGGTGGTGGCGGTCAGCTTTTTCGCAACGGCGCCATTGGAAAGATCAGTGGTGTAGCTGCCACCGTTGATCTTCACGCTGGTCACCGGAGTCGGATCTTCATGGCCACCGATGTTGGCCATGGCAACGGTGAACGTGTCTTCGTCGGACTTCTCGTAGGAGTTGTTGACCTGAGAGGAGGTGTCCGGCAGATCGGCATTGTCGTTCATCGCCATGTCATACGGCAGCGAATCCATTGCGGAAAGGCCGAAGGTGGCTGCCAGTTCAACGCCGAGACCGTACTTTTCGATATGGTCCGCGGTGGTGCCGAGTTCGCTCAGCGGAATGGCGATCTCGTAGTGATCGTCCATGCCTGCGGAGTTGTGGCCCAGATCGTTGAAGTTGACCCACTGTGCGGAGCCTTCCTTGTCGGCGCTCATGTCGCCGACCACTCGACCGTTGCTTTCACCCCAGCCGCCGTTGATGCCGATCACCTGGCTGCTCAGGATGCCGTTGCCGTAACCGAACTTGACGCCGGAAGCCTTGGTGTTGGTCTTGGCGTTGGCTGCCGGACCATATTCGGCGTTGGAATCAAGACCTGTAGCGTCGCCCTTGTAGATCCACGGACCGTTGGAACCGTTGGTGGAAATCGTCACGACCTTGTTGACGTTCTGCTCACCGCTCCACTTGATGCCGGAAGCCCACAGGGTTCCGCCGGTGGAAAGTCCGCCGTCCTTGCCCACTCGGGTGCTTTCGTCCTTCGTGTCGATGGCGATGTGGAACGGCAGATTCTGCGTCTGCCACAGGTGGCCTTGGCTGAGCGGATAATCGTCGCCGGTGTCGACCACGTCTTGCACGTTGGTCATTTCCCACATGAGGTACAGATTGTCGTCATCGTAGGCACCATACAGTGCATACAGATCGATCGGCACCTCATACATGGAATTCGGTCGGTAGACGCGCGGATCGTCGTTGGCTGCGCCCTGTGCGATCAGCATGGAGCTGTCCCAATCGGAGATGCTCGCGCCTTTTCCGGCATTGAAGCTGATGGTTTTCTTCACGCCGAAGCCGACTTTGTTCGTGCCATATCGCGAGGCGAGGTTCTGTTTGGCGACTTCCGTCTTGGTCACCGTGGTTTTTCCGGTGAGTTTGGATCCGTCTTCCGTGCTTGTGCCGGTCACGGTCACGGTTACGGACTCGCCCACGGAGATGGAGCTGCCCACGGTGATGACGTCACCGTTCTTGAAGGTGCCGGACTTGCCTTCGGAGGTCGTGTACTTGAGGTTTTCGGCCTTGCTTGCGCGCAGGGTCACGTCAACGCCGCTTCCGCTGAATGTTGCGGAAGACGGTTCCGCGGAAACGTACGGCTTGGCTTCGGCCTTCAGATAGTAGGCGCTGACCGCGTTGCCCTTGGCGGTGCCGGAGGTGATCTTGCCGCCGGAAACGGTGATGCTTCCGCCGTTGACTTCATCCGGATACACGCCGTCGTCAAGGTTGGTGCTCATGCCGGCGAGGCTCTGGTCGCCGCCCATGTTGGCGATTACCACGCCATCGTTGGCGGTGCCGTCCTTGGTGAAGCGTTCGATCATCAGGCAGGACTTGTTGGCGTTGTTCTGATCGGCGCCGCAGTTCTGCAGATATTCGCTCTTGCCGTCCATGGCGTTACGGAAGTGGTTGACGGCCACGACCGACTTGTTCTTCCACATGTCGTCGCCCGCATCACCCAGCTGGGACTGCTCGGCGAATTGTGCATTGGTTCCGCCAGAGCCGACCGGACGGTTGAAGTACAGCGGTGCGCCGGCCTTGCGGGAGCCCACGATCGCCCAGCCGAATACGATCTGATCATTGGTCAGATACGTGGATTCCTTGTCGCCATTGGCGTAGTTGTCATGCGACTCCACCCAAGTGACGAGCTGGTCTTCCTTGGCGCCGCCGGTATCGATGTTCTGCACCATCTTGGTGCTCAGATTGCCTGAGCTGATGGCCGCGCGCACGGACTTGCCATAGTTGGATGCGGTGTTGCCGCCGCCGTCGGAGGAATTGTTGGCGAACAGGTCCGCATAGGCCTTGTAGTCGAGGCCGGAATCGCCCTGCAGCACTTCACCGTACTGGAACTGCGAACCATTGTTCAAAATGGTGTTCCAATAGTTGGAGGTCTTGTTGTCGAACACTTCGGTCGGCAGTTCGACGTGCTTGGCGGCATCGAAGCGGAAGCCGTCAACGCCGTCCGCGACTGCGGTCTTCAGGAAGTCCTGCATGCGGTCGGCCACATACTGGTTCTGCGTGTTCAGGTCCCACAGGCCAAGCAGGTGGCACTGGGTCACATCGCGGCGGCTGGAATAGTTGATCTGGTCGCCGTCGTTACCGCCGCAGTTGGAACGGGAGTGGAAGTAGTCTTTGTTCTGCCAATCGGAGTCGATGGCGCTCCAGTCGGAGGTGAAGTGGTTGGCTACCACGTCTACGATTACGCGCACGCCGTACTTGTGTGCAGTGGCGGTCATTTCCTTCAGATCGTCTTCGCTGCCGACCACGAAGTTGCCGATGGAGGTGTTCGCCGGCTGGTACACGTAATACCAGTTTTCGGTGAACTTCTTGCCGTTGGCGGCGACTTCCTTGATTTTGCTCATCGGCTCGGTTTGCACGGAGGTGTAGCCGGCCGCGGCGATTTCAGGCATATGTTCGGTGATGGTTTTGAACGACCACATCCACGCATGCAGGATGGCGCCGTTCTTCATGCTCTCGGTCAGGCCGTACTGTTCGCGGGCCTGCTCGAACGTGGCATTGCCGACCGTATCCTGGTAGCTGTCGCGGTCCGAGGCGAGTGCGGTGGAGGCCACGCCCATGCCGCCCAGCATGGTGGCGACGGCCGCGACTCCGGCGGCGGCTTTCTTCCACGTTTTGATGGTGCGGGCCTTGCGGGCCGCCTGCCTGCGCTCGACGCGGGTCATCGGTTCGGATGGACCCCCGTCTTGCGGGGGCTGTTGCTTAGTGAATACGTGCGCAATACCTGCGAACGTACGCGAACTTATTCGCACTTTGACCTCCTGCTTCCTTGCATCTTTCCTTTGAAAACGTTTGCTCCTTAGCGAACGTAATCTTTAAAATATCACAAATTTTTGGTGAAAAAATGAGTGATTTTTTAATGAAATCGACGATGAAAAAATGATTGGTTTTTTCTGCTTTTTTGACAAACGCTTTCAGCAAGGTTGTCCCCCATCTTCGACCCCCGATATACGACATGCCTCGAAACAGCCACATGCAAACGTTTCTGAAAATCGTTTCACCGCATGCACCCGTCAACAGCCTTTCCCCCGCTTCTTCACCCCTCTTCAGGGCAACGGGTACAATACGAAATCGTCGGAAAACACGAAGAAACACGGTAGGAAAGGACAGACCCGTGACCTTCAACCGCTACATCCTCTTCCGCATGGTCGTTGAATTTGTGGGAGCCATCGCCTGCGCCATCCAAATGTTCCAGCATCACACGTGGCCGGGCATCATCACCATGGGCGTGTTCGCGCTGGTGTGGGCCGTGGGCGAGATCTGGCTGAGCACGGTGTACAACCGCGCGCACCCCCGCCGCGACGAGCTGTCCGACGAGCATCAGGCGACGGCCATCCGTTTCACGTTCTTCGTGCTTGTGGTGGCGCTGGTGGTGTTGGGCTTCGCGGGCATGATTGTCACACTGTTCAGGCATGCGCCGTTCACCGTTCCCGCCATGGCGTTGCCGACGTTGGGCATGCTGGCGCTGGCCATCGCCGACGCCCGCTACCTGTGGCTTGAGCATGAGGGCGGGGACACCGATGAAGACTAGTTTGAAGTTCAAACGTATGGAACGCGGCTTGAAACAGGCCGATCTTGCCGACTTGGTGAACGTGCGCCGCGAGACGATAGGACGCCTCGAACAGGGGCAGTATTGCCCGTCGCTACGCCTTGCCATGGATCTTGCAAAAGCGCTTGATACCACGGTTGAAGACCTGTTCAGTTTTGACGACGAAGAGTGACGCTTCGGCGTGTTGCGTTTGTAAATTCTTATCAAAATGGCGATTTTCCAACGAAAAATCGCCATTTTTCATATTCGGGGGCATGTGCGAACGTCGTCACATGGTGTGACAACGCCGTCACATATGTGCGATTCACCTCACATCCCCCGAGAGCGCGGTTCTCAACGGGGGCGTATAGTCAAGGTCGTAGCGGGAAACCACTACGGAAAACCGCTGAAATGTACGTTTTATTTAGAGAGGAATCACGATTATGAAGAAGAAGATCGTCGCAATTCTCGCCACCATCGCCGCCGTGTTCGGCTTTGGCTTTGCCGCTAACACCGCTATGGCTTATGGCGCGACCGGCACCGTTTCCGGCAACGTCGCCACCTTCACGTTTACGGGACTGACTCCGGGCCAGCGCTACGTGGTGTCCTACGATGACACCACCGTCGAGAACGTCACCCTGACCGCCACCAAGTACTCCAACGTTAAAGAGGCACACGAGGACGGCACCCTGACCGCCACCTACACCTTCAAGTCTGGCTTTGCTGGCACCATCGCATCTTCCATCTATGCAGTCGATGGGGCAGGCAATCCGACCGGCGCCGCTCTCGCTTCCGCTTCCGTGACCGTCGCCGCTACCGGCGAAGGCACCGCCAAGAAGAACGAGACCGCTTCCACCGGTGCTGCTATCGCTCCGTACGTTGTGGCCGTCGTGCTGCTGGCTGCCGCCGGCATCTCCCTGGTTGCCGTTCGCAAGAGCTCTGCTCGCTGAACAATAACCAAGTAGATACACACCATATCTATGTTTCATGAAGGGGCTTGGGTTTTCCCAAGTCCCTTCATTTATTCGAAAACAAGCATCGTAAAACCGATTGTTTTCGTTTTTTCAGGAAGAGATCATGAAAGTCCTGTTTATCTGCACCGGTAATATCTGCCGCTCTCCTATGGGAGAACTGCTCCTCCCCCAATTCATGCCCGATCTTGAATCCGACAGTGCGGGCACACGCGGGCTCGTTTCGCACGAAATCGCACCGAACAGCAAAAGGCTGCTCGACCAGCATGGCATCGATTCCAGCAGCTTCCGCGCGAAACGAGTCACCCCGCAAATCGCGCAAGGCAGTGATCTCATCCTCTGCTTCGAACACGAGCAGCGCAAGGAAATCGCGGTGATTGCACCAACCGCGGCCCGCAAAACCTTCCTCATCAACGATTTCGCCAACATGTGCGTCTACTGCAAGGAACAGGGGTACATGGGGGGTAATACCCGGCAGGAAAAACCTCGAATCGGTAATCGACAACGCAAGCATGATCCGACCGATGATCCCCGATACCAACAATGTGGAGGATCCGATCGGCAAGGACTTCGCCGTATATCAGGCAGCGTACAACGAAATCTGCAAGGCTTTGCAGACCATAGCAAGCGCCACTGCCTGAAAACGTTGAAATATCAACGAACCAAGCTAGAAAGGGTGCCCACCTCCCTCCATGGGGGTGCTCTTTGCTAGTATGGAACCTGATCAATATGATGTGACAAATGTCGAGGGGAAACATGGCTGCAGCAGAAAGCAACGTGCCAGCAACCAATCAGGTGGTCGTCGAATCCAATGATACGGAAGACGACGGCATCACCTTGATGGATTTGTTCCGTATAGTCCATAAGCATCTTCTGGTGGGCATCATCACGTTCGTGGTGGTTTTCGCAGCGGTGTGCGCATACACATTCCTGGCACCCCCGAAGTATTCCGCGACCGCGCAGGTGTTCGCCACCTACAGTGATTCGTCGGTGCAAGACAACAATATTTCCAACATCAACAGCGCCAGCACGTATATCACCAACCAGATTCAGTCGTATCCGACGCTGGCCACCACGGAATCCGTGCTGAAGCCGGTTATCGACGATCTTGGCCTCGACACCACCGTCGCGAATCTGGCCGGGCAGCTGACCGTCACGAACCCGACGAACACCGCGTTCGTGAACATCACCGCCGAAACGGGAGACGCGAAGCAGGCTTCCGACATTGCCAACAGCGTGGCGGAATCCCTGAGCAATGTGGTGGAGAAGTCGCTGTATGCCTCCGGCAAGGAGTCGCCGGTGAAGCTTTCCGTGGTGCAGCGCGCTGCGGAGCCGATCTCCCCCAGCTCCCCGAAGGTGGCATTGTACTTGGCCGTCGGCTTGGTGGCAGGCCTGATTCTCGGCGTGTTCGCTACCCTGATCCGCGATCTTATGGCAACCCGCGTGGAGGAAGCCAGCGATCTGCAAGACATTATCAACGCGCCGATCATGGGCCGCATCCCCACCGACGAAAGCCTGCAGAGCAACAAGCCGATCATCGTGTCGAGCCCGGCCGGCCGTATCGCTGAGGAATTCCGCCGTATTCGCACCAACCTTTCCTTCACATCGAAGGTTGAAGGCAGCGATGCGCGCATGATCGTCATCTCCTCCGTCGGACCTTCCGAAGGTAAGACCACTGTTTCCGTGAACGTGGCGGCCGCCCTTGCCGAAAACGGCGCCAAAGTGCTGCTGATCGACGCCGATTTGCGTCACCCGTCCGTAGCCGAACGACTTAGCCTGGAAGGCGGCGCCGGCCTAACGCACGTGCTTTCCGGCCAGGCCACCGTGAAGGATGTGGTGCAGCGCTATTGGAAGCCGAACCTGCATATTCTGCCGGCTGGTCCGAAGCCGCCGAACGCTTCCATGCTGCTGAACTCGAAGACCATGACCGAATTGCTCGACGCGGCTTTGCAGACTTATGATTACGTGATCATCGACACTTCCCCGATGGTGGTGGCCAATGATGCCACTGTCTTCGGCTCGAAGAGCGACGGTATCGTGCTCGTTTCCGGTCGCGACGTGACCATGAAGCGCGATCTGAAAGACATCGCCGTGCAGCTTGACAACCTCAATGTGCCGGTGGTGGGCTTCGTATTCAACCTCGAAAAGGAACGCAAGTCTTCCACGAACGGCAATTACTACTATTACTACTATTACGACGAGGATGGCAAGAAGAGCAAGCACGCTCATAAGAACAGCCGCAAGAAGTCCAAGCACAACTAAGCTGCTGGGCTTCAGGGTTTCCGCCCTCTATCGCGAGTCGGAAACCAGTCTAAGTAACCGAAAAGGGGTTGCAGCAAATCGTCAAGATTCGCTGCAACCCCTTTTCCATGCCCAAATTTTTTGCCTTCAGCCGGCTGGCCCGCAACTTCGCATCAGCTGCGGAGGAGGATTTCCTCCAGGGCGCCGATCACCGCATCGGGCATGCCGGAGGTGACAAACAGCTCGTTGCTGAAACGGGGCGCGGTATCGAAGGTGCGCAGAGCCCCGAGCGCACGCACTCCTTGCTCACGAATCGCCTGCATCGCATGCTCTTTGGAAATGTACGGCATTTGCGCATGCAAGAGCACGTCAAGCACGTCCTGTTCGACTGAATTCTCAGCAATCTGCAGTCCGTCTGCAATCGTAACGTTCAAGCATGCAGTAGACGGCACGTCGCGCACAACGACCGACAGACTCAACGTCTGCTGATCGTATGTAATTTCTGCAGTATTGCAAGCTTTACCGCCAATTTCGATACGAACGTTCTGCGTGTCTGGCTGTGCAACTCCACGGAACACAATCTCCCAGTTACGCTGTGCCGGAATGGCTTCAGCACAGCCTTCCACCGGACTGATGGTGAACTGCGTGGCATTGTCCGTATTCTTCCAGTCAAGGCTCATGCGCGTATCGGCAACATGAGTTTGGCCATCGCAAGACTCGGCAGATGCAGAACCGGAAGCAGCAGAGGCCACAGAACCATCGTCTTCCTTGAGTGTGAACGAACCGTTCGCACCGGGGAACACCAGCACCTGCAGGGACTCCGGATTGCCCAGATCATTCACCTTATTGCCCTCGCCAAGCTGCTGCAACGGCACGATACCGCCAGCCTTGGCAAACACCGGCATACGGTCGATCGCACGCCACACTTCCAAACGACGCCCGGACTCTCCTGCCGAAACGTAACGGCGACCATCGAAGAAGTCATACCATTCACCTTGCGGCAGCCATGCTTCCGTGCTACCCAGCTGCGCGGAATCGTCATTGTCAGAAACAATTGGTGCAACCAGCAGCTCAGTGCCGAAACGGAATTCATCCGGCACCTCGTACGCCTGCGGATTGTTCGGATCCGCCCAATACATCGGCTCCACCAATGGCATGCCCTCGAACGCGGCGCGATAGTTCATGGTGTACAGGTACGGCAGCATCATATGGCGCAGTCGCAGCGAACCCACCATGGAATCGCGCACTTCCGCGGAGAAGTTCCACGGCTCCTTGCCCATGAACTGCGAATTGCTGGAATGCAGGCGATTGATCGGGCTGAACGTGCCAAGCTGGTACCAACGGGCTTCCAAATGCTCGTTACGATAGCCACACATATGACCGCCAATATCGTGACTCCACCATCCGTAGCCGATATTCGACGCGGTAGCAGTGAAATACGGCTGGAACTGCAAGGATTCCCACGTAACAATGGTGTCTCCCGAGAAGCCGACCGGATAGCGGTGCGAACCCGGGCCAGCATACCGCGAGAAGGTGAGCGGCCAACGGTTGTTGCGTTCCGTGCAACTCACGTTGCGTTCGGATTGCTCGACATGCATTTCATGCTCATCGCGAGCGCCCGGCTCGGCGCACTTTTCGCATTCGCAGTTCTCATTTACATTGCGTTCGGAAGAAGTCTCGTAGCGCCCGGAATCCAGGTAGTGCAAGTGGTTGAGCACCCACAGCGGGTCAAGTCCGGGCTGGCGGGTCACGCCGCCTTGCTGCCAGTCGAGCCACCAGAAGTCAACGCCTTCGGCTTCCATACGATGATGCATGTCGAAGTAGGCGCTTACGAAATCCGGATTCGTGAGGTCGAATTCCACTGCCTCTTCGGTTGCGGGATCAATGCCGACGCGCTTGGCCACCGCCTCATAGTCGTCTTCGAACGCGCGCACGCCGTCTCGCGGATGCACGTTCAACGTGGCTTTCAGGCCGCGCTCGTGCAAGTCGCGCAAGAACGCCTCATGATCGGGAAACAGCTGCTTATCCCACGAATAGCCGGTCCAACCGGAACCGTATTTCGGATCGACATCGTCCACGCGGTGCCAGTCCATGTCGATCACGGATGTGGTGAATGGAATGCCTTCGCGCTTGAACCGGTCCATGAGCTGCAGGTATTCGTCTTGCGTGTAGCGGTAGTAGCGGCTCCACCAGTTGCCGAGTGCGAAGCGCGGCAGCAGAGGCGTTGGTCCGGCCAGCTTGTAGAAGTCTTGCACCGCTTCGGTGTAGCGGCGGCCATAGCCGAAGAAGTAGAAGTCGGTTTCCGCGTGATCGCGTGGCATAACCCAAGCCCCCAGCGGATTCGGTTTGCCGTTCACTTCGTATGCTTCCACGATCACGTTCGCGGCGGAATCATCGAGTACCGCCCATCCGTCTCGCGAAATCACACCATCGTCCAGAGGGAATTTCGCCGTTCGCCTCGTCGAGCGTGCGCGCGGTGCCTTTAAGATTATGCTTCGGTTCGTCGCCGTAATGCCAGGTGTTGAACTGGGTGTCGGCCACGCCCTTGACGACTACGCTCAAGCCTTCTTTGCTGAATGGCTTGCCATCGTACGTCACATACAGCGCCGGGGGTGTCAACAATGAGCAGTCCGTCGCGATGCGTCACCGTGAATTGCGGGTCGGCGCCAAAATCGCGGTTGACCACCATTTGCGTGAGATTGTCCTCAAATTCGCCGGAATCAGACCATTCGAAACGGATCAGCGATTCCGTTAGAATGCCAATCCTCCAATGATCCCCTTGTAAAACCGACGATTCTCGCATTTTCGGACGTGCCTTGCGCACATAGTCGACGAATACCGTGCCGGTTGCGTTATCTAATGCGTTGTTTGCCATGCTACTCCTGCCTTACTTGCCACTGCCCGTCGCAATACCTGCGATGAACTGCTTCTGGAAAATCATATACACAATGATCACTGGAACAATTGCCAACGAAGTCGCTGCGAACAATCCGCCGTAATCGGTTCCGTATTGTCCGTTGAAGGCCTTCAGACCGACAGCGAGCAGCTGCTTGTTTTCGTCAGTGATCATCAAGAATGGCCACAGGTAGTCTTCCCAATTCCACAGGAAGGTGAAGATGGCGAGCGCCGCGATGGTGTTATGGCTCATTGGCAGAATGATGCTATGGAAGATTCTGGTTTCGGATGCGCCATCGAGTTTCGCCGCTTCAATGAGTTCGTCAGAAATTCCCGAGATGGATTGGCGGAACAGGAAGATACCGAATGCGCTGATCATGCCAGGAAGCACGAGCGACGTGTAGGTGTCTTGCAGACCCCAGTTGGTGAACATTTCGTATTGCGGAATGATGGTCACTGCCCAAGGAATCATCATGGTGCTCATAACGATGCCGAAAAGCAGGTTGCGACCACGGAATCGCATTTTAGAGAACACGTAACCAAGCACTGCACTTGTGTAGATTGCAATACCGGTTTTCAGTACTGCTACGATCAGCGAGTTTGCGAACAATCGCAAGAAATTGAACTTTTCTTGGATGCTCACATAATTGTCAATCGTGGATGGCTTAGGGAATAATCCTCCGGTCACTTTGACGATTTCGCTATTTGGCGCGAATGATGAAATGAACATCCAAACAAATGGAACAATGGTGATGATGGCGGCGATGAAGAGCAGAATCGTAAGAATGATGCCGCCAATTTTACGTGATTTCATGCCAGTTCCTCCGAATCTCCAGAAACCTTGAACATGATGAGGGTGAGCACACCAGTGAACAGGAAGAGCACAACTGCCTGAGCTGACGCGACGCCGAAGTTGTATTTCTGGAATGCCTGATCAAAGATGAGATAGCTGATGGTGTAGGTTGACGTGCCCGGACCGCCTTCGGTCATGACGAGAATCTGCACGTATGCCTGCAGGTAGCTGATCAGTGACGTGATGACAATGAACAAGGTGGTTGATTTAAGCAACGGCAGGGTGATTTTGAAGAAAATCTGCACTGAGTTGGCACCGTCGATGGCGGCCGCCTCGTACACGTCTCGAGGAAGATTCATGAGACCGGCCAAATATAGAACGGTCGCGTAGCCAAAATCCTTCCAAATGGTCATGATGATGACTGCCGGCATGGCCCATTTGGTGTCGTGCAGCCAGTTGATGTCGAGTCCTGTGATTTTGTTTACCATGCCGAACTGCGGGTCGAACATCCACATCCACACGAAAGAGACTGCCACGAGCGGAGTGATGGTCGGCATGTAGAACAGACCTCGGAGGGTGTCTTTGCATTTGACGAGTTTGGCGCTGAGCAGCAGGGCCAAGCCGAGACCAAGCACAATGCGGAAGAGTGTGGAAACACCTGCGAATACCGCCGTGTTCCCCATGGAAGTCCAGAAAAGTTTGTCTGTGAGGATCTGTTTGAAGTTGTCGAGTCCGACCCAATCATAAGTGCCAATCAGAGGATTCCAGTTATGCAAACTGCCCGCGAAGGCTTTAAAAATTGGGTAGGCCAGGAAAATGGCGAAATAGACCACCAAGAAGACAACAGCCATGTTGCGTAGGGTGAAAATTCTCGATACCAGAGATTCACCATTTTTGTTTTTCATTGAATCTCGCCTCTCTGTGAGCCGATTCGACCGTTTTGTTACGCAATACAGAGTGTCAGATCGAATCGAATAAGAAGATTGAACGTATCTCGTAGATAAAAGGCAGCCGCGGCGCGGAAGAAGAATCGTACCGCGACTGCCCGGATTGGAAAAGGGATTGGAAAGGATATATCGGTATTACTTATGTTCGTCGAAGTAAGCGTACTTGCTTTCCATTGACGTGAAGTCAGAGCTCTTCATGTCGGTATCCATCTGACCCTGGGCCTCCTTGAGAGCCTTATCGATGGACATGCCGTTCTGGAAGACGTTCTGGAAAGCAGTGGTGCCGCTGGATTCAACGGTGGATGGTGCCGGTCCCGGCCAGATCAGTCGGTCTACGCGTGGCTGGATGGCGGCCATGACCGGCTTGGAGAGAATGTCCTTGTCGTTCTGCAGCGAGGTCTTGGCTGGGAAGGAGTTCAGTTCGGATACCGCTTCACGAATGTAATCATCGTTGGCGAGCAGGTACTTGATGAAGTCCTGGGCAACGGCCTGCTGTTCTTTGCTCTGGTTCTTGTTGACGCCCGGAGTGGATTCGCCGTTGTAACGGTCGTATGCAAACGGAGTGTCTTCGGAGAAGGTTGGGGTGGCGAACACGCCGTAGTCAATATCTGGATACTTTTCTTTCAGCGTGCCTTCCATGTGGCCCCAAGCGTAGATCATCGCAGACTGGCCGTTACCGAAGCTTTGGGTGTAATCGTTGCCGAAGTCAACGGATCCGACCTTGTACTTGTCATACAAATCCTTGAGGAACTGCATGTTTTCTTTGGTCACATCGTTGTTGTAGTTGGCTTTCTTGCCATCTTCGCTGAAGAGCAGTTCACCCTTCTGATAATTCAGACCTTGATAGATGGCGCTGTAGGCGTCGCCGTTGAAGTTGAAGCCGGCCTGCGTCATCTTGCTGCCGTCGGTTTTGGTGAGCTTTTGGGCGACCTGGATGAATTCGTCCCATGTGGTCGGAATGTCGGCGTCGGTGAGGCCCGCTTCGCTCCACAATGTCTTGTTGTAGTAGATGTTGCCGGTGTTGATCACGGAGTCGATGTACTTGACTTTGCCGTTCTCATCTTCATGTACGGATGCGGTGGAGTAGTCGGATTCCAAAGACTTGGTGTCGATATCGTAATCCGCTGCGTATGGACGAATCAACGCATCGTAAGAGTTGTGGATGTTGAAAACGGCCGGACCGTTTTTGCCTTTCAGAGCCAACGGCAGCTTGGTCCAATAATCATCCCATGAAACATTCACCGTTTTGATGGTGACGTTCGGATACGTCTTCGTGTAGGACTCAATCATCTTGTAGACAGGATCCGTGCCCTTGCTGCCCCAGCTCCAGTACTCGAGCTGGATTGGCTTGCCGTCGTTCACGAGATGATTGGGGTCGTAGGTGATGGTGTTGCCGATAACGTCAAGCCCTTTGTCGGCTTTCGTATCGGTTGTGCCGGACGCGGCATTGCTGTTCCCGCACGCAGCCAAGCCGACGATGCTCAAGGCCGCCACTGCCACTGCGATACCTTTGTTGATTTTCATATCTCTCCTTACGTCCTCGTAAGCCTTCATCCGCCCCTTGCGGACAAGCAATAGCATACGACAAGGGTTTCATATTGGCAATTCAAGGTTTTTTGAAATGTAAACGGTTTCATTTGAAACCCGTTTCATCTCACCGCTGTGAGCGTGCACATATTGTTTTTCATACGGCGTGTCATATCGCAACCCTTTTCATTCATCTTTCAACTTTGCAGCCATGCGGACGGTAATGATGGTAGGCTGAAACAAACAGTGGAAAACTTTCGGAGGCACCATGAAAGCGAGCATCGGCGATGTGGCACTGAAGGCAGGCGTATCGAACGCTACAGTCTCACGCACTTTCGCACACCCTGAACAGGTGTCAGAGGCAACACGGTTGAAAGTGCAGGCCGCAGCCGATGCGTTGAATTTCAGCGTTTCCAGATCGGCAGGAATTCTTAAATCCGGTAGAACCTATCGCATAGCATTATTGGTCGGCAGCGGCGTCATCGAATGGTTCACCGCCGAAATCATTGCCGGACTTAACGATGTTTTGCGTGACGCCGGGTACGATCTGGTCATCTACCCCATCGAGGGGTCGGAAGCGCGTGACGCATTCTTCGAGGAACTTCCCGTACGCAGCAACGCCGATGCCGTATTCGTTTCCTCATTTGGCATCAGCCCCGACGAGGTCAAACGTCTCGGAACCGCAAAAATTCCGATTATCGGCATCAATACCACCAGCGAAGGATTCGATGCAACTGTCGGTATCAACGACAAAGAAGGCATCAAACTCATCGTTCGACATCTCGCCAAGCTGGGACATCGTAACCTGCTGTATTTATATGAAAGCTTTTCCTCCACATTGGGATTCAGCTCATTTAACCGTATTTCCGGATTCCAGGAAGCCTGCGATGCAATTGACGGACTGACCGCCCGCACACTGGCAGTGCAAAAAGGCGACAGCATTCTAGATGCGGCAATTTCCGAGATCATGGCGCAAGACAACCCACCCACCGCATTGTGTTTCCATCAGGACTCACAGGCAATTCCATTGTTCTTCCGCCTTCAACGCAGCGGCCTTTCCGTGCCTGGAGATATTTCCGTAACCGGATTTGACGACAGCACCTTCGCCAAAGAAGCTGAGCTAACCACCGTTCGACAGCGCCCATACGACATGGCCGTCGATGCGGCACAAAAGGCTCTGGCGCTCATCGAAGGACAACCCATCGAGGAACCATTCGAGACATTCCCCGTGCAGTTGCAAGTACGAAACTCAACCGCAAAACCACGCACCGCTCCCCTGCTGTAGGCCGCAGCGTGTACTCGCGTGAAATCACTTCGCGTAATACCCCACACCAACCGGTCTATCTGCGTTATGTATGGCAGATTTTGCTTTTCGTACGGAAACATCTCGCTTATATATGGCACGCCGCCTGCGAAAACAGCCACTTCGGGGGTACGTTTTTGAGGTTTTCGCCGCATGTGTCTGCCATATGTAAGTGAGATGTCTCCGGTCAGGCCCCCGAATCTGCCATACATAGACGAGATGCGAGCCGCAGACAAGCCTCTTCGTCTTACCCCGGCGTTCAATGTGCTTTTCTTACGGCGTTCAATGTACTTTTCTTCACACGCATGTACGTTTAATCGCCTCAAGCACCGATGCGAATCAAACTCACCAATGTTCGCACCGTCAACGGCATACGCCAAGACAGCAACGCGACTTAACCCAAACCGCCAACATCAGTAGTTTGGTAGATACTCGCGCGCATAGCCGTCCACACCTCCATTGGACGAGAGGAAACGTGGAATAGAGTCATTGCCTTTTGTCGACCATCATGACGACGCGCGCAAACAGATAACGCTAAACTTGTCTCATGTTGATTATTTGCTTAACCTAGCGAAGCGACGAAGCAAGAGCAGGTGATATATGGTAACAATTTCTGACGTGGCGCACGCAGCCGGTGTTTCCAAGGCAACAGTCTCGTATGTACTATCGGGAGATCCTCGAATCACCCAAGCTACAACACTTAAGGTGCAACATGCGATTGACGAATTAGGCTATACGGTGAACCATGCAGCCCGCGCACTATCCGTAAGAAAAATCCAAAACAATAGGTGTGGTCTCCCCCGCCTTTCACGGCAACTATCTGTCAGCCCTCTTTGGGCTGTACGTGTACCTGCTATCCGAAGAAGCGACAAAGAGAGGATACGACACCCTACTCATTGGCGAGAACGACGGCTTCGAGGCAATGCATGAAGCATGGTCGTCAAAGAAAGTGGATGGGTTCATCCTGATGGACGTCAAAGATGAGGATCCACGAGTCAGCTATGCCGCAAAAGAGCACATTCCGACCGTTGCATTCGGCTCGCCAAAGAACTCACACGGTTTGGATACAGTGGATTCCGATTTCGCCAAGGCTGCATCATCAATCTTGAATTTCTTAGCCTCTGAAGGGCATAAAGAGGTGATTCTTATTCCATGGTCACACACAATATTTGATCAGGGTCTTGGCTACGCTTGGCGCTTTCTGGATTCAGCGATAGAGACCGCCAAACGTCTTGACCTGAAAATGCATGTCGAATATCCGAAAGACGACGATTCGGATCCTTCGCCCCTCATTGAGCATGCACTAGATACACACGCCAAAGCGACCGCTCTGATACTTCACAACGAGCCAGCAACAATCGTTGCCCCTCAGGTCTTGGCACGCAGGAACCTCCGAACACCGGATAACTTGCAGGTCGTAACCGTCTTCCCGAAACAGCTAGCAACATCAATGAAGATATCGTTCCCTGCAGTGCGTCCGGACATTACGCAACTATCAGAAGCCGCCGTGGGAACCCTTTTGCGTCGAATAAACAATCCGAAAGCCCCGACGGTCACCCGCTATCTTGATTATCCACTAACCCAAGAGCCCGAGTAACATCGCAGCTACGTAGATTACGCGCAGAAAACAACCACGAGATTCTACATTAGTTAAGTTCGTCGATTTGACTTTTCAAAGATCAGGGTTTATTGTTTAACTTGTTTAACCGGTTCAACAGTTTGGGATTAAAACTTCCCAAACGCAATAAATTAATCATTCAGCGCATAGGTGCGCTGTTAATGAAAGGAAATACCAAATGATCGGTTCAAATATGAAGCGCGTGATAGCTTTAATCGCCGCAAGTGCCGCGGCAGTCAGTCTCGCCGCTTGCGGTAGCAACTCGAGTCAAGATTCCAAAACAATCGAATTCTGGGACCCATACCCTCAGAAGAACGATAGCAGCACATGGGCGAAATACGTTACCAATTGTGCTCCTGAGGGATATAACGTAAAACGCATCGGCTATGCGCAGTCAGACCTATTAAACAATCTCACAACAGCTGTCAAGGCCGGCAACGCACCCCAGATCGCCCTGATCGATAACCCAAAGATGCCTACCGCTGTCGACGCAGGACTTGTTACGGATATCGAGGCAGCGGGAGTCGACGTTTCAGGATTCGACAAGAATATCGAAGGTCCCGGCATCATCGACGGCGTACAATATGGGGTTTCTTACGGCACTAACGCATTGGGCTTGTATTACAACCCCGATGTCCTCAATAAGGCCGGCGTCGACCCGGAATCGATCACCGATTGGGATTCGCTCAACAGTGCCATCGAAAAAGTAGTAAACGCAGGATATAAGGGCATCACGTTCTCCGGCATTTCCGGCGAAGAAGGAACATTCCAGTTCCTCCCCTGGTTCTGGGGAGCCGGCGGTCAATTGAAGGACGCTTCAGGTTCCAGTGCCGAGCAGGATGCGCTTGATCTGGTATCCGGCTGGGTCCAAAAAGGTTGGGCTCCGAAATCGGTCGCAACGGACAACCAATCTGCTGCGTGGGATCTATTCCTTGGCGGCGATTACGGCTTCTCTGAAAATGGTTCATGGCAGATGGAGTCAGCCACCGAGAAAGGCTACAAGATGATTTCCATTCCAGCCAAAGATGGCGGAGTAGCCCCGGTTCCAAGCGGTGGCGAGTTCATTACCATTCCAACCCAGAAAACCAAAGACAGTGACAAGATGAAGGCAACCGCGGAGGTCATTCAGTGCCTCATTGACGGAGATAATCTCAAGAAGACCAATGATGAGATGGTTTATCTTGCCGCCAAAAGTGACGTCCGCAAGCAGCAGGTGGAAGAGAACAGTGCCTGGGCACCTTGGGTTGACGCCGTAGAAAATGCTGAAGGCCGTACCACTGACGTTGGTCTGGAATACGAAGACATTTCTGCACAGCTTTCTGAAGATCTACAGGCTGCCTTGAATAAGGGCTGATTCGCGGTCTCATATTTTTCCGGGGCATCTGCCCGCCATTCATTGCGATATTCAGACGCCCCATTCCATCTTTTCCATCAACAGGCAGGTGAACTATGTCTCAAACAATCACCGCAGATAAACCAAGGCGAATCAAGCCAACCACATTGGCCGCCATTGGTTTCGCGGCCCCGCTGATTATTTACATGCTTATCTTCTACGTTTGGCCTCTGATTCAGAATATTTCCATGAGTATGCACCGCTACACACGTCGCACTTTTGTGACCGGCGATGCCCCTTGGTCTGGATTCGATATCTATAAGGAAATATTAAGCAATCAACAGTTCTGGACCATTCTCGGACAGACTTTGATTTTCGTCTTCGCTTCTATCGTTTTCCAATACTCTATCGGCTTGGCATTGGCGGTTTTCTTCAATCAGAATTTCAAACTTTCCGCGGCTTTGCGCGGCGCATTCCTTGTACCATGGCTACTTCCGCCAATGATTTCCGGTACGATCTGGCAATGGATGATGGACGCCGACAGCGGTGTTATTAATAATTTCCTCAAACTATTTGGTTTGGACCCGGTTTGGTGGCTGCAAGCCGATCATTCCTTGTGGGCGGTTATCATTGCCAATATTTGGCTTGGTATTCCTTTCAACCTCGTAATTCTGTATTCGGGCTTGCAAAACATCAATGGCGACTTGTATGAAGCCGCCGCGTTGGATGGCTGCAATGCTTGGCAGCGCTTCTGGAAGATTACTTTCCCGTTGCTCAAGCCGGTATCGATGATCACGCTCCTGCTAGGTTTCGTCTACACGTTACGAACAGTAGACATCATCTGGATTATGACCAAGGGTACTGGATCTTCGAGAACCTTGGCAACTTGGGCTTATGAGATGGCTTTCGGAAAGGGCACATCAGCAACCATCCGGTATTCGGAAGCATCCGTTGTGGGCACGATTCTCATTGTCGTAGCACTGATTTTCGCTCTGATTTACCTGTGGGCCCAGCGGAATGAAGAGAAGAGGTAACTAAAATGAAACATCGTTCATCATGGTGGAAAACACTTATAGGCATCATTTTGACGCTGATTATGCTCTTCCCCGTATACTGGATGATCAACATATCATTCACGCAACGTCGCTCCATCCGTTCAGGTGATCTGTTCCCGAAAGATTTCACGCTCGACAATTATGCCTCTGCGTTAAGTTCACAGCTCCCCTACCTAGGAACGTCATTGCTAGTTGCCATAGGATGCGTGATCCTGACTCTAGCAATTGCATTACCTTCGTCATACGCCATTGTTTTCTTGGAGTTCAAAGGCTCAAAGTCCATGAACTTCCTGTTGATTGTTGCTCAGATGATTCCCGCGGTCGTTATGTCTCTAGGCTTCTACCAGATCTACGATGACATCGGCCTTCTCGACAGTATTCCGGGACTTATCGTTGCCGACTCCACTTTGTCGGTACCGTTCGCAGTGATTCTGATGACGGGATTTATGTCCGGTATGCCACGCTCGTTGGTGGAGGCAGCGCAAATCGACGGAGCATCGCAGTGGGGTGTTTTTACCAAAATCGTGATTCCACTCTCCCGTAATACCATTGTCACGACTTCGCTGTTCGCTTTCCTCTGGGCATGGTCAGATTTCATGTTTGCTTCGACCCTCGATTCCGGTGGCGGCAAGATGAGGCCAATCACCATGGGTCTATATGACTTTATCGGTTCACAGAACCAAGAATGGGGGCCAATGATGGCCACCGCAGTATTGGCCTCAGTACCAACAGCGCTATTACTAATTTTCGCACAGAAATACGTTGCCGCCGGCGTAACAGCCGGAGCGGTGAAAGACTAATCCAACCCTTAAGTACATAATTACAAGGACCAACTATGAGTGAACTAACTTTTGCTATCGATGGAGATGCACTGTTGTGGACTGGCGACGGCGAATATCTTCGCATCGAACCATGGGGAAAGAATTCAGTCCGCGTCCGCGCCTCGAAAATGCATGAGATACAAGAACAAGAAGGAGCTTTGCTGCCACAAAACAACCAGGCCTCAGACAGCCACAACTATGGTATCACCATTGACAAGCCCAATAGAACCGCCGAATTACGCAATGGCGATATTGTAGTTCAAGCGAAAGCATCCTGCGGCCTGTACTCCGGATCAGGATATGAAGAGCCACGCTGTTTACTGAGCTTCTATAAGGCAGACGGCACACCGCTCATTCAGGAAATACCATCTGGCGGATCACTAAATCTTCGAGCGCGATGGTTCAAACCGATCACCGGAGGCGACTATTCCATCGTTGCTTCCTTTACCACACCGGAAAATGAGAAACTATATGGTATGGGCGAGTACCAACAGAACATCCTCAATCTGAAAGGTTGTACCCTCGAACTCGCGCATCGCAATTCACAGGCATCTATTCCTTTCGTGGTTTCCAGCGCCGGATATGGCTTCCTGTGGAATAATCCGGCACTTGGAAACGTTACGTTCGGCAAGAACCGTACGGAATGGCGAGCTGAATCAGCCAAGCAGATTGATTACTGGATTACCACAGGCGATACACCTTCTTCGATAATGAAGCATTATGCCGACGCCACAGGGCACGCTCCTCACATGCCTGAATGGGGACTGGGATTCTGGCAGTGCAAGCTTAGATATTGGAATCAACGTCAGCTCCTAGACGTCGCCCATGGGTTTAAACAGCGTAATATTCCATTGGATCTCATCGTTGTAGATTTCTTCCACTGGCCGCATATGGGTGACTTCCGTTTTGAGAATGAATTCTGGCCCGATCCCAAAGCTATGGCGGACGAGCTGCACAGCATGGGAGTGAAACTCATGGTATCTGTGTGGCCCCAGGTCGCGCTCGCCTCAGAGAATTATGTTGAGATGAAGTCAAAGAACCTTCTCGTGCGCGCAGATAAGGGTGAAGACGTCGGCATGATGTTCGAAGGTCCCAGCCAGTTCTATGACGCCACCAATCCAAAAGCTCGCGAATATGTTTGGGAGAAGTGCCGAACAAATTATGCCGAGCTTGGGGTTGATGCATTCTGGCTCGATGAAGCGGAACCTGAATACGGCACGTACGATTTCGACAACTATCGATATTATGCCGGCCCAAACCAGCAGGTGGCAAACATCTACCCAAGAGACTACAACAAAGGCTTCTACGAGGGGCAACAAACCATAGGAAGGGATGGTGACATCGTCAACCTCACCCGTTGCGCTTGGGCTGGTTCGCAACGCTATGGTTCTCTTGTTTGGTCTGGAGACGTTGGTTCGACCTTCGCCGACCTTCGTGCCCAGATTACCTGCGCCATCCACATGGGCATGGCCGGTATTCCTTGGTTCACCACCGATATGGGCGGTTTCCATAATGGGATAATTGATTCGGACGATTTCAAGGAGTTGTTGGCCCGCTGGTGCGCGTTCTCATGCTTCCTACCGGTCATGCGCAACCATGGCGACCGTAGTCTACATACGACAACCGGCAAGGAGACCATCACCAATTCGGCCGGAGACCACCGTTCGCCAAGTGGCGCCGACAATGAGCCTTGGAGCTATGGCCCCGAGACGGAGCAGATCTTCCGAAAGTTCATTGCCATTCGCGAGAAAATGCGCCCTTACACGCGGGAATTGTTCGAATCAGCACATACCGATGGCCAGCCTTTGGTCCGTGGGCTCTTCTACGAGTTCCCTCAAGACGAATCGGTGTCCGATATTGCCGATGAATATATGTTCGGCCCTGATGTCCTAGTGGCCCCCGTAGTTGAGGCAGGAGCTAGGTCGCGTGAGGTGACGCTTCCCGGAAACGCTAGCATCACATGGACGGATCTACGCACTGGCAAAGTGTATGAAGGGGGGCAAAAAATCACTGTCGACGCCGGAATAGACACGATCCCAGCCTTCGCACGCGACGGCCACGATCACGGACTGATCGGAATGCTATAAATTCCCGCACAACAAGTGTGGGGCGTCCGTTCCCAAGGCGAACGCCCCACACTCTGCGCATCTTTCCCATTTCAACCGGTCTATCTGCGTTATGTATGGCAGATTTGTAGCGGGCTTTCAATCAAACAGATGTTGAGCAGTTTTACATGGCACTTATCAAAGATTTTGTTTTCTGCCGCTCCGTACTCAAAGAATTCAGCCAGAAAATACCGATCGCTTTTGCAGCCGCATCAATTAAGTGACTGCAAAAATCCATTCAATACGTTGCTGCCAGCAACACCTCGGAAAGCAAAGTCAAAATTTGACCAATATATTCGGAGGCATCGCCAAGCAATGCAACCGTATTAAAACTTGGTTCGATTAAGGTTCGATAAATCCGCCTCGCCATTTTTGCTTATGGCGAGGCAAAATACATCCTTCCCACATGGCTTTGCTGCTTTTTGTATCTTTTGTTGTTATCCGTTGCCACTTGTCGGCATCGGCACGGCATGTCAGTATCATGTGCGTATGCGACTTATTGGTAATATTCTGTGGCTGATTCTGGGTGGGTTGTTGCTCGCCGCCAGCTGGGCCATTATCGGTTTGGTGTTGTGCATCACCATTGTGGGCATTCCACTGGGTATTCAGGCGTTCAAGATGGCGGGACTCACGCTGACCCCGTTCGGTAAGACCGTGGAGTATGGCGGCGGCGTGGGATCCGTGCTGCTGAACATCATCTGGTTCGTACTGGCCGGTTTGTGGATGGCGATTGGCTACATACTTGCCGGCCTGCTGAACTGCGTCACCATCATTGGTATCCCGTTCGGCATTCAGTCGTTCAAGATGGCCAAGCTGGCCTTGTGGCCGTTCGGCTCGCAGATTCGCAGCTTGTAAATCACTTCAGATCACTTCACCCAGCATAGACGGCCATCGACTGCCGTCTTGCATATAAGTATCGAGGAGCTGCGGTCCGAACAGGTCGTGACCACTGCGCCCTAAGCAACGAAACACATTTCATTCGCATATGGCAGCTCCAGAGCGACAAGGCTCAAAAACTGAACAGTCGAACATTACCTCCCCAAATGATTGCTGATGCCAGCCGCGAATCCCACCGCAGCACTTCCATTCATGCCCAGGCCATTCAACAATCGTTCCGCATGCTTCGCGCCGGCCCATACCGCGTTGATGATGTTGCCGGAGCCATATCCGGTAAGCACCGTCCACGGATGGGCAAGAAGCCCGCATATCGGGTCAAGACTCTGGTAGATTCGCGCGAAGAACGATCCGGGTGCCGGCCTGCATCAGTACAGCGCCAATCGCATACACAACGATGAGGTTGCGCAACCGCTTGGCATAGATACGGTCGCGCCCACGCATAAGCCACATAAGCGGCAGCAATACGCCGAACAGATGCATGCCGATATAGCTGGGCTCCGCGAACAGGAACTGCGGGCGACCACCGCCCCACACCGAGCTTTCATTGATGTACTGCCGGTACATGAGGTGCGCGAAATAGTCGGTCAACGGCTTGATATGCAGATGGATAGCTAGCCATTGCACCACGCCCACGCCGAAGGAGAACCAGTAAGAAGCGATGAGAATCCGCAATGGCGTACGCCACGGAATGCATTTGATGCCGACCGCAATGGCGATCGCGCCCAAAGTGACGAGCACGCCCAGCAATCCGGTGATGCTCATGAACGCGGCGTTGAGATGGATGCCGAATTTCAGCCATCCCGGGATGGACAGCAGCAGCCAAATGACGTTGCGTTCCTGCGTTGTCAGAAATTGCAGGAACGGTCGGTATTGCGGTCGGCCATGATGGCTGCTCGCGTCGATGGTGTCGTTGCGTGCGCATGCCTGGTTCATGTGGTTTCCCCTCCCCCGTCAACCCTACTCGTTCATCATGATGTATAGATGCCACCCGTTGTTCATTTGCAGGTGCAACGCCTTCGTCAGGCTTGTAGGTCTGGCAGTTCGTCGGCGAATGGCTCGACGGTCGTGAGGTAGCCGAGCACTCGCATGGGCCGGTCGACCTTGCGCTGTAGCGGACAGGCGGCAACCCGTCATTATTCATCGATTAAACGTCCACTTCTCCTCAGGCTTGCGGCGAATTGTTCTTCCGTGATTTCTTCTGTCACCAGTCTGGAAATGAGTTTATATAGGGTATTTCGTTCTGGCTCTGGATCATCATCGATATCCAAATCAATTCTTTCCATTTTCAGGATGGCCAAGGATATGGCCATTGCGGTGCGCTTGTTGCCATCAGCGAAATAATGATTTTTGGCTAGGTGAAAGGTAAAATGCGCCATTTGTCGAAACAAATCTTCGAATCGTTCTTTCGACGATTGACCGAATACCGGCAGAAATGTCGAATCTACAACGCCACTTACGGAACCGGCGTCATTGGCTCTTTCCACGGTAAATCCGCCGATGTCGTCAAGTTGCTTCCTGTGTACTCGGACGATTGCTTGTGTCATTGCTTCTGCGAAATCATCAGATGGAAAAACGAGTGGCGGCGCTTGGATATGCCACCACTCGTCAGTGTATTGCTCAGGCATTGCGCAGAATCCTGAAGGTGTTCTGCCATTTTGCATTTACTTCATCCAAACTAGATGCAAGAGTGTTTTTGGGGGAAGGTCAGACCGTCGTCGGATGCGAGAATGGCATCGTTGGTGATCTCGACGTTTTCTCCTTCCCTGTAGACATTCTTCCAAGCGGAGTTCTTTCGATGGGAGAATCCCACAAGATCAAATGCCGTCAGAAAACCGTATTTCTTTGCCGTCCCATCTACGACGGATAAGGCCTGTTCATCCTTTGCGGTTTCTCCCTCGGGCTTGAGAATCCTGTTGCGTCCGTATTTTTGGAAAGTGAAATAAACGTTCCTCTCAACCGGACCGTAAGGCCACGCTTCAATCTTGTCTTCGAACAATGGTTTCCCGGTTTCGCGCAGAGATTCGACTTGCGCGAAATAAACAAGCTTGTTCAGCACAAGATTCGTAATGTCGATATCAGAGCCATGGCAAAGAATGAAAGCATTCGCTACTTGTATTGACTTCATGCCCCTCCTCTGTCATGGAAATTTCTATGTTCAGATATATGAAGCTTGCTTTTCGAAAGGATGTATATTACCAGTCCTTCTCTCAAAACACAAAGGTAGCATTCAATAATGCATTTGTCAGACGCTGTAAGAAATCCTTCATTTTCAGTTTGGCAGCATTCCGCACGCTAGAGCTGTCGACAAGGATAAGGAAACCACATATTGTTGCCGCAAAATCATGCGTCAAGAGATAGCTACAAAATACGTCGAATAGTCGTTTGGGATTTTCGATAACGCCCGAATTCTTGCGCACTTTCGGATTCCGGCCCTGACTCAAGAGGGCATGGCCCGCGTCCTGTGTGTACGATTTTCATTCGCCAAAACGAAAAATCCGCGATTGGAAGCCAGGAGACGGAACCAAGACCCTCGAACATCATACGGATCGACCAGAACCTGCCCGGGACCAGGCTCGACCGGCTGATCACCGAGGAGATGGCGCAGATCCTCAACGCGATGTCCGACGCTTCAGGCCGACGAGATCACCAACGCCGCCAAGTACGAGCGCAACGGCGGGAGGAAGGCGTACAGGGCCGGCCACTACGAACGCAAGCTCACCGCCAAGGCCGGCAGGCTCGAGCTGAAGGTGCCGAAACTCAAGGGCACCCTGTTCGAGTCCGCGGTGATCGAACGCTACCGGCGGCGCGAGCAGAGCGTCGAGGAATCCCTGATCGACATGTACTTGGCGGGCGTGAGCACCCGCCAAGTCGACGACACCGGCCAATTGCTGTGGGGAGACCGCATGCCCTCGCAGACATTGAGCGACAAGCTCAAAAGGATCTACGGGGAGATACCAGTGGCGCACGAGGCCGTTGGAATCCGAATACCCGTACGTGTTCGTGGACGGCGTGTGGCACAAGCGCTCATGGGGCGGGCACGTGGAGAACGCCGGCGTCCTCGCCGCCATCGGCGTCGACCGCGATGGACGTCGCGAGGTCATCGGCGTCGCCGAGGGCATGAGGGAGGACATGGACAGCTGGGAGCAGTTCGTTCGGTCCATGATCGAACGCGCCCTCAAGGGCGTGCGCCTGGTGGTCGGCGACCGGCGCGCTGGATTCGTCTCCGCGGGCAGCTCTATACCTCCCAAAGTGAAGTACCAGAGCGTTGTTTGTGCGCTTCATGAGAAACGTGCTCTCCAAGACGACACCCACCGCAAATGGGCGGCCGTCGCCCTGCAAACCGTCTCGCCATAGAGTCCTGCGAATCTGCTTTGACCAAGTCCAAGGAGGTCGTACCAGAATGGAATCCAGAAAGCTCAAGTCGGTCGTCAACTGCTTGCGCGAGGGGCATTGGGAAACGACGACATGCCTTTGCCCGAATTCACGAACAAGCACCACAGGAGCATCCGCACCAACATAATCGAACGATCAAACCGGGAGATCAAGCATCGCACCCGCGTCGTCAGCAGCTTCTCCGACGGGAACAGCGCCCCTCCATACTTGGAACATCGCTTATGAAATACTTAGGCATATGAATCGCATAGAGGGTACAACCACGCTAACAGCATAAAATCGCACCCTCTATGTTACGCGGGAAACCTGCTCAGTCATCACCCCCGTTACAGTACGGGCAATGTGCGTAGTCGGATTCATCGTACACTTTGTTGCAGTAAGGACACATCGACATATCTTTCACCTCCTTGTGACTATGTCTTATAGTATAGACCGTCTGAATTAGGCGATTATGTAAATCACATAGTATTCTGTCTCGGATCTTTCACTTGGCTTTTATATACATACGAAAGTCCTTGAATAGAAGTGGTGCGCACTTCAAAGCAGCGAAGCCGATTAGGGTTGAAGAAACAATAATTAACCCCGCCCTTGACCAAGGTGCTGTCATACCGCACACCGTCAATTCCATCAACTGTCTTCGCGTATTCCGCTATGAACTGTGTAGGGACATATTCTATAGGATCGTCATTACTTCGCATCTGCTTTGCCATTTCAGCCGTCATCTCACGCAGAACTTCATGGTTAACTGCAACTGATTCCGTCGAGATAGCATCAGCGAATGGGCTGATGCGAGAGAATGCCGATAAGTCGGCAACAGTAAGTTGCTCCTGTGGCTGGAATCTTCCAAACGTGACAATATCAAACATCCCGGCACGTACTTCATGTAGCGCCGTATCCTCACTATCCGCAAGATACAGCTCACTGATGCCCGCAGGATTAATTCTTCCAGCACGCGCAAGCAGGCCGGGCGGCGCCCCCATGTCTTTAGGCGCAAAACCGCTCCCATTATGGCATATTCTTGCCCGGTACAAGCTCTCCTTCGGAGATACGGATACACACAGCACTGAGAAAAGTATCCAAAGCCTTACGCTGAAAATAGTCGATGTGGTATCGATTTCCGCGTTTTACATGCCCCGAAAACTCAGACCAACTATGTCCACCGAGAATTGCTAGTTCACCAAAATCCTTACGCTTTACATTTCCAGACAACAACGCAGCCATCAAGTTGTCTGGTTGGGGATAAAGTGCGTGCAACAGTTCTCCAAGGTGACTTTGCAAATCATGACTCACAAAATCCCAGTCTTCAATTAGCGCTTCAGTGAGTGGAACTCCATCATCGGCCGCTGGTTCATAAAGATCGATAATGCCACGAAGCTCGTCCTGCAACTGTTGCTTATCTGGCACAATTGGATACGCGCAAACTCGAATAGCACCACAGAAGTCGCAGCTGCCCTTGACGCCATGGAATTTTATCTGCTGTTTTAGAATCTTATCGGTAAAGCAATTCTCACAACAGTAAGTAGTTTTCTCTTTCATTATCATGCTGCTTCCGAACATTTTTACTTATTGTCCAGATAACGGCCCATAAGTTCCAAATGGTGCATGATGGACCATCGCTTCACAGTCGCCAAACCAGGGAAGGTCCCATCATGCGCTTGTTGCATAAGATGCCGTATTCCCTCTGTTTCTTCGATCACTCCACTTTTAACATCTGGCACTAATTTATTCACCGCTTCACTGAATTTGTTCGGAACATCTCGATAATCCACATTCGTATCAGAAACATAATGCTTGATACGTAGCATAGACTGATTCTCATTGAAATACACAAGATACTCTGAATTGTCTCTGCCATGTTGAAAGATTTTCCCTGATCTCGTTTTTCGATACTCCCGCCAGTTGTTTGGCAATATGATCCTTATCCAAATAGTTAAGAATCACGAAAATGCACTGCGCCATTGTTCCTTTTTTCTTGATAACTATAACGATTAAAAGCAATTGATGAATCCAATGAAGTAACCCGCTCATTCAAATGACTTCCATCATTCAATATGAGCCTATACATTGCACTAGAGAGCATCTCATACGCTTCTCCACATCTAGTCCTAAGTATTTCATCATGACAAATTTCCCCCATACCAATTCCATAATTAAATGTACAATATCCTTCTAAAACTCTTCTAAGAATATTTCCAATCAAAAATGATTCATCAGAATCCTCTTGAGTAGACTTTGCATAACGATAAGCTCGTTCAAGAAGAACCGTGTATTCTTTTCTTTTACTTGGATGGCCGCTTCCATCCATTTTCCCATTATGCAATTCAAAATAATCAATTTTATATTTTTATCCTTGGTTTTAGTCGAATTAATATCATCAAACACATAACTAAGTTCCTGCATCACACTTGTGTTGTGAGTCAGAATAGTAATTCTGCTGTTTTCATTTGCCTCCAATATATGAGAGGATCTTTCTCTGATGAGAGCACAGATTCCTACTTCATTTTCCATATCAAAACTTGAAATTGGATCATCTAAAACAATATATTGCGATTCATTATCTTCTGAACCTTCGAATTTCCCCTTACCACTTTCTGAGAAGAAGTAGCATAGCGCTAGAACATTCCGCTCCCCAGTTGATACTCTATTGGGAGGAACAGATTCGCCCCGAACTTGAATCTTATACATTCCTCCTGTAGGAACTAGTCTAAAACGGTCTTTGTCAAAATACACATTGGCCAAATACGCATTAATTTTTTTCAGCAGCAATCTCTGTTCTTTTCAATCTCGCCTCTTCGCCGTCTTTTTCACGTCTCAAGGAGACTATACTTTTCTTAACCTCTTCGAGGTCTTCAATCGTTTTTTCAAGTTTTCCTTCCGCTTCTTTACAAGCAGATATCCGATCTTTTGCATCAATCCATGCAATCTGGTCACTTATTTTTAATAACTCTTTTTTTATCTTGTCTCTATCCTCGACAGCGTGATTAAGCGACTGAATTTCGTCATTAAGTTCAGCTATCTTTTTATTCAACAAATCAATCGCTTCACACAAACCAAGTGATTCTACCAGCATGGGAATAAATAATGAATTCAATCTTTTTTCCAAAGATGCATTATATTGTTCAATAATATTATTCACAGACCGGACTGCTTTGTGATAATTCGTCAACATGTCATCAGGTATTCCCGATAAAGCGAATTTATTTTCCTCTATTTTTGGGAATCGAAGACTCACTAAATTTGCTTTGTAATGATCCACATCATCATTCAGCACTTTTGTGATGCTTTCCACCAATGACGCTTTATACTCTGCAGTTACGAGCTGTAGGCACATTGGACAAACATCAGTCTGTTCATCAGAGAAAGTGGCGAGTGCTCTCTCTACCAATTCCTGATTACCAGTCTGTGCCAAATTCAATATACGTTTTTCTCTCTCCGAAAGAACCGGTTCATCAAGCTGCTGAGACATGGCCATAATGAATGATTGCTCATCGTACCGGGATGTATTCACTTGCGGAACAGTATTTATAATTATTGTCCCCAAGTTTTTTGCTTTCGCATATTTATCAAACAATTGATTGAACTGTTCTTGCAATTGTTGGCGCGAAGAATCATTGTGCGCGGATAGGATTCTACTCCATCGCTCCGGGGTTAGATTAGGCCTGCCTCCCTCAATCTGAAAGTACCGCTCTGTCCACCCTCCAGCTTTTGCTGCTTCTTTGGCGCGCTGATATAGCTTTTCGACAGAGTGCATGCCCTTTTCCAAATCTGCCTTTGTTTGTATCAGCGAAACTTGCCGATGGCCTAATTCCATAGTTTTCTCGTCGATCTCATCTATGCGTTTCCTTGCCAGCACCTGATCACCGAGCATAACAATGCTATCCAGACCATTTTCCTTAATAAGGATTTTCTCCTGCACATATCGCTCGTCAAAAACTCGAATACGCGCTTTCTCTTCAGGAGAAAGAAGAATCTGATTACCATCCTTATCTAGGAAAAGATTATCATTCCCCTCATCTGATGAAAGAGAAGAGATTTGACGAGCAATCGTTGATTTTCCCGCACCATTTCTTCCAAATATCAATGAAACACGAGAATTCCTTCCACCGTTGTTCTCTTGAAAAAGTTGAAAATCTGTGCCTTCAGTAAATTTTCCTAAATTGACACGGATTTTACGAATTGAAAGAAAGTTACCAAGCATCTTATCCTCTTCGATCCATTGCCATCAAATGACTAAATTATTATACCCCCTCTTTTATCAGTAAATCATTTTATGGACTTCGATGACGAAATTCGACCTCAGATTTCCGACAGAGGCCTGTGTACCGAATGATGCAACACTCCCGCGAGATAATGCCCTCGCACACGCTCTCATATCCAGATAAAAAACTTTCCAATCATATATTGCCCTTGTTGTTCTGAGAAGTGACGGCCGATCCAACGCAGATATGCATTCCACCACTGGAGCAGAGAACACATGCCGTAAGAACCGCACCGCCACAAAACATGAAGTCCGTTCTACTCAGTCAGTCGAGGTTAATCGAATTTCACATGTGGAATATTTTTGACTCTTAAAGTATCGGAGCGTATACTGGAAAAACGATGAGCTTAAGCAGGCGTGCTTATGATCATTGTCCGCTCGGGGGTTCTTTTTGAACCCCCGAAGCTACTTTTGATATCCAGGAGAAAGTTCCGGCATCAAGTAGTACGATTTGCGGTTTTGCAGATATGAGATTCCAGATGACCGATGAAGATGTGGAAGCAAAATCTGCGCAGTTTTCAAGACCTCGCGGTCGCCTTTTGAACTCATATCGTCACGGTTTAATCGAACCGCGCGATTCAATATGAAAATAGCCGTATCAATAGCCTGAAGGCCAAAATACTTGCGTGAGTCTTCCCAACGGAACGGGAAATCAATGTGTGCAAGATCCGAGCCTACATATCCTTCCGTCGAACCGAGTAGCTTATACCGTTTCAGCATGCCTTCGTGAGCCGCTGGATCAGATACCTTATCCGCCACAATCTGTATGTTCCGGATGCCCTCTGACTCCGCGTAAAAGTTGACGCGCTCCAGACAATACTGCAAAGCCAAAGAATGAGGATCATACGCATGCTCGCCGTACCGCCGCTTAAGCTGGCGTTCATGGACTCCGCGTACAAAGAGAACGCCTCCACTGGCGGTTATCTCATTCATCAAAGAACGATAGATACCGATAGCAGCACGATGCTTTCCTTTCAAGCCAATCCAATCATCTTTGTACTGGAACATGCACTGACCGTGAAACTCAGCGTCCTCGGGAATGTTGAAGCGCTCATGAGCGCGTTGACGCACCCGCTCAAATCCGGCGTCAATTGATGCCAACTGATGATCATCCACAAGCATACAGCCTACGTAAAAGATCCCATAGCCGAATGGCTCCAACTCGTTTGGCCCATGCGGTGACTCAGATTCATCAATAAACGCGTAGTACATGTGCATATACTAGCGTGCAAACAAGATTTATCCCCAGCGCCACCTTTATACCTAGCCAGCACACACTTTATTTGGTTTGTTCTCTTCTGAGATCCAGGAGGACACTACTTTGGCCACCGCCCATTCTTTCTCTCTAATCTCCTTTAGATTAAAATCGAATAAAGCAACAAAGGTAGCTCCGATAGTGCCGACCGATTCCAAGCAATTCCAGAAATCTCATTTCCGGTCGACAGAAACCAAAAAATGCTTGATAGATATGGCTCCCGTGCGCGCAAGCACTTCAACTACAAGAATTCCAACGACTACCAGACATACGATTGATAAGGGGCTGCGGACGTTTTCTTGGAGACTGAACGAAAGGATTATCACATGTTCAGCCCCGAGGAACGGCAGCGCGCGGTGGACCTGTACTTCACCACACCGATGACCACGGCCCAGGTCGTGAAGCACCTGGGATACCCGACCAGACAGTGCCTGGAACGCTGGCTGGCAAAGGATCCCAGGCATGCTGGCCATATGGCGAAACCCATCATCCCACTGGAGACGAGGACCAAGGGCGATCGAGCTGGTGCTGGGCAGCATGCGGCAGAAGCAGGCCGCTGAATGGATTGGCAACGGCGTGTTGGACAATTCTTTAGAGAACGAGTCCTTGTTGTGTGAATTCGTTGGGGCTCCGGTATCCGAGGGTGGAGTGGAGTCTTTGGTCGTCGGACCACCACACATAGTCGTTG
>ENA-OQHD01000023-OQHD01000023.1-human-gut-metagenome-genome-assembly--contig:-NODE-23-length-81246-cov-14.530258_pt1 | contig 81246 bp, 67 predicted proteins | sample MGYA00242560_ERZ504711 | MGnify/ENA primary metagenome ERZ504711 (study PRJEB26092, sample SAMD00036198) | human gut metagenome | host: Homo sapiens | study: EMG produced TPA metagenomics assembly of...
GGCTCGTCGCATCCTGGGGCTGGAGCAGGTCCCAAGGGTTCGGCTGTTCGCCGATTAAAGCGGCACGCGAGCTGGGTTCAGAACGTCGTGAGACAGTTTGGTCTCTATCCTCTGCGCTCGTTGGAATGCTGAGGAGGCCTGCCCATAGTACGAGAGGACCTGGGTGGACGAACCTCTGGTATGCCGGTTGTCACGCCAGTGGCACGGCCGGTTGGCTACGTTCGGAAGGGATAACCGCTGAAAGCATCTAAGCGGGAAGCCTGCTCCAAGATAAGCATTCCGTGGAACCTTCGAGTTCCTGTAGTCCCCATGCAGAACACGTGGTCGATAGGCCGGACGTGGAAGCCCCGCGAGGGGTGGAGCCGACCGGTACTAACGGACGAAAGGCAACACTAACATTCCCCGATTCCTTCGGGGACCGCATCTTCCTCCTGCAAACGGCACCAGACGGCAATGAGCATTGTCTGGCCACAAGACGAAACATCGACATATCCGCGTCCGCTGTCCGGTTCCCAGGCCGCCACAGGCCGGCAGACCCCAGCGTCTGACCGTACAAGAGAAGATTTGCGGCGGCCATGGCCCAGGTGAGACGCCCGGTCCCATTCCGAACCCGGAAGCTAAGGCCTGGCACGGCGATGGTACTGCACCCGACAGGGTGTGGGAGAGTAGCACGCCGCCGCACCACACGTACAGGAAGCCCCTCGGAGCACACGCCCCAAGGGGCTTTCGCATACCCGAAACCAACAAGATAAGACACCGACAAGACATAGGCTCTCGCACCTAGGGCGTGGCCGAATCGAAAGCATATAGAAGAGAGAACCCTCCAATGACGGAGAGTCCCCACTTTGCGTATCTGGACCGATAAAGGTCTAGAAATTGAAATTGTCCGGATCAGCACCGTTGCGCTTGCCGGTGTTGATGGCGGAGATGGCGGTCATATCATCGACCGATAGGTTGAAGTCGAAGACCTCGAAGTTCTGCTTGATGCGCTCGGCATGAGTGGACTTGGGCAGCACGATGATACCGCGCTGGATGTGCCAACGAATCACTACCTGTGCAGCAGACTTGCCGTACTTGGCACCGATTTCGGCCAGTACTGGGTTGCTGAGTAGGTTACCGCCGGTGCCGCCGAGCGGACTCCACGCCTCGGTTGCGATGCCCTTGGCACGAAGCTGGCCAATAAGCTCTTGATTGGTGAATTGTGGGGAAGACTCAACCTGGTCTACAGCAGGCACCACATCGCTATGGGTCAGTAGCTCATCGATATGATGCTTTTGGAAGTTGCTGACGCCAATGGCCTTGGCACGGCCAGAGGCATAAATCTCCTGCAAGTCGTCCCATGCCTGCTGCCAGCCGTCTGCTGGCCAGTGAATCAGATACAGATCCACATAATCCACGCCCAAGCGGTCGAGGCTTTCTTGGAATGCATCCTTGCCGCGGCGTGCGCGAATATCGTCATTCCACAGCTTGGTGGTCAAGAAGAAATCGCTGCGCGGCACACCAGCACGGCGAATACCTTCACCCACTGAAGCCTCGTTGTGGTAAATCATTGCGGTATCGATATGGCGGTAGCCATTCTCCAGAGCCGTCTGCACCGCGTTCACTGTAGTATCACCATCCGGTGTCTGGAATACGCCCAAGCCCACCTGCGGGATGACAGTGCCGTTGTTCAGCATGATTGTCGATTGAATTGCCATAATGCCTCACTAGTCGTAGTATTCGTTCAATTTCCCATTCTAGAAACAAGACGATGCAATAAGCCGCGTTTTGCTGGCAAAGAATGATTCTTTTTTTTCAGCGCTACGATGAACGATATGACTACGGAATATGTGGCTGCATTTGATGCGGGGACCACGGCGTTGAAGGGTGCCTTAGTTAATGGGCAGGGTTGCATTGTAGCTAGTGCGAGTAGCGAACTTGACCTTATTATCAACGGCGACTATCGGGAGCAGAGCCCCGATCAATGGTGGCAAGCTTTCTGCTCGGCCTCCAGGCACATGATTGAGCAGGCGCGGCAATCCGAGTCAGAATTCAATGTGACTCGCATTCGTGGCATCATTTTCAGCGGTCAGATGCAGGATGTTATTGTTTTGAACGGCGAGCTCAATCCCGTCCGCAATGCCATTCTGTATTCGGATGGCCGAGCCGAGGAACAGGCCAAGCAACTCGCCGAGACATATCAGGGCGGTGCAGAACGTTTCCTGAACACCGTTGGTAACCGGCTCGAAGGCTGCTTGCCGTTGCCCAAGTTGATGTGGCTGCGTGAACACGAGCCGGAAACGTACGCGCGCATTCGTCATGTATTGATCAGTTCCAAGGACTACTTGATCGCCCAATTAACTGGCGAATGCGTGGGCGATGTGGCGGCGTGTTCCACAGCTGGGGCCATGAATATCCGTAATGGCCAGTGGGATGCCGAATTATGCGAGGTCGCAGAAATCGACATGACCATATTGCCACACCTGCACAATCCGCAAGACAACATTGGCACAGTGACGGAATCCGCTGCACAACGCACCGGTTTTTCCGCCGGAACTGCGGTATACGCGGGCATTGGAGACGCGGGTGCCACCACACTTGCCAGCGGTGTCAGCCACCCTGGTCAATACAACATCAATATCGGCACCTCAGGCTGGATCGCCACCGTTTCGCCCGAGCCGTTCACCGACAAGCCAGGTGCTGCGAATCTGGCATTTGGCGTGGAAGAAGGCTTCGTGAATGCCGTGCCATTCCTCAACGCCGGCGACGTGCATAAATGGGTTACCGGCGTATTCTCCGATGGCGATTACGCAGAGGCGCATCAGCTTATCGAAACATCCAAACCCGGCTCCAACGGTGTGCTATGCCTGCCATATCTGGTGGGGGAGCGATTCCCTGTTATGAATCCGAATATTCGCGGTGCCTATGTGGGCCTCGATCCAGACACCGCCAAGGCAGACATGATGCGTGCCGCGCTTGAGGGTGTGGCCTTCTCCATTCGTCAAGGTATGGAAAGTTTTGACGCCAAACCCACCGAGATTTCCCTGATTGGCGGCGGAGCCAGAGAAAATGCGTGGTGCCAGATTCTGGCCGATGTGTTGGAGCATCCCATCGAAGTGTTCGCCAATGCCGATATTCTGCCAGCAGTGGCAATGGCCTCGTTGGTATTCAATGTACCAGACCTGCTGCAATCAGTATGCGAATGCACTGTATACCAGCCGAATCCTGACACCGCACGCACATATGCCGACGCATACCGGCGATTCCTGAGCCTCTACCCAATGCTGCGAACGATGGATTAGGAACTGAGCATCATGAGGCAATCGGCGAATTTGGTCCGCAAACATATAGTGGTCAACGGACTGGTGCAAGGCGTGGGATTCCGTTATTTTACGGTGACTCAGGCACGTCGGCTTGGTGTACGGGGTTGGGTGCGTAATTGTCGCGATGGCTCGGTTGAGCTGGAAGCACAAGGCAGCAGCGACGCAGTGCAAGCCTTGGTTGAGCAATTAGCCATTGGCCCGCGATGGTCCGAAGTGAGTCACGTCGCCGTGCATGACATGCCGATTATCGATGAGACCGCTCGGGCATTTGGCGTGCGTCAATAACCTGTATCACGAACCCACATCACGCACGATAATCTCACGATACGGGTGAACATGGGCGTTCCTCGGCGGTTAGACTCCGTACGTTGCTACGATGGGACATTATGAGTGAGAATATCATGCGCATTATTGACCTTCGTGGTCGCAAACTGTCCCGTGCCGAACTGCTTGCTGCGATGCCGCGCGCCGCAATGGGCACTTCCGAAGCCACCGACTTGGTGCGTCCGATTCTGGACGATGTGAAGGAGCGCGGAGCTGCCGCTCTTCGTGACTTCGAGGAGAAGTTCGACCATGTGCGCCCGAAGCACCTGCGTGTGCCGGTCGAAGCGATTCAGGATGCCCTGGCCACACTTGATCCCCGAAGTGCGCGCCGCCATTGAGGAATCTGTGCGTCGTGCCCCGTGCTGTGGCTGCCAATCAGGTGCCGAAGGACTTCTACACCGACTTGGCCGAGGGCGCTCGTGTTGCCGAACGTTGGATTCCGATTCAGCGCGTCGGCCTGTATGTGCCCGGCGGCAAGGCCGTCTACCCGAGCTCCGTCATCATGAACGCTGTGCCGGCCCAGGCCGCCGGCGTCGAATCGCTGGCCATCGCCACCCCGCCCGCCCGCGACAATGAGGAAGGCCTGCCGAACAAGACCATCCTCGCCACCTGCGCCATCCTCGGTGTTGACGAGGTATACGCGGTCGGCGGCGCTCAGGCCATCGCCATGTTCGCATACGGCGCCAAGGGCAGCGAGCCGCAGGACGGCGACATCCTGTGCGATCCGGTTGACAAGATCACCGGCCCGGGCAACATCTTCGTGGCCACCGCCAAGTCACTGGTCTCCGCATTCGTGGGCATTGACGCGGTCGCCGGCCCCACCGAAATCGGCATCATCGCCGACGAAACCGCCAACCCGAGCCTGCTGGCCGCCGACCTCATCGGCCAGGCCGAGCACGATGAGCTCGCCGGTTCCGTGCTGTTCACCGACTCCACCGAGATTGCCGACAAGGTGCAGGAGAGCCTCAAGTACCGCGTGCCGCGTACCGAGCACGCCGAGCGTGTCCACACGTCGCTGTCCGGCACCCAGTCTGCCATCGTGCTGACCGACGGTCTCGACCAGTCCATCGACGCGGCCAACGCCTACGCCGCCGAACACCTTGAGATTCAGACCAAGGATGCCGATGCGGTCGTCAAGCGCATCAAGAACGCCGGTGCCATCTTCCGCGGTCCGTACTCCCCGGTGCCGCTGGGCGACTACATGTCCGGCTCCAACCACGTGCTGCCCACCGGCGGCACCGCCCGCTTCGCCGCAGGCCTCGGCGTGCACACCTTCATGAAGCCGGTCGAAGTCATCGAATACGACGAGGAAGGCCTCAAGGCCATCGCCGCCCGCATCAACGCCTTCGCGGTGTCCGAGGACCTGCCCGCCCACGGCGAGTGCGTGCTCTCCCGCTTCGTCAAGGATCCGTATGACAAGGCCACCCTGCGCGAGCAGGAGAAGGAAGCCGGTCTGCGATGAGCTCGATTCCCGCAAACCTGCCGCTGCGCAACGACCTGATCGGTGAGGAGCCGTACGGCGCTCCCCAGCTGGACGTGCCGGTGTGCCTGAACGTCAACGAGAACCCGTATGCGCCGGACCCGGCCGTATGCGACACCATCGCCAAGCGTGTGCGTGAAATCGCCCCCACACTCAACCGATACCCGGACCGTGAGCACATCGAATTGCGTCAGGCATTCTCCGATTACCTGGCCCGCGAATCCGGTACCCGTCTGGACGTGGACGAGCTGTGGGGTGCCAACGGCTCCAACGAGATCATGCTCCAGCTGTTCCAGGCTTTCGGTGGCCCGGGCCGCACCGCACTCGGTGCCGACCCGACGTACTCCATGTACCCGGAGTACGCCCGCGACACCTTCACCGGTTGGAAGCTCGCCCACCGCAACGCCGACTTCACGCTGAACGTCGACAAGGTGCTTGAGGCCATCGCCGAGGTCAAGCCCTCGATGGTGCTGCTCACTAGCCCAAACAACCCGACCGGCACCCCGTTGCCGATGGAGGATATCGAACGTATTCTCGCCGCCTGCGAAACCGCTGAAGTGGTCGGCGCGGGCGAGGGCGTGCACCCGATTCTCGTCATCGACGAAGCGTACGTGGAATTCCGCAAGCCCGGCACCCCGAGCGCCGTGAGCCTGATCAAGGACCACCCGAACTTGGCCGTCAGCCGCACCATGAGCAAGGCCTTCGCCTTCGCCGGTGCGCGAGTCGGCTACCTGGCCGCGTCCAAGGGCATCATCGACTGCGTGCGTATCGTACGTATGCCGTACCACCTGTCCGCCGTGACTCAGGCCGCCGCACTGGCCGCCTTCGAACACACCGACGAGCAGCTGAGCCGTGTCGAGCACCTGCGCGAAACCCGCGAGGCCACCGCCGCATGGCTCAAGGAACAGACCTACAAGGACCAGCCGCTTGAAGTGGCCGAATCCGGCTCGAACTTCCTGCTGTTCGGCGGGCACTTCGACAAGCGTGAAGCCATCTTCGACGAGCTCCTGAAGCGCGGCGTACTCATCCGCGTGGTCGGACCGGACGGTTGGCTGCGCGTGTGCATGGGCACCGACGAGGAGATGGAAACCTTCCGTAACGCACTTGTTGAAGTGCTTCGTATAGTGGAAGCAGCATAAGGGACGTTTCTTTCCGATTGCGGCGAGACCCGAAGCGATTCGAGTCCCGCCGCAATCCAATATGACGAATCACACAGGAGACATGATGGCAAGAACCGCGCACATCGTCCGCGAAACCAGCGAATCACACATCGACCTCGAACTGAACCTCGACGGCACCGGCAAAACCGATATCGATACATCCGTGCCGTTCTACAACCATATGATGACCGCGCTCGGCAAGCATTCGCTGATCGACCTGACCATCCACGCCCACGGCGACACCGACATCGACGTGCACCACACTGTGGAAGATACGGCCATCGTGTTCGGCGAAGCTCTGAAGCAGGCTCTCGGCGACAAGAAAGGCATCCGCCGCTTCGCCGACGCCACCGTGCCGCTCGACGAGGCGCTGGCCAAGGCCGTGGTCGACATTTCCGGCCGCCCGTACTGCGTGTGCAGCGGCGAGCCCGAAGGCTACGAATTCTGCATGATCGGCGGCCACTTCACCGGCTCGCTGGTCCGCCACGTCTTGGAATCCATCGCCTTCCACGCCGGCATCTGCCTGCACATGCAGGTGCTCGCCGGCCGCGACCCGCACCACATCGCTGAAGCCGAATTCAAGGCGCTGGCCCGTGCGCTGCGCTTCGCCGTGGAAATCGACCCGCGTGTAGACGGCGTGCCCAGCACCAAGGGAGCCCTGTGATGGCCGACGACAAGTTCGATCCGGACGAATCGCACTTCTCCGACGAGGAGCTTGAGGCTGCGCTCGCCGGATTCGAGAAAGAATTCGCGGACGATTCGGTATCCGGCGATGCCAGTGATACCAGTGATGCCGATAAAACAGCGGACGCTGCTTCAGCGAAGTCCGATTCCGACGCGAATGATGATACGGCTGATAAGGCTTCCGCTGATTCCGGCCAGCCTATGACCGACGACGTCACCGGGTCCGTTGCGGATGCGGTGAACGAGGCCATGGCCGACGTGGTCGACCCCTCGCTCGGCTTCGACAACGAACTCGCTGGACTGTTGGGTAACAAGGCGAAGGTGGCGCTGATCGTTACCCGTCTTGCCTCCGCCGAACTGTTGGCCGCGTTCTGCCAGCTGTCGGACATCTCCGCCGCATGCATCGGTGCCAATCAGGGGGCCGTCGCGGTGCTGAAGAATCTGAACGGCGACGGCCCGGAAGCCGCAGCCAAGGACCTGACCACCGTGGTATCCGGCATGGCCGTGATTCTTGCAGTCAACCGTGCCGACAAGCTTGAAGTGGCCATGTACGTGCAGGGAGAGGCCGGCCAGAGTTTCGCGCCGCCCGTGCTGTTCACCTCCACGCCGCGCTTCGTCGAGGACCTGATGCTCGGCATCGTAACCCTGAATCAACTCAAGACCCAAGGGTTCGAAGTGGTGGATTCCGCTGGACTCGACCATGATCAGGCGATGCAGATTCTCGCCAACCACACTAGGCGCGGACGTGGCGGGCGCGGCTCCCGCATCGAATAGACGCCAACCAAACCAGTAGGGGATAGGAGAGCAGATGACCACAGCGGTTGTTTTCGATTACGGTTTCGGCAATGTACGTTCCATGGTGCGTGCGCTCGCCAATCTTGGCGTCGACACCACCCTCACCTCCGACTACCGGCAGTCGTTGGAGGCCGACGGCCTAGTCGTGCCGGGCGTGGGTGCGTTCGCCGCATGTATGGAAGGACTGAAGAAGGTCGACGGCGACCGTGTGATCTATGATCGCATCCGCGCTGGCCGCCCGGTGCTCGGCGTGTGCGTGGGCGAGCAGATCATGTTCGAACACGGTCTGGAGCACGGTGCCCATGCCGCAGGCATCGGACTGATCGGCGGTTCGGTGAACCTGCTGGACGCCGACGTGGTGCCTCACATGGGATGGGACACGATCGAGGCCGCCCCCGATTCGGTGCTGCTCAACGGCGTGGAGAACGAACGGTTCTACTTCGTGCACTCCTACGCCGCGATGGAAGTGAAGCCGGCGGATACGTCCCGCTTCGACATCGATCTGAGCGATTCGCCCGAACGCGTGAGCTGGTGCTCGTACGGCCGATCGCGCTTTGTGGCCGCCTACGAACACGGCCCGCTGTCCGTCACGCAATTCCACCCGGAAAAGTCCGGGGACGCTGGCTCCCAGCTCCTCAAGAACTGGATCGCCACGCTGTAAAAAAGGCATGAAGCTCCCTCTGACGAGGGAGCTCAAATTGTGTATAAGTAACTGAAGAAAGGCTCTTCTTATGTCGTTGACTCTGATGCCCGCCGTCGATGTACGCGATGGCAAGGCCGTGCGCCTGCGCCAAGGCGAATCCGGTTCCGAAACCGATTACGGTTCGCCGTTCGAGGCCGCCCGTACTTGGGTTGAGGCCGGTGCCGAATGGATTCACCTGGTCGACCTTGATGCCGCTTTCGGTACGGGCAACAATCGCGATCAGCTGCGAGAAATCGTTCATGAGCTCGGCGACCGCGTGAACATCGAACTGTCCGGCGGCGTGCGCGATGACGCTTCGTTGGACGCGGCCCTTGAGGCCGGTGCCGCCCGAGTGAACATCGGCACCGCCGCTTTGGAGAATCCGGATTGGACCGCCTCGGTCATCAAGAAGTACGGCGACCGCGTGGCTGTTGGTCTGGATGTGCGCGGTCACACACTGGCGGCGCGCGGCTGGACGCGCGAAGGCGGCGACCTGTTTGAGACCATGAAGTTCCTTGACTCCGTGGGCTGCTCGCGTTACGTGGTAACCGACGTGGCTAAGGACGGCATGATGTCCGGCCCGAACATTCAATTGCTGAGTGAAGTCGCTGAACGCACCGACGCCAAGGTCACGGCTTCCGGTGGTATCTCCAAGCTGGACGATTTGCGCGCCATCAAGGAACTGGCTGAAATTGGTGTTGATTCTGCCATCCTCGGCAAGTCCCTCTATGCACGTGCGTTCACGCTCCAGGAAGCGCTTGAAGTAGCGAAGTAGGCAAAGGACTCGCCTTAGCGAGACTGTTAATCTACCTTCGCTCAGCTATCGCTTCACTCAGACCCCTCCTACGGACAGCCCAATGGGCTGTCCGCTTAACGGCTCAGCAAGGGAGGTCGCCGGATTTGAGGAGCTTTTTGAAGACGGCGTAGTCTTCATCATTCTGTTCGGCGTAGCTGACGGCGAATGAGGCGATGGCCTGATCGAATTCGTCGGTGCCACCCATGTAATTGGCGATCGCAATCGAATCGCCGGTGCGGGCGTGGGCGTGCGCCAACGACCATGCGCACATGCGTGACAGATCGCTCAATCCCGAAGCGTTGAGATTGTCGATATCAATCGACCCCTTGCCATTCCACAACTGGCGCACGTAATAGTCGCGCGGTCGGCCATCCTCGGCCATAAAGCTCGACCAACCCAACAGCACATCGGCCGTATTCTGAATCAGCTTCTGCCCCTGAACCACGCGCTCACCGTGCGTGGCGTACGGCGACGCGCCGCAGTAATGCTCGAGCACGGAATACGTGGCCTCCTTCATCTGAATCATCATCGGATCGTCGATATCACGCGCGATCCACACCGACGTCCACGCGCGCTGGCCCACCGAGCCCACGCCCACCACCTTGCGGGCCGCATCCTGATAGCGCAAATGATCGAACACCCAACGGCGATCGTCGTACAGGGAATGCCGGTAGCTCTCGAACAGCGTGTCTATACGTGCCTGCAACGCATCCAAGTCGGCGTAATCATCCAGCTGATTGATCGGCACCAGCTCGGGCGGATTGGATTTGAACCTGAGCTTGCCGCTCTCATAACGGCACAGTTTGGCCGCCGCCGCGTCGTTATCCTTCAGCAGCGCCTTCATGGCCGCCTCACGCAGCACACGGCTGCGTTTGGAACCGGTGGTCTCGAAGCGGTCGAGCGTCTCCTCCACGTCCAGGTGCTCATACCACGCGTCAAGGTAATCCATTTCGGAGAACCACTTCATGCGTGTGCGGTACGTGTGTACGCACTGGACCACGGCGGCGCGACGGTCCTTCTCCTTGATTTTGTTGGCGCGTCCGCAGATCTCCACCGAGGCGGCGAGACGTTTCAGATCCCATTCCCACGGGCCGATAGCGGTTTCGTCGAAATCATTGATATCGAACACCAGACGGGCGGAAGGGGAGCGGAAAATGCCGAAATTGCCGATATGCGCGTCGCCCACGCACTGCACCGGAATGCCAGTGACTGGCGTGGAAGCCAGGTCATTGGTCATGATGAGCACGGTGCCCCGGTAGAAGGTGAAGGGGCTGGCGCTCATACGCTTGTAACGCAGCGGAATCAGATCCGGTACGCGAATCGCGGACTGCTCCTCCAAAAGGCTGATCGCCTCACGCCGGCCCTCCTTGACCTTCCATATGGCATGTGCGTCCAGCGGCGCCTTGGTACGAGTGGCGATGCCGGCGCGCGAACGGTCGCGCGGGTCGGTGGCCTGCGTCCAGCTGGTCACGTCGACGGGCGGATTGGCGGATGGGGTGAGATGATCTTCGCTCATAGTCACTACCATAGTGCCGTGCCGGCATGGGCCTGAACCATGCCTGACATGCGGACCGGGGCATGTTGATGAAATCTCGCGACTCGCAGGTGACGAACAGTGAGATGTTAACGCCCTTCGTAACACGGTTATGGAACGATAGGCGACTATGGATAAACAGCAGGAGTTTGCGCTGCGCACGGTCGAAGAACGCGACGTGCGCTTTATTCGTCTGTGGTTCACGGACGTGTTGGGAACACTGAAGTCCGTGGCGATTGCTCCGGCCGAACTGGAAGCCGCGTTTGAGGAGGGTCTCGGCTTCGACGGTTCCGCCATCGAGGGCATGACCCGCGTGTCCGAAGACGATATGATCGTTCAACCCGATCCCTCGACGTTCCAGATCCTGCCGTGGCGCGGTGGCCCGCAAGGTACCGCCCGCATGTTCTGCGACATTCTGACCCCGGACGGCGAGCCTTCGCTCGGCGATCCACGTCACGTGTTGAAGCGCACGCTCGCCAAAGCCAAGGACAAGGGCTTCACGTTCTACGTGCATCCGGAAATCGAGTTCTACCTGTTCGAAAGCCAGGACGACTGGTCCAAGGCCCCGACCCCGATCGACGAGGGCGGCTACTTCGACCACGTGCCGCGCAGCCCAGGCATGGACTTCCGCCGTGCCACCGTGAACATGCTCGAGCAAATGGGCATCTCGGTGGAATACTCGCACCATGAGGCGGGGCCAGGCCAGAACGAGATCGATCTGCGATACGCGGACGCGCTCACCATGGCCGACAACATCATGACATTCCGTACGGTGGTCAAGGAGATTTCCTTGGAGCGTGGCATTCACGCCAGCTTCATGCCCAAGCCCCTGGCCGACGCGCCCGGTTCCGGCATGCACACGCACCTGAGCCTGTTCGAAGGCGATTCCAACGCCTTCTACGAGGCCGGTCAGGAGTTCAACATGTCCCTGACCGCCCGCCAGTTCGCCGCCGGCATCCTGTACCATGCGGCCGAAATCTGCGCGGTCACCGACCAGTACGTCAACTCGTACAAGCGCCTGTGGGGCGGTAACGAGGCACCAAGCTACATCTGCTGGGGCCACAACAACCGTTCCGCGCTGCTGCGTATCCCGCAGTACAAGCCGGGCAAGGGCAACTCCGCGCGCATGGAGTTCCGTGCGCTCGACCCGGTGGCCAACCCATACCTTGCCTACTCGGTGCTGCTGGCCGCCGGTCTCGACGGTATCGATAAGCAGATGCAGTTGGGCGAGCCTACCAGTGATGACGTGTGGGAGCTCACCGACGGCGAACGTCAGGCTATGGGCATTCAGCCGCTGCCGCGCTCGCTGGACGAGGCGCTGAAGATCATGGAGAAATCCGACTTCGTGGCCGACGTGCTCGGCGAACACGCCTTCGGCTACTTCCTGGACAACAAGCACCAGGAATGGGAGGAGTACAACCAGCAGGTCACGCCTTACGAGCTGAAGAAGTATCTGCCGAAGCTGTAATCGCAAGCGTTGCACATGTGCCAAACCCCGTCGATGATTGGTCATCGGCGGGGTTTTCTATGGCGTGTCGTGGTGGTGGGTAGTGGGCAGAGGTGGGAATAACGTTGTCGCTGAGTTGATACGAAAAAACGATTGACATAACCGACGAATCAGCTTGTAGTACGAGCGAGAGCACTCAAGAGAGCACCCATGACGAACGCACCTGCGAACACCGCGCGTACCGGCCGGCACTTGGGTGGCCGATACCTTTGGTTGGCGTGTCACCTTTGCCTTGGTCTCGGTGCTCACCGCCGTGCTGATGGCATCGATGGCAGTGTCTCTGCCACGCAACTCGCATCCGGCGAAGATCGGTTTCCTGAGGCAATTCCGCCTGTTCTTCGACCGCCGCATCCAGCTCGGCGTGGCGGATGTGGTCTTCGGCGCAGCCGCCTCCTATGTCTTCTACACGTATCTTTCGCCGATCATGCGCGACGAAATCGGCGTGCCCGAACGCTATATCAGCATCGGCTTGGTGATTTACGGCTGCGCCTGCCTGTGGAGCAACCTGTACGGCGGCAAGCTGGCCGACAAAGGTCATGGCGTGGAACCATTGACCCACATTCGACCGATCTACTGCGTGCAGGCCGTCTGCCTGTGTCTGCTGGCTTTCGCCTCGCTGCTGGCGGTTGGTGCCACGACCCTGCTGCGTCCATACGTCGAACGCTGACAGTGTTGGCCGAGTCCAATCGGACAAGACCGGTCAGCTGCCGTTATCAGCTTCGCGGCGAACCGAACCAGCTGGTGTAGATAAGCGCGAAGTTGCGGTTGCCATAACTGGAGCAGGAATCGCCGGTACCGTTGCCAGCGGCCAGTGCGGCGATGTTCGGCTGGTAGGGCGTATAGATGTAGAGCAGGGCGGTCGCCTTGTTCTCGATATACACTTGTGCGCCGCCGCATGCCGCGTTCGGATGATATTGGATGTAGTTGAGATTGTGCGCCGTATACCCGTACTGTTCCTCGTGCTCGAGATAGTAACGGTACCGCTTGGCCGCGCCATACACCTGCCGAAAGAATCCGGCATAGGCGGGATCGCAGTCGGCGGTATCCGGACAGTTCAACCCCATCGCCGCCATAAGCTGATAGTCGCTGGGATCGACGGCAGTGACCAGATGCTGCTCCTTCTGCATCACGGTGAGCAGCACTTTCTGGCTCACCTTGCAGGCGCGGGCCGACTGATCGATGATTGTCGCCGCCGACTCGCCTTTGGTGCCTGTATAGTCCGCGCACAGGCCTTCGCCTGACTCGTTCGATGTGTCGAAGGTCATCGCGGCCAGCGAGCCACCTTGTGTGTCCAAAAACGATTGGACTTCGGCCTGACTCATCGCCGAACCGTTGAAGAACTGACCATCCGAAATAATATTGCCCGGATTGAAATCGTATGTTCGCGTCAGTTCCAGCTGTGCCGCCTCGGCTGCGCGAACCTGTGCCCGCCAGTTTGTGAAACGAACCAGCCCGGCCACCAGCGCTACGACAACGACCACCGCCACCGTGGGAATCAGCACCATCTTGATACGGGTCGGCCAGTTCGCCTTACGCCAGGAACGCTTCAGAGCATTGATCGGACCGTGCCTACGATTGCGTTTCCTGTTCCGATTGCCGAGGCGTCCGCGCACTTGCCCACGCTGTGATGACGGCTTGCGCGTGCGCTGGCGCGTGGCCTGGCGACTTGTTTGCCGTCCGGTCACGCCAGCGCTTTCTTGATACGGTTGAGCGAAGCCGGCCCCTTGGTGCCAAGCTCCTGCGCCCATAGGGACACGTAGAACTCTTCAAGCATCCAACGGGCCTGTTCGGCCTGCTTCATCAATGCCTCATGCTTCGGGCCGGCCGGCTCCGCCTTGGCACGGGCCAACGCCTTATCAACCACCTGACGGGCCTCGTCGGCCTGCCAAGCCCACTTGACATCACGGTTCTTATCGGTTTTCGCCTTATTGAGTCGGCTCAGATCGGCTCTCAAATATCGGCTCAACGACTTCAGCGCATCCGGGGGAGTGCGCCCGATGAATCCGGGGTAGACGAGCGTGGCGATATGGTCGCGAATCGACTGCAACACCGAAAGCATCGGCAGATCAGCCTTGCCGCCAGTGGCCTTGTCGACCTCGGCATAAGCCTTGAGCACGGCGATCACGTCATGCGCCACCTGATAGACGGTGTCCTCGTACACTTCGCGCACATCGAGCACCGCATTGGCTAACGCCTCATCGTCCGAGAGCCTGTCGACATTCGGCATCAGCCGTTTGACCGTGGCCAGCTGCAGGTCTTCGACCAGATCCTTGGTGGACTTGTACGGAGCAGAAGCCAGCATCAACGCCTCGGTACCCAGCCAGCGCGACGAAATGCGTTCGGCCGGCAATCGCAACGCATCCAATGCGCCACGCCAGAGCATCGTGGCCCGGGACTCGGTGGTGGCACCCGCCTTATGCAACAGGTTCGCCTGACTGACCAGCTTGCCCTGTTCTCCAGCCTGATCGGCCTGCTTCTTGACCATTTGACGGGCCGACGCCTCCGCCTGCGCGGCGAACTTGCGTTGCAGCGCCTTCAGATCCTTGGACACACCCAGCACCTTGATGGGGCCGCGCGCATGCCGGCGTCCACGAGGGTGCTTGCCGGCCGGCAGTTGCTGCTCCACCGAGAACGTGACTCTGAGATACGGGGAAAGACGCTCGACCAGTTCCGGCCCCAACACTTCGGGATGAATCTGCGCACCCTTGGTGGCGATGGCCGCCTTGGTGAACACATGTGCCAGATCGGGCCAGCCAACGGTCGTGCCATCCTCATCCACCGGCGGCAGATTCGGCTTCTGCTGCGAGCCCGAGCCCGGCAGATCCGGGTAATGCTCGTCGATCCAGTCACGAATCGCACGCGCGGCATCCGGGGCCGGCACGAACTGGACGCGCAGCTGCTTGGGCAGCGCCTTGATCATCGACAGGATCAGCTCATCCAACAGACCCGGCACATTCCATGTGAACTGGTCGGGCGTGATACGCGAGAGCGCCTTCAACGGCACATGCACGGTGACGCCGTCGGCCGGGTCGGCCGGATCGTACACGTAGCTCAGACGCAGGTCGATGGGTTGGCCGTCCGATCCGGTCGTATGCCAATGGTCGGGGTAATCGTCCAGACTCACCGAATCGCTGGATGCCAGACGCTCCACCTTGGCCGGGTCGAAATCAAGCAGATTCGGCTGACGGTCATGCTCGGACTTCCACCATTTCGCCAGATCGGCCACGCTGGTCACATCGTTGGGAATGACCGCGTTGTAGAAGTCGAACAGATCCTCGTCGGACACGGTATCCGCCAGCTGGCGGGTGCGGCTCGCATCATCGGCGGCATCCTCGAGAATGTCGCGGTTTTTGCCCACGAAGTCGTCGTAACTGAAACGCTGCTGAATATCGCCCTCGACCAGACCCTGGCGAATCAGGAAGTCGCGCGCCTCAAGTGGATTGATGCGTCCCCACTGCACGGCACGGTCCTGTACGATCGGCAGACCATACAGCAGCACGCGCGCGGTGGCCACAGCCGAGCCACGCGAACCCGACCAGTGCGGCTCCGCATACGTGGTGCGGGTCAATTGGCCGGCCAACGGTTCGGCCCACGCGGGGTCGATGGCCGCCGAATAGCGGGCCCACAGGCGAGAGGTTTCCACCAGTTCGGTGCTCATCACCCATGACGGGGTCTTCTTGGCCACGGCGGAAGCGGGGAACAGGGCGAAACGGGTGCCGCGTGCGCCCTGATAATCGTTCTTCGACTGCTTCTGGGCGCGTTTCATCGCACGGGCGCGCGCCGAACCGGTCAGCCCCGCGAAATCGGAGGCCTTGGGCTCGCGCACCACCTGCATGCCCATCATCGACAGCAATCCGGCGAGCATCGACTTGTGGATGCCGTCCGCATCCCACGCGCAGCACAGCGAATGCGCGGCCTGCTGATTCAACGGCAGCTGGCGGATCTCCAAGCCTGGGCGGGAGGCGGGCAGCGGGTCGCCGACCTTGAACTTCAGCTCCTTGCACATCTGGCGTAGCTGGGAGACGAGATCTTTCCACTGGCGCATCCTCAGCCAGCTGAAATACTCGGTTTTGCAGATACGGCGCAGCGCGTTGTTGCTCGGGTCGCCGTCTGCTTGGAACACGCGGTCCCAGATATTCAGGGCCGTCAGGAAGTCGGAGGTCTCATCCGCATACCGGTTGTGGATGCGGTCGGCATCCTCACGCTTGTCGTCCGGGCGTTCACGTGGGTCCTGCAAGCTCAGGAACGCCACGACCACGAGCACCTGGGCCAGAAGATTCGGCGAACCGGTTTTCGCGGCCTCGATAACCATACGTCCCAGACGCACGTCGATGGGGATGCGCGCCAGCTGACGACCGGTATGGGTGAGCGTCACCTCGCCGCGCTTGCGGCCGATGGCCTTGAGCTCGGTGAGCTCATTGAAACCGTCCGACACGGCCTTCATATCCGGCGGATCGATGAACCCGAAGTTCGTGACGTCCTCGGCCGTGCGGGCCACGCCCACCGACAGCATGTGGAGTACCACGGCACCCAGCGAGGTACGCAGGATTTCCGGCTCGGTGAAGCGCGGACGGGTCTCGTAATCCTCACGCGAATACAGGCGGATCGCGATGCCGTCGGCCACACGGCCGCATCGGCCGGACCTCTGGTCGGCACTGGCCTGGCTGATCGGCTCGATCGGCAGACGCTGAACCTTTGCGGTCTTCGAATACCGGGAGATACGGGCGGAACCGGGGTCCACCACATACCGGATACCGGGCACGGTCAGCGAGGTCTCAGCCACATTGGTGGCAATGACGATGCGCTGGTGAAGGTGCGATTCAAACACCTTATGCTGGTCGGCGGCGGACAGTCGCGCGAACAGCGGCATGATCTCGATGGCATCCGGCCGGCGCATGTCGTCGGCGCGCGGGCCGTAATGATGCCGCAGTGCGGCCTCGAACTCGTGGATGTCGCGCTCGCCGGAGGCGAAGACCAGAATATCGCGGGGACCGCGCTCGTGGGAGGAGTGAATCACCAGCTCGGCGCAGGCTCGAGCCACGGCGGTAGGCATATCGGTGATGCCGTCATCGGCATAGGAGGCACCGGACCGGCCGCGGGGCCGGTCGGAATCGGATTCCGCGATGGCGCTGGCCAGCTCGTCGTAATCGGCGTCGCCGGGGCGGGCGCCCACCGCGAATCCCGGCACTTCGCGCATCAACGCGGGCGCGGTGCCAAGCGGCTCGTAGACCACCTGCACGGGGAAGGTGCGGCCGGAAACCTCGATTACCGGCACCTTCTCATGCAAGGCGTGCTCGAAATGCTCCTGGAACTTGACCGAATCGATGGTCGCGGAGGTAATGATGAGCTTCAGATCGCGGCGCTGAGGCAGCAGTGCCGTCAGATAGCCGAGCAGAAAGTCGATGTTAAGACTGCGCTCATGCGCCTCGTCGATGATGATCGTATCGTATCGGGTGAGTTTCGGATCGCGCTGGATCTGGGCGAGCAGAATACCGTCGGTCACGACCCTCAATCGTGTGCCGGGCGAGCTTTCGTCGGTGAAACGCACCTGATAGCCGACCTCGTCACCGAGCTTCACGCCCATCTCCGAGGCGATACGTTCGGCCACCGTGCGTGCGGCGATACGGCGAGGCTGGGTGTGCACGATCTGCTTGCCGTGCGTGCCACGGCCAAGCTCAAGCAGGATTTTCGGCAGCTGTGTGGTTTTGCCCGAACCGGTCTGGCCGGACACAATAACGACTTGGAAACGTTTGACCGCGCTGGCTATCTCATCACGCGCGGCAGATACGGGAAGTTCTGCGGGATACTCATATTTCATGACGAACTTCAATGATACGGAAGCCCTTGGAGCTCGCGTATTTGCTCGCAGTGAACCCCTCGCCGAGCGCATCGTCCAGCCAGGGGATCAGCGAATCGGAACCGAGATTCTTCTGCACTACGAGATAGGCGGCACCGCCCACCTTGAGCTTCGGCAGCCAAGCCATAAGCAATGTATGCAGCGCTTCCTTGCCGACTCGGATCGGTGGGTTCGACCAAATCACATCAAACGTGAGGTCGCTCGGCACCGTCTCGCAGAACGCCGGCTGGTTCTCGGCAGGCAGGGGAGTGCTGGACTCGTCCACCTGAGCCGTATGAATGTTCGTGTGGCCGTTCGCCTGTGCGTTGGCATGGGTCAGGTCCACCGCGCGCTCGTTGACATCCACCGCCCACACGTTCGCTTCGGGCGACTCAAACGCCAATGTCAGGGCGATAGGGCCCCAGCCGCAGCCCAAATCCAGAAAATCGCCGGTAAGCGGCGGCTCGGGCGCATGCTTCAGCAATACCGACGTACCGAGGTCCACGCGCGAGCCGGAGAACACGCCGTTCGACACCTGAGCGGTCGCCTCATGGCCGCGCAACGTTACGTTCAATGTGCGGCGCACATCCTTCGATGCGGGTTCCGCAGAGAAATACTGTTCTGCCATGGTCGCTCCATTTCTGCGGGATTCGCCGCTCTCGTATGCCGACCTGTATCAGCCGGCCTATGCCGGTACGTGCCGATCTATGCCAGCATGTCACCTCATGTGATGATAATAAAGGACCATAGAAGAATCGTGAACCATTCCAACCAAACGAGGCGCACTTGACCGACAACACCCAGTACACCGACATCAACCGCGGCAACAACGACGTTACCCCTGAAGGTGTGCTGGCCGAGCAGTCCGAAGTGTTGCTCGACGACAGCCAGCGCGCGACCGGCTGGCATGAGGACGCCAACCAGGAATGGGAGGAGCGCGAGGCCCGCAACGAGCTCAAGCATGTCGCCGGTCTCGGCGAGCTGCAGGACGTCACCGAAGTCGAATACCGCAAGGTGCGTCTGGAACGTGTGGTGCTCGTCGGCGTCTGGTCGTCCGCCGTCACCACGCAAGCCAAGGCCGAGGAATCATTGAGAGAGTTGGCGGCGCTCGCCGAAACCGCCGGTGCGGTGGTATGCGATGGTTTGCTGCAGCATCGCTCCAAGCCGGATGCAGCCACGTACGTTGGTTCCGGCAAAGCCAAGGAGATTGCCGGCATCGTGGCGCGTGAGGAAGCCGATACGATTATCGTGGACGACGACCTGCCGCCGTCACAGCGCCGTGCATTGGAGGACGCCGCCAAAGTCAAGGTGGTGGATCGCACCGCGGTGATTCTGGACATCTTCGCCCAGCACGCCACCTCGCGTGAAGGTAAGGCGCAGGTGGAGTTGGCGCAGCTCGAATACATGCTGCCCCGACTGCGTGGTTGGGGTGGTTCGCTGTCCCGTCAGGCCGGCGGTCGCGCGGCCGGCGCGGATGCGGGCATCGGATCGCGAGGCCCGGGCGAGACCAAAATCGAAATGGACCGTCGTGTAATTCGCACGCGTATCGCCAGACTGCGCCGTCAGATTCGTGAGATGGCCCCGGCACGTGAGGTCAAGCGCGGTTCACGCCGTCGCTTCGGCCTGCCCACAGTGGCCGTGGTCGGCTACACGAACGCCGGCAAATCCTCGTTGACCAACCGTCTGACCGGTTCGGCCGAACTGGTGGGAAACGCGCTGTTCGCCACATTGGACACGGCCGTGCGCCGCGCCAAAACCCGCGACGGACGCGCTTACGCCTACGTGGACACGGTCGGCTTCGTGCGCCGCCTGCCCACCCAGCTGGTCGAGGCGTTCAAATCCACCCTGGAAGAGGTGGCCGAGGCCGACGTGATCCTGCATGTGGTCGATGGCTCCCACCCTGACCCGTTCTCTCAGGTCGACGCGGTCAATGACGTGTTGGCGGACATCGAAGGCACGGCCTCGATTCCGCGTATTCTCGTATTCAACAAGGCCGATCAGGCGGACGAGGCGACTCGTGAACGACTCGCCGCGCTGCAGCCAGATGCGTTCATCGTCTCCGCCTATACCGGTGAGGGATTGGACGAGCTGCGTACCGCGGTCGAAAGTCTGCTGCCGGTCCCGCATGTGCATGTCAACGCTCTGCTGCCGTATGCCGCTGGCTCCCTGATCTCTCGTGTACGCGAATACGGCAAGGTAGACAAGGTGGAGTACCGCGATGATGGCATACAGCTTGAAGCGGACGTTGACGCCCATCTTGCCGCTCAGGTGGTCGAACAGTCCATTGACTAACGTGATAAACATCACAGTATATTCGTGAGCGCTAACAACCGTTGAAAACATTACCATACGGTTATCAAACAGGGTGGTGTGCCGGTAGCAAAACGTCTTAGCGGGTTTATAGAGTGAAGACGTTAGTTACAAGGCCTGCCATTCATCAGCAGACCGCCTTTGAAGAGAGGTTCATCCATCATGGCGGAAACTACCGTTAAGCCCACGAAGCTTGCTGTTATTGGTGCCGGTGCCGTTGGCTCCACCCTCGCCTTCGCCGCTGCCCAGCGTGGCATCGCTCGCGAGATCGTGCTTGAAGACATCGCCAAGGAGCGCGTGGAAGCCGAAGTGCTCGACATGCAGCATGGCTCCAGCTTCTACCCGACCGTGTCCATCGACGGTTCCGACGATCCTGAGATCTGCCGCGACGCCGACATGGTCGTCATCACCGCTGGTCCGCGTCAGAAGCCGGGTCAGTCTCGTCTTGAGCTCGTTGGCGCTACCGTCAACATCCTCAAGGCCATCATGCCGAACCTGGTCAAGGTGGCTCCGAACGCCATCTACATGCTCATCACCAACCCGGTCGACATCGCTACCCACGTGGCTCAGAAGCTCACCGGTCTGCCCGAGAACCAGATCTTCGGTTCCGGCACCAACCTGGACTCCGCTCGCCTGCGCTTCCTGATTGCCCAGCAGACCGGCGTCAACGTCAAGAACGTGCACGCCTACATCGCCGGCGAGCACGGCGACTCCGAAGTCCCGCTGTGGGAGTCCGCCACCATCGGTGGCGTCCCCATGTGCGACTGGACCCCGCTGCCCGGCCACGATCCGCTCGACGCCGACAAGCGCGAGGAGATCCACCAGGAAGTCAAGAACGCCGCTTACAAGATCATCAACGGTAAGGGTGCCACCAACTACGCCATCGGCATGTCCGGCGTCGACATCATCGAAGCCGTCCTGCACGACACCAACCGCATTCTGCCCGTGAGCTCCATGCTCAAGGACTTCCACGGCATCTCCGACATCTGCATGTCCGTGCCGACCCTCCTCAACCGTCAGGGCGTCAACAACACCATCAACACCCCGGTCTCCGACAAGGAGCTCGCCGCTCTGAAGCGCTCTGCCGAGACGCTGAAGGAAACCGCCGCCCAGTTCGGCTTCTGATAAAAAATCGCTGTACGGAGCGCCTTTCGCACCGCACAAGACTCGACCTACCTTTGTAGGCCTTCAACTTGTGCGGCACGAAAATCGCACACGTACAGCGATTTTTTATACCCTGCTGAATGCTCCCGTTGGGAGCATTTTTTATTCGTGGATTTCGTTGGAGGAGGGGGAGCTATAGCCCTCGGGCTCGAGCTGGAAGGTGGTGTGGGGGACCGAGACCGGGAAGTGCTCGCGCAGGCAATCCTGCAGTTGGGTGAGGATTGTGGCGGCATCTTCCATGGTGAGGTCTTTGTCAACTACCACGTGGGCCATCAGAATCGGCATGCCGGTGGACACCGTGCTGGCGTGGAGGTCATGCACGGCAAGCACATGCGGCACGTCTTCCAGATGTTCGCGTACCTTATCGAGGTCAAGTCCATCCGGTGTTTCCTCCAGCAGCACCTTGACCGCGTTGTGCAGCAACTTGATGGCGCGCGGAATCATCATCAGTGCGATGGCGGCACCGGCCACGGCGTCGAAGCCATTCCATCCGGTGGAGATCATTACCAGGGCAGAGGCCACCACGGCCACCGAGCCAAGTGCGTCATTCATCACCTCGAGGAACGCGGCCTTCATATTCATGTTGTCTTCGCGCTGCGAGGCAAGGATGAAAATCGAGATGATATTTGCGGCAAGACCCAGAATGCCCACGAACAGCAGCAAGCCGATATCGTCGATTTCCGCTTTGGAACCGCCGAACAGACGCATGCCGGCCTCCATCAACGCATAGATGCCAACGACGAGCAGCACCACGGCACCTGCGGCAGCGGTGAGCACCTCAAGCCTGGCCCAGCCCCAAGTACGAGTGTTGCTGGGCTTGCGGCGCATCAGTATGGCGGTGATTGTGGATGCCGCCAGCACGGACATGTCGGTGAGCATATGACCGGCATCCACCAGCAGGGCCAATGAGCCGGTTAAGACAGCCGACACCACTTCGATGAGGAAGACCGAACCGGTTACGGTCAACGTGGCAATCAGCCTACGCTGGTGCGCGGCAGGGTTTATGGATGTGGATGGTGCGGGTGCATGGGTATGAGCCATATGTACTCCTTCGCTCTATCGAGTTGAAACCGCTTCTCAATACCATTTGCGATATGGTCTGAATACGACGAAACCCCGGCGCGAGGCCGGGGTTTCGTAAGCTGTGCGTGACTATAGCACGACCAGCGCGATTCGGTGCACGCTGATCAGCTGGTGGCGAACAGGCTACAATTTGCGCAGCACGGTGACCACCTTGCCCATAATCGTGGCATGTGTGCCGTCGATGGGCGAGTATGCGGGGTTGTGCGGCATCAGCCAGACATGGCCGTTTTCCTTGCGGAAGGTCTTCACCGTGGCCTCGTCGTCCAGCAGAGCGGCGACGATATCTCCGTTGACGGCGGAATTCTGTTCGCGCACCACCACATAGTCGCCATCGCAGATAGCGGCATCCACCATGGAATCGCCGTGGACTTCCAGCATGAACAGGGTGCCGGAGCCGGTCAGCCGTTCCGGCAGACGCATGACGTCGTCCACATGCTGTTCGGCGGTAATTGGCACGCCGGCGGCAATACGGCCAACGAGCGGCACATCGTGTGATTCGGCAATGGCTTCGGCGGGGAATTGGTATATCTCCGCCACATTACTGGTGCTGGTTGCCTCTTCGCTGGCTTGGGAGGGCTTTTCGGCATTCGGGGCGGATCCTGCCACCACCTCGATGGCGCGACCCTTGTTCGCGTTCATGCGGATGAAGCCCTTGTCTTCCAAAACTTGTAGCTGATGCTTGACCGAAGACGGACTTTTGAGCCCGGCGGCATTTCCGATTTCCCGGAAAGAGGGAGCGAAGCCTTGTTCGTCGATATGCGTGCGAATGGCGTCCAACACTTTGCGCTGGCGGTCGGTCAGGGTGGACTCGTCCGGCTTCTGCTTGGGGGAGAAGGGAATGGTGCTCACGTCAGGGCTCCTTTCGTTATGTCACCAGCATAACGTGTTGTTCGTGTGAAATCAAACATCTGTTCGAGTTTCGACTTGACCGTGTCGAACGTTTGTGCCATTATAAGAACAGTTGTTCGATAGAACATCTGTTCGAGAGAGGTGGTCGTGATGACTGGTTCAATGGTGATGGCCCCGGCCCGTAGCGCACGTGTAGCTATGCAGCATGCTGGAACGTCCCGCCGGAATGTGCGTGGGAAGATTATCGCAGTGATGGTCGCCTTGGCGCTGGCCTGGTGTGGTTTCGGCGCGCTTACCGCTCAGCGGGCCCAATCGGATACGGGGGCCACGCAGGTGACCAGTTATATCGTGCGGCCGGGGGATACGCTCTGGTCATATGCTTCGGCTATCACGCCTGCTGGTCATGATGTATCGGAAACGGTGGATGAGCTGATTGCGTTGAACAATCTTGAGTCCGGATCATTGCAGGCCGGGCAGCGCATTATTGTTCCGGTTGAGTAAATGAAACCCGAGCGGCATGGTTTTTCCGCCCGTACACGTTATTCTGGGGAGCATGCATTGTCCTTTTTGCCAGAACCCCGACACCAAAGTCATTGATACGCGCATTAGCGATGACGGTCATTCCATCCGTCGGCGTCGCGTATGCCCGAAATGCAGCAAGCGTTTTACCACGGTGGAAACCAGTATGCTGCTGGTCACTAAACGTTCGGGTGGCGTGGAGCCATTCAGTAGAGACAAAGTGATTTCCGGCGTACGCAAAGCTTGTCAGGGGCGGCCGGTCAGAGAAGAGGATCTGAAGCTGCTGGGACAGAAAGTCGAAGAGGATCTTCGCTCCCGAGGCCTTGCCGAAGTCACCTCAGATGAAGTGGGCAAAGCCATCCTGAAACCGTTGCGTGACTTGGATGTGGTGGCGTACCTTCGATTCGCGAGTGTGTACCAGAACTTTGCAGGTCTGGAGGATTTCCAAAGCGCCATTGATGGTTTGCGTGAATAATATGCGAATGCCATGCACCGTGATATGCGAGTGATTCGCAAACCATGGTGCGAGCCAATCATGAAGCCCAGCACTTATGAAAGAGACCCGTCATGATGACGGGTCTCTTTCATATCAATCGAGGATGAGCTGCGTCAGCTGATGACACGCATGCGAATGGTGCCTTCGATGTTGCGCAGTGCTTCAAGCGTGGCGACGCTGGGCGTCTGAGCCACGTCGGTGACCACATAGCCAAGTTCGCCTTCGGTTGCCAGCGACTGGAAGGAAACGTTGATGTTCTCCTCGCCGAGCACATGATTGACATGAGCCAGCACACCAGGAAGATTGTCGTGCAGATGGGCGATACGGCACACACCCTTGCACTCACCGAGGTTGATCTGTGGTAGGTTCACGGACAAGGAGGTAGAACCCTTGAACCAGTAATCCTCAAGACGCTGAGAGACGAAATGGCCGATGGATTCCTGAGCTTCCAAGGTGGAGCCGCCAATATGAGGAGTCAGAATCATATTGTCTTCATTGGCCAGTGAGGTCTCGAACGGATCTCCGCTCTTCTTCGGTTCAACGGGGAACACGTCGACCGCCGCGCCAGACAGATGGCCGGAATCGAGGTGCTGCTTCAGAGCTCCCAGATCGGCGACGAAACCGCGCGAAAGGTTAATGAAAATCGCGTCCTGCTTCATGTGGGCGAATTGGTCTTCGCCGAAGAATCCGGTGTTCGACTTGCGGCCATCCACGTGCAGGGTCACGGCATCGGACTGTTCCAGCAGTTCGTTGAGGGTGTCGCAACGGTGGGCATTGCCCAGTGCCAGTTTCTCCTCAATGTCGTAGAACACCACGCGCATGCCGAGGGCCTCGGCCAGTACCGACAGCTGGGAGCCGATGTTGCCGTAGCCGATGATGCCGAGGGTCTTGCCTCGCACTTCATGCGAGCCGGAAGCGGACTTGTCCCACAGGCCATGCTTGATGTGATGCGTGTGTGCGGGAATGCGGCGCATCAAGCAGATGATGTCGCAGATCACCAATTCCACCACGGAACGGGTGTTGGAGTAGGGAGCGTTGAACACGGCGATGCCACGCTTGCCGGCATGTGCCAGATCGACCTGATTGGTGCCGATGCAGAAGCAGCCGATGGCGCTTAGCGTAGGACGCGCATCCAGCACGCGGGCTGTGACGTTGGTCTTGGAGCGTACGCCCACCAAGTCCACGCCATCCAGCGCATCGATGAGTTCGTCCTCGCTCAGGGCTCCCTTCATGGTCTCGACTTCGAAACCGTGATCACGCAGCGATTTGGCCGCATCGGGGTGAATGTTTTCCAATAACAGTGCTTTGGGCATGCTTCATACCTTAGATGTTCAGGGACTTTTCGTCCGCTTTTGTCCGAACTATAACCAGTTTCTGGGTCGGCCTGGTCATTGCCACGTACAGGTCCGAGGCGGCGACCAGGCGGCTCGGCGCGTCATCCTCGATGAGACCGGGCTCGACCACCACGACGGCATCGAACTCCAGACCCTTGACCGTTTCAGTGCCGCAGACGCTGATTTGCTCATCCCATTCGGGCTGCTCGATGAGCCTTGCGTATTCGGCCGGGTCAAGAATGACAGCCAGTTTGCGGCGCACGGCATCGCGCACCGGGGCGATGAGATTATCCGGACAGATGACGGCGATGCGGCCGGTGCCGTCTGCCGAAACGAATTGTTCGGCAAGCTGCGCCGCCTGCTCGGCCGTCGTTTCCAGCAAGGACGACATGTCGGGCACCACATTGCGGGACACCGAATCGGGGATGGTGCGCACCGCATTGACCGTGGAGATGTAGAGGCCTTCCTCCTCGGCAAATCGTGAGGCAAGTTCGGAAACTTCCTGCGGATTACGGTAGTTGATGGTCAACTCGTTCAAATCCCAGTGGCTTTCGCCGAACAGGCGGTTCATCGATTTGCTCCAGCGTCGGGTGCCACCCAGCGCCGAAGTCTGCGCCACATCGCCCACGATGGTGAACGAGCGGGAGGGGCAACGGCGGATCAACATACGCCAGTCCATGGCGGTCAATTCCTGCGCTTCATCGACCACGATGTGCCCGTAGGTCCATTCACGGTCGGCCGCGGCCCGCTGCGCGGTCAGCTCAGCGTCGTCCCCGTTCATCTGGTCGAGCAGCATCTGACTGGAGACGATGCCTCCACCCAGACCGGTCGCGGCCAGAGTGTCTTTGGCATACTGCTCTTCGGCGGCACGACGTGCGTCGGCGGCGGACTGGCGGGCCACCGCCTTGGGATCGGGGCCCAGCATATCCATTGCTTCGTCGAGCAGCGGAATATCGGAGCGGGTCAACGGGGAGCCTTTGGGGCGGGCAAGTGCCGCGATGTCGTTGTCGGTCAGCCAACCAGCCAGAGACTTCAGACGTTCGGGATGGGCGAACAGCTGATCGATGAGCCATGGGGCGGTCATCGGCAGCCAGCACAGGTTCAGGGTCTTGCGAACCTGCTCGTTCATACGTAGCAGCGACATCGCGCGGTTCAGCTCCGCCTGATCCGGCGTGTAATCAAGCTGTTCGGCATAACGGTTCTGCATGCTGGTCAGCATCGAACGGATAAAGGTCTCGCGGGCCTTGTTATGAGGTTGTCGGGTGCGCTTCGCGTCCGCCTGCGCCTGCTCGATATCAGTGGCCAGCATTGGTACCTGAATGCCGCTAATGGTTACTGTCGGCAGAGCAGCGGGAACACGCACGCGTGCGGCGATGGCATTGGCCACTACGGAGGTCATGCGTCGATCGCCCTTGAGCTTGGCTGCATAAGGGGAGTCGACCGCCGTGGCGGTGATGCCGGGAATCAGATCGCTGATGGTGCGTGAGACCACGCCGGTCTCGCCCAAGGAGGGTAGCACCTGATCGATGTAGTGCAGGAACGCCGAGCTGGGGCCAACAACCAGCACGCCGGAACGTTCCAGCGTGCGCCGGTGCGTGTACAGCAGGTAGGCGGCGCGATGGAGCGCCACGGCCGTCTTGCCGGTGCCGGGGCCGCCCTGCACCACCACGGCGCGATTCATGTCGGAGCGGATGATGCGGTCCTGCTCGGCCTGAATGGTGGCCACGATATCGGTCATCTTGCCGGTGCGGCGTGAGCTCAACGAAGCCAGCAGCGCACCCTCGCCGGTCAATGTGCCGGCGGAAGACGCCTGGCCGACCTGGTCTGAATGCACGTCAAGCACCTCATCCTCAACGCCCACGACTTCGCGGAAACTCAAGGTGATATGCCTGCGCATCACGATGTCGCCGTGATTGGAAGGGGTCGCCTCATAGAAAGGACGTGCGGCTTCGGCACGCCAGTCGGTCAGAATCGGCTCATGGTCCGGGCTCGACAGGCCGATGCGGCCGATGTAATGACGGTCGCCGTTCTTGGCATCGAGGCGGCCAAACACCAGCCGATCCTCAACGCTGCGCAATTGCGTGAGGCGGTTTTCGTACATTGTGGCAAAGGAGTCTCGTTCGCTGCGTTGCGTGGGGGATCCGTGGGAGCCGGCGGCGCGTACGGTGTCCAGGCGTTGCCACATTTCGGCTCGCAGATCATCCAATCGTCCATAGGCGCGATCGACGGCCTGCTGCTCTTCATGCAGCTGGGAGGCGTAACTCGACATGCTGTTCTCTTCGTTCCATTTCCGTGGGGCAGAAAAACTTAAGGCATTCAAATTTACCGCACACCCCCTACGTCAGTGATGCGGACAACCCGGAATAGGTGAATTCAGCGTGAATTCACCATGCTGCTCGGTCGGTGGGGTGCGCGACGTGGATTGAATGTGCGGAGCGTCCATTCGTGCGACAGTCGTGGCCGACACGCGCAATCCATCGGTAATTGCCCTAAAAGGGTGAGCAAATCGTGCATGAGTGGGGAGAAATGGGGAATCGTGGGGTAGAGTGGTGAGCCAGTTGGCCGAAGTGTATCCCACGTAACGATGAAGGAGGTGGAGCCATGGTTGCCGATCAGACGATTCGCGACGCTGATGCCAACGCACAAGGCTCCACCACTATGGCCGATCTCATGGCTGGTCTGCCGCCATTGCTTCTCGGAACATATACGCCGAAGATCGATGCCAAGGGCCGTATGGCGCTTCCGGCCAAATTCCGCTCCCAGCTGGGGCAGGGCCTGGTCATGGCCCGAGGCCAGGAACGGTGCGTGTACCTGCTGCCGTTCGACGAATTTCGACGTATCGCCTCGCAGATTCAGCGTGTGTCGGTGGGAAACAAAGCCGCCCGCGAATACCTGCGTGTGTTCCTTTCCGGTGCCGTCGACCAGCAGCCGGACAAGCAGGGCCGCGTGCTGGTGCCGCAGATGCTGCGCGATTACGCCAATCTGGGTTCCGACGTCGTGGTGATCGGCGTTGGCACCCGTGCCGAACTGTGGAATAAGGACACGTGGGAGTCCTACCTCGCCGAGAAGGAAGAGGGATATTCCGATATTGCTGACGATGTGTTGCCGGAGGTGGAATTCTGATGGTTGATGTGGCGAATATTCATCTGCCGGTATTGCTTGACGATTGCGTGAACCTGATGGCACCTGCCCTGGAACATGAGAACGCCATCGCAGTGGATTGCACCCTGGGCCTTGCCGGCCATTCCATCGCCTTCCTCAAGGCCGCGCCTCAGGCTCGGCTCATCGGCATTGACCGTGACAGTGAAGCGCTGGGGCTGGCCACCGAACGTATGGAACGGGAGGGGCTCGCCGATCGATTCATTCCGGTGCATGCCGCCTTCGATCAGCTCGATCAGGTGTTGGCGGACCAAGACATCGAACGCGTGGACGCCGTATTCATGGATCTGGGATTATCCAGCCTGCAGATCGACGAAACCGATCGTGGCTTCTCCTATTCGCATGATGCGCCGCTGGATATGCGCATGGACGTCAGCCAGCCGTTGACGGCCGAACGGATTCTTGCCACCTATGATGCGGCGGAACTGGTCCGCATATTCAAGGAATACGGTGAAGAGCGTTTCTCGCGTCAGATCGCCCGCGCCATCGTGGCGCGTCGAGACAAGGAGCCGTTTACCACCACCGCACAGCTCAACCGTCTGGTCGATGAAGTGGTGCCGCAAGCCCACCGCCCGGCGGGCAATCCCGCCAAACGCGTCTTCCAGGCGTTGCGCATTGAAGTCAACGGCGAATTGGACAAGCTCGCCTCCACATTGCCGCAGGCCGCGAACCGACTGCATGTCGGGGGACGACTGGTGGTGGAGTCCTATCATTCGCTCGAAGACAAAACCGTCAAATCGTTCATGGCACAAGGGCTGCGAGTGGATGTTCCGGCTGGCCTGCCTGTCATACCGCCGGATGCCCAACCGTTTTTCACGGATCTCACGCGAGGTGCCATCAAGGCCGACGAACATGAAATCGCAGCCAACCCGAGATCGGCTTCGGTGCGGTTGCGGGCGGTGGAAGTCAGCCGTGAGATTCCGTCACGATGGAGGAAACGCTTTACGCAAACCGCGCAGGGCCTGAATGACGTCAAGATACAAGGCTCCGCGTCTCCGGGCAGAGCCAAAAACACGGCACGAATTCGTACAAGGAGGGGATAACAGCATATGGCAACTGCACGTAGCATTCGATCGAACGCGGCTCCAGCCTCGAACCGACCGCACACCAAGCATCAGTCCTCCTCCCGACCTGAGCTGCGGGTGGTCTCCAACCCGCGTGGAAACGAGCAGGGCAATGTCGTCGGACGGGTCATCGAATGGACCAGAACAAGAAGCGCACCGCTGGTGCACGTGGCCATCGCAGTGATCTTCCTCGTCGGCACCTTGTTCGGCGCGCTGATGCTGCGTACCCAGATGGTGCAGAACTCGTTTGAGGCGGCACAGATCGAAACCAACATCAACAGACTTACCCAAGATATCGAAGACGATCAGGCCAAACTCGATCAATTGGTCGCGAACCTGCCCGACAAGGCCAGCGACATGGGCATGGTCCCGCAGCAGGGATCAGTGTCCATCGACTTAAGCGGATACCAGTCCAACAAAGGCGGAACCCAGTGAACACCATTCGTCGCATCGTAGAGTTCGCCAAGGTCAAGACCTTCGCGTTCAAATGCATCGCCATCGGCGCCGCATTGGCGTTGGTGGCGTCGGCATGCGTGATTCAGCTGGCCTCCACCCAGCTCATCGGCGGCCGTCAAACCGCACAAGCGGCCACGGCTAACCGCACCCTGACCGTGACGTTGAGCGCCAAGCGTGGGCGTATCCTCGACGCCAACGGCTCCGTGCTCGCTCAAAGCGTGGAGCGTTATACTATCGTCGCCAATCCGGAGGCTGCACAGGAGTTCGAGCCGATTACTTGCAATGACAACACCCGTGATTACTGCCACGAAATTGACGGCAAACCCGTGGGCGCTACCGGAGCGGCGGCCGTGGGCCGACTGCTGGCCAAAGTCCTGGATATGAACGCCATGGAACTGGGCGCTGATCTGTCCGGTACCGGGCAGTATGTGATTCTGAAGAAAGATGTGACTCCGCAGGTCAAGCGCAGCATCGAGTCGTTGCACCTGGGCGGTATTGTCTGGGGTGAGCTGAGCAGTGAACGACTGTATGCGGATGGCGATCTCATGGGCGCGCTGCTTGGCGGCGTGAACGACAACGGCGATGGCGTCGCCGGCATCGAGCAGGTCGAGAACAAGACGCTTACCGGAACCGATGGCCATGAAACCTACCAGCGTGGTAATGGCGGCGAAGAGATTCCCGGCACCATGACCGAATCGGTGGCGGCCAAAAATGGCGACGATGTCACCCTGACCATTGACCGTGATGTGCAATGGTATGTCAAAAAGGTCTTGAAGGAGGCCGAATCCAAGTATGGTGCAGCGTGGGCGATCGCCGTGGTGCAGGATGTCCAGAGCGGGGAGATTCTCGCACTGGCCGATAGCGATGAAGTACAGGCTGGTACCGATGCGGCGAAGATGAGCCCGTCTCGGGCCGTGTCCGAAACCTTCGAGCCTGGTTCGGTGGGCAAGGTTATCTCCATGTCCGGCTATCTGCAGATGGGACTGCATAAGATGAGCGATCAATTGTCGGTCCCGGACCACATCACACAGGAGGGCCAGACCTACAAGGACTCATTCGACCATGGCACTGAGCGCTGGACGCTCGCCGGCATTCTGCAGAACTCATCGAACGTCGGCATGATTATGGCCGGGGAGAACTATCCGGATGAGCAACGCTACGAGTACCTGACCAAATTCGGCATCGGACAACCGACCGGACTGAACCTGCCCGGTGAATCGAGCGGTCTGCTCACCAACCCTTCGGCGTGGGATCTGCGTACGCGCAACACCATCCTGTTTGGTCAGGGCTACGCCGTCAACGCCCTGCAGCTCAACAACGTGGTGGCCACCATCGCGAACAAGGGTGTCAAGCAGCAGCAGTCGATCATCAAATCAACCACCGATGCCAATGGCAAGACCACTGAGAGCAAGAAGGGCGAAGCCACCCGCGTGGTGGATGAAAAGGTCGCATCGGACATGATGAATGCGATGGAATCAGTGGCGGAAGGCTACAACAAGTTCGTCAAGGTCGATGGTTACCGCATGGCCGCCAAGTCCAGTACCGCAGAGGTGCAGGGCTCGGATGGCACGCTCTCGTCCATTATCTCCGATTATTCCGTGGTGATTCCCGCGGACAACCCGCGCTATGCGGTCACCGTGGTGATGAAGGATCCGAATGGTGTGTTCGGCGGTCTGACGGCCGGCCCTGTTTCCGCACAGATTTGTGAGTTCCTTATGCAGAAATACGAGGTGCCTGTCTCCGGTCCACGCAAAAATGCTATTCCAGTCACGTGGTAAGGATCAGGGGAGAAAGGCGATAGCCCATGAGTGCAGTGAGCGAATCCATCGCCCAGCGGGTGACCCTGGGAATGCTGGTCGAACGGTACGGTTTTGAAGTCGATCCACCCTTCGCCACCAATGTCACCATTACCTCACTCAGCGATGCCGTGGACACCGTGATTCCCGGCTCGCTGTTCATCTGCACGCATGAGCAGGAACCCGATGTACTGCATGCCGCACAGGCCGGTGCCTATGCGGCGTTGCTGCCACGCGCGTCCAAAGGGCAGATCACCAATGCCGATATACCGTTGCTCTACGGCGATTTCGACGATCGCGTACTCGGCGATCTGGCCAGCGGCCTGGCCGGCGGACCGTCCAACGCCATGGCGGTGTTCGCGGTGACCGGTGCGGATGAGCAGGCCGTCGACGCAGGCGTGTCCCAGCTCTCCGAATTCCTGCACATGCTGGGCAATCCGGTGGCGGTAATCACCGCATCCGGGTCCACGTCGATGACACGTACCATGAACCTGAACTATCCTCTGGGCATCCTCGATATGCAGCGCGCGCTGTCCGTGTGCGCCGAAGACGGTGTGGCGGCCGTGATCATCGCCATGGATGACCGCACGTTGGCCGAGCATGCGTTGGAATCGGTGAACGTGGATGTACTGGGCACGGAGGATGTCAACGCAAGCGCAAGCTTGAACGAATTGAAGACACGCTACGCATTCGTTGCGGAACATGACATGTCCATGACCTCGTCGACACCCGAATCGGATGAAATGGCTGCGGATTCACCGGCAATGTATGACCGCGTCCGACTCGGGCACATGTCCTTGGCCATCGCCATGGTGCTGGCCGCCGGCGTGAGGAAAAACAACATACGCAGTGCCCTGCATGTGGCCAATAATCTCAATTAAGTCCGTGGATACGGGACGAAGCGTAATCGTAAAGGAGTTTGAAACACCATGGTTCCGATGAGCGTGGAGGAGATCGCCAAGGCCGTCGATGGTCGATTGATCGGAGACGCCGGTTCCGAGTCTCGAGCCACCAATACGGTCAGCGACTCGCGGCAGGCTGGCCCCGGATCGGTGTTTGTGGCCATCCGAGGCGAGCGTGTCGATGGGCATGACTTTGTGGCGAAAACCGCTGGGCAGGGAGCCACGGTGGCCATCGTCGACCATGAGGTGAAGTCCGATGGCCTTCCGCAGATCGTAGTGAAAGACACGGTCGACGCCCTTGGCGAACTCGCCCGATACAACATCGTTCGCCGCCGCGAGCTGGACGGCGACTTCGACATCATCGGATTGACCGGTTCGGTGGGCAAGACCACCACCAAGGATCTGCTCTCCTCCCTGCTTGCCACCGTAGGTCCGACCGTGGCTCCGGTGGGATCGTTCAACAATGAGATCGGCCTGCCGCTCACTGCGTTGCGGGTCGATGAGCACACCCGGTTCTTCGTGGCTGAGATGGGTGCCAGCCATATCGGCGAAATCGCGCGACTGACCCGTATCGCACCGCCGAACACGGCAATCGTATTGAAGGTCGGCGTCGCTCACCTTGGAGAATTCGGCTCCCGCGAACGCATCGCACAGGCGAAAAGCGAAATCGTGCAGGGATTGCTTCCCGGAGGCACCGCGGTACTGAACGCCGATGACGAACACGTGGTTCCCATGGCCGGCCTGGCCAACGGCGACGTGCTGTGGTTCGGCTTGGGATCGTCGCAGGAGCCCGAGGTGCGGGCCATTGATGTCACTGCCGACCGGTCCGATCATGCTGAATTCACGTTGGTCGATGCGGACGGCAACCATACGCCGGTGCATCTGGGCATTCCTGGACGTCACAATGTGATGAACGCGTTGGCCGCCGCAACCGTGGCGATGCGTTACGGTATGGCACCCGAAACGGTGGCACGGATTCTGGCCTCGCAGCACACCATCAGCCCTCATCGCATGGCATTGTCCACGGTGAATCGCGAGGGGACTTCCTTCACGCTGATCGATGATTCCTTCAACGCCAATCCCGACTCCATGAAAGCCGGCCTGAACGGGTTGAAGGCCTGGAACTCAAATGACGGCAAGGAGCCGTTCCGCGTGGCGCTGCTGGGTGCCATGCTGGAACTCGGCGCCGATGAAACGGCATTGCACACCTCGATCGGCACGTATGCGGACGAATTGGGCATCGACGCGATCATCGCGGTCGGTTCCGCCCAAGACCAACATCTCGATGCACTGGCACAGGCTCTGGCGGACGGTGCCCGTCAGAGCCAATCCGCGTCGGTGGATTGCGTACACGACATCGATGCGGCCGAACAGCTGGTCATCGACTTGGCTCGCAACCATCCCGACGCTGTGGTACTGCTCAAGGGATCGCACGCGTCAGGCCTGAGCGCTTTGGCTGAACGCTGGGCAAAGAACTGACCTGATAACCACCCCAAGAAACCGACAAGAAAGAGAAGCTGCACGTGATTGCTCTGATCATTGGAATGCTGGTGTCGCTCATCGTCACCTTAGTCGGCACCCCGCTGCTGATTCGGCTGGTCCACAAGCTGCACTATGGCCAGTACATCCGCCAGGATGGGCCGCAGTCGCATCTGGTCAAGCGCGGCACCCCCACGTTGGGCGGCGTGGTCATCAACTTCGCGATTCTGCTCGGTTGGGCATCCTCCGCACTGTACCGATACCTGCGTTCGGGCGACGTGCCCTCCTGGTCCGCGGCGCTCGTACTGTTCGCCATGCTGTCGATGGGTCTGCTGGGCTTTATCGACGACTTCGCCAAGGTGCGTAAGAAGCAGAACGAAGGCCTATCGGTGGGCGGCAAGTTCATTGGCCAGTTCATCTTCGCCACCATCTACGCGGTACTTGCGCTGCTGATTCCCACCAAATCGGGATTCCCCAGTGCGCAGGCAGGCATCAGCTTCATCGAACAGCCGTTCTTCAACTTCGACTTCGCCGGCCGTGCCGTAGCCATCATCCTGTTCGTCATCTGGGTGAACTTCCTGATGACCGCATGGACCAACGCAGTGAATCTGACGGATGGACTTGACGGTCTGGCGGCAGGTTCGTCGATGATCGCCTTCACTGGTTTTGGCGTCATCGCATTCTGGGAAAGCTACCACATCAAGGGCGGCAGCCATGGCGGATATTCCTATGCCGTGTCCGATCCTCTCGATCTGACCGTCATCGCCGTATGCGCGGCCGTCGCCTGCTTCGGCTTCCTGTGGTACAACTCGAACCCCGCATCGATTTTCATGGGTGATACCGGTTCCCTGGCCTTGGGCGGTCTGTTCGCAGCCCTGTCCATCGCCACGCACACCGAATTCCTGGCGGTGGTTCTGGGCGGACTGTACGTCATGGAAGCCATGAGCGACGTCATCCAGGTCGGGTACTTCAAGATGACCCACAAACGTGTATTCAAAATGGCGCCGATTCACCATCATTTCGAACTGAAGGGTTGGACCGAAACCAAGGTGGTGGTGCGGTTCTGGATGATCGAACTCATCTTCGTGCTGCTCGCCCTGACGATTTTCTACGGCGACTGGGTCACCCGCTCCGGCCTGCTGTTCAGCTAGCGGAAATCTGGGTGGATTATGCTCACCCACGGAATTCCTATATCAGGAGGAACAATGCAAGTAGCGGATAAGACAGTGGTGATCGCCGGACTGGGGGTGTCCGGCACCTCGTTGGCGGAGGTATTGAGGGAACGCGGTGCCCACGTGATTGGCGTCGACGAGAGGAAGCCCGAGGCCGATCTCCACTCCTTTGATGACGTGGACTGGGACCATGTGGACTACGTCATGTCGTCCCCGGTGTTCAACCCCCGCACCCCGTTCGTGCTGGAAGCCCAACGCCGTGGCATCCCCGTGATGAGCGAGGTGGAATTCGCATGGCAGCTGCGTGTGAATAACGAGCGCACCGGTACTCCGGCTCCATGGATCGGCATCACCGGCACCAACGGCAAAACCTCCACCACCGAGATGACCTCGGAAATGCTCACCGCCTGCGGACTCGACGCGCCGACCGCCGGCAATATCGCCTCCGGAGACATGAGCATGAGCCTGTCTCGTTGCGCCACCAATCCTCAGCACGACGTACTGTGCGTGGAACTGAGCTCCTTCCAATTGCACTTCACCGATTCGCTGGCACTTGACTGCGCGGCGATCACCAATATCGCCGACGATCACCTCGACTGGCATGGCGGGCGCGAGAATTACGCCGCCGACAAATCCAAGGTGTTCCACAACGCCAAACGCGCCATCGTCTACAATGCGCAGGACGCCAAAGTCAGCGAACTGGCGGCCGAGGCTCAGACTGCCGAAGGATGCCGCAAGGTAGGATTCACGCTCGAGGCCCCTCAGGCCGGCCAGATCGGCATTGAAGATGGCTGGATCGTGGACAGGAGCGGCGTGGCCGGCGGCGCAGTGGGAGAGTCGGTCAGACTGGCCGCCATCACCGATTTCACGCATCTGGCAGAGCCGGACGGCTCACTGTACCCGCATCTGGTGGCCGATGCATTGACGGCATTGGCGTTGGTGCTGGGACTTGGCGCTGATCGCGATACCGCGCTGAAGGCGCTTACCTCGTTCAAGCCGGGCGGCCATCGCATCGAAACCGTGGCTGAGGCCGCAGTCGAGGGCGGCTCTGTTCGTTTTGTGGACGATTCCAAAGCCACCAACGGTCATGCGGCACGCGCCTCGCTGTCCAGCTTCCCGGCCAAGTCTGTGATCTGGATCGCCGGAGGTCTGGCCAAAGGCAGTCGATTCGAGGACCTGGTCAAGGACCAGGCACACACCATCAAAGCGGCCGTCATCATCGGCAAAGACCAGCAGCCGATGATCGAAGCGTTTGCCAGCCAAGCTCCGGACATCCCGGTGACCATCATCGATCCCGAAGACAACGATACCGTCATGGACCGTGCCGTCGAAGCCTGCGGCACGTATGCCGCCGCCGGCGACATCGTGCTTATGGCTCCGGCCTGCGCCTCCATGGACCAGTTCAAGTCCTATGCGGATCGAGGCAATCGATTCGCCGCCGCAGCCAAGACGTGGAGCGAGGTGCATGGCCTCCACTGATACCCATAAGCGTAAGGCATACAGAGCCCCTGACAAGCCCTCACTCGAAATCGCCGACTACACGGGTTGGCGAAGCTTGCTCAACCCGCTATGGTGCTACCACGGCTTCCGCATGGCCGTGGTGGGGCTGACATGCTTCGGCCTGATCATGGTGTTCTCCAGCTCCACGGTCACCATGGCCGCACTGGGCAAGTCGCCGTTCCTTCAGCTTCTGAACCAGGGCGCGTTTTGCCTGATCGGCTTGGTGCTGGGCTTCGTGGCATTGATGATGCCGGTGACGTTCTGGAAACGGACCGGCGTGTTCTTTGTGGTGGGTGCCTGCCTGTTGCAGGCGCTGACCTTTACTCCTTTGGGTCACGACGTCTACGGCAACAGAGGTTGGCTGGACCTCGGCTTCACCACTATCCAGCCGGCCGAATTCATGAAGTTCGCGATGTGCATATGGCTTCCCTCGTCGTTGCATGCCTGCAGCAAGATGTACCACAAGAAGGGAATCAAAGCATATGCCGCGCCGTTGGCGCTGTATGCGATAGGCGTGGCACTGGTGATGGGCGGCAGGGACCTCGGCACGGCCATGATTCTGGTCTTCATCGGAGGCGTGGCCTTTCTGATCGTCGGGTTCCCCGGCAAATGGATGGGAGTCGGCGTATTGGGCGCGGTGGTTATGGTCGGTGCATTGGCGGTTTCCAGCCCGAACCGCTTGCGTCGTATTCTGGCCACATATGGCGATTGCTCGGCCGCTGACGCGCAGAGCGTATGCTACCAGTCCATTCACGCCAAGTACGCCATCGCCTCCGGAGGTTTTCTGGGATTGGGCATCGGCAATTCGCGGGAGAAATGGAATTACCTGCCGGCCGCCCATAACGATTTCATTTTCGCGATCATCGGCGAGGAGACCGGATTCGTCGGTTGCGCCATCGTATTGCTGTTCTTCGCGATTCTCGCCTGGTGCATGATCGTCATCGCATTGCAGGTCACCGATCGTTATGTTGCCATGGTGCTGATGTGCGTCACCATTTGGATCGTGGGCCAGGCCATGGTCAACATCGGCGTGGTCGTGGGTGTGTTCCCGGTATTGGGCGTGCCTATGCCGTTCGTCTCCGCAGGCGGCTCATCCATGGTTATGTGCTTGACGGCGGCCGGACTGGTTGTGGGACTTATGCGCTCTCAACCGCAGATAAAACAGTCGCGTCAGAGCGCGTAAGTAGACTCGGTAATCATGAATCACGGCACACCACATATCGTTCTTGCTGGCGGCGGTACCGCCGGACATGTCAATCCGCTGCTCGCGGTCGCCGGGGCGATTCGCGACATCGAACCCACGGCACAGGTCACCGTCATCGGCACTGCGGTGGGTTTGGAGAAGGATTTGGTGCCGGAGGCCGGCTACGAGCTCGACACCATCGAAAAAGTGCCGTTCCCGCGTCGCCCTAACCTGTACATGCTGCGCTTCCCGGCAAAATGGAAGCGAGAAACCGCCAAGGTGCGCTCCATTCTTGAAACGCGGCATGCGGATGTCGTGGCCGGATTCGGCGGGTATGCTTCCGCCCCCGTCTACGCCACCGCACACAAGATGGGCATTCCGATTGCCATCCATGAGCAGAATGCACGTGCCGGCATGGCCAATAAACTGGGCGCTCGTTGGGCCGATTTCATCGGTACCGTGTACGAGGGCACCGGTCTCAAACCGCGTGCCGGAGCCGACGTCGAGCGCGTCGGTCTGCCGTTGCGCCCGGCCATCGCCTCCCTGACCAAACGCATCGGTGACGACCGTGCCGCCGTACGCCGTGAATCGGCCGCGCAGCTTGGCGTCGATCCGAACCGTCCGCTGGTGCTGGTCACTGGCGGATCGCTGGGAGCGCAAAGCCTGAACCGCGCCATCGCCTCCTCCGCCGCAGACCTGTTGGCCCACGCACAAATCATCCACTTGACCGGGCGAGGCAAAATCAGCGAAGTACGCGAACTGGTCACGGCCTCGGCCGGCGCGGACGTGCTTACCGGCATCGGCCCCGAATCGGCCGGACAAGGTGACTACCATACCGCCGAATATCTGGAACGAATCGATCTGGCCTTTGCCTGTGCCGACTTGGTGATTTGCCGTGCCGGAGCCGGATCGGTATCCGAGCTGGCTGCACTGGGCCTGCCGGCCATTTACGTGCCGCTGCCCATCGGCAACGGCGAGCAGCGTTTCAACGCCGAGCCAGTGGTGAACGCCGGCGGCGGCCTTCTGGTCGCAGACAAGGACCTGACCCCGCAGTGGGTGCATGAGCATGTGCCCGATCTGCTCGCCGATCACGAACGACTTGCCGAATTCGGCCGCAAGGCATGGGAATACGGCATCAGAAACGCTGCCGAAATCATGGCCCGGCACGTTCTGCAATTAGCCGAACCATCCAAGTAGTATTCAGATATCATTCCGTGCGCGATACTGACCAATTCCGTTCCGCAGCACGAGATACGGTCATAATATAGGGTGCTGGAATCCCTAAAGGAGTTTTGAATTGTCTCAAGATCAGCCCATAGTGCTTGACCCTACGTATGCCTCATTCGATGCTGCGGCCCGCCCCGCGGATCTCGGTGCCACCCATTTCATCGGTATCGGCGGTGCCGGTATGAGCGTTCTGGCCGAAATGCTGCACGCCGAAGGAGTCGCGGTGGACGGCTCCGATCGCGCACACAGCGCCAAAACCGACCGACTTGAAACGCTGGGCATCACCGTTGAATTCGGGCAGCGAGCCGAAAATGTCGCCCAGGCCGAGACCGTGGTCTACTCCAGCGCCATCAAACCGGACAATCCGGAAATCGTCGCAGCACACGCGGCGGGCAAGCGCATTGTGCATCGCAGTGACATCCTCGCCCTGCTCATGAACGGCAAACGAGCCGTCACCGTGGCCGGAGCGCACGGCAAAACCACCACCAGCTCCATGCTGTCCCACATTCTGGTGAACGCCGGTGCCGATCCAAGCTACGCCATCGGCGGCTTTATCCAAGGCCCGGACGGCACCACGCTGGACGGCGGACACGCAGGCAAAGGCGACATCCTGGTGGCCGAAGCCGACGAATCGGACGGCAGCTTCGCCAAATACCATCCGACCATCGCCATTATCACCAACTGTGAAGCCGATCATCTCGACCATTACGGCGACGAAGCCCACTACCGTGCCGCGTTCGTTGCCCACGCCGGCCGGGCCACCGGTCACGTGATCATCAGTATCGACGACCCCGACGGACTTGCCGTGCTGGAGGCCCTGCCCGCCGACGTGAAATCCCATACCGTTGCCTACGGCACTACCGCGCGTGAATCCCTGCCCGATTTGGGCGGTGCCGCGTATGTCTGGATCGCTTCGGAAAGCGAGACCGCAGGCAGCGGCGTCGAACAGCTCACCCTGCATCTGCCGGCCGCGGTGACGGCGGGGGAGCCGGTGTCTCAGAGCGTTGCCCTGAAGGTTCCTGGCGTGCACAATGCGCGCAATGCGGCCGCCGCCATCAGCGCTGCCGTGCTGCTGGGCGTGAGCCCCGCAGACGCGGCCAAGGCGGCCGGCACATTCCTCGGTGCGGCACGCCGCTTCCAGGTGCGCGGCACGGTCAAGCAGGTCACTGTAGTGGACGATTACGCCCACCATCCCACCGAAATCGCGGCCCTGCTGGATGCGGCCCGACGCCGGTACCCCGATTCGACCATTCGTGTGATCTTCCAGCCACACCTGTTCTCCCGCACCAAGTTCTTCGCGCACCAGTTCGCCAAATCCTTAGCCAAAGCCGATGACGTCATTATCACCGGCATCTTCCCGGCCCGTGAAAAGCAGGCCGATTTCCCGGACATCAGCCCCTCCACCATCGTGGACGCGGCTGCGGGACTCAAGGATGCTTCCGCAGGCACGTGGATTCAGCCGGTTGAGGATATGTGCCTGGCCGCCAAGATGATGGCCATGCGCGCCCACCACGGCGACGTGATCTTCACCGTGGGCGCGGGCGACATCACCGACATGGATCAGGTGCTGCTCACCGCACTTGAGGCCCATCGGGAAAGCTGCGAGTGATGTCCGGGCGCACGGTCAGATCCGGGGGCAATGACAACGGCTCACGTCGTTCGTTTGGGAGCTCCCGCAAGCCGCGCACCATCGGTTCACGCGGAAACACGGGTCGCTCGTCGAAGTCTCGCGCTCCCCGGTCCGTGTCTTCCGGTCATGAGATCGACGAGCCGGAGATCATCGACGATGTGACGGTAGCCAAGGGCCAGGCCGGTGCCTTCGTCGATGCACGGCGGTTGCACAGCGAGGATTACGTTGCCGAAACGCTGCATCAGACCACCGGCTCCCTAGGAGTCGCATCACGCCCGAAAGTGGTGAATTTCACCGAACGCGCCAAAGAACGCAAGCGTGCAAACGTGCGCGTCGTTGCGTTACGCGTGTTGATTGCGGTCGTCAGTGTGGCTGTAGTGGCGGGGCTGGCATGGCTGCTGCTTTTCTCGTCGGTGTTTCGTCTGGAAACCAGCGAGATCGGCGTATCCGGTGCCAACGAATGGGTGAGTGCGCAGACCATCCATGTCATCGCCGATAAGCAGGCTGGAAAGTCGTTGTTCCTGGTCTCCGCCCATGAGGTCACAGAGCAACTCAAGTCCATTCCCGGCGTCAGCGAGGCCAAGGTCTCCAAACAGTTCCCCAAGTCGATGAGCGTGGAAGTCAAGGCGCAACGGCCCGCGGCCATGCTGAAAAGAGGCGATACCCTGACCGCGGTGGATTCCCAGGCGCGTGTGTTGAACTCGGTGAAGAACGCCAACGTGGATGGCATCCCGGTGATCGAGGTCAAGGATATAGACGCCAGTCTCAAGAACCGTTCGGTGAAGGAGACGCTGACGATTCTGGGCGCGTTGCCGGAATCGATGCGTAAGTCCATTACCAAGGTCACCGCTGAGACGCAGGATTCGGTGACTACCACGCTTAACGACGGTGACCGCGTAATCATTTGGGGCGACTCTTCGCAACTGAAGCTGAAGTTGGCGGAAGTCGAGGAAATCGACAAGAACATCACCGCTGGCACGGCTGGCTTTGCCGGGAAACATCAGATTGATGTTTCCTCATCCCAGAAGCCCATCGTCAAGTGACGGCGATTTCGTTGGCTTCGTTGGTTCCGGGGCGATGTTCGCTGCTGGCGATTTGCGCGAGTAGCGCCATAGGGTGTATGCTGAAAAGTCCGGCCGAAAAGCCGGAAGCTTGATAACTCAAGATTGGGGGCGATCGGTTTCGACGGTGACCTGTTCGCTGCAGGGAAGCGTGCCGAGAACGCCGGGTCCGCTCGTGGATGACCCCGGCAAAAGAATAAGTGCTAAATCTAACCGCACTGAGTTCGCTCTCGCTGCCTGATTTTTAGTCAGGATTAACCAGTGAGCAGCCGCTCCGTTCACTCCTCCTCGTCTTTGGGAGGATGCTGAGCGTCGTTTAGAAGACTTGCTGATGCAGTTGAGCCTCAGGGCTGCATCGGGACTTTAACTGCGGATATGCTCGCCATCAGTTGTCTGCGACATCGATGGGGGCAGAAAAATCGCCAACTTGGCCAGCAGACTACGCACGTAGAAGACTGTGGGCTCGGTCATCGGACCGGGGTTCAATTCCCCGCGCCTCCACCAATCCGCCTCGGCGGAAACAAGCCGCTTGGCTTTACGAAAGTAAGGCTGAGCGGCTTTTCTTATTCCCGTCGATTCCCTCGTATTCTCTCGGTTTCACGGGATAATGTGGGCAAAATGTGGGCAAAAATCGAGCCCGCGAAGCCCTCTGCCACAACGCGAGAACGGCCCCGACCGGCAAGTAGGCCGACTCGGGTTAAGTCGTCTGCGATGCCGGGCGGGGCCGAACTGTGCGTGGTGGTCATGCGGCGAGGTCGAGGCGCTGTTTGATGGCGCTGACGCCGATGAGCGCGCCGGCGAGGATGCCGAGCGCGTTGAGCGTGGTCACTATCGCGTCCACGTGAGTCCAGCCCCATGCGGGGCCGACCGTACTGACGAACAGGGCGAGTGCGGGCAGGACGATGAGGCCCAACCATTTGAGGATGTCGTAGACGCGGCTGGGGATTGCGCGGTTGGCTTCGATCCGACGACCTGCGGTTTTGGAGACCGCCGCTCTACCAGCTGAGCTACGCGCATAGGCGGTCATGCCGGTTGATTGCCATGGCACATGACCATTGGGTGGATATGAGTAAAGCCCCTGAACCGGTTGATTCAGAGGCTTTCACACTAATCCTGATACGGAGTATGCCACGGGGTGGATTCACCTTACTCCCGCTTGTGTTTTGTTTTTCAGGCGGCTTGGATGGTGAGGCGTCCGCCGAGGGCGTGGATTACCTTGGCGATGGTTTGGAAGCTGGGGTTGCCGTCCTTGCTGAGGCTCTTGTAGAGGCTTTCGCGCCCCACGCCCGCGTCCTTGGCGATCTGGGTCATGCCCCGGGCCTTGGCGACGTTGCCGAGCGCGGCCTGCATGAGTGCGGGGTCGTCGTATTCGGCTATGGCGTTGAGGTAGGCGATGATGTCCTGTTCATTTTCGAGGTATTCGCTGGTGTCGTAGTCGGTGAATTCGGTGCTCATTGTCGTTGTTCCTTGTAGTCGTTGAGGATGTCGTGGGCTTGTCTGATGTCGGTCTGCTGGGTGCTTTTGTCGCCGCCTGCGAGCAGCAGCATGAGCACGTTGCCCTGCATGGCGAAGTAGACGCGGTATCCGGCCCCGGTGTGGAACCGCATCTCGCTGACCGGGCCTCCCACGGGTTTGATGTCGCCGAATGGCCTGCCTGCGAGCTTGCAGGCATCGAGCCGGGCTTGGATGGCGGCCTTCGCTTTGTGGTCCCTGAGTTTCTTGAACCACTTGCGGTATTCGGCGGATTGCTTGATTTCCATACCTCTATTGTATCCTACAGGCTACATCATGTCAAGCCGAATGGCCGCTGGAGCCCATAGCCAACGCAAGAATCTCCCGTATGTTGAACTCCCAGTAGCCGTCATCGACGGGTCTCGAGCTGGGGAGTTTGCCCCGGTTGAGCCAGTTGCTGATCCGCTTACGGCTGACCTCGTACCCGTAGTTTCCCTTGAGCCATTGGCTTATGCCTGCCGGGGTTTTGGTCAGGTGGATTGATTCGGCCTCGGCTTGGCTTTGCTCGCGCAGCTCCTGCACGTTGATGGGATTGCCGCACCTGCACAGGCGCAGCGCCTCGCCCTTCGCGGCCATCACTTCGCGTCCGCATTCGGGGCAGACGCCGATTATCCTGCGGGTGCGCGGCCTGCGGTCAACCTTGGCAGAGCGTCCATGGTGCCTCGACCTGCTGGCTGCCGCAGTATTGGCATGGTTCGGTGGTGATGACTGCACACGTTGTACTGTAGGGAACCATGAAAGTCGTATTGCAACGAGTATCCGAAGCGTCCGTGGACGTGGTCAATGAATTGGGCACGCTGGATCCCACGTTCGAGCCGCAGCAGATTGGCCCGGGATTCATGATTCTGGTGGGCGTCACCGATGAGGACGGCGACAAGCAGATCGCCTGGTTGGCCCATAAGATTCTGAATCTCAGGGTGTTCGAGGATGCGCAGGGCAAGATGAACCGTTCGATTCAGGACATCGGCGGCGAGATTCTCTCCATCTCGCAGTTCACGCTGTTCGCCGACGTGCACAAGGGCAATCGCCCGAGCTTCATCAAGGCCGGCAAGCCCGAGCATGCCGATCTCATGTGGATCAAGTTCAACGAGGCGTTGCGCTCCGGGGGAGTGCCGGTGAAGGAAGGTCGTTTCGGCGCGCATATGCGGGTCGGACTGGTCAATGACGGGCCGGTGACCATCGTCATCGACACCGAGCATGACATGCCTGACGGAACACGCTGAATTGCGATAGTAATTTGACATCATATCCCGTTCCCTCCAATATGTTACTAAAGCGCTTTAGTCTCCTGCGGGCGAGGGCGCATGTCGATATGTTTCCCATGAACGGGCAGCACAATGATGTGGCCGCACAAGCGGCAGAGATAAGGGGAGTGAACAGCAGATGTTCCTGAAACCTGAACAGCAACTGGAGCGGTGCAAGCGCATAGTGCGCCAGCGCGTGGACCCTCATATCCACCCATCGATCGCACAGCTCGCGGTGGAGTCCTTTGACATTCCCGGAGAGCCGATGCCCACTGACGAGTTCTTCGCGAAGCTCAATCGAGGTGACATCGATTTCAAGCCGTTTACGCTCGGCAGTGAATGGGGCACCACATGGGGCACAGTCTGGTTCCGCCTGACCGGTACCGTGCCGGCCGGCTACCCGAAAGGCAAGCCGCTGGAGCTCATCCTCGACCTCGGCTGGTACCCGCACTCCTGCGGCGGCCATATCGAGGGCCTCGTCTACCGCGCCGACGGCACCGCCATCAAAGCCGTACACCCGCTCAACTATTGGGTGCCGTTCATAGATGCCGAGGGCAACGCGCAAGTGCCGGTCGCCGAAGACGGCAGCTTCACCCTGTACCTCGAAGCCGCCAGCAACCCGCTGCTGCTCGGCGTGCCTCCGTTCATTGAGACCGAACTGGGCGACCATGCCACCGGCAAGCCGGACGAGCCGTACGTATTCAAGTCCGCCGATCTGACCGAATTCGATGCCCGTTTCGAGAACTACTCCGTGGATCTCGACGTGGTGAGCTCCCTGATGGAATTCGCCGACAAACAGTCGCCGCGTTACTGGCAACTCGCCAAAGCGCTGCAGCGCTCGCTGAACGCCTACGACGAGCGCAACCCCGAATCCGTGGAAGCCGCGCGCGCAGCACTCGCCGGCGTACTGGCCAAGCCGGCCAACGCCTCGGCCATGAACGTCAGCGCCATCGGCCACGCACATATCGACTCCGCATGGCTGTGGCCGGTGCGCGAGACCCGCCGCAAGGTGGCCCGCACCGTATCCAACGCATTGGCGCTGATGGACGCCGACCCCGACTTCAAATACGCGATGAGCTCCGCCCAGCAGTACGCCTGGCTGGAAGAGGATCATCCGGACATCTTCAAGCGCATGAAGCGGCGCATTGAAGAAGGCCGGTTCATCCCGGTCGGTGGCATGTGGGTGGAAGCCGATGGCATGCTGCCCGCCGGTGAATCACTGATTCGCCAGATTGCATATGGCCGCAAATACTTCAAGGAACATCTCGGTGTGGAGCCCAAGGGCGTATGGCTGCCGGACAGCTTCGGCTACACCGGCGCATGGCCGCAGATCGCCCGCCGTGCCGGGTACGAATGGTTCCTCACGCAGAAGATCTCGTGGAACGACACCACCAAGTTCCCGCACCACTCGTTCATGTGGGAAGGCATCGACGGCTCGCGCATCTTCACCCACTTCCCGCCGGCGGATACCTATGCTGCTTGGTGCAAGGTTCAGGAACTCGACTACGCCGAGAAGAACTTCCAGGACAAGGATCTCTCCGACCGCTCGCTTCTGCTCTTCGGTTTCGGTGATGGCGGTGGCGGCCCCACGCGCAACATGATGGAGCACCTGCACCGCTACGAGAACCTCGAAGGCGTCTCCAAGGTGAGCATCGAAGAGCCGAATGACTTCTTCGACAAGGCGCATCAGCAGCTTGCAGAGAACGCCGGCCCAGAAATGCCCGTCTGGAAGGGCGAGCTGTATCTCGAACTGCACCGTGGCACCTTGACCTCGCAACAGGACATGAAACGCGGCTGCCGCCAAGAGGAATCGCTGTTGCGCACGGTCGAATACCTGGGCGCAGCCGCCGTGTTGTCCGATCCGGAGTACGTCTACCCGCGCGAGGAGCTGGACCGCATATGGAAGACGCTGCTGCTGAACCAGTTCCACGACATCCTGCCTGGCTCGGCCATCGCATGGGTGCACCGCGAAGCCCGTGAGGACTATCGCCGCGATCTGAAGCGTCTGGCCGACATCGCCCAAGACATGTGCGCCGTGCTGCGCAAGGCCAACCCGCAGGCCGACTTGCTCGCCGAGGCCCGCATCAGCCAGTTCCGCAATGACGGTGCGTCTTGGCATGCCAACCGCATCAACGAACCGACCGACGCGCTTTCCGTGCTGACCCAGACATTGGACAACGGCCGTGTACTGCTGGCCAACGGCGTACTGTCCGTCACCATCGAGGCCGACGGTACGATTTCGTCGCTGCTTGACGAGGAGCATGGCCGTGAACTGGTTCCGGCCGGCACCCGACTGGGCCGATACGAGCTGTTGAAGGACGAGCCCGCCGTTTGGGATGCGTGGGAGATCGAACGCGAATCCCTGCTCATGGCGAATGCCATGACCGGATCAATCGAATCGGTCGATGCCGAAAACGGTGCGGCACGAGTTCGCGTGCGCACCGCCGACGATGACACCGTCATCACCACCACCATCACGCTGCGCCCGGGTTCGCACACGCTTGATTTCCATGCCGATATCGACTGGCATGAGCGCGAACGTTTCCTCAAGGTCGATCTGCCTCTGGGCATTGTGGCCGATCAGGCGACCTACGACTGCCAGTATGGTCTGGTCCGCCGCCCAATTGTCAAAAACACCGCATCCGACGAAGCCAAGTATGAGAGCAGCACGAACCGTTTCGCCATTATCGGCGATGCCGGTTACGCCGTGGCCATCATCAACGGATCGGTATACGGGTCCGATGCCTCACCGATCGCCGGGAACGCCGCCGAAGGTCGTGACTCGGGCACTATGTTCCGACTGTCATTGCTCTCCGCGCCGACCTTCCCCGACCCGCGCACCGATATCGGCTCGCACGAGTTCGACTGGTCCGTGGTGGCCGACGCCACGGTGGACCGTGCGCTTGACGCCGCCGGTGTGCTCAACGCACCGGTACTCCATGATGTGCCCGATATCACGCCGCTCGCCTCGATCGAGTCCGTCAATGGTACCGTGGTGCTGGACTGGATGAAGCTGGCCGATGATGGTTCCGGCGACCTGATCGTACGTGCCTATGAGGCGGCCGGCGGCCAGGCCGATGCCACGCTGCACATCTGCCCGGCGCTCGCAGGCGCTTCGGTGCATGAGACCAATGTGCTGGAAGGCGACAATCTGGCCGCCGACCTTCCAGTCGCGCTGCAAGACGGTAGGCAGAACGCCGAAGGTGCCACGCTGCACTTTGGCCCGTTCCAGCTCGCCACCCTGCGCATCACGCGCTGAATTCCCGTCTGACGCTTCTGCCTCCTCGAACCATGAGGCGGCAGAAGCATGTCGTATTACGGTTTTCCCAATTGCCACCACACCCATCATTTCCATCATTCCCACCAGACACAGCAAAGGAGAACTCTCCATGTTTCTTCTGCCCAATCAGCAGTTGGAGCGCTGCGACCGCGTCATGCAGCAGCGCGTCAAACCGCATATCCACACCACACTTGCCGCATGCACCTTGCGTTCGTTCCACAATCCCGGCGAACCGGTGCCCTCCAGCGAATTTCTAGCCAAAGTGTGCAACGGCCAAGTGCCCTTCGAACCTTTCCGCGTTCCCGGCGTCTGGGGCACCACATGGGGCACCACATGGTTCGAGGTGAACGGCCACATCGACATGGCGGCGGTCAAAGGCAGAAAAGTCGAACTCATGGTAGACCTCGGCTGGCTCGATCACCGCGGCCCCGGATTCCAATCCGAGGGACTTGTCTATCGTGCCGACGGCACCGCCATCAAATCCGCGAACCCACGCAACCACTGGATTCCACTCGTCTACGCGGACGGCAGCAGCACCGTAGAACTCGATGAACATGGCGACTTCACCGTCTATATCGAAGCCGCCGCCAACCCATTCGTCGAAGGCCCCACCCCGTTCTCACCCACCGAACTCGGCGAAGAGGCCACCGGCACCTGTGATTTTCCATACACACTGAGTCGTATGGACGTCACCATCTTCAACGAAGACGTGTTCGCCTACTACATGGATCTGGGAACCGTCTCCTCGCTGATTCGTGAGCTCAAGGACGACGACCCGCGCTACTGGCAGCTCGCCAAAGCGCTGCAACGCTCCCTGAACATCTACGATGAACGCGACTTGGAAACCGTGTCGGCAGCCCGTGCGGCGCTCGCCGGCGTGCTCGCCGAACCGGCTGCATCCAGTGCAATCAACCACATCGCCATCGGCCACGCGCATATCGACTCCGCATGGCTGTGGCCGGTGCGCGAGACACGCCGCAAGGTGGCCCGTACCGTATCCAACGTGCTGGCTTTGATGGACGAAGACCCGGACTTCACGTATGCGATGAGTTCCGCCCAACAGTACGCATGGCTGGAAGAAGAACATCCCGACCTGTTCGCACGAATGAAGCGGCGCATCGAAGAGGGCCGCTTCATCCCGGTCGGCGGCATGTGGGTGGAATCCGACAACATGATTCCTTCCGGCGAATCATTGGTGCGGCAGATCACGTTCGGCCGCCGATATTTCAAGGAGCATCTCGGCGTCGCGCCGCGCGGCATCTGGCTACCGGACAGTTTCGGCTACACCGGCTCTTGGCCGCAGATCGCCCGCCGTGCAGGATTCGACTGGTTCCTCACGCAGAAGATCTCGTGGAACGACACCACCAAGTTCCCGCACCACTCCTTCATGTGGGAGGGCATCGACGGCACTCGTATCCTCACGCACTTCCCGCCCTCGGATACCTACTGCTCGTGGATGAGCATGCACGAGCTGATGTATTCGCAGCGCAACTTCCTGGACAAGGACCTCTCCCGTAACGCGATTCTGCTGTACGGCTTCGGCGATGGCGGTGGCGGCCCCACCCGTGAGATGACCGCGCGCATCCGCCGCGACCATGATCTCGCCGGCGCGCCGAAAATCGAATTCGGTACTCCCGACCAACTGTTCGATCGCGTGCGCAAGGATATCGTCGACGATGCGCAAGGGGAGACCCCGGTGTTCAAGGGCGAACTGTACCTTGAACTGCACCGCGCTACCCTCACCGCCCAGCAGGACATGAAGCGCGGCTGCCGCCAGGAGGAGTCGATGCTGCGCGTCACCGAATACCTGTGCGCCGCGGCCCGCATCAAGAACCCGGACTATGTCTATCCGCGCGAAGAGCTGGACCGTATTTGGAAAACGCTGCTCCTGAACCAGTTCCACGACATTCTGCCCGGTTCGGCCATCGCATGGGTACACCGTCAGGCGCGGACCGAATACGCGCGTGACATCGCTCGGCTGAACGAGATCGCCCTTGAAGCCGGGCGCGCGATCGCAGTCGTGGAACCCGATGACGCAACCATAACCGACGCCGTAATCGCCCCATATTCCCGCCAAGCCTGTGAGACGTGGGCGGTACGCCCGGCTTCGAGCCGAGCCGAAGCGGGAACCGCATCCATGGCTCGGGTCGCCGTTACCCATGACGGCGATACGATTGTGCTCGACAACGGCCGACTGCACGTGCGCATTGAAGCCGACGGCACCGTTTCGTCAATCGTCGATCAGCGAACCAATCGTGAACTGGTGCCCGCCGGCACCCGACTGGGCCGCTACGAAATGCTCAAAGACGAACCCTTCCACTGGGACGCTTGGGATATTCAACGCGATGCATTCCTCACCGCCAACGCGCTCAGCGAGGCATCGATTGCAAGCGTGGACGAAACCGCCAACGGTGGGGCCGTCGTGCATGCTGTCACTCGCGCGAAGGGCGTTGAAATTCGTACGGGCATTGCCTTAAGGCCGGGCTCCGCCACACTGGACTTCACCGCCGATGTGGACTGGCATGCCGTCGAACAGTTCCTCAAAGTGGATATGCCGGTCACCGTGCAAGCGGTGAACGCGCAATACGAATGCCAATACGGTCTGGTCGAACGCCCCATCAACAAGAACACGCGCAGCGATGATGCCAAATTCGAAAGCTGCACGCACCGCTTCGTGCGTATCGCCGACGCCGACTATGCCGCCGCTGTGGTCAACGCCTCCACCTACGGCTCCGACGTCAGCCCCATCCACGCCGATGCGGCACATGGCACCGGCCGCGGCACCATGGTGCGGCTCTCGCTGCTGTCCGCACCGCTGTACCCCGACCCACGCACCGACCAAGGCGCACACTCCTTCGCGTGGTCTCTGGTCGCTGACGCCGATATGAATGCGGTGCTGGACGAAGCGGCGCGACTCAACAGCCCCGTAATAGGGGAGTTGCCTGACTTGGCCCCGCTGGTCTCGCTCACCGACGTCACCGGCACCATCGTATTGGACTGGGTCAAGCTCGCCGATGACGGTTCCGACGATCTGATTGTGCGCCTGTACGAGGCCGCCGGCGGCAATGCCGCGGCCGCACTACGCCTTGACGCCGCTCTCGCCGATGCTAAGGCCAGCGTGCAGGAGGTGAATCTCATGGAGGAGCCGGAACTGGACGCCGAATTGCCGCGCGCGCTCGCCGGCGACGAGCCGATGCCTGCCGACGGTGCGGTCGTCTCGTTGGCGCCGTTCCAGCTCACCACGCTGCGTATTCGCCGATAAGGGATATTGGGCCTAGGCTCGATATTTTGGGTCGCGCCCAACCGTAACGGAACCGGAGTAGACCGGCTCTGCCATACGGTTGGGCGCGGCCCATTGTTGTATGAGAAGAGGGGACGATTTCGTTGGGCAAATATCAATGCGACACGCGCGGATGAATTCGTTGCGTGCATGTTTCGATTGTGTTATATTCTTACTAAACCGATTTAGTTAACAGGTTCATAACTGGCTGGAAACTAAAACGGTTTAGTCTCAGCGATGAGAACTGAATAAAGGTTGTGATACCACGTCAATCACCGCGACGGGTGACTGTACCGGAACACAACGATTAGGTTTTCTCCGTCCACAGCAGGGCGGGGCGAAAAAGGAACCAAAAGGAAAGGAAAACGTATGTTTTCTATGAAGAAGATCCTCGCCATCGCCGGTGCCGGTGCGATGCTCGTATCGGTGGCTGCCTGTGGTAGCGGAACTGCGGGGGATGACGGCGGCAAGAAGGAGATCTCCTTCCAGACCTGGAACCTCAAGAACGACAAGTACACCCCGTATTTCGAGGCGCTGATCAAGGCCTATGAGAAGGACCACCCGGATGTCACCGTCAAGTGGCTTGACGCCCCGTCCGATGGTTACGAAGACAAGCTGTCCAGCCAGGCTGCGGCCGGCGAACTGCCGGACATCGTCGACGGCGGCAACTCCATCCTGTACGGTCTGGCCAAGGCTGGCGCGCTGCTCGATGTCTCCAAGCAGGCTCCGGATGCGGAAAAGGACTACTACGAAGGCGCATGGAAGTCCGTGACCATGCAGGGCAATGGCGTCGAGAAGGGTGCCTACGGCCTGCCATGGTATGTCAACGATGGCCCGACCTACTGGAACACCGAGCTCATGCAGAAGTGCGGCCTTGATCCGAACAAGATTCCGACCACATGGGATGAATACTTCGCCGCCGGCGACACCATCGTGCAGAACTGCAAGGATGTCTACCTGGGCACCACGATGGGTTACAACGCCGAAGATCTGATGACCGCAGGCGTCAAGTCCTTCATGAATGATGACCACAGCAAGTACACCTTCAATGATGAGGCCGGTGTCAAGCAGATCAGCCGCTTCGTTGAGCTGTACAAGAAGGGCGGCATCCCGCCGGAGGCCCTCGACTCCTCTTGGAGCCAGGCCGCCGATCTCTTCCAGCGCGGCAACCTGGTCTCCATGGCCGGCTCCGCCTACTCCGCTGACGGCTTCAAGCAGAACGCTCCGGACCTCTACAAGAACCTCGCAGTCGGCCCGCGTATCAGTAACGACGGCAAGTCCGCTTCCGTGGCCTACGAGATGCTCGGCATCAGCGCCAACTCGAAGCACCCCGACGTCGCCATCGACTTCGCCCGATTCGTGACCAACGAGAAGAACCAGATCGAGTTCGACAAGAAGGCCTCCGTGTTCCCGTCCGCCAAGGGGGGGTCTGGATGACGACTACTACAAGAGCATCGACGAAAGCACCCTTGAGGGCAAGGCTCTGAAGATCACGCTCGACCAGGTCAAGGACGGCTACGGCTCTCGTCCGTCCGAGTTCACCGACAACAACGGCTACAAGAACTTCCAGCAGCAGATCGCCCTCGCCATGCAGGGCAAGCAGACCGCCAAGGAAGCCCTTGACAAGTCCGTCGAGTTCGCAAACGAGAAGCTCGCACAGTGAGCAACGCGGCACTCGCCGCTGACAGGTCGGAGGCCCGCACGGCCTCCGACCGGCCTGAACCGATGAACCTCAACCACGGCAAGAAGCAGAATCGTAGCTTCGGCACCATCATTGCCCCCTACCTGTTTGTTCTGCCAGCGTTCGTGATTGTGTTTGTATTCATCGTCCTTGCGGCACTCAACACTTTCAGGCTTGCTTTCACCAACTCCACGCTGCTCCGTCCGGGAACCTTCGTCGGACTCGAAAACTTCATCAAACTGTTCCATGACGAGTACTTCCTCACGGCACTGCTGAACTCCACACTCTACGTGATCTGCGTAGTGCCGTTCATGGTGATCCTCCCGTTGATCCTGGCCTATCTGGTCAAGGGCAACTCCCGCATCATGGGCTTCTTCCGCACCGCCTTCTACATGCCGGTGGTTATGTCCGCCGTTGTGGTGGGTATGATCTGGACCAACCTGCTGGATTCCGCCGGTCTGGTCAACTCCGTGCTCAAGGCATTGAAGATCATCTCCAAGCCGGTTCCATTCCTCACCGATCGATGGGGCGTGCTCTTCAGCTCGATGTTCGTGACAATCTGGCTGGGCCTCGGCTACTACATGGTCATCTACCTGACCGCCCTCGCCAACATCGATGAATCCCTTTACGAAGCCGCCTCCCTCGACGGCGCTGGCCCTGTCCGCCAGTTCATCTACGTGACAATGCCCGGCGTGCGCTCCACGATGATGCTCATCATGATGCTGTCCACCATCGCCGCATTCCGAGTCTTCAACGAAATCTACGTGTTGACCAACGGCTCCGCAGGCCCCGGCGGCATGGATATGACGATGTCGATGCTTATCAAGCGCGAAGGCACCGGTATCCAGGCCCGCACTGGTTACGCGAGCGCCATCTCCATCGTCGTGCTCGTCATCGTCGGCGTCATGCTCATCGTGCAGCAGATCGTACAAAAGCGAGGTGAGGACTGATGAATACCAACACGCATAAGGTCACCGTCGGCAAAGTCGTCCAGTATCTGATTCTGATTCTGATGTTCCTGCTGCTCGTCGGCCCGTTCGTCTGGGAACTGTCCCTGTCGTTCAAGGGCAAGGGCGACAACGTCTACGCCGTGCCTCCCTACCTGATGCCGAAGACCCCGACGCTGGACAACTACATTTCCGTGTTCAAGCAGGTCCCGGTATTCCACTACATGCTCAACACGCTGGTGGTCTGCCTGATCTCCATCTTCGGCAACGTGGTCTTCTCCACGATGGCCGGCTACGCACTGGGACGCCTGAAGTGGCGTGGCCGCGGACTGGTGTTCACCATGTTCATGGGCACCATGGTCATCCCGATCGAAGGCGTGATGATCTCCCAGTTCCTGATCATTCGCTCCATCCACCTGCAGAACACACTGCTGGCAGTCGCACTGCCTGGCCTGTGCGGTGCCATCAACATCCTGCTCATGACCAACGCCTTCAAATCCATTCCAATGGAACTCGAAGAGGCGGCCATGGTGGACGGTGCCAACCTATGGCAGCGGTTCTTCCACATCTGTGTACCGCAGGTCAAAGGCACGATGACCGTTGTCGGCATCTTCGCATTCGTCGGTGCCTGGAACGACTTCCTGTGGCCGTTGATCGCGATCTCCGATGAAAGCAAGTACACCTTGACCCTCGGCATGAACCGACTCAAGGGCATGTTCATCCAAGATCCGCGACTGATCGCCGCCGGTGCGCTCGTCTCGCTTATCCCGATCATCGTCTTCTTCTGCTGCTTCCAGCGCTACTTCTTCCGTGGCTTGGAACAGGGTGGACTCAAGGGCTGAGCGGACTGGAAAAAGGAGGTACTCCAATGAAATTCGGAGTCAACTACACGCCGTCGCATGGCTGGTTCCACGCATGGCTCGACCCGGACTGGGACGGCATCGACAACGATCTCAAGCAGATCAGCGAACTGGGTATGGACCATGTGCGCATCTTCCCGATCTGGCCGTATCTGCAACCTAATCGCACTTGGATCAACAAGAAGGGCGTGGCGGATGTGCGCCGCATGGTGCACATCGCCGGCGAGCACGGTTTGGATGCCTATGTGGACGTGTTCCAAGGGCATCTGTCCAGCTTCGACTTCCTGCCTTCATGGCTGGTCACCTGGCATGCGGGCAACATGTTCACCGATGCGGACGCCGTTGCGGCCGAGCGTGAACTGGTCAAGACCATGACCGATGAGCTGTCCAAGGAACCCGCGTTCAAGGGCCTTACCTTGGGCAACGAGGTCAATCAGCTGTCTGACAGGCCGCATCCTACGAAGATGAGCGCCACGAGCCAGCAGATCGATGCATGGCTGAATGCACTGCTTCCGGCCGTTGCCGGCGAAGGGCATAACGCACTGTACAGCGTCAACGATGGCACTTGGTTCATTGACGGGCACCCGTTCACGCCGGTGCAGTCTGCCACCAAGGGCGATATGACCGTGATTCACTCCTGGGTGTTTAACGGTATCGCGCAAGGATACGGCGCTACCAGTGAGGAATGTTCGTCGTACGCACTGTACTTGGCTGAGCTGGCCAAGGCGTTCGGCAAGGATTCCGAGCGTCCGGTGTGGCTTCAGGAAGTCGGTGCGCCGGAGAATGTGCTGGAAACCGACTACACGCCGGAATTCTGCCGCAAGACCGTTGAACGTGCCATGGATTGCCGGAACCTGTGGGGTGTGACGTGGTGGTGCTCGCACGATGTGCCCGCCAGCATGGAAGACTTCCCGTTCTTCGAGCACTCTCTGGGCTTGTTCGACGAGCAAGGCCAGCTGAAGCCGATCGGCCGTACGTTCGGGGAACTCGCCGCACAGTACCGTTCCGCATTGCCGGCTCAGCCGAAGACCGTCGCCGTGGTGATTGATGTGGATGAGGCCGGAAACCCGGTGAACCGCAGTGCGCTCGGCCCGGGAGGCTCGGTGTGCGACCTGTGGATGAAGCTGCAGGTGGCGGGCCAGCGCCCGACCATCATCACCTCGCAGGTGGCGGCCAATCAAGAGGCGCTCGCGCAGCGTGGCATTCTGGAATTGCACGCTGACGAACACCCCTATGCCGCCCGTTACTACACTGCGGTTTCGGACCCATCGTTCGAAACGGCTGATTAAACCGATATCCGGTTGTGGAATCATCTACTCCTTGTTCCACAACCGGATATTTTCAATTGCAGTGCGCACAATTGCAGTGCGCAGGGCAAAACATAAGACCCGGTACTCGCCGAAGAGCGAGAAGAACGAGAAGACAATATACGAGAAGGGGGAGCGCTCAATGAGCATCAATTGCGCCGCAGTGGACCGACTCATTGATTCGATGAGCTTCACGCAGAAAGTTGGCCAGTTGAACCAGCGTCTGCTCGGTTGGAAGTCCGTGGAACGCAATGCTGCGGGACGGCTGGTGGCCTCGGACGAGCTCAAGCAGGAGATTGACCGATGGGGTGGACTCGGCACCCTGTACGGTCTATTGCGAGCCGACCCATGGTCTGGTCAACATTGGGGTAACGGCATACGCCCTGAGGAGCGGACTGAGGCGATTGCCGTGGTGCAGCAAACTGTGCTGGAACGTGGCGCGCACGGCATCGGCGTATTACTTAGCGAAGAGGCGCCTCACGGGCATCAGGCGCTGGGCGGCACGGTGCTGCCCACCAATCTGGGTTTGGGCGCTACGTTTGACCCGCAGGGGGTGCAGGAAGCGGAAGCCGCGGTTGCCGCAGAACTGGCCGCCAGCGGCATCCATATCGCATTGGTATCCGGTTTGGACATCGCCCGTGACCCACGCTGGGGCCGTTGCGAGGAATGCTTCGGCGAGGATCCGCTGATGGCTGCCCGCATGTGCGAGGCCATCGTTACCGGCATGCAGGGTGAGCATCGCAGCAAGGTCGGCCACGGGGGAGTGGCCGTGGTGCTCAAGCATCTGGCGGCGCAAGGCGAGGCCGTGGGCGGCCGCAACGGACAGTCCGCCGTACTGGGCCCGCACGATCTTCATGAAATTCATCTGCCGCCGGTGGCCGCCGGTGTGCGCGCCGGTGCCTTGGGCTTTATGGCAGCCTACAACGATATCGATTCTGTACCTTGCTGCGCCAACCCGTGGCTGCTCAAGGATTATCTGCGCGACCAGCTCGGTTTCGACGGCATCGTGATGGCCGATGGCCTGGCCGTGGATCGGCTCGAAGATATGGCCGGCTCCATTCCCGCGGCAGGGCGTGCCGCACTGCTCGCCGGCGTGGACGTCTCCCTGTGGGATGAAGGATTCACCCGCCTCGAAGAATATGCGGATGACGAACAGGTAGTGGCCGCTGTCGACACGGCCTTGCGCCGGGTGCTGGAACTCAAAGCCATGTTCGGTCTCTTGCCCGAAGACGGTGCCGATACCGCCGCAATTGCCATGCCGAGCGCCGACGCCATCGCGCAGGCCACTGCGGATGGGCGTGAGCAGGCCAAGCGCATGGCCCGCGAGGCGATAACGCTGATCAATGATGGCCAGTCTGCCGCCACGCTCGACGATATCCGCAGCGTCATAGCTGATGCTCAAGCCGGCCCTGTGATTGTCGCCGGCCCGTTCGCCGACGATTTCGGCTGCTTCCTGGGCGATTACACCGCCCCTCTGCCCGCCGATGAACAGTCAAGCGTCTACCGGCAATTGGTGGCACGTCTCGGGGAGGACCGGGTTCTCTTGGCCGCCAAGCCGAGCGATGCGCCGGCCGATCAATGGGCGCGTGCGTCGACCGTGGTATTCGTATGCGGCAGCACCAGCGAACGCAGCTATGACAGTGAATTCGACGACAATGGCGCGGCGAAGGCCGTAACCGAATACGGTGCCACCTGCGGCGAAGGCGTGGACTTGTCTGACATCCGCCTGCCCTGGCGTCAGGATGACATGCTAGGTGAAGTCGCGGCATTGACCACCGCTCCAATTGTTTCGGTGGCGGTGTGCGGTCGCGCGCATGTACTGACCGATGTGCTGGAACGCTCCGCCGTGACGATCTGGGCCGGATATGCCGGCCAATATGGGCCGCAGGCCGTAGCCGACGTATTGGTTGACGGAGCCGACATGTCTGGCCGTCTTCCTGTGACCTTACCCGCATATCCCGCAGCCATTCCCGTTCGATACAATGACCGCCAAAGTGCCGCGCATGTCTACAAGGATGCGGCGGAACCGATATTGCGCGGCTTCGGCTATGGAGCCGGTTCGCTGGCGGCGGTGACGTTCAGCGAGATGCACGCCGATACGCAATCGCATCCAGGTGAAGTGCTGGTGCAGGTGACGGCACATGCTGACGATCACGGGGCCGCGGGTGCCGTGAATCTGTTCGCGCATGTCAGCGGCGGCCGCCGCATCCCACGTTTGGCAATGCTTGTCGATTCGGTATACATGGACTTGAACGCGGGAGAGCGTCGCGATATCGCGTTCCACGTGCCGTGTGATCGTCTGCGGGATGTCGGTGACGGGCAAGTTCAGGTGACCTGCACGCTGGATGGAGATTCGACGCATACGGTCACGGCGACGCTGCCGGGGGAATATTAGGGGGCATGTATGAATGTGGGGTGCGAAGCACTGGAACCGCATCACACCCCCGGATGGAGCCTGAAACCGCAAGGCATCCATCCTCGCAACCTGCAAGTCTGCGGGTTGTCACCCGATAGAGGAAACAACAAAGGAGATTATATATGTGTTGCTCACAAGGTAGTGAAGGGCGCTCGTCCATCGGACGCAGACTCGCCGCCGTCGCGGCGGGCGTAGTCGCCACAGCACTGATGCTCGGATGTTCGCTGGCCATGGGAACGGTTGCTAACGCCCAGGAGGGGGATTCCCCCGTTGCGGCGTCGCAGGAGGGTAACGGCAACAAGCATTTCATGGTGTATTACCGCGCATGGCGTGACGTGACCATGAAAGGCGTGAACACCGATTTACCGGATGACAATTGGATCTCCATGTACGACATTCCATACGGCATCGATGTCGTCAATGTGTTCAGCTACGTTCCCAGTGGCCAGGAAGCGGCGGCCCAGCCGTTCTATGACAAGCTCAAGAGCGATTACGCGCCGTATCTGCATGCCCGAGGCATCAAACTCGTACGAGGTTTGGATTACAGCGGTGTTATGGTCGACGGTTTCAAGACGTGGATTGCTCAGCAGGGCAAAAACGTCGATAGCGCGACCGAATCGGATTATGACGCGTACGCCGATCATGTCATCGAAACGTACATGACCTCGGTTGGCCTCGACGGTCTTGACATCGATATGGAAACTTTCCCGGATGCCGCGCAGGTGGCGATTTCCGATCAGGTCATCACAGCCCTCGCCAAGCGCATCGGGCCGAAGTCGGATAACCCGGAAGGCACGATGTTCCTTTACGACACCAATGGCAGCTACACTGCTCCGTTTAAGAACGTTTCTGATTGCTTCGACTATGTTGCCTACCAGCAGTACGGTTCCGATTCGAACCGGACGGCCAAGGCCGCTGCCACCTACGAACAGTTTATCGACTCGACCAAGTTCGTTCCCGGCCTGACCTTCCCCGAAGAGGGTGACATGAATAACCGGTGGAACGACGCGACCGAACCATACCTGGACAGTCATTTCTATGATGTGGCCTCATACTCGTACGACCACAATCTCGGAGGCATGTTCGTCTACGCGCTCGACCGCGACGGACGCACCTATTCCGACGATGATTTGGCACACATCAAACCGTCGAATCTGATTTGGACGAAGACAGCCATCGCACAAAGCCAAGGCATGAGTCTGGAAAACGCCAAGCAGGCTGCCAACCACTTCCTTGACCGTATGTCCTATACCAAGGATGTTCCAGCCGAAACGCGCCAAACCGTGGCAGCGGCCACCAACCTGTATGAGGTGAACAAGGCGGTGCTCGGCGCGGATTGGAACGACGGATACAGCAACACATATGATCCGACGCTCGAACTTTCCCTGACCTCCATCGACACCACGGCACTTACCGGTGCCATAGCCAAGGCGGATGCATTGCTAGCTGACGGCGCAACCGATACCGATGTGCGGACAACGCTGACCACGGCCAGAAACGCGGCGGTCACTGGCCTGACCAGCAAGCTGTATACCGGAGCTGACGTTGTCTCCTGGACGGCATCGCTCAACACCGCAATCGCAGATGCAACGGGCGGCAAGCCCAAGCCGCAACAGCCAGGCACAGGCGAAACGGACAAACCTAGTTCCGGTGACGCATCACACAACAAGCCACAGTCTGCAACCGGACGTCTGGCAAGCACCGGTTCCGATGGCACCGTCGTGCTATCGGTCGCCGTGATTATGACGCTCGCCGGTATCAGCGTATTCGCAGTCCGCCGCCGCGGATAACACCGGTTCGAATGAACCGAAAAACAGTATTTGGGATACGGCGCGATATGCGAAGCGCCGTATCCCATGGCCCACATCGGTAGGGACGAAGTAGTACGCAGACGGTTGATCTCCGGCGTAAGCCGGAAGAAGTCAAAGGAGATTATAGATGAGATTGTCACTAGGCGATCCCGCTGGGTGTACTTCTGCCCGGGCTCAACACAGGAAATGGCTGTGCAGCGGTCTGGCCGCGGTATTGTCGATGACCACGCTGGCGGCGTTGGCCGCACCGGCCAGCGCCACCGACACAATGCCATGGGGGTGTTCCTATGTTTTTGTCAACTCCTTGGGGAGTTGACGTGTCGGGATTCCGGTTGGCTGTCGTGGGCGCGCTTCGCCCTGCCGGTGGCATCCGGCGTCCTTTCCCGTGTGGCCCGATTCAGGCTACGAGGGCTGGCTCCTGGTAGAGGATGCCGTTTTTGAGCATGCTGTAGATTACGTCGCAGCGTCGGCGCGCGAGGCAGATGACAGCGGCGTTGTGGTGCTTGCCCTGTTCGCGTTTGCGCTTGTAGTAGGCGATGGACGGCGGGTGTTTGGCGGACGCGACGAACAAGGACTGCCACAGCGCGTTCCTGAGGCGTTTGTTGCCCCGTCTGGAGGGTCTCTCGCCCTTGATGCTGGTGCCGGACTGGCCGGTGGCCGGAGCGATGCCGGCGTAGGCGGCCAGGTGGGCCGCGCTTTTGAAGTTGGCGATGTCGCCGACGATGTTCCAGCCTACCAGGACTTCATGAAGCAGATCGTCGATCAGGGCATTTACATCCAGTGGTACGACTCAGCCACATACCCGGGTGGCGGCGTAGGCTACCAAGACATGTTCAACGGCAGCAATTCGCCGTATGTGCAGGATACGGACAAGGGCAAGATCTCTGATTCCATCTTCCTGAACTACTGGTCCAGCGGCAACATGCTTAAGGATTCGGCCGCTCACGCCGAGAGTTTCGGCATCGATCCGAAATATGCGGTGTTTGCTGGCATCGAGTCCGGACAGAAGAAGTTCGACAGTATCGGCAGCAATGCGGGCTATATGAACGTCAATCTCGACGATACAGGTAAGCCGTATGTGAGCCTCGCCGCGCTCGGCGCCGACTTCGTCTCCCGCGAACTGGGCGACGACAAGAAGGTCTATCCGAAATACCAGAACCAGGTGTTCGACCGCGAACGCCGACTGTGGACCGGCTCGTCCACCGGCGAGAAGGGCACCACCGACATCGCCGACAATTACATCGACGACGGCACGAGCAATGACGGTTGGAAGGGCTTCGCTTCCCAGATCGCCGAATGCTCCGTGGTTGGCGGTTCCATGTTCTCTACGTCGTTCAACACCGGTCACGGTCTCGAATGGCGTGATGGCGGCGAACGGACCATCGACCAGCAGTGGGGCAACATCAACCTGCAGGATATTCTGCCGACATGGCAGTGGTGGATCGATGCCGACTCCGACCCGCTGCAGGCCGACTTCGACTACGGTAAGGACTACGAGGCGGTACCACGCTTCAAGTACACCAAGGTCGGTGGTTACGAAGGCGGCGATTCGCTGGTGCTGAGCGGCAAGCTCTCCAACGACAACACCATTCGCCTGTACAAGACCGACCTGGATGTCGCTGCCGGCTCCAAGATTGACCTGACCTACAACAGGCTCAACAGCGATGATTCCAAGTTGCAGCTTGGCCTCATCCTTGCCGACGACCCCGAGACCGTGGTGCCGGTGGACGTGACGGACGGTTCGGCAGGCAACGGCTGGAAGACCGCGAGCGTGGACCTGTCCCAGTACGCGGGTAAGAAGATCGCCACGCTCAAGCTCTACGCCGTGGGCGCGGACGGCTCGCGTTCGCTCGCCACCGAAGCGCCGCTGAACGAAGCGGCGGCCGTCTCCGACGTGAAAGTCGAACCAGGCAAGGACGGCAACGTCAAGGTCTCTTGGACCAATCCGCAGGTATCCGGCGAGAAAACCGTGACCGTCAAATCCGACACCGGTTCGTGGCGTTACGCCGCGAAGCCGTATTCCCAGACCGTCAAGGTCGCCGCCGACAAGAGCAAAGTGACGATTGCCAATGCGCCGGTTGACAGCTCCCGCTATGTGGTGAACGTCGATAATGCAGGTGGCACTACCGCTACGGCAACAGGTGCATTTGCCGATGCCGCCATTGAGCCGTATCCGGCTTGCTCGGTGATCTGGAATGGCGATAATGTGACGCTGGCCCGTCCTGAGACTCAAGACTGGCGCTACCTGTACATGACCGAGAAGTGGATCGGCGAGAATGGCAAGCAGCAGCAGAAGAACCAGCTGGGTGCTAGCTACACCTACTCGCAGAACACTCCGCCAATCACTGGTATTATCCGTGGTCGTACCACACCTGCCTCATACACCAGGTCCATCCCCCGCCAGTCATGAACTGCGGGTGCAGGTCGAGGATTACAGCGGCAACAAGACCGATCCGGTGAAGATTCCGACCGCCGACGAACTGGCCAAGTGCACGGTCGCCGACCCCACCCAGCCGGATGCCAAGAAGTCCACGCTGACCGCGGTCGACGGTTCGGCCGTGGCCGACGGCAAGGCCATCCGCACGGTGCAGGCAACGGTCAAGGATTCGTTCGGCAATCCGCTGGCCAATGCCGAGGTGGCGTTTGAACTGCCCGAAGGCGTCTCGGCCATTGGCGGAAACACCACCGTCAAGACCGATGCCGCCGGCGTGGCTTCGCTGAACGTCGTGTCCACGAAGGTCGGCAAGTACACGGTGAAGGCCGTGCTGAACGGCAATGCCATCGGCAAGGGCGTCACCGTCGAATTCACCAAGGTCGCGGTGACGCCGAACAAGCCCGGCGACCAGAACAAGCCTGGCGATACCAAGCCGAACAAGCCCAGCCAGAACGACAACAAGAACAATGACAAGAATGGCGCTTCGTCGAGTGCCACGGGTTCGTCGGTCATTGCGATTGTGGCGGCCATGGTGGTGCTGCTTGGCGCGGGTGCGGTGGTACTTCGCGCTCGTAGCAAGACGGAGTAGTTCGTCGCAATACGGGTGTTGATACTCGTGCCATAAGCGGGATTTAGGGGTTGCCCAATGGGTGCCCCCTAAATCCCGTTTGTTTTGTCGCAAGACATATGCCGAGACCAGTGACTAAAACGCTTTAGTTATTTGACTAAAATTATTGATATCATAAGAGTTAGCGCACGGTTGATGCATATGGCCCAATGCGGGGGTGCCGTCAACCGTATCGCAATAGTCGCAATGCGGTCGTAAAAAGGAGTGCTCATGAGATCTGCTCGCGAGGCATCGTCATCGTCTGACGGCACGCAGCGTGTGAGCCTGAAAGACATCGCAGATGAATTAGGCATCTCGCAGACCGCGGTATCCTTCGCCATCAATGATCGGCCCGGCGTTTCCGCGGAAACCAAACGTCGGGTCAAAGAGGCTGCAGCCAGGCTCGGCTGGACGCCGGTCTACGCCGCACAAGCACTGGGATCCTCGAAGACCATGACCATAGGCTTTGCCCCCGCACGATCCACGCAGGGGCTCACGGATGAAAGCTTCATGCTGCACTTCATGGCGGGTGTGCACGCCTCGCTCAGCCCCAAAGGCTATGGTTTGCTGTACCGCCCATGCCGATTCCTGAACGAGGAGATGAGCGTATACAAGGATTGGGCGTCGCGCAAGCGCGTGGATGGCGTTATCCTCGTCGATTTGCGAGCCGATGATCCACGCCCGGAATTGTTGAAGAATCTGGGTGTGCGCGCAGTGCTTGCCGGAGGACCCGACCCGAACAATTATGTGCCGTCACTGTCCATCGATGATTCACGCACGATGGGAACCGTGCTCGAACATTTGTCGTCATTGGGACACCGCCGAATCGCCTATCTTTCCGGCGATCCGAACCTGGATTATTCACAGGGGCGTGTCGCGGCGTTCCGCGCATTTGCCAAACGGCGAAAGCTGGAATCCATCAACATCGAATTCACCGATTTTGTTGCGGAACAGGCCGCGATGCTCACGTTGGAGATGCTGCATTCACCGAAGCCGCCTACCGCGTTCATCTATGAAACGGAGATCCTCGCCGCGGCCAGTCTTCACGCCATGGCCGAAGATTATTCCGCTCGGCAGATGGAGGCGGGGGAGGGCCATGCGGAAGTCTATCCGAATGGGCTGCCCGCCATTGTCAGTTTTGAAGACAGTTTCATTTGTGAGGCGGCGTATCCATCAATTACCGCCGCGCATCGTGATGCCAGCGAATACGGTGCCAAAGTGGCCAAACTGCTGCTCAAAGTGCTTGCCGGAGAGCAGGTGAGCGGCAACCGGCGAATCCTCACCCCGAAACTGGTGATTCGGGACAGCACCGCCAAGCCCATGGATACCATGGCGTAGAACGGTCATTGCATCGGCTTGCAGACAATGACATGCGACCAGTACGGCGTTGGCCCCCGTATTCCACGGGGGCCAACGCCGTTGAGAAAGAGGAAGAAAAAAGGATATAGAGGCTTAGATGCTGTCGATTATTCAGCGTTCTTCACGGCCGTCGCAATGGACACGGCCGGGTCCAAGAACGGAATCAGCGTGGACTGGAAGGCGTGGTACAGGTCGGACTTGCCCGGCCAGACCGTGCCGATCACGTGGTTGTTCTTGTCAAGCTGATGGAACCAGGAACCGCCCTCGTGGTCGATGACATGCTCATCGACATACTGGGCGAATGTGGCGTACCAGTTGGCGTACATCTCCTCGCCGGTGGCCGCATACAGCGTGGCGGAAGTGTTCAACGATTCGGCCAGCGTCCAATGCATGCGATCGGTGACCACGGGCTTGCCGCTCCAGTCGGTCGTGTAGGCGAGTCCCACGGTGCCGTCGGCGTTCCATGCGTCGGCCACGGCACGCGCGAACAGATGCTCGGCGGCGTCGACGTACGGCTGTGCGCCGTCAAGGTTGGCAAAGGAGCTCAACGCCCACTGCGTGATCAAGCGGGCCCATTCGATGCCGTGACCCGGCGTGGCGCCGTACGGCTTGAAATATGAAAATATTAAGGAATTCTTAGTTTTTATCTGCAACAGTTTTTCTATTTGTAGACTCTAGTGTATATAACCTATAATAAAGATAATGTGAAACTATTCATAGACTTCATGAACCAATACAGGTGATTCATAAAAATGGTTATAAGAATCTTCAAATGAAAAAGATGATTCGAGAGGAGGGAACGAATGAAGGATAAAGAAAATTTCAAGGGAAATACAATTCAAAGAGGAATTGGTTCGCAAGGCGAAGAATGGAGATACGAAAGCATTTTCCCTGTTATATGCCGGCGTTTGCAAGGAAATGTATAAATTCGCGTTATATATGATGAAGCATACAGAAGATGCAGAAGACGCGGTAAGTGAGACCGTTATATCTGCATTTGAAAATATTGCGAAGCTCAAGAATGAAAGTAGTTTTAAAAGCTGGATTTTTACAATTTTAGGAAATCAATGCAGAAAAATGTTGGGAAAGCGTGGAAATCATGCATCAGAGGAAGAGACACCAGAGGCTGGACATGAACCGGACTATGAGCAGCATTTTGATGTGAAGGAAGCATTTGCAAGGCTTGAGGAAGAAGAGCGTATGATACTTTCGTATTCTGTGTTCGCTGGATATGGAAGTGAAGAAATCGCGCAGATGCTTGAGCTGAATGCTGCAACGGTTCGATCAAAGAAAAGCAGGGCACTTGGGAAGATGCGTAAGATGTTGGAAGCAGGATGATCGTACAGGATGATCTTATAAGAGATGAGTTTGAAAAAAGAATAGAAGAAGGAGGCGGAAAAGATGGAAGAAAATAGAGAAAAGAACAACAAGAAGATTGAGGATGAAAAGCGTTTAGAGCAGGATTTGAGACAGATGGCAGATGATGTGATTCTTCCGGACTCACTGGAACCGGAGGCAATTCAGAAAATGCTTCAGGCAAGACAGGAAGAAAAGCAGCAGGGATCAAAAACGAAAAAGAACTGGAAACGTATCGTTCCGATCGCAGCAGCGGCATGTGTCTGTGTGATAGTTGGAGCGACAGTTGGAATCAAGCAGATCAACAAAGGAAACAACAAAACATTAGATGCAGCGACTATCGCATCAGCAGCAGATCAGACAGAGACAACCCAGACACTTACAACAGCGAAAGATTATAAAGAAATTGAAAAATGTATCAAAGAATATAATAAGCAGATGGCACGGGATAACAACAGTATGGCTATCGGACTGTATGAAAGTGCGTCTTCGGCAGACGCAGCAACAGCAGAAAGCAGTAATGTTAGTGATACCGGAGCTTATTCGGACACGAATGTCCGTGAGAACGGCGTGGGGGAAGCCGATATTGTCAAAACCGATGGCAAAAAACATTTATACACTGTGTCGGAGTGTTGTGACGATTACAGCTATTGACAATGGATCAATGGAAAAGCTGGCCTCGATCGAACAGGATGCAGAACGCTATGTAGAAGACATTTATGTACAGGATGATAAATTAGTTCTGTTTGGAACATTAGGAAGACAGGTGGGAAATTCAGAGGATTCAGAAGCTTATGATGGATATTATGAGAACAATACGTATGTCCAGGTATATGACATCAGTGATCCATCCAATCCGAAAGAGATCGGTAACATGGAACAGAGCGGAGGATATAATACATCCAGGATTGTTGGTGGATATGTCTATGTGCTTAGTCAGTTCCATCCTTATGAAGACAATGTTACAGCAAGAGATCTGTGGTATATTCCGGAAGTGCAGGGAAAATCTATCGAAGCAGAAAATATTTATATGCCACAGGAAGCAGAAGGAAATGAATATACGATCATTACAGCATTTTCATTAGATGATCCGTCAGCAAAAAACAGACAGTAAGGCAGTCTTTGGTTATTCAGATGTGTGCTATGTAAGCGAAAATAATATTTATATTACAAGTAATTATTATGAAGATTCAGATGTGAGCAGAACGCTGATCCGCAAGATTTCTTATACAGACGGAAAGCTTGCTGGTGTTGCGCAGACGAAGATCAAGGGAATGCTGAACGATTCTTTCAGCATTGACGAGTATGAAGGAAACCTTAGATTAGTTACAACAATTGATGAAATTTATTCGAATGATGATATTATGCCATTGAATGAGACTGCAGATGAGACAGCTGATAAGAACGGAACAACGGATAAATCAGATGCAAGTAAGGTGACTGAGAAGGCTGTGGCAGAAAATGTAAAGGATGCGGTACCTGGTACAAATTCACTTTATGTGCTGAATGACAAACTGGAGATCACTGGCTCCATTCACAATCTGGCAAAAGATGAAACAATCTATTCCGCAAGATTTATGGGAGATACAGGATATTTCGTTACTTACCGGCAGGTGGATCCATTGTTCTCGGTAGACCTTTCCGACCCAGAGAATCCGACGATTCTTGGAAAGCTTAAGATTCCTGGATTTTCTGAATATCTGCATCCATATGGAGACGGAAAACTACTTGGTATCGGGATGGATGTAAGTGAAGATGGATTTACAACAGAAGGTGTGAAACTTTCGATGTTTAATGTTACAGATCCATCCAATGTAACAGAGGAAAATAACTATACGATTGAAGAAAGCTATGGCACCGATGTAGGATACAATTATAAAGGCGTGTTTGTAGATGTTCAGAAGAATCTGTTCGGGTTTGTTACCTATCATGATGGAGTAACCTATCAGTTATTTACTTATGATGAGTCGGAAGGTTTCAAAGAAGTGATGAGCAGACAATTGAGCGGATACGAAGGCAGCAGAGGCCTGTATGTTGGTGACGTATTCTATCTTGTAAGCGGAAATATGATAGAATCTTATTCCATGAATGGATTTGAGAAGATGGATGATATTGTTCTGTAAATAATTTGTAACTGTTCAGAGCTAACCTCCAAAATACTACGCATTTTGGAGGATTGGCGTATCCGCCAAATAAAATTTCAAAAACAGTTTGAAAAAATGCAAGTATTTTATACCATTTTTTGAAATTTTGCTTGGCTCTGAACAGTTACAATATTTTGGATTGACAGTTTGTAAGACGAAAATTATACTAATAGGAGATGAAATTTGTTTGAAATTGTAGTTTTGTAATAAGAGAAAAGGGGTTAGAAATCATGAGTTCCAGAAATAAAGGAATTTGCTTTATTATATTATCGGCATTTTCATTTGCGTTAATGGGTGCCTGTGTCAGGCTTGCGGGAGATGTGCCGTCCATACAGAAAAGCTTTTTCCGAAATTTGGTTGCATTCTTTGTTGCACTTATAATGATCGTGCGAAGTGGTGACGGATTTGAAATCAAGAAGGGAAACTTAGGTTATATGGTTTTGCGTGCAACATTTGGCACGCTGGGAATCCTTTGTAATTTTTATGCGGTGGATCATCTGGTGCTTTCGGATGCATCTATGCTGAACAAAATGTCTCCGATTTTTTGTTATTCTATTTTCGTTTCTTCTGTTGAAAGAGAAATTGAAACCGGCGCAGGCAATTGCAATATTTGTTGCATTTATCGGAAGCCTGTTTATCATTAAGCCAACCTTTACAAATATGGAACTCTTTCCGTCAGTGATCGGTCTATGCGGAGGAATCGGTGCCGGTATTGCGTATGCAATGGTAAGGATTCTTGGTCAGAGAGGTCAGAAAGGAAGCTCTGTTGTTCTGTTTTTCTCAGGGTTTTCCTGCATCGTGACACTTCCGTATCTGCTGTTTAACTATCATCCGATGACAGGAACGCAGATGCTGGCACTGCTTGGTGCCGGGCTTGCGGCAGCAGGAGGACAATTTGGAATTACCGCAGCATATTATCATGCACCCGCGAAAGAGATATCGATCTATGATTATTCACAGATTATTTTCTCTACGATTCTCGGATACTTTCTTTTCGGACAGATTCCGGACAAGTACAGTGTGCTGGGATATGTGATTATTCTCGCAATGGCAGCATGGATGTTCTTCTATAATAAAAGACCGGAAGAAAAAGAATAGAAACTGTTTGAAGCCAAATATATTTCAGATGAAAAGGATTATAAAATCATGGATTTTGCAAGACTTGAGAAAAATATTATAGATGTAATAAAAGAAGAACAGGCGAAGCTGGGCTACCGTAAGGAGAAGATTCGTCTGTATTATCCGCTGAGTTCTCTGAATCATTTCTTTCAGTTAGATGTGGATGAGACAGGAATGCAGGAAAAATTTGAGCCGGTTTTCTGAGTATGAAGAAGGGAAGCTTGGAAGTGTTGAAGTGACAAATAAGGGGGAGCGGTTCTGTTTTCATATTCCGGAGGAAGGTGCAGAATATGTACACAATAATATGAAAGAGAATGAATTCATCAAAGACCTGATCGGGTTGATCTCTCATCATGGCTGCAAGATGGAAGATATCTTTGAACTGTTCCGTCAGCATTCGGATCAGATTACGATCGAAGAGATGCACAGCGATGAATTTGATTATATGATCTGCTTTGAAAATAATCCGGAGGATACTTACCGGTATTGCTTTAAAGATGAAGGATGCCATATCATTTACCATAGATTCCTGCCGGAAGATTATGAAGAATTTGGATTTGGAAAATAACTATCAGGTCAGACAAAAGGAGAAAAAAGTGAAGCTTACAATACTTGGAACAGGAAATGCAACCGTTACGGAGTGCTATAACACATGCTTTGTGATCAGTGATAACGACCGTCATTTTATGGTAGACGGTGGTGGCGGAAATACGATTCTTCATCAGTTAAAAGCAGCAGGACTTAACTGGATGGATATGAGAGATATTTTTGTAACACACAAGCATATCGACCATCTTCTTGGAATTATCTGGATGATGCGTATGATTCTTCAGAATATGAATAGAGGAAAATACGAAGGAGAAGCTACAATTTATGGACACGAAGAAGTGATCCGTATTCTGAAAGAGATGGCAGGTGAAGTTCTTTCGGCGAAGGAGATGAAATATATAGATGATCGTCTTCACATGGTCGTAGTAGAAGATGGAGAAGAACGTGAGATTATTGGAAAGAAAGTAACATTTTTCGATATTCATTCTACAAAGGCAAAACAGTTTGGATTTTGTATGCAGTTAGATGAGGATGAGAAACTGACCTGTTGCGGAGATGAGCCGTACAATGAACTGGAGCAGAAATATGCTGAGAACAGTACATGGCTCTTGCATGAGGCATTCTGTCTCTACGGACAGGCGGATGAATTCAAGCCATATGAAAAGCATCACTCCACAGTAAAAGATGCATGTGAGATGGCAGCAGACCTGAATGCGGAGAATCTGATTCTCTATCATACAGAAGACAAGAATATTGAACACAGACAGGAGTTGTATCTGGAAGAAGGCAAAGCTTATTATGACGGAAATCTGTTTGTGCCGGATGATCTAGATGTGATAGAACTATAAGAAATTTAATCCCACAGCAAGTTTGTTATATGCTATACTTTGTTTATGATCAGGTTGAATTGATAAATTCAGGGAGAGGTGAAAGAGAATGCTTGAGTTAGTAACAGGAGGCAGCGGAAGCGGAAAATCAGCTTATGCGGAAAGCCGGATCTGTGAATATAACAGGCAGGCTCCGAAGCCTCTCTTTTATATTGCAACAATGTTCCCTTATGGAGAAGAGACAGAAAAGAAGATTGAGAGGCATCGTATTCTTAGGAAAGGAAAAGGGTTTGAGACATTAGAGTGGTATACAGGACTTAAGCTACATTTGGAAGAGGGATCATTACAAGGCTCAGATGTGCTTCTCGAATGTATGTCGAATCTCGTGGCAAATGAAATGTATATGGAATCCGGTGCAGGATGTCATGCAGATCAAGCCATTCTGGAAGGGATCCGAGAATTGAATCAACAGTGTTCGAATCTGGTGATCGTGACAAATGAAGTGTTTTCCGAATCGGTTCCGGATTCGCCGGAGATGAAAGAATACAAAAGGATTCTTGGCAGGATCAACTGTGAAATTGCAGCGATGGCAGATCAGGTGACAGAAGTTATTTATGGAATTGCACAGCAGAAAAAGAAACCGGATACGCTAGTCAATAGAACAGAAAAACCTGGCGTGGACAGTAACAAATCAGGAGAGTTTGTGATGTGTCAGAAAGAAAATAGAGCTCATATAATTATAGGTGGTGCATTTCAAGGCAAAACGGAATATGCAACGAAAATTTATCCAGAACTTGGGCTGACAGACGGATTCAATTGTCCGCTGGATGAGATTGAAAATTGTGTGGCAATCAATAAATTCCATTCATTTACAAGACGCTGGCTTTTGGAAGGAAGAACAAAGGAAGCGTTGCTGACGACGCTAGAGAAGAATGAAAATCTACAATTACTAATTAGTGACGAAATCGGATATGGCCTTGTGCCAGTTGATGATTTTGAAAGAGAATACAGGGAATTTCACGGGCGTGTCATGACAGAACTTGCAGAACAGGCAGATTGTGTAGAACGTGTTGTGTGTGGGATTCCGCAGAGAATAAAGTGAAAGGAAATTAGGGATGCTTTCAGAGATAGAACAGGTACTTCCTTCTGAAATAGAGAAGAGAAGTTTTGAGATTATAACAGAAGAATTAAAAGAGATGGGAAAGATTCTCTGTCCGGAGACAGAACTGATCGTGAAACGCTGTATTCATACAAGCGCAGAATTTTGAGTATGCGGACAGTCTTGGTTTTTACAGAAGGTGTTGTGGAGAAAGCAAAGGATGCTATCCGCAGAGGTGTGCCGATTATCACAGATACACAGATGGGAAAAGCAGGAATTAATAAGAAACGTCTAGCAGAGCATGGCAGTGAAGTGCTTTGTTTTATGTCGGATGAAGATGTGGCAGAGATGGCGAAAAAGAATGGCACAACAAGAGCGGTAGCAAGTATGGATAAGGCAGCTGCATTGGGAAGAGAGGCTATCTTTGCAGTTGGAAATGCACCGACAGCTTTAGTACGGCTTTATGAGTTGATCAAAGAAGGAAAGATTAATCCGGAATTAATCATTGCAGTTCCGGTAGGGTTTGTAAATGTCGTGCAGTCAAAGGAACTGATCTTAAGTCTGGAAGATACACCGTCGATCGTGGCACGGGGAAGAAAAGGCGGAAGCAATATTGCCGCATGTATTTGCAATGCTTTATTATATCAGATGTAAAACAGATGCAAAAAAATCTTTGTTAGAACTTGTTAGAAAGATAGAATAGTGGTATTATAAGACTGTTTGATTAGAAAAAATGAATAGAGAGGGAACAAAACGTGACCTATAAAGAAGCAAGGGTATATTTGGACGAGATGTCGAAATACGGAAGTGTACTTGGCTTAGATACGATTCGAGGTCTGTTGCGTGAGCTTGGGAATCCACAGGATGACTTAAAGTTTATACACATTGCAGGAACGAATGGCAAGGGATCTGTGCTTGCATACACTTCAACAATATTAAGTGAGGCAGGATACAGAACCGGGCGCTATGTCTCACCGACAGTAATCTCTTATCTGGAGCGGATTCAGATTGACGGAACATGGATTCCGGAAGATGAATTTGCAGAATTGACAGAGAATGTAAAATGAAGCTATTGCCCGGATGGAGGCGGCCGGAGAGGAATCTCCGACAGTCTTTGAAGCAGAAACGGCAATAGCTTTTCTGTATTTTAAGAAGAAAAAATTGTGATCTGGTCGTACTGGAGTCCGGTCTTGGAGGAATTCTGGATGCGACGAACATCATCGGAGCACCGGTGTGTGCAGCATTTGCAACGATCAGTGTGGATCATCTTGGTGTGATCGGAGATTCGTTGGAAGAGATTGCGCAGAACAAGGCTGGAATCATTAAGCCTGGATGTGCAGTAGTATCTGCGAAGCAGAAAGAAAATGTCCGGGAGATTCTGCAAAAAACTGCAGAAGAAAAAGGCTGTCCTTTCACAGAAGCGCAGCCGGAACAGATGATGATTTTTGAAGATTCCTACCACGGAATTACATTTTCTTATAAAGAATATGAAAAGATGCATAGTCCGCTTGCAGGCCAGTGCCAGAGAGAGAATCTTGCAACAGCGCTCGAAGTTATCCGCTGTCTGAACAGACTGGGGTATCGAATTACAGAAGCGCAGGTGCGAGAGGGGCTTTCAAAGACGAGATGGACAGGACGGTTTACCTGCCTGTCAGAGTCCCCGTTATTTTTCGTAGACGGAGCGCATAATGAAGACGCAGCATTAAAGCTGAAAGTGACGGTAGAACGCTACTTTTTCGGATTATAAGAAAATCTTTATCATGGGAGTCTTTAAAGATAAAGAATATGAGAAAATCACATCTATTCTTTGCCCGTTGGCAGAAAGTATATATACTGTTAGTCTTCCAAATAAGGAGAGGACGCTTCCGGCAGAAAAGCTGGCAGAAGTAGTGAAGAAACATTGTCAGAAAGTGAAAGCTGAACAGACCATCGAAACAGCTGTTGAGGATGCAAGTAAAGAGGCAATGACCCAAGGCAAGGATATTGCGCAGAAAACTGTGATTCTTGCATGCGGATCCCTGTCTTATCTTGGAGAGGTTCAGCGGATCGTGTTGAATAACCGGCAGTGAGATATAGGAGAGAAATATAAAATGATAGATCATGAAAAAGTAGAACAGGCAGTCCGTCTTTTGTTGGAAGGAATCGGTGAAGATGTGAACCGCGAAGGTCTTATAGATACACCTGACAGGATCGCCAGAATGTATGAAGAGATATATGGTGGAATGGAAGAAGATGCGGGAGTTCATCTTATGAAGACATTTACGGTAGAAAGCAGTGAGATGGTGATAGAGAAAGATATTACATTCTATTCAACCTGTGAGCATCATTTACTGCCTTTTTATGGAAAAGCCCATATTGCCTATATTCCGGATGGTAAGGTGGTAGGACTGAGTAAGCTGGCGCGTACGGTAGAAGTATTTGCAAGAAGACTTCAGCTCCAGGAGCAGCTGACAGGACAGATTGCAGACGCATTGATGGAGTATATGCAGCCGAAGGGAGCTCTCGTTATGGTGGAAGCAGAGCATATGTGTATGACAATGCGCGGAATCAAGAAACCGGGAAGCCAGACAGTTACGTTGGCACGGAGAGGTGTGTTTGAGACAGACCCGACATTAGAAGAAAGATTCTTCCGTATGCTTGGAAGATAAAGAATACGTAAAGGAAAAGAAGTGAACAGACTTGAAACAGGAAAATATGTATCGGTTAAATGAAGTGGTCCATCACTGGATCTATCAGGATTATTATGGAAGAATCAAGCGGTTAGAGAAGGAGCGTATCTTTTGCTGTCATCAGATGACACATTTTCTGGATGTAGCAAGGATCGCATATATTAAAAATCTGGAAGAGAACCTTGGGTTTGAGAAAGATGTGATCTATACGGCAGCAGTACTTCATGACATTGGAAAATCATTTCAATATAAATGGACAATTCCACATGAAGTAGCAGGTGAAAAGATTGCAAAAGAGATTTTAACAACATTACCTGAAGATGCACAGTTTACAGAAGAGGAACAGCAACAGATTCTTCGGGCTATCCGTGGTCATCGCAGAAAACATGAGGGAATGGAACCAATTGAAGAATTGTTTTATGACAGTGACAAACGCTCGCGTATGTGCCATTCCTGCCCGGCACAGAAACAGTGTAACTGGACGGAAGAAGAGAAGAATATGGAGATAGAGATATGAGAATTGGCGGAAAAGAATTTGACCTGAAGAAAAATACCTATATCATGGGAATTCTGAATGTAACACCGGATTCCTTTTCTGACGGAGGAAGATACGACGGATTGGATCGTGCAATCGAACATGCGAAGCAGATGATTCAGGAAGGTGTGGACATCATTGATGTCGGTGGAGAATCAACTCGTCCGGGACATGTACAGATTACAGAAGAGGAAGAAATTGCGCGTGTTGTTCCGGTAATCCGAAAACTCAAAGAAGAATTTGATATTCCGGTATCGATTGATACTTATAAAAGTGCAGTTGCAGCAGCGGCAATTGAAGCAGGTGCGGATCTTGTGAATGATATCTGGGGATTAAAATACGATTCTAAGATGGCAGGATTGATAGCAAAAACAGGAGTAGCGTGTTGTCTGATGCATAATCGTGAGAATACAGATTATCAGAATTTCCTTGCAGACTTTATGGATGACATGAAAGAATGTGTGAAGATTGCGAAGGACGCGGGGATTGCAGATGATAGGATCATTCTTGATCCAGGCGTTGGATTTGGCAAGACATACGAGATGAATCTCGAAATTATTGATAAACTTGAAATAATGAAAGAACTTGGATATCCGGTACTTCTTGGAACTTCAAGAAAATCAGTGATCGGTCTGACACTGGATCTTCCGGTAGAAGAACGTGAAGAGGGAACGATGGTTACAACAGTTTACGGAGTGCAGAAGGGTTGTGCATTTGTCCGTGTTCATGATGTGGAGAAGAATAAGAGAGCAATCCGTATGACAAGAGCATTAATGAGAGAACATGAGGTATAGAGGACAGATGCAGAAGAAGTTCGATGAAATCAGAATTGAAGATCTGGAAGTGTTTGCAAATCATGGTGTGTTTCCGGAGGAAAATACGTTAGGGCAGAAGTTTGTTGTCTCAGCAGTGCTTTTTACAGATACCAGGATGGCGGGAAAAACAGATGATCTGACAGCGTCCATCCACTACGGAGAAGTTAGTGCATTTATTACTGAGTTTTTACAGAAAAATACCTATCAGTTATTAGAACGTGCAGCGGAAGAACTGGCTGAAGCGTTGCTTCTTGAGTGGGACAGAATAGAAAAAATATCTATAGAGATCAAGAAACCATGGGCGCCTGTAAGACTTCCGTTAAAAACAGTCAGCGTGAAGATAGAGCGTGGCTGGCATACAGCATACATTGCGTTAGGATCTAACATTGGGGACAGTAAGATGTATCTGGATAATGCAGTAAAGGCATTGAATGAACTTCCGACAAGTAAAGTTGAGGTCGTATCTGAATATCTTGTGACACCTCCCTACGGAGTGACAGATCAGCCGGATTTCCTGAACGGCTGTCTGAAACTTCGCACGCTGCTTTATCCATATGAGCTTTTAGCTGAATTGAACAGAATTGAGAAAGAAGCAGGAAGAGAGCGAATCATTCACTGGGGTCCGAGAACATTAGATCTGGATATTATTTTTTATGACGATCTTGTTCTTGAAGAGGTGGATCTGTGTATTCCGCATGTAGAGATGCACAAGAGAAAATTCGTGCTGGAACCGTTGGGAGAGATCGCTCCGTATAAGCGCCATCCGATAAGTGGGAAGCGCGTTTGTGAGATGCTTGTTGAATTGAATGAAAAAGAGAATTAATTGAATTATTAAAAAGGCTTATTACCAGTTATGATAAAAGGTGATAAGCCTTTTGAATGTAAAGTGTGAAGAAATATGTTACAAATAACATCGGTTATTGAAAAAGGAACCAGAGGGAAAGGAGAGGGCAAAATGTTAGCAAAAAATATTTAAGCTTTCTGAAAACAAAACAGATGTAAAAACAGAGGTTCTTGCCGGAATTACAACATTTATGACAATGGCGTATATCCTGGCAGTGAATCCAAGTATCCTGTCAGCGGCAGGAATGGATTCAGGTGCAGTATTTACTGCAACAGCATTGGCTGCATTCGTCGGAACATTGCTGATGGCAGTACTTGCAAACTATCCGTTTGCATTAGCACCTGGAATGGGGTTGAATGCATATTTTGCGTACACAGTTGTAATCGGTATGGGATATAGCTGGGAATATGCATTGACTGCAGTATTTGCAGAAGGCATTATCTTTATCCTTCTGTCTGTAACAAATGTACGTGAGGCAATCTTTAATGCGATTCCGAAGAATCTGAAATCCGCAGTTAGTGTAGGAATTGGATTATTTATCGCATTTGTAGGTCTCCAGAATGCGCATATCGTTATGGGCGGCGCAACATTGGTTGAACTGTTCTCAGTGGATGGTTATAATAAACTCAATGGTGTAAATGCAACAATGAACGATGTTGGAATCACAGTTCTGCTTGCTATTATTGGTATTCTGATTACAGGATGGCTTGTAGTTAAGAATGTAAAGGGAAATATCCTTTGGGGAATCCTAATCACATGGGCAATCGGTATTGTATGCCAGTTTGTCGGAATTTATGTTCCGAATGCAGAAGTTGGATGCTTCAGCCTGCTTCCGGATTTCAGTCACGGATTATCTATTCCAAGTATTGCACCGATTTTCTGTAAACTTCAGTTTAAGGGAATCTTTACTTTGGACTTTGTTGTAATTCTTTGTGCGTTCTTATTTGTCGATCTGTTTGATACGATCGGAACACTTGTAGGAGTTTCTTCAAAGGCAGGAATGCTTGACAAAGAGGGAAAACTTCCAAAGATCAAAGGAGCGCTTCTTGCAGATGCACTTGCAACAACAGCGGGAGCTGTTCTTGGAACATCAACAACTACAACATTCGTAGAGAGTGCTTCAGGAGTATCTGAGGGAGGAAGAACAGGTCTTACAGCAGTGACAACAGCAATCCTGTTTGGTCTTGCATTGTTCCTGTCACCGATTTTCCTTGCAATCCCATCATTTGCCACAGCACCGGCATTGATCATTGTAGGACTTTACATGCTGACGAATATTACAAACATTGATTTCGATGATCTGTCAGAAGCAATTCCTTGTTATGTATGTATCATTGCAATGCCATTCTTCTATAGTAATTTCAGAAGGAATCTCAATGGGAATCATCACATATGTGGTTCTGAATCTGTTAACAGGAAAAGCAAAAGAGAAGAAACTAAGTCTTCTGATGTATATTTAGCAATTCTGTTTATTTTGAAATATGCATTCCTGTAAATGGGATTGAATGACGTCAGAAAGATATCAAAATCAAAAATAGTAAAAAATCAAGAGCTGGACAGAAGTATATTGAAAACTTCTGTTCAGCTCTTTGTGGTTGAAAAATGTCTGAGCAACTCTTTTAGAGCAGCTGCTCAAAGGTGTCATAAAATGTTGGGTAAGACACATCTACGCATTTACTGTCAAGAATCTTTGTAGTACCTTCTGCAACAAGTGCAGCAATACTGAATGCCATTGCAATTCTGTGGTCTAACAAAGTATGAATAGAAGCACCATGAAGAGGTCTTCCGCCATTGATGATCATTCCGTCTTCAGTAGGTGTTACATCACAGCCCATTGCTTTCAGATTATCTGTTACAGTCTCAATACGATCAGTTTCTTTGACTTTCAGTTCGGCAGCATCTTTGATTATAGTAGTACCTTCTGCCATGGCTGCCATAACTGCAATAACCGGAATCTCATCGATCAAAGTTGGGATGATGTCTCCTTCGATTGTAGTTCCATGCAGTCTACTTGTGCGGACAAGAACATCTGCAATTCTTTCCCCACCTTCTGTACGTTCGTTAAGGAGGGTGATATCACCACCCATATCTTCACATACTCTCAAGATTCCTGCACGTGTCGGGTTGATTCCTACATTTTCTACAAGAATTTCAGAATCAGGGACGATCAGTCCGGCAGCAATGAAATAAGCAGCGGAAGAGATGTCTCCCGGAACTGTGATTTCCTGTCCGTAAAGTTCTTCACAAGGACGGATGATAGCGGTTGCTTTGGAAGAACCAATCTCAAAAGTAGAGCGGATATCTGCACCGAATTCTTTCAGCATTAATTCTGTATGGTTTCTGGAAAGACTCGGTTCTGTGACAGAGGTCTCTCCATCTGCGTAAAGACCGGCGAGCAGCAGACAGGATTTCACCTGCGCACTGGCAACCGGCGAATCATAATGGATTCCATGAAGCTGCGCCGGGGTAATATAAAGCGGGGCACATCCATTGCGGAGAATACTGGAAATATGTGCGCCCATCTGTGTCAATGGTTCAATGATTCTTTTCATTGGGCGGGAGTTCAGTGATTCATCTCCGGACAATTTAGAGTCAAACGGCTGTCCGGCGAGAATACCGGAAATCAGTCTCGTTGTTGTTCCGCTGTTTCCCACATCAAGGATCTTCTCCGGAGCACTCAGTCCATGCAATCCCTTTCCGTGTACGATAACGGAAGAATAATCGCTCTCAACTTCAATCTCAATACCAAGCTCTCTGAAACAACGGATAGTCGCGAGACAGTCGGCACCAGAGAGAAAGTTGTGGATCTGCGTCGTTCCGTTTGCAATCGAGCCGAACATAATGCAGCGGTGGGAGATGGATTTGTCTCCCGGTATTGTAACTTTTCCTTTTAATCCTGTAATATTACATAATTCCATAATCTTATTCCTCATTTCTGCTATCAGACTTCATAGATGACATAGCGGTATTTCTGCAAAAGTACAGAAGCTCTGTTTGCAGAATCTTCATCATAAAATTCAATACGAAGAACTCCTTCCTCAAATTCACGGTTGTGGATGATTCCGATGTTTTTGATACTGATGTTATTACTTGCAAGAATTGTGGCAATCGTAGCAATTCCACCTGTTTCATCGATGATATCACAATAAAGTGCAAACTGCTTTTTGATCGGTCCTGCAGATCCGTTCGGCATGGAGTTTCTGTAATCTTTGGAATTCTCAAACAGAGCGTACAGGGCAGGTTCATTTCCTTCATCCACAAGATCCTTTGCATGTGAAAGAGCTTCAATATATTCACCTAAGATCTGGGAGATGTTCTCACTGCTTTTTCAGACAGATCTGCTGCCACATGACCGGGGAGGAAGAAGCAATTCTCGTAATATCTTTAAATCCCCCTGCGGCCAACGCTTTCATCATCCCTTCTTTCGAATCCGTATCATGTACAAAATTCACAAGTGTTGATGCAATAATATGCGGCAGGTGGCTGATCGTTCCGGTAATATGATCGTGCTCGTGGTAATCCAGAATAACAGGAAGAGCTTTTAAAGATGAAACAAAGTCTTTGTAAGCATCCACTTTTTCTTCCGCTACTTTAGCAGAAGGAGTCAGGATATAGTATGCATTTTCAATCAAATGCGCTTTGGAATTCATAAATCCGCTCTTCTCAGAACCGGCCATCGGATGTCCGCCAATGAAATTCGCTTCCATTCCCAGACGAATCACCTCTTCGTGGATGGAAGTCTTCACGCTTCCGACATCTGTGAGAATACAGTTTTCATCCAGGAGATCTTTCAGCTGGGAAAGATAGGCTGCGTTGTAAGTGACCGGTGCACAGAGGAAAATGTAGTTACATCCCCTGAAATTGTCATCAATGGATGAACAGGAAGTATGAATAGTGCCTTCCTGGATTGCCAGTGCAAGGGATTCTTTATTTTTATCGAATGCGATGATGTCGTAATCCGGATAATACTGGCGGATTGCCTTCGCAATAGAGCCGCCGATAAGTCCAAGTCCGATAAATCCAATTTTTTTGAGCATTCATAGTTGTAAAATCCTTTCTTGTTGTTG
>ENA-OQHD01000026-OQHD01000026.1-human-gut-metagenome-genome-assembly--contig:-NODE-26-length-74315-cov-31.618186_pt1 | contig 74315 bp, 65 predicted proteins | sample MGYA00242560_ERZ504711 | MGnify/ENA primary metagenome ERZ504711 (study PRJEB26092, sample SAMD00036198) | human gut metagenome | host: Homo sapiens | study: EMG produced TPA metagenomics assembly of...
CGCGATACGTGGCCGCGGCGGCATGCGCGGCATTACTGCGGCGGCGCCGGCGCGTGCGGCACATCGGTTCCGTGGTGACCGAAGGCGCGGCGCAGGGGCCGACGATCGCGATAGGAGTGGCCGCCGACCAGCCGGGGGCTTGGATACCTGCATGGAGGCGAATACTCCGGTTTTCGACATCGACGTGGCCAAATACGTGGCGGGAAAACCCTCGGATACGCGGAAAAGCAGATCGTGTTCAAACAGCTGTCCCCGGCCATGCGAGCCTGCCGCGCTCACCGACGGCACGGTGGACATGGTCGTGGATTCCTTCTCCAGGACGGGGCCCACGATGGTGAGGCCGACGTCGCCGGACCATATCTGACGGTCCGGGAGGCGCTGCTCATCCGCTCCGACAGCGCATCCGAAATCACCGGAACCGACAGCCTGTCCGATGAAAACCGTATGCGCGGTCGCTGGAAGCGCGGCGGCCGACAACATCCGCAACCGCACGAAAAACACCCGCACGACGGTGGCGGAACGCGACACGTATCCGCAATGCATGACGGCGCTGATGATCGGCGAGGCCGACGCCGTCGCCGCCGACGACGCGATCGCGGCCGGACTGGCGTCGAACAACACAGGCGACCGTCTGAAGATCGTCGACGTTCCCGACACCACCTGGTCCTACGGCATCGCCGTCAAATCAGGACAGGACGAGCTGGTCGGGCAAATCGACGCCGCATTGCGTGCCATGGTCAAGGACGGCTCGTGGCAGAAGGCCGCGGCCGACATGGGCAAGTCGATCGGATACACGCCCGACGCGTCCATGAATCCGCCGAAGGCAACGGCCAAGGCCCCGTCCTCCGGCGCGTCCGCGGCATCGGAAAAATAACGGCGGCGCACGTGCCTGAATAGTGGTTGATTCCTTGCGAAGTGTCCAGTTGCGCGGCTAATTTCATGCATTATGAGTGACACTGAGAAAAGCGCGCAGGCGCAACCGAACGAATCCGCCGAACCGTCGTTCCGCTACAACGCGAAGCTGGCGCAGGGCATCGAAGAGAAATGGCAGAAGATCTGGGATGACGAAGGCACCTTCTGGGCCGCCAACGTCAACGGCGACCTGAAGGACGGCAAGGGCCATAACGCCGAAGGCCGCCCGTCCTATTTCGCGATGGACATGTTCCCGTACCCGTCCGGCAAGGGCCTGCACGTCGGCCACCCGCTGGGCTACCTCGCCACCGATGTGGTCAGCCGCTACCACCGCATGAAGGGCGAGAACGTGCTGCACGCCATGGGCTACGACGCCTTCGGCCTGCCGGCCGAGCAGTATGCCGTGCAGACCGGCCAGCATCCGCGCATCACCACCGAACAGAACATCGCCAACATGCGCCGCCAGCTGCACCGCATGGGCCTGAGCTTCGACAACCGTCGTTCCTTCGCCACCATCGACCCCGGCTACGTGCGTTGGACCCAGTGGATCTTCTCCCGCATCTACGACGCCTGGTACGACGAGGACGCCACCAACCCGTCCGGCTCCAGGGGCTGCGCCCGCCCGATCATCACGCTCGTCGAACAGTTCGAATCCGGCAAGCGCGCCATCCCGGGCTTCGAAGGCAAGGCCTGGGCCGACCTGAGCGAAGCCGAGCAGGCCGACGTGCTCAACGACTTCCGTCTGGCCTACATCTCCAAGTCCCCGGTCAACTGGTGCCCGGGCCTGGGCACCGTGCTCGCCAACGAGGAGGTCACCGCCGAAGGCAAGTCCGAACGCGGCAACTTCCCGGTGTTCCAGCGCGAACTGCGCCAGTGGTCCATGCGCATCACCGCATACGGCCACCGTCTGATCGAAGACCTCGACACCATCGACTGGCCTGAGAAGGTCAAGCTCATGCAGCGCAACTGGATCGGCGAATCCCACGGCGCTTCCGTGCATTTCGACGTCGAGACCCCGAACGGCGTCAAGGACATGGAGATCTACACCACCCGTCCCGACACCCTCTTCGGCACCACCTTCGCAGTCGTCTCCCCGGAACACCACCTGCTTGAGAACGTTCCGGAAGAATGGCCGGCGGAAACCCCCGAGGATTGGAAGGGCGGCTACGCCACCCCGGTCGAGGCCGTGAAGGCGTACCGTCTGGCCGCCGAAGCCAAGACCGCCAAGGACCGCGTGGACGAGGCGGGCGAGAAGACCGGCCTGTTCACCGGCCTGTACGCCATCAACCCGATCACCGGCGCTAAGCTGCCGCTGTTCACCGCCGACTACGTGCTCATGGACTACGGCACCGGCGCGATCATGGCAGTGCCGGGCGGCGATCAGCGCGATTACGATTTCGCCGTCAAGTTCGGCCTGCCGGTCATCTACACCGTCAAGCCGCTGCCGGAATCCGGCGACGACCTCGCCAACTATGAGGGCAAGGCGCCGTTCGTCTCCCATGACGGCATCGTCATCAACTCCTCTATCGACGCGACCAAGGCCAAGGGCGATTCCCTGAGCCTCGACGGCCTGCGCGTGGATGAGGCCATCGACAAGGTCAACGCCTGGCTCGAATCCGCCGGCGTCGGCAAGGGCACCGTCAGCTACCGTCTGCGCGACTGGCTGTTCAGCCGCCAGCGCTACTGGGGCGAGCCGTTCCCGATCGTCTACGGCGAGGACGGCACCCCGCACCTGCTTCCCGACGAGCAGCTGCCGATCAACCTGCCGGACGTGCCGGACTACAGTCCGAAGACCTTCGACCCGGAGGACGCCGAATCCAACCCGGAGGCTCCGCTGAGCCGCAACGAGGACTGGGTCAAGGTCGAGCTCGACCTAGGCGACGGCAAGAAGACCTACTACCGCGACACCAACACCATGCCGAACTGGGCCGGCTCCTGCTGGTACTACATGCGTTACCTCGACCCGACCGACACCAAGCACATGGTGGAGAAGGACGAGTTCGACTACTGGATGGGTCCGGACCACAACAAGACCGCCGGCAAGTCCGGCGGCGTGGACCTGTACATCGGCGGCGTCGAACACGCCGTGCTGCACCTGCTGTACTCCCGCTTCTGGCACAAGGTGCTGTTCGACCTCGGCTACGTCGACTCCATGGAACCGTTCCACAAGCTGTTCAACCAGGGCATGATCCAGGCATACGCCTACACCGACGACCGCGGCCAGTACGTGCCGGCCGCCGAAGTGGTGGAAGGTCCCGCCGACGCCAACGGCGAGCCGACGTTCACATGGAACGGCCAGCATGCCAACCGCGAGTTCGGCAAGATGGGCAAGAGCCTGAAGAACATCATCACGCCTGACGACATGTATGAGAACTACGGCGCGGACACCTTCCGCCTGTACGAGATGGGCATGGGCCCGCTGGCCGAATCCCGTCCATGGAACACCCGCAACGTGGTCGGCTCCATGCGTTTCCTGCAGCGCCTGTGGCGTAACGTCATCGACGAGACCACCGGCGAGGTGCGCGTCACCGACGGCGAGCTTGACACGAAGACGCTGAAGCTGCTTAACAACACGATCGCCGACGTGACCGTCGAGATGGAGGCCATGCGTCCGAACACGGCCATCGCCAAGCTCATCGTGCTCAACAACCATCTGACCAGCCTCGACGCCGTGCCGCGCGCCGCCGTCGAACCGCTGATCCTGATGCTCTCTCCGATCGCCCCGCACATCTGCGAGGAACTGTGGAGCAAGCTCGGCCACACCGAATCCCTGGCGCACGCCGACTGGCCGAAGGCCGACGAACGTTACGTCGGACAGGATTCCGTCACCGCGGTCGTGCAGATCAAGGGCAAGGTGCGCGCCAAGCTCGAGGTCTCCCCGGACATCGATCCGAAGGAGCTGGAGAAGATGGCGCTCGAAGCCGTCGCCGACCGACTGGGCGGCAAGGAGCCACGCAAGGTCATCGTCAAGGCTCCGAAGATCGTCTCCATCGTTCCCGCGGAATGATCTTCTGACGAGACGGCCCGCATAAGAGGACGCGGGTTCTTCCGCACCATGGCGACACGCCAGGAATGTGGATAACCCGCGTTCTCCGACCACAGGAGCCGTTTCGGCTGGACAGTATGCCCATGCATCCTCCAATGTTGGACGCATGGGCATATTTGCATTTCGCGGCACTCACCCCATCCGTGCCATCCACACGGCGGACGGCGGCACTGGCATGCCGGCCGCCACGAAGCGGCTGCGGGGATTGGGCATGCCCGAAAAACCGTCCCGCCCCAACAGCCTTACGGCCATGGAGGCGCAATCGGACGAACCGTCCGCATCACACGAACCCGCACGACCGATGCCGCAGCGGAAGACGCATGACGCGAAACCGACATTGGCGGAGCTCGCCGGCGTCCGGCCGACGGACAAACCCGACGAGGGGGAGCGGACGAAACGCGACAGGCCACGATTGGCGTTCCGCCCGTTCCACGCGCTCATGGCGATCCTCACTTTGTCGTGCGCGCTGTGCGCGAGCCTGACCATGCTCGTCCAACAGACGATCCACTACAGCGAACTGCAGCATTCGCGGTCGCAGATACGCTCACAGGCCCAACAGCAGCCGCAACAGGCCCCGCAAACGGAACAAACGCCGGCACCGCAAGAAAACGGGCCGACGCAGGACGCGTCCACACCGGACAGCCATGACGGGCAAGACGGAGCGCAGCAATCGAACCAGCTTGACCTCAACACCGCAGACCTAGGCGAATTGCAGACCCTCAAAGGCGTCGGACCGGTCACCGCGCAGCGCATCCTCGACTATCGAACGCAGATAGGACGGTTCGACAACGTCGACCAGCTTTTGGAAGTCAAGGGCATCGGTTCGAAGACTCTGGCGAAGTTCCGTGACCAAGTGTGCGTGAGATGACGGGCACACGCGATTGGCTGACCAGGGAGCGCGGGAGCCGAGACTGGAGACTGCTGCCGGCCGCAATATGCGGTTGGGCGGCCAGTCTGGCCGCGCACGCCGGCTTCGCATATTGCATGTCGCATGACGGCATGCTCGGCGCTTTGCCGGCCGTTCTCACCTGCATGATACCGCTGGCGGTCCTGGCGGGACTGCCCTTCCCACGATTGCCGGCGTCCGTTCGACGACGGATAACGCTCTGGCATGCGAGCGTCACGGTCTGCGCGATCGCTGCGATGGTTTGCGCGGCAAGCGCGTTGACCTATGATTTGCTGCAATGGCGCGACCCGGCTTCTCGGGCGGCCGCGGAAGGCGACGCTTCCGTCGTCGTCACGGCGCGCGCCACCTCGCCGACCGTCATCTCCGACAGACGGTCGAACGACTGCCGTGCCGACGCGCGCATCACATCGGTCACCATCGACGGCGTACGGCAAACCAGTTCGGCACGAGCGCGTATATACGCGGACCGGCCTGAATGCGGCAAACTCAAACAGGACGGCACCTACAAGATCGCGGGTCGCATCTCCGAAGCGCGATACGGTGCCATGCCGTTGTGGCTGACCGACGTCACGACAGTCGAACACGTCAGGCCGCCAAACCTGCCGATGCGCGCCATCGGCATGATGCAGGAGGCGTTCTTCGTCCAAACCGCACGTCTTTCCGACCAAGGGAAAGTGCTCGTCCCCGGACTGACATTGGGTGTTCTCGGACAGGACTACGTGCCGGCCGAGGGCGATGGCGCCGACATCGATTCCACATACGCCGCACAGGTGGAGGACGCGTTCCAAAGGTCCGGAATCGTGCATCTCATGGCGGTCAGCGGCGGCCATCTGGCCGTGACCGCCGCATTGGTGCGTTCCGTCTGCTCGTTCTTCCTTCTGCCGCGACGATTCACCGCACTGCTGGTCGCCATGTCGTACATCATGCTGTCGGCATGCGTGTTTCCGTCGGATTCGGTATCCCGCGCGCTTTTGATGGGATTGTCCGGCGCGGCATGCCTGTTCATCGGCAGACGAGGCCAGGCGATGGCGTCGTTGAGCTGGACCACATTGGCTATGCTGATGGCATGCCCGCACATGTCGCAAAGCTTCGGATTCGCCCTGTCCTGCGCCGCGGTGCTCGGCATCGTGCTGTTCGCCGACACCCTCAACGCATGGATGGAACCGGTCCTGCCACGGTTCGTGGCCGAGGTTCTGTCCATGACCATAGCGGCGCAAGTGTTCACCCTGCCGATCCAGGTGCTCATCGAACCGGAACTGCCGGTGTTCTCCATACCGGCGAATCTGATGGTGGCGCCGTTCGTGGGTTTCGCCACATTGGCCGGCCTGGCCAGTCTTGCCGTCTCATGGCTGATTCCGTGGCTCGGCCTGCAACTGGCCCGTGCGGCCTCCTGGGGCACCGCGGTCATGGAACTGACCGCCCTTGAACTGGGTTCCGGCAGCCAGGCCACGATACCGTGGGCCGGAGGCGTCGGGGGAGCGGTCCTCGTCTGCGTGGTGGAAGCCGCCTGCGCGGCCGCCGCGATCATGACGCACCGGCTGTTCGGACGCATGATGGTCCAGGAACCCGATCTGCCCGGAAAACGTCTGACAGCCAACCCTGTGGAACGGCTGCGCATGTGGATGGAACGTACTCGGAAGGCATTGCGCGAACTGCAATGGGAGGAATAGGCCATGCCGGTTTTGTCCACCGATACGGCGAGATTGAATGGTATGCCGAAACCATCCGCAGCCACCACGCCCTTCCACCTCGTGTACGGAGGCGACTCGTACCTGAACGACCAGACGGTGCGCGACCTCAAACACGAGGCGCAACGCCGGTATCCCGACGCGGAAACCATCGAACTCGACGCGGCAAACGCCGACCATTACGCCTTCGACGAGGCGGTAAGCCCATCATTGCTTGCGGATCGCGCCATCGTCATCGTCACCAACCTGCAGAACGCGGACGAAAAACTGGGCGACGCCATGGTCTCTTACTGCAGACAGGCGTGCAAGGAGCCGGCGGACGCGTGCATCGTCATCTGCCAGCATGAGGGCGGTGTGAAGGGCAAACGTCTGGTGGAGCAGCTCACCAAGGCCGGAGCGTACAAGGACGCTGTCGCCGACCTGAAGAAGCCCGAGGCCAAACTCAACTTCGTCATGCAATGCTTCGAACGGCGCAAACGCCGCGTCGAGCCGATGGCCGCGCAGCAACTCGTGGCCGTGTTGGGGGATAGGACCGGCGAGCTTGCGGCCATGGTCGGCCAGTTATGCTTCGATTTCGACGACAATCCCATGACGCTCGACCGCGTCAACCAATATCTCACCTCCAATCCGCAGGTGGATGGCTTCCGTGTCGCCGACCTCGCGTTGTCGGGACGTACGGCGGACGCGATCATCGCCATGCGATCGTCCGTGGAACAGGGCACCGCTCCGATCGCGCTTATCGGCGCGCTGGCCATGAAGCTGCGGACGATGGCGAAGGCGTCGGCGGTGCGTGCGGGCACCATTTCCACGGCCGAGGCGAAAACGAACCCCTGGGTGTTGAAGAACGCGACCCGGCAACTATCCGGATGGACGTCAAGCGGCATGAGCGCATGCATCCAGATGCTCGCATGGGCCGACGAGCAAAGCAAAACCAATGGCTCGGACCCGGTCTATGCTTTGGAACGGTCCATCGAACTGATCAGCCGCAAAGGACGTGCCGCATGAGCAACACCATTACCATCACAGCCGCCACCGGCGAGGACATGCAGGCGTTGGGGGAGCGTTTGGCGAAGCTTGCCCGTGGAGGCGACGTGCTGTTGCTGTCCGGTCCGCTTGGCGCCGGCAAGACCACGTTCGCGCAAGGGTTCGGCGTGGGACTTGGCATCGGAGAGCCCATCGTCTCGCCGACCTTCACCATCGCACGCGAGCTTGAGGGACGGTTCGCGGACGGTTCGCCGGCGCATCTGGTGCACGTCGACGCCTACAGGCTCGGCGGCAACGCCTACGCGCCCGGACAAGACACGGTCGGACGGCTATTGGACGAATTGGAATCGCTCGGCTTGGACGAGGAATTGGAGGATCCGGGCGAGCATACCGTCATCCTGATGGAATGGGGCGAGCAGATGGCCGCCGCATTGGCTCCGGAACGGCTTGAAATCCACATCGACCGTCCGCTTGACGCGCCCGCCGTGACCGCGGACGGCGAGCTGACCAGCGCGGGCGCACGCACGGTGACGTTGGTGCCGGTGGGCGCTGCCTGGGATTCGTTCGATTTCACCGCGGGAAAACGCTGACCCTGTCTAAGACGCATCCGACGTGGCCGACCGCACCGCATGCCGTGGCTTCCAGCGCCGGTTGTACAGTGGTTGGCAGTTTGGCACAAGGAGTTTTCAAGCATATGCAGACACTGGTGATTGACACCTCATATGGTTCGACCGTAGGCGTGGTCGGACATGAACCCATCGTCGAAACGGATTCGCGCACCCATGTCGAGAAACTGCAGGTGAACATCGCGCAAGCCGTCGAACAGGCCGGACTGCAGGCGTCGGACATCACCCGCATCGTCGTCGGCGTCGGACCGGCGCCATTCACCGGCCTGCGCGCCGGCATCGTCGCGGCCAAGGCATTGGCCTTCGCCACAGGCGCGCAACTGGTCGGACAGGACGTGCTCGCGCCGCAATGCCTGGCACATACTCAAGCTACGGACGATCGCCGCCATCTGACGCTTGCCGTCAACGACGCGCGTCGCCGGCAACTGTATTTCGCGCTGTATGACGGCGGCACCGTTGCGGACGGCGTCGGACAATCGCCCATAACGTTGATCGACATGGACATCGACTATCCGGATTCCATCACGATGCGCGTCAATGACGTTCTTACGAAGCTCGCCGACACGGGCAAGCCGTACGTCGTCGACGTCATCGGCCATGGTGCGGTCAAATACGCGCAGTCGTGGAATGCGATTGCCTCCCTCGGCGAAGTCGACGACCATGCTCTGCTCGACGAAGGCGCGGAAGGATTGGCGCGATTCGCGGCCTTCACCACCAGCGAACAGGCGTTGGCAGAACCGACCCCCGTCGAACCGTTATATCTGCGTCGTCCGGACGTGTCAGTGCCCAACCCGCTCAAGCATGTGCTCAACCATGCCGGCGCCGAACGAACGGAGTGACGGCACGCCCATGATCGTCGACCATTCCCAGATTCCGGAAGACACCGCCGTCGGACAGATCGCCGCATTGGAAAAGGACCTGTTCGGCCGCGGCGCGTGGAGCGAACAGTCCGTACGGCAGGAATTCCACGCTCCGGCACGCACGTATCTGCTCGACATTGAAGGCGATGCCGTACAGACGGCGGATCCCGTCGTCCGAGGCTACGCAGGCTACTGGTACGACGGCGACGACGCGGAGATCATGACGATCGGCGTCGGCAGACCATACCAACGGCAGGGGATAGCGGCGGCGCTTCTCGAAACACTGATCGTCTCGGCGCGTCGGCAGGGCGCCAAACGCATGCTTCTGGAAGTCCGCGTCGACAACGTGCCGGCATTGGCGTTGTACGAAAGGTTCGGCTTCACGCGGATGGGATTGCGCAAACGCTACTACCAGCCAGAAGGCATCGACGCGTACACCATGAGCCTCGACTTGGAGCCGCGCGTCGTCGGCTTCAGCGCAACAGCGGATACAGAGCACACTTCAGCAACACACACAACGGAGCAGCAATGAGCGAACCAATCGTACTCGGCATCGAATCGACCTGTGACGAAACGGCGGCGGCCGTGGTGCAGGGACGCACCCTCATTTCCAACGTGGTCGCGTCCTCCATGGACGAGCACGCCCGCTACGGCGGCGTGATTCCCGAAATCGCCTCTCGCGCGCACGCCGAAGCGTTCGTGCCATGCGTCTCCAAAGCTCTGGCCGACGCGAACATGACGCTGTCCGACGTCGACGCGATCGCCGTATCCGCGGGACCCGGCCTCGCCGGCTGTCTCGCGGTCGGCGTGTCCGGCGCGAAATCGTTGGCATGGGCCGCGAACAAGCCGATCTACGGCATCAACCACGTCATCGGACATATCGCGGTGACGCAGCTGCAGTTCGGACCGTTCCCCAAGGACACGCTTGCGTTGATTGTGTCGGGCGGGCACACTTCGCTGCTGCATGTCGAAGACGTGGCGCGGCATATCGACGTGGTCGGCACCACTCTCGACGACGCTGCCGGCGAATGCTTCGACAAGGTGGCGCGTCTGCTTGGTTTCCCGTATCCCGGCGGCCCGCACATCGACCGTCACGCGCAGCTGGGCAACCCACATGCCATCAAAGTGCCTCAGGGCCTTACACAAGGCAAGGCGGGGCAGCAGCATCCGTACGATTTCAGTTTCTCCGGCGTGAAGACGGCCGTGGCGCGTTGGATCGAACAACAGCAGGCGGAAGGCAATGAGATTCCCATCGACGACGTGTGCGCGTCGTTGGCCGATTCCGTCGCGACGGTGCTCGCCAAGAAGGCGATGCGCGGTTGCGAGCAGTACGGTTCGAAGACCCTGATCGTTGGCGGCGGCTTCTCCGCGAACTCCCAACTGCGCGCCAAACTATTGGAGGTCGGAGCCAAGCATGGCGTCGAAGTGCGTATCCCGCAAATCAAACTGTGCACCGATAATGGCGCTATGGTGGCCATGCTGGGCGTGAACCTGGTGGAGAGCGGCGTGAAACCGTCCGAACCGGATTTCGCAATCGATTCCGCCATGCCGTTGACGAAGATCAGCATGTGACGGTAGTCCCGCCGCAGCAGGGGAGACACGCGCGGGATTTGCATTTTGCGTTTTACCGCGTATAATTCATGTCTTGTGCACAGCGCATTCCTGCGTAGCTCAGTTGGCAGAGCATCCGACTGTTAATCGGACGGTCACTGGTTCAAGCCCAGTCGCAGGAGCCATTCGAAAAATCCCCTTGGAAACAAGGGGATTTTTTCATTTTCAACGACTCTTGGCATTTTTGGCCACCCTTCATGTTTATCCGTCGGCGGAAACCGTGGTTCGTCCAGCCGTCCATGCGTATGATGAACGCACCGGGTCAATCAAACAAAGGAAGGAAGTCCATCATGTGCACTGGCGTTCGTTTCTCCGACGAAGAGGGAAACATGTATTTCGGCCGCAACCTCGACTGGAGCTTCTCATACGGCGAAAGCATCCTGGCCACTCCACGCGGCTACCACTACGACAACGTGTTCGGCGCGAGCGGCAAAGCCACGCCGAACGCGGTGATCGGCGTGGGCGTGGTCATGGCCGACCGTCCGATGTATTTCGACTGCGCCAACGAGCATGGTCTGGCCATCGCGGGATTGAATTTCCCCGGCTACGCGGAGTTCGTGCATGAGCCGGTCGAAGGCACCGACAACGTCGCGACCTTCGAATTCCCGCTGTGGGTGGCACGCAATTTCGATTCCGTCGACGAAGTCGAGAAGGCGTTGAAGAACGTGACCCTCGTCTCCCAGATCGTGCCCGGCCAGCAGGAGTCGCTGCTGCATTGGATCATCGGCGACAGCGAGCGCAGCATCGTCGTCGAACAGATGGCGGACGGCATGCATGTGCACCATGACGACGTAGACGTGCTGACCAACCAGCCGACGTTTGGCTTCCATATGGAGAATCTGCGCAACTACATGTGCGTCGGCAACGAGATGGCCGAGCCGGCCACGTGGGGCAAGGCGTCCCTGTCCGCTTGGGGCGCGGGTGTGAGCATGCATGGCATTCCGGGCGATGTGAGCTCCCCGTCGCGTTTCGTGCGTGTGGCTTATGCCAACACGCATTATCCGCAGCAGGAAGGCGAGGCGGCCAACGTGTCTCGCCTGTTCCACACCCTTGGTTCCGTGCAGATGGTTGACGGCATGGCGAAGATGGGCAACGGCCAGTTCGAACGCACGCTGTTCACCAGCGGATATTCGTCCAAGACCAACACGTACTACATGAACACGTATGATGATCCCGCCATCCGCTCCTACGCGATGGCCGATTTCGACATGGATTCCTCGGAGCTGATCACCGCCGCCTGAGCATGCGTGGGCTTTTTCGTCCGTCGGTTCCCATACAGACGGACGAAAAAGCCGCACGATTGCCGAAAAGGACATGAAAATGGAGTCGTGCGACAGATCCACTTTTCGGATACCGGCTCTTCCATTGCCCGCTCAATGCCGTTTGACGTCGGACCAATACGACACGCCGGAATATGGACTTCGAGCACTTTAAGTTTTTAGAGTGCGGGGTATGAGCAATACGACGACCACCTGGCATTCGATCCGTGAGGCGTCCATGATTTCCGGACTGCCCGAATCGACGTTGCGTTATTACGAGCAGATCGGCATCATCGATCCGATCGCCCGCGATCCGAGTTCAGGCCACCGAGTCTATTCGGACAAGGACATCGAATCGCTGACCACCATCGCATGCCTGGCGGCGACGGGCATGCCGCTTGAATCGATGCGCGAATACCTGAAGAACCGTTTCGACGGTCCGGAAGGCGCCCGACGGCAGATCGAACTACTCGACGCGCAATCGCTGCGTCTGGCCGCGAAAGCCGAGGCCCTGCGCATCCAGCAGGCGTACGTGTCGCTCAAATCGCTCTATTGGCGCGCCATCGCCGAAGGACACGAGGATGAGGCCAACCGAATTCTCGAGGAAAACAAAGACGTCATCGAAAACGTCAAGAAACAGCCCGGCAAGGGCGCGATCGCACGCTGAACATTCAGACGACGATGGCCGCTATCCGCACGCAACATTTCCGACGATAGAATGAACGCGGCATGCGGCGCGAAGACATCGAACGGAAAGGAAGCCATGTTCGAGGAACTGCATAGGAAGATGAACGCGTTCTGGAACAACGACAGGACGCTGTCGCAGACCGATCCGGAATATGTCAAGCTGTTTTCCGACTTCGCTTACGGGGAAGTGGTGAACGAGCCGGGCGCGAACCATCCCGATCTGGACGACCAGACCCGCTCCCTGGCGATCCTCGCGGCTCTGGTCGGCTGCCAGGGTCTCGACGCGTTCGAAATGATGCTGCCGGTCGCCTACGAGACAGGACTGACGTCCGTGGCCATCAAGGAGATGATCTACCAAGCCACCGCATACTGCGGATTCGGGAGAACCCTGCCGTTCCTGAAGAAGCTCAACGTTTTCCTTGGAGCCGCGAACGTGCATCTGCCGCTGGAGCCGCAGGGCACGACCACGTCGGAGACCCGCGCGCAGGCCGGAGAGGACAAGCAGGTCGAGATCTTCGGCGAGAACATGCGCGGATTCGCGCAATCCGGACCGGAGGAGACCCGGCACATCAACAAGTGGCTGGCCGACAACTGCTTCGGCGACTACTACACTCGCGGCGGACTCGACACCCGCGAGCGCGAAATGGTCACGTTGTGTTTCCTGGCCGCGCAGGGTGGTTGCGAACCGCAGCTTACGGCGCATGCCAAGGCGAATATGGTCGTTGGCAATGAGAAGGCGTTTCTAATCGCGGTGGTCTCGCAGTGCATGCCGTATATCGGCTATCCGCGTACGTTGAACGCGATTCGTTGCATCGATGAGGCTGTGAAGGGCTGACCTGCCCGTTAAAAACGCCGGCAAACAAACAAAGGGCTATCCGCCGAACAAGACGGATAGCCCTTCCTTATAGCTGATTGTGGATGGCGTGCTGTGTTTACTCGCCCCACACGTCCTTGGCGATGGATTGGACGAGTGCGATCTTGGCCCACTGCTGGTCTTCGGTGAGCTTGTTGCCTTCCTGGGTGGAGGCGAAGCCGCACTGGGTGGACAGGCACAGGCGGTCGAGCGGAATGTACTGGGCGGCTTCCTGGATGCGGGCCTTGATGGTGTCCGGATCCTCAAGGTCGGGCTTCTTGGAGGTGATCAGGCCGAGCACGACCTTCTTGTCGCCGGAGACTTCGGCGAGCGGCGCGAAATCGCCGGAACGGTCGTCGTCGAACTCGAGGTAGTAGGCGTCCACGTTCTCCTCGCCGAACAGTTTGGCCGCGACCGGCGCGTAGCCTCCGGAGGAAAGCCAGGTGGAGTGGAAGTTGCCGCGGCACACGTGGGTGTTGATGACCAGGTCGTCCGGCTGGTCGGCGATCACGGCGTTGATGACGTCGAGGTTCTCCTGCTGCAGGCGTAGCGCGTCCTCGTCGCTCCAGCCGAGACGTTCGCGTACGCTCGCATCGCACAGGCGGGTCCAGGTGCAGTCGTCGAACTGCACGTTGCGGCAGCCGGCGGCATACAGGTCGGCGATGACCTGGCGGTAGGCGGCGACGATGTCGGCGGTCAGCTCGTCGTCGTTCTTGTAGAACTCGTCATACGGGTAGGCGGCCGCGTTGCCGGTGAGCACGAAGCGGGTCTGCGCGGGGGAGGGCATGGTCTGGCGGGCCACGGTGTTCTCGTCCTCGAACTGCTTGACGAACTTGAAATGTTCGACGAACGGATGGTTCTCGCCGGAGATTCTTCCGGTCACGGTGGCGGTGTCGGCCGGGGTCACCTCGTCGTGGAAGGCGACGCGGTGGGCTGCGGCGGCATGGTCCACGCCGTTGAAGCCCCACATGAAGTCGAAATGCCACCAGCCGCGGCGGAATTCGCCGTCGGTGATCACATGCAGGCCGGCGGCCTTCTGCTTGGCGACGAGTTCGGTGATGGCCTTGTCCTCGACCGCCTTGAGCGCTGCGGCATCGATTTTGCCGGCGGCGAAATCCTCACGCGCGGCCTTGAGCTCGGCCGGGCGGAGATAGGAGCCGACCACGTCGGCGCGGAACGGCGCGTTATGCGAGTATACCATTGAATACCCCTTTTTTTGGGAAAGCGACAAATACCTAGTGAAGGTTACACGCACGTCCCGAAACACGGGCGCACACGGCTTCTCGGCCAGTATTCGTGCTTGAATGGATGATGTTATCCGTTACACATTCGAGAATGGAAGGCAATGAGCGAATCGCGCGATCCCGCAGGCGACAGTACGACCACGAACAACATGGGGGAGGTGCGGGAAGCCGAACATCAGGGCGCGGCCGTCAAGGCGGCGTTGGGCGCGAACATTGGTGTCGCCATCGCGAAGCTGCTCGCGGCGTTCTTCACCGGATCGTCTGCCATGCTTTCCGAGTCGGTACATTCCATCGCGGATTGCTCCAACGAAATCGTATTGATGGTGGGTGGACGTTTCTCCAAGCGCAAGACGGACGGCGACCATCCGTTCGGCCTGTATCGCGCCAAATATCTTGCTTCGTTCGTCGTGGCCACGCTGCTGTTCTTTGTCGGTGGATTCTTCTCGACGTCCGAGGCCGTGAAGAAGCTTATTGCGATCGCCGGCGACCCTACGCTACGTGACGTGAACCGAATGGAACTGCTCGTCGCGTTCATCGTGGTCGTCATCAGCGCATGCCTCGAAGGATATGGACTGCATCAGAGCATCAAGGAGGCCAACGAGCGTATGGAACGCACGAACACGCCGCGTATGGGCGTGTTCCGTTTCTGGAGGCACACCAAGTCCGCCGAATTGGCTTCGGTGATTATGGAGGATACGCTCGCTTTGATCGGTTTGGCGTTCGCAGGTCTCGGCATTGGTCTTGCGATTCTGCTCGACGATGAGATTTTTGATGCGTTGGGTGGTCTCATGGTCGGTCTGGTGCTGATCGTCGGTTCGCTGTTTCTCGCGTTCAAATCCGGTTCGCTGCTCATCGGCGAGGCCGTGGATTCCGATACGCGCGGGAAGATCGTCGAGGCGGTTACCACCACGCCGGGCGTCGAACGATTGCTGAACATGCAGACCGTGCACATGTCGGAGGACGACATCCTCCTGTGCGTCAAAGTGCAGACCAGCAAGCTCGACCGCGACTATGACGTGGAAACCGTCGACAAGATCGAGAAGGCCGTGCGCACCGCGTTGCCCTGGTACAATTTCGAGATCTACGTCGAGCCGGACATCTACAGCACCAAACACGTGCACGCGTAACCGGTTCCCGCGTAACAGGAACCGTTCAATATGGGAAAGCCCGGACGATCTGATTCGTCCGGGCTTTCCCATATGCGTGTCGGAAATGGTGGAAGTGGGATTATTCCTCGGCCACCAGATCCAGGTAGGAGTCGTTCCACAGGTCCTCGTCGCCGTCGGGCATGAGCAGCACGCGTTCCGGATTCAACGCCTCGACCGCGCCCTCGTCGTGGGTGACCAGCACAATCGCGCCCTCGTATTTGGCGATGGCCTTCAGAATCTCGTCGCGGGACGCCGGATCCAGATTGTTGGTCGGTTCATCAAGCAGTAGCACGTTCGCGCGGCTCGTCACCAGCGTGGCCAACGCCAGACGGGTCTTCTCGCCGCCGGAAAGCACTCGTGCCGGTTTCAGCGCGTCATCGCCGGAGAACAGGAACGACCCAAGGATGGAACGTGCCTGTGTGTCGTCAAGTTCCGGTGCCACGTGAATCAGATTCTGCAACACGGTGGCGTCAAGGTCCAATGTGTCGTGTTCCTGTGCGAAATAGCCGATTTTGCAGCCATGTCCATATTCCACGGATCCGGTGTCGGGATCCTCCAGATGGGCGAGCAGACGCAGCGTGGTGGTCTTGCCCGCGCCGTTATAGCCCAGAATCACCACACGTGAACCTTTGTCGATCGCCAGATTCACGCCGGCGAACACGATGTTCGAACCATACGCTTTGGAGATGTCCTTTGCCATGATCGGCGTACGTCCGCAAGGTGCCGGCTCGGGGAAGCGGATGTCAGCAACCTTCTCCTTCTTCTGTGCTTCGGACGTGTTCTCCAGCAGTTTCTCCGCGCGGCGCATCATGTTCTGCGCGGCCACGGCCTTGGTGGCTTTCGCGTGCAGACGGATGCCCTGCTGCATCAGACGTTCGGCCTTCTTCTCTGCGACTTCACGTTCGCGGCGGCGACGTTCCTCGTCGACCACGCGTTGGTGCAGGTAGGCCTTCCAGCCGAGCGAGTACATGTCGATCTGGCCGAGCTGTGCGTCCAGATGCCACACCTTGTTCACCACTTCGTCAAGCAGTTCGGTGGAGTGGGAGATGACCAGGAAACCGCCCTCGTATTTTTTCAGATAGCCGCGCAGCCATTCGATGGAATCCGCGTCCAAATGGTTGGTCGGCTCGTCAAGGATCAGCGTGTCCGCGTCGGAGAACAGGATGCGGGCCAGTTCGATACGGCGGCGTTGACCGCCGGAAAGCGTACCCAGCTGCTGGCCCATCACTTCCTGTGGCAGGCCGAGACTGGCCGCCATGGCGGTCGCTTCGGACTGTGCGGCATAGCCGCCGGCCTTTTCGAAATCCTGCATGGCCTTGTCGTAGCGGTTCATCGCCTTGGTCATGACATCCGGATCCGGATCGGTCATTTCCTTTTCGGCCTTGCGTATGCGTTTGATGATCGAAGCGATGTCGCGCGCGCTCATCATGCGGTCCAGTGCGGTCTGCTCCGGGTCTGCGGCATGCGTGTCCTGTGGCAGATAGCCGAGTTTGCCGGAGACACGTACCTTGCCGGCGGTCGGCAGCATATCGCCGGTGATCACACGGGTCAGCGTGGTCTTGCCGGCGCCGTTGCGGCCGACCAGACCGATCTTGTCTCCCTTGGCAACGTGGAAGTTGGTGGGATGCAGCAACGTGCGCGCGCCGATCTGAATCTCAAGTCCCTGCGCCTCAATCGCCATGCCGTGATACCTCTAGTCTTTCATGTTCCTTCAAACGCCAATCGAACATCATAGCGAACACCCGCAACCGTTCCCTTTCAGCTCATGTCTCGTCTTCGAGCAGATGACGTAGCACCGATTCACGATGGTTGATGAAGACCCTGGTGATTTGATAGCTGTCCGTATCCTCATAATCGCAGGGATGGACGCCGTTTTCGTCGAATGACAGGATTTCCGCATCCGGCAGACCGAGCAGAATCGGCGAATGGGTCGCGACGATGAATTGCGATCCGTCGTTTGCCATTCGGTACATGTGCTCCAGCAGAGTCAATTGCCGCTGTGTCGAGAGCGCGGATTCGGGTTCGTCCATAAGATAGAGACCCTTTCCCGTGTGGGACAGGAGTATCTCCAGGAATCCTTCGCCATGCGACATCTCATGCAGACGGGCAAGTCCTCCGCCATGATCATATTCACGAGCCTGCGTCGCCAAGGTGAAGTAGCTTTCCGCGCGCAGGAAGAAGCTTGATGGGCCGATCGCATACTGCCGGTATATCGTCATCGCCTTGGCGAGATCCGACGTGTCATCGTATGTGCTGAAACGGTAGTTGCGCGTGCCGCCTTCCGCGTTGAAGCCGCAGGCGACGGCGATGCCTTCCAGCAAGGTTGATTTGCCGCTACCGTTCTCGCCTACCAGAAAGGTGACATTCTTGTGGAATTCAAGTTCGTCAATCGAACGCAATGAGGGAATTCGACTGACGTATGAATCAGTCAGCATATTCCAATCGATGCGCAGCCCCGACACAATCAGATCATCCATGCTTTTTAACAAAACCACACTTCCATATCCGGCAGAACCGACCTACAGACCGGTGGCATAGCTCGATACGCGCAACGGCTCCACCGGTCTCATATTTTCCTACGTGCCATCGTCTCTTCAGATTATAGGATGGGCCGTGGGGAAAGGCGCATATATCACAACGACGTTGTGGATGAAACGAATTATCCAATCACGTGATCGATTCGCTACAGTGGTTTCGGAACCTTTCAGGAGGGAAGAAGCATGGCAAAGGCTTTGATTGTGGTGGATGTGCAGCCAACATTCTGCGAAGGAGGCGAACTGGGCGTGCAGGGAGGCAATGCGGTCGCCGAACGTATTGCGGATTATGTGAACGCGCGTCGGAGCGAATACGCATATATCGCGACCACGCAGGACTGGCATATCGAGCCGGGAACCCACTGGTCCGAACATCCTGATTTCGTGGATACCTGGCCGGTGCACGGCAAGGCCGGAACCGCCAATGCCGAACTGCATCCCGCCATCGCCGCATTGAACATCGAACATCATTTCAAGAAGGGCCAGTATTCCCCCTCATATTCCGGCTTCGAAGGCTTTGAGGACAACACCGACCGCATTCCCACCCGTGAGGAAGTCTCCACCGCCATGGCCGCGGGCAGGACACTCGCCAACGGGTTGAAGACCGCGGGCATCACACGGGTCGATGTGGTCGGACTGGCCGAATCGCATTGCGTCAAGGAGACCGCTCTCGACGCGAAGAAGCTGGGTTTCGAAGTGCATGTCATCGAAAACCTGACCGAACCGGTCAGTGAGGAACTCGGTATCGCAGCCCGTCGGCAGATGAGTGAAGCCGGCATCATCCTTGACTGATTGGCCGGAGTCGCACGACTGCAGGTCCGCACGGGTATAGCGGCATCAATCCGTGCAAAGCACATACGCTCGCGAACGCAACGGATGGAAAATCGGCCAGCCATGACGAGTGGTTCCTCGACCAAGTAGCCAGATAAGCCAAGCGATGACTATGCCATCGAAAGCGGGTTTGCGTTCCGCGTGATCAGGACGCGTAGGCCCGCTTTTTATCAATGCTGTACTAAAGCCAATCGTCATCGTATGGTTTCGACATCATGGCATGGTGCACGGTATTCCGTTGAACTTTAATATCCCTCGTCGATGAAGATCCATCCGTGTTCCGCCCGCGCGGAACCGGGATTCCACGCGTACCAGCTTCCCCAGCCATCTTGGGACGAGTTCTGCGAGCCCGCACGGCAAGAGATGTCATTGGACAGGTAAATCACATTGTCCATCCCGTATTCGTCAATGGCCGTGGAAATCGAAGAACTGCCGCCGGAAGCCGTGACGTCGTGTTCGGCTGCAAGTAGCGTGGCCGAACGCTTTGCGTCATATCGGACGGCATCCACGCGGCAACCGTTCCAGGATTTCAGCCTGGCAAGATCCGCCTTCACCGCGCCGTCGATCTGGGATTCGTCGAACTTGCCCGTCGCGTTGATGCTGATCCGAGCATGACTGACATCGGCAGGCCGGAGTGGCAGGTAGACGAACCGGTACGCGCCGACAGCGCATGCCACGGCGGCGACGCATACCGATACGACGGTGATGGGTTTCTTGCTTTTCGTGGTCCGCATGATCCTCCCACATAACAGCTTTCCCTAAAGCATACAGCGGAAACGTGATAAGAGGAATGGATACCAAGACCAACAAGAACGCCCTTCAACGGATACTACGATGGAACGCGTCAAACAGGCGGAATGATTCCCCCGCTCCGCAAACGAGATCGGCAAACGACTCATGGTATTTGAATATGGACGGTGACGTTTTGACGCGTATAAAGCGTATAAAGCCGAATCCGACGAATCAGTACTGGAATGCTGCAAGGAGGGTCAGATGATATTGGCCGATGCCATCAATCTCGTTCTCGCCGAATATCCTGGAATGAAGGCGATTGGTGCCGCGGAGAGTGCCGATGCGTGGATCATCGGACTCGATTTCGCGTCTTCAACAGATGACCATCCGGTGCCGGGCACACCGAGCGTAGCGGTCGAAAAAATCATCAGGCGTTCTGCATGACCTTATTCCGGGGACGGAAGATTTCTGGCATTACATGACCGGTGCCAAAAAGGTGACTATTCCTCGGATTTAAAATCCGCCTTAGTCTTCCCATAAGAGCTCCCGCCTTCCGCGTGGAAGGCGGGAGCTTCCGTTATTCGCTGAGCAGTTTCGGCGTGAACGCCATGAACAGGATTCCCGCGGTGACAGCGAAGACGATGTCCGAAATCGGTTCCGCGCGGATCAGACGCCAAGCAATCCAACGGAAAAAGCAAGAGGAAAAAGACACGAAGAAACACGCCGGGCCATCTCATACCAGAGGATGAGTCACCCCAACATTTACGCCAAGGAATGAATACGACGGACGATGCCACGGACACGACCAGCCGTACTACCGTTGAAACCAACAACGGAAACGAAACCCACGCACACACCACGCGCATCCCACACGCCCAGCAAAGGAAACCGGCCATGTCATACGTCCTCTACTTCAGCAAGCCATTCGCGCTCGCCATCGCAATCTGGCCATTCCTCTCACTCCTGCTCACCCTGCCCGTGCTCGCACTGCTCTACCACCGCGATAACCGGCTACGCTTCACCTCCGCACTGACCGCATATCTCGTGGTGCTCTACCTCATCGCGCTCGCATGCTTCACCATGTACCCAATGCCAGAAAACCCGGCCACCTACTGCGCCGCCCACCATCTCAGGCCACAACTCAACCCATTCGAATTCATCCACGACATCCGAACCGACGGCATCACAGGCGTCATGCAACTGGCCATGAACGTCGTGTTCTTCCTACCGCTCGGCTACTTCATGAAACGCGTCTTCCGCTGGAAATTCGTCACGGCGTTGCCGGCCATGTTCCTCACCTCGCTGCTCATCGAAACCACCCAGCTGACCGGCATCTGGGGCATCTATCCATGCGCCTACCGCCTATTCGACGTCGACGACCTCATCACCAACACCCTCGGCGGCATACTCGGCTACGCCATGGGAAGCATTGTCACCCACTTCCTACCCCAACAGCGCATCGATGAAGACGCCATCACCACCGAGCCAGGCTTCGTGCGCCGCTGCGTGGCGCTCGCGATCGACCTGTTCCTTGTCGAAACGGCGTCGCTGTCCGTCACGGCGCTTATCTATCTGGTTGGCGTGCTGTTCGATGTGAACCGCGCGAACAACGTCAATGCGGCCGTCTCCGCCGTGGCCACCATCGTCATGTTCGTCCTGTTCGAAGGGATCATTCCGTGGAGGCGCGCCGGCCGCACGTTGGGCGGCGGTTTCACGCGCATGACGGTGGAGACCAGGGAGCGTTCCGGCATGCGCAGGATCGTGTTCTATACGTTACGCGCGTTGGTGTTGTATTGCGCGGTCTACGGATTGTGGACGGACCGTGGCTTCTACGCGCTGCTGCTCGGCATCGCGCTTATCGTGTTCTGGCGCGTTAAAAAGCGCATGCCGTACGACTATGTCTGACCGTCGTGCGGAGCTGCCGCGAGTCCGGCGCCGCAAAAACGCGACACGCCGGGCTTGCGCGATGGCGGACGCTCCTGTATATTTTCAACTCGTTGCCCACCAAGGTGGAAAACATGCGGACATAGCTTAGTTGGTAAAGCGCAACCTTGCCAAGGTTGAGACCGCGGGTCCGAGTCCCGTTGTCCGCTCCGCAAAACGAAAGCTCCCGGGAGGGAGCTTTTCTTGTATTTCCGGCAGTCGCCGGCACCGGCGAATCCAATGGAATCCGATGCCGGCGGTCTTGATTTTTTTCAGTCGCCGATGTTGTCGTGTGCCGGCGTGACCATCGTCAGCATCATGACGGACGGCTCCTCGGCGTATATCGCGTGCGGGATGCGGGTGGGAAAGTAGGCCAGGCCTCCCGGAACAAGCTCCACGGTCCTGCCGTTGCCCGTCACCTTAAGCCGTCCCTTCAGCGTCTGCACGAACACCGGCATCGCGGCCGTATGCTCGCTGAGCTCCTCGCCCGTGTCGAAGGAGAACAGCACCACGTTGCCTCCGGCCTTCTGCATGACGGTGCGGGACACGGTGGACCCCTCCTGAACGGAAATCATGTCCCCGAGGTCCTCGATGTATCCCAGTTCGATCGGTTCGGCCTCATTGCGTTCGTCGCTCATCATCGTCCTCCTTTGGTTGGTGGCAGGGATGCCTCCATCGTATCGTCTTCACGCCGGAGACACGGCATGTACTCGTGGAGGAAAAACGTTTGACCACGATGTGAACACGCTCTTGCATCGAACGCGTTTATGGTCCAGACTTTTGCCTGTTCCATGAAAGTCGGCAATGTCGCCGGGGGCAAGTGGGACGAACGGAGGTATTAAGGAAATGAACGAGAACATCGACATCGACACCACTTTCGTGCCGGACGATTCCGCCAGCCATTCCTGGACGGAGCGCGACAGCGAGCTTGTGGAGGAGTATGCGGCCCAGCTCATGGCGATGAGCATCTGAGCGGACACGATCCGAAAACGTGGGGGACGCCTCTTCCGGAAACTCCGGAAGGGGCGTCCTTCCGTTTTTTCATTCCGCCGGGCCGAAACGCCTCCGGCGCGTCCGTAGCCACATGTGTGACTATGCTTTCCAGCCGTAGCGTTTGAGACGACCGGGAGGAGACCGCATGCCGACGGACGGAAAACCGAAAAACGGCATCGTCAGACAATTGTTCAGCTATGGCGGCGTTTCGGCCATGCAGACCTTCGTGGAATTCGGCGTGTTCGCCGTGCTTCAGCTGGCCGGCCTGCCGTTCCGTCTGGCGAATGCCGTGGCCGTCTTCTGCTCCGGCTCATTCAACTACGTCATGAACCGCAACGTCACATTCAAATCCTCGTCGAACTACGCGCGTTCGATAGCCATGTTCGTGGCCATGTACTGCTGGAACCTGCTGTTCTCCAACCTGATGATGGCCTGGATCCCCGGACTGCTCGGCTGGCCCACCATGGCGGTCAAGATCGTCACCATGGGCATGCAGGCGGTCTGGGGCTTCCTGCTGTGCCGCTACGTCATCTTCAAATGACGTTCGCGCCGGACGGTTTTCCCGCCGCGATCACGGGAAAACGGACATGCTATCTTACAATGGATGCGCATCGGGAAACTTGTGGCTAAGGGAAGGACGGGACGCCGTTGGCGGATGTAAGACGGGAAATGGAACGGCTCCGGCCCGTGTATGAGACCGGGGTGCTGCGATTGCTGCTGCGCGGCAATTCCATGCTGTACGTCGCGCTGCTGCGCTCCACGTTCGACCCGCTCACCGGCGAGCTGCCACGCGAGATCGTCGAGGAACGGTTCTCCCGCAGTCTGACCCGACTTGCGGAAACGGGCGATTACACGCCCAAGGAAGGGCAGACGTCCGCGGAAGCCGCGCACACGATCCTGCAGCAGCTGACGAAGGAAGGCGAGGGCGACTACGCTTGGCTCGCCAATTCGCTCGACGTCGCATCGCACCGCTACCTGTACCGTCTCACGGCGCGCGCCCACCGTGCGATCGAGGCGCTCGACCGGCTCGAGGACACCACGAAAGCGCTGTCCGGCGCGCAGGCCAACAGCATCATCATGGAGATCGAGCATGCGCGCATGCAGCTGACCGCCGACCCCCGCGAACGCATCCGCCTGCTCGAACGCGACATCGAGGAGCGGCAAAAGCAGATCGACGAATTGAAGCACAGCGACACGTTGGACAAGCTCACCTCGCAGCAGGTCGGCGACATCATCGGCGTCATCCACAACACGCTGCGCGGCGTGCCGATCGACCTGCGCGAACTGGCGCTCGAGGAACGCGACAACGGCGACAATCTGCGCCGAAGCATGCAGTCGGGCTCCATCAGCGTGGAGCAGGCGCTCGGCACCTACCATGACGAATACCACAGGTCGTTCCACGAATCCGACAGCGGCCGGCGTTTCGAGGACGCGTTCCAGGTGATCGTCACCGACGAGGGACGCCGCGAAATCGACGAGGCGGTGCGAGACATCGCCCAGAACCCGTATCTCGAGGGCGAGCCTGGCATCCTGCTCGCCCAGGTACGCGCCGAACTCAAACGCATCTACGAGGGCATCGAGGACGTGCGCCGGCAGATCCGCATATCCGACGAGGCGGTGAGCCGTCTGGTGCGCCAGCAGACCGACACGCATTACCGCACCATGCTCGACAAGCTCCACAGACTGTTCGTGCGGGCCAGCGACGACGCGAAGACGCACCCCGGCTCGGACGAACGCCCATACCGTACGGACACCGGCACGGCGCAATTCCAGGCATTGCCGTCCAGGCCCGCGAAATCGATGGCGCGCGCGGCCACGGCCGGATTGGACGACGCGCCTTCGACGAACGTCGACGCGCCGGACCTGAAGGCCATGGTCGAGATGTGCGGCCCGCGGCTGACGCACATGATCGGACTCATCAGGCGCGATCCGGTCAAAACGGCGGACGGCAGGTTCGTGGATTTCGCGGCGAGCTTCAACCGGCTGCCCCGGGAGGAACGGCGCGAAAGCGAGCTGATCGGCTTCCTAAGCGCCCTACGCACGCAGGACGGACCGGCAACCGTGGCATGGCATTGCGTATCCATCGACGGAGGCGAGCGCGTGTGGCGCACCAGGCCGATCCTCACCACCGAGGCGGCGCTTGACGAGATCATCGAGGAGGAATGAGCATGACGGACAACACCGACGGATTCGACACTGGCATCGGCATCGAAGAGGAGACAGGCCCGGAATCCGGCATGCCGTCCGAAGGGCCGGATATGACGAGGGACAGGCCGGCATTGTTCGACGGGGATACGGGAGACATGCCTCTTGAGGCGCGTATGGCCGCGATCGCGCTGAAACGCGAACGCTACATCGACGGCAGCCTGTACGACAGGGCGTGCCAGTACCGTGAGGCCGTGGAACGGTCGTTGAACAACGACATGCTCAGACTGGTCGACAACACGAAATACCGGATCATGTACGCGTCGCCGGTCACGGACGCGGAGACGAACATCCGCTCGTTGAAGACGCGTGTGAGCCTCACCCGCGAGGAGGCCGCCACGCTCGCGGCCCTGCGCATCAAGGTGCTGGAGTACGAGAACCAGAAGACGAAGCCGGGCGACTGGCTCATCAGCTTCGACGACATCCGCGCGCTGCTCGCCACGGGAGCGGGCTTCCTCACGGCCAGCAACGACGAGGAGGGTACGGCGAAGAAGATCACGTCCGTCATCTCGCGCATGCGCACCTACGGGTATCTCGCGGAAACGGGGGACGAGAACATGTACGTGCTCACGCCATTGGTGCCGATGGTGCTCGACCAGAAGCTCGCCGACCGGTGGCTCGGCTCCGATGATACGGACGGCGATGGTATGAAAGACGCGGATGGCGATGGTTATGACGATTCGTCCATCGGCGCGGATGGTGGCGATACTTCCGATTCGACCGGGACGGTTTCATCCGGCGTCGAGCAGGACGCGTTCGATTTCGATTCGGCCGATGACGCTTTTGATGGAGGGGAACACTGATGGAAGACGGCATGAAAATCGTTTCCGACCGTTGGATGCTGCAAAGCCGGCAGATCGTCAACTGGGGCTCCTACGGCGGCTACCACGTGTTCCGCCCGTCCATGGACGATGCGATGCCGGTGACACTGCTCGCCGGCGCGAGCGAATCGGGCAAATCCACGCTCGTCGACGCGCAGATCTCGCTGCTCTACCCATCCGGCACCCCCTACAATAAGGCGTCGAATTCGGGACGTTCGGAACGCAACGACTACACGTACCTGCGCGGCATGATCGGCATCAGCGACGGCGAAAACGGTGAGACCCCGATCTTCCTGCGCGGCAGGGACGCGGACGGCACCCCGCAGAACATCTGGGGCGCGATCGTCGACACATACGCGAACCGCAGCGACGGCGGACTGTTGTCCTGCGCAAAATTCCTCTACCTGACCGCAGGCGACGGGCCGGACGGACTGCGCCGCCAATACGTCACCTGGAACCAGACCATCGACCCGCGCCTCATGGACCGGCACCGCGACACGTCATTCACGCGAGGACTGATGGAACAGACCTACCCAGGATGCACGACGCACGTCAACGCGCAGGCGTTCCACGCCTCCATCTGGCAGGACATGGGCCTAAGCGCCGAAGCATGCAGGCTCCTGCACAAGATCCAATCCGCCGACGCGCCCTCCAAACTCGACGACATCTTCAAACAGGGTGTGCTCGACGTGCCCGAATCCATCCGGCTCGCCCGCGAAACCGTCGACGACTACAACCGGTTCAGCGAGAACTTCCACAGCATGGAAGACAAAATGGAACGCGTCGCCATCCTGCAGGACATACAAGCCCGCTACGGCGAATACGCCAAACAAGCCAGCGAACGCCGCGAATACACGCCCATCGACCCCGACCGCGAGCAAGGCGAGACGACGCTCGCCGCATGGACATGGTCGCGCATGGCCAGCGAAGTACGCGCCGGACTGCCATCGGCGCAACGCAAAGCCAAGGAATCCCAGGACGCCATCGACCGGTCTCAGCAGCGCATCGACGAACTCGACACGCAAATCGAAGCCGTCAAAGAACGCATGAACGGCATCGACGGCGGCAGCCTGCAGCAACTCGGCAAGGACTTCGAACGCGCACGCCAGGACGCCGACGAGGCGCGCAGACAACGGCACGCCATCGCCGAACGGTTCGAACGCGTCGAAGGCAGACTCCCCGCCGACGAGCAGACATGGAACGCCAAACGCGCCGCGCTCGCCTTGTCGCTCGACACGTACGACAAGCGTTTGGAAGACGCGCGATCCGAATACCAGCGAATGGTGGTGGAACGTCACGCCCGGCAGGGCGAACGCGACCTGTTGAGGCAGGATTACCGGCGCAAGATCGAACACAGGACGCGCATCAGCGACGACATGGACCATGCGCGCACGCTCATCGCACGGGCGACGGGCTTGGACGAGACGGAACTGCCGTACGTGGCCGAACTGATGGACGTGGACGAGGGGGACGAGCAATGGCGTCTGGCGATGGACGTCACGTACGCGCCCATCGCGCAGACCATTCTCGTGGACAAGCGGCATGAGCAGGGGTTCGCCGCGAAGGTCAGCGCGATCGATCCGACGCGTATGACGCGGCGTGCCTGGCGTTTCGTCGATACCGACGCGCAATACGATTCGGCCTGCAACGAGGGGTGGATGTCGTCGAAGCTGCGGTACAAGGAGGATTCGCCGTTCGTCGGATGGTTGAAGGAGCAGACCGCGTCGCAACGGTTCGACGCGCGTTGCGTGGAGGCGATCGACGACATGGACCGGGCCGAACGGCAGGTGCAGGTCGACGGGCAGATCAAATCCGGCGACCGTGGATTCCATGGCGTCAAAGGCCTGCGTCAGGTCATCGGCTTCGTGAACGAACGGTATCTGGCCGAATTGGAACGCCAGCTTGACGGGGCGGAACGGGCGTTGGAGGACGCCGACCGCCGCGGCAGGCAGATGGCCAACGCCATGACTCTGCTGCAGGACGAGCATGAGCTCGCATTGACCGTCGCGGATCTGCCATGGGGCAAGATCGACGTGGACGGGCTCGAGACGAAGGCGGAACGGATCCGTCTGCAGATCGAACGGATCGAAAGCGATCCGGAACTGGCACAATTGCAGGACGAGTTGAAACAGCTGCTACGGCAGAAGGACGACGAGGGCAAGAACAGGTACCGTGCCGAAGCGGAATTGGAAAACGCGCAGCATGCCGTCCATGCCGAACAGGCATGGCTCGACATGCATGGCGACTCCGATTTCGACGATGCCGCATTGTCCGACATGGTGTCGAATCTGCTGGCCGACACGTATGAGACCTGTTTCGACACGTCGCGTCCGCAGGAACGGCCGCAGCGCATCGCCGGCGGTTTCGACCGTGAGGGGACGGCGCCGTTTGACGTGCGCGTGCTGCGCAGAATCGGCAACACCGTGCGTGCGAGACTCCAGCAGATCGACGAGCGTGCCGTCCAATTGCGCGCCGACACGGAACGCGCCATGGGCGACTATCTGAAGCACCATTCCACGGAGGGCGACACCGTCATGGCGAGCGTGGAGGACTATCCGTATTTCCTTGACGAGCTCAAGAACCTCAACATGCTCGTCACCCGCGCCGCGACCGACGAGGAGTATGCGAACAGCGTCGAAAAGCTGTATATGAGCTTCCAACAGCTCAACCGCGCGTTCAACACCGACGAGGAGAACGTCAGGGAGCAGCTCGACCGCATCAACGGCATGCTCAAAGGCCAACAGTTCGGCCCCCGCGGCGGCAGGCTCTCGCTCCACGTGGACTTCCACCCGATCGACCGGCAGTTCAAATCCTCGTTGGGCCGCATCATGTCGAAGCTCGACGATTGGACACGCAACGCGCGCAGCAATCCCATGGAGACGCGCAAGGCGTTCGCAGGCTGCGAAACGTTCATCGGCAGGCTCCAGGCGGAACTCGGCCAGATCCGCGACACGAACGGCATCAAGGAATACGGTGCGCGCAACCTCGATCCACGCGTGCGCAGCTCGTTCTACGCGATCGTGCACCATAACGATCTGCCCGACGAACGCATCAGCTCCACCGGCGGCAAGTCCGGCGGCGCGTTGCAGGAACTCACCTCGTTCGTCTACGGCGCGGCCCTGATCTACCTGCTCGGCGGCGACCTGACCAGCAAGCCCACCTACACCACACTGTTCCTGGACGAAGCCCTCATCAAAGCCGACGGACGCTACACGAAACGCGCCCTGACCGTGCTGCCGCGCCTCGGCTTCCAGATCATCGTATCCGCGCCGGAAAGCAAAACCGCCGAAATCCTCAGCATCGCAGACAAAGCGTACGTGGCATACAAGGATCCCGCAACCGGCAACTCGTACCTGCAGGAGCTCGACCGCGAGCCGGCAACGCAAGCCGAAACACAAGACGCCACCGTCGAGCAGACGCAACCCGCGACGGAGGCATAATATGGCAGCGGCCAGAAACACCACAAGCGAAACGGACATCCGCCGGAAACTCGACGAATACGTCGACGCCCACCTCACCAGGCACATGTACGACACCGACGAATCCTGGCCACTGCGCAAAACCATCCGACTGCCCAAACAAGCCGAACTAGAGCAGCACTACAACCAAATCCGCGCCCAAAACGAAACCATCCGCGACTGGGCGCGGCAACACCACTGCGAAACCAGCGAAAAAACCAAAATCGTCTCCAGCGGACTCATCCAACAAAAAAGCCCGCTCATCGACTCCGTGACCATACCCGACCTCGACACCGCCCTCCGCATCGCCACCAAACAAACCCGCGAACGCTACCTACGCGAACACGACCGCATGAGCGCGCTCGCCAAAGAATTCGGCCTCGAACCGGCGAACGCCATGAACGTCGCCAAAACCCTCAAAGACCACGACGACACCGACTTCCACCTCGTCATCCAAGCCGCCCACTACTTCGCAAACCACGACTGCCACACCATGACCCCACGCATGGCGCCCATCCCAGGATTCAGCGCCAAATGGCTCGGCACACCCAACTCCCAACGCCGCAAAGCGATATGCCAGCTCACCGGACAAGACAATCTCACCTTCCAGGAACGTCCGAACGAACTCCGACTACGCCTCATGGACGCCGAACACCACGACCAACCCGACCTCATCGTCACCCAACCATGGGTCCGCAACCAGCCAACCGACATCGAACACGCCATCATCATCGAAAACAAAGACACCTACCAGGCCATGCCCACCGTCGAACACGCCATCTGCATCCTCGGCAACGGATACGCCGCAACATCACACATCACAACACTCCTGCCATGGCTCACCACCATCCCCAACATCATCTACTGGGGCGACATGGACGCCAACGGACTCGACATCCTCTCCAAACTACGCGCCACCGGCATCCCATGCACATCCATACTGATGGACACCACCGCATACCGGACATACGAACAATACGGCACCCAACTCGACGCCAAAAACAAACCCCTCACCACACAAACCCCACAACCCACACCCGGACTCACCACCGAAGAACGCAAACTCTACGAAACACTCTGCACAGGAACAGACATCCAATACCTACGCATCGAACAGGAACGTATCCCCATACGCGACGCCACAACCATCCTGCACGACCAACACCACTGGCCAATCGACATACCCGGCAACGACATACCAAACAACAACACCAAATAGAACACCTGTTCGAAACCACAACAAAAATACGCTATCCTATACAACAGAACAGGCAACACCAAGCGGAAGAACACCATGACAACCAAACGCAACAACACGACACACAACGAAGTCGTGGTCGAACGCGTACTCACCAGCGACGCATTCCTCACACGCGAAATCAAAAAAGCCCCCATGAAAACAACAGGCGACTCACTCATAGCAGACCTCACCCACCTACCCAACGACCTCAAAATCACCATCCAAGGCGCTCGCGAGCACAATCTCAAGAACGTGGACTTGGAGTTTCCTCGCAACCGCATGGTGGTGTTCACCGGCCTGTCGGGTTCGGGCAAATCCTCGTTGGCGTTCGATACGCTGTTCGCCGAGGGCCAGCGCAGGTATGTCGAATCGCTGTCGGCGTACGCGCGCCAGTTTCTGGGGCAGATGGACAAGCCGGACGTCGACTTCATCGAGGGGCTGAGCCCCGCGGTTTCGATCGACCAGAAGACCACGAACCGCAATCCGCGTTCGACGGTCGGCACAATCACCGAGATCTATGATTATCTGCGACTGCTGTTCGCCCGCACCGGCATTCCGCATTGTCCGGAATGCGGCGCCCTGGTAAGCGCGCAAACACCGCAGCAGATGGTGGACACGTTGCTGAAGTATCCGGAACGCACGCGTTTTCAGATTCTCGCGCCGGTCGTGCGCGGCCGCAAGGGCGAATTCGAGGATCTGCTCGAACTGCTGCGTGGCGATGGTTACGCACGTGCGCTGATCGACGGTGAGATGCGGCAATTGTCCGATGACATCAAGCTCGCCAAGCAGAAGAAGCACACCATCGAAGTGGTGGTGGATCGTCTGGTGGTCAAGGACGGTATCCGCCAGCGTCTGACCGATTCCATCGAAACGGCGTTGAAGCTTTCCAAAGGCGTGGTCGTCGCCGATTTCGTCGATTTGGACGAGAAGGATCCGGACCGTCGCAAGCCGTTCTCCGAGAAACGCGCCTGCCCGAACGGCCATCAGCTGGAACTCGACGAGATCGAACCGCGCACCTTCTCCTTCAACGCGCCGTATGGCGCCTGCCCTGAATGCACGGGTATCGGATACAAGCTGGAGATCGATCCCGAACTGGTCATTCCCGATCCGGACAAGACGCTGAACGAGAACGCCATCGAACCGTGGGGCATGACCAAAGGCACCGGCGAATACTACCGCCATGTGCTTGAGGGACTCGGCGATGAGATGGGCTTCGACCTGGACACGCCTTGGAAGGATCTGCCCAAGGACGCGCGCGACGCCATCATGTATGGCCGCGATTTCAAGGTGCAGGTCTCGTACCGCAACCGTTGGGGTCGCATGCGCGAGTATTCCACCGGTTTCGAAGGCGTGGTGCGCACGTTGATGCGCCGGCATGACGAGACCGATTCCGACCAGATGAAGCAGTATTACGAGTCGTACATGCGCGAGGTGCCATGCCAGGCGTGCCATGGGCGGCGTCTGCGTCCGGAAGTGCTTGCCGTCACCGTGGGCGACGAGTCCATCGCGGACGTGTGCGACATGTCCGCCGAACGGAGCCTCGCATGGATCAACGGCCTAGAACTCGAAGGCTCGGCCGCGCAGATAGCCGGCGAAGTCGTCAAGGAGATCCGCGCACGCCTCGGCTTCCTCAACGATGTCGGCCTGAACTATCTGACGTTGTCGCGTGCGGCGAAGACCCTGTCGGGCGGCGAGGCGCAGCGCATCCGACTGGCCACACAGATCGGCTCCGGCCTGGTGGGAGTCATGTATGTGCTGGACGAACCATCCATCGGCCTGCATCAGCGTGACAACGAACGGCTGATCGGCACATTGCATCATTTGCGCGACCTCGGCAACACGCTGATCGTCGTCGAACATGACGAGGACACCATCAGAAACGCGGACTGGGTCATCGACATCGGTCCGGGCGCCGGCGAACATGGCGGCGAGGTCGTGTATTCCGGCCCCGCCAGAAAAATCACCGAAGCGCCACGCTCCATCACCGGCGACTACATCGCCGGCCGACGGAAGATCGAAGTGCCCGCCGCACGCCGCAAGACGCATAAGACCAAGCAGCTGCGCGTGGTCGGAGCCCGCGAGAACAACCTCAAGAACCTGAACGTCAATTTCCCGCTGGGCGTGTTCACCTGCGTGACGGGCGTGTCCGGTTCCGGCAAATCCACGCTGGTCAACCAGATCCTTTATCCGGTGCTTGCGGACAAGCTGAACGGCGCGCGCATCGTGCCCGGCAAGCACACGCGCGTGGAAGGCGTGGACCAGTGCGACAAGGTGATCCACGTCGACCAGAATCCGATCGGCCGCACTCCGCGTTCCAATCCCGCCACCTATACGGGAGTATGGGACAAAATCCGCACGCTGTTCGCCAAGACGCCCGAAGCGCAGGTGCGCGGCTATGGTCCCGGACGGTTCTCGTTCAACGTCAAGGGAGGCCGCTGCGAGGCATGCCACGGCGACGGCACGTTGAAAATCGAAATGAACTTCCTGCCGGACGTGTACGTGGACTGCGAGGAATGCCACGGCCAGCGCTACAACCGCGAGACTCTCGAAGTGAAGTACAACGGCAAATCGGTCGCCGACGTGCTGAACATGCCCATCGAGGAGGCCGCGCAGTTCTTCAAGGCGTACCCGTCCATCTCGCGTTACCTGGACACCCTGGTGCAGGTCGGTCTCGGCTATATCCGGCTCGGCCAGCCGGCGCCGACGCTGTCCGGCGGCGAATCGCAGCGCGTGAAACTCGCGACGGAACTCCAACGGCGTTCCACCGGCAAAACCGTGTACATCCTCGACGAGCCGACCACCGGCCTGCATTTCGAGGACGTACGCAAACTGCTGCTCGTATTGCAGGGATTGGTGGACAAGGGCAACACCGTCATCGTCATCGAGCACAATCTCGACGTGGTCAAATCCGCGGATTGGATCATCGATCTGGGGCCGGAAGGCGGTGACGGCGGCGGCACCATCGTCACCGAAGGCACGCCGGAGCAGGTCGCGCAATGCGAACAGTCGTGGACGGGCAAGTTCCTTAGGGATATGCTGTGACTGATTTCGAACGACACAGTCCGGACGTGTGGCGCAAAACGGCGGATGCGTTACGGGAAACCGCAGTATCGGACGCCGGCACCCAATCCGACGGCAGGGGAGTGAACAAGAACGGCGCGCCCCTGTTGGGGGATACTCGCGACCTGTTCCGTCCGAAAACCTCCGACATTCCCGCGCAGCCGGGCGTATACAAGTGGCGTGACGGCGAGGGGCGCGTCATCTACGTTGGCAAGGCCAAGAACCTGCGCAACCGGCTGACGAACTACTTCCAGCCGCTCTACCAGCTGCATCCACGCACCCAGACCATGGTGTTGACGGCTCGCAGCCTCGAATGGACGGTAGTGGGTACGGAACTGGAGTCGCTCACACTCGAATACACGTGGATCAAGGAGTTCGACCCACGATTCAACGTGGTGTTCCGCGATGACAAGACCTACCCGTATCTGGCCATCTCATCAGGCGAACGCATCCCACGCGTATGGGTGACTCGCAGCCGCAAACGTCGCGATACCAGATATTTCGGCCCGTACGCCAAGGTATGGGATCTTCGGCACAGCCTCGACGCGTTGCTGAAGACGTTTCCCGTGCGCACATGCTCGAAGAACGTGTTCCACAAGGCGCAGTTGACGGGCCGTCCATGCCTGTTGGCATCGATCGGCAAATGCTCCGCTCCATGCGTGAACCGTATCGGCGCTGACGAGCATCGCAGGATGTGCGAGCAGCTTGTCGGCGTGATGACCGGCCGAATCGGCAAATCGTATATCGCCCAACTGACCCGCGACATGAAGCAGGCGAGCGCCGAACTGGAATTCGAGAAGGCGGCCCGGCTGCGCGATCAGATCCAAATGCTCGGGACCATGGTCCAGCAGAACGCCGTCGTGTTCGATTCGGATGTCGACGCCGACGTGTTCGGCATCGCGTCCGACGAGCTTGAAGCCAGCGTGCACGCGTTCTTCGTGCGGTCCGGATCAATTCGCGGCGAACGTAACTGGAGTGTGGAGCGAGTCGAAGATGTGAGCGACGCGGAGTTGATCGCCGATCTGATCACTCAGGTATATTCGGAAACCACGGGGGAGAGCGCGGCCGTCTCCGATTCGACCGTCGTGACCGAGCGGCGCAATGCGATCGGTTCGACACAGACCGTGACCGCAACGGATGCTATCGCCCGTGCGCAGGCCACGAAGGAACGCAACGAACGTCAGGAGCAGACGGGACGTGCCGACCTGCTGGCTCCAATCGCGCCTGTTCCCCGTGAGGTGATCGTTCCAATCGAACCGTCGCGCAGCGCAGGGCTTGAGCAATGGCTAAGCGGATTGCGTGGAGCGGCCGTCACCATCCGTGTAGCCAGCAGAGGCGACAAGAAACAGCTTATGGACCGTGCCAACGACAATGCCAAGCAGGCGTTGGCACGCAGCAAGATGAGCCGTATCAGCGATATGGGCGCACGTTCCGATGCGATGAACGATGTGGCGAAGGCTCTTGGGCTTGAACAGGCGCCGTTGCGCATTGAATGCTACGACATTTCCAACACAGTCGGCGGCGCATTCCAGGTAGCGTCCATGGTGGTGTTCGAAGACGCGATCGCGAAAAAGTCGGAGTACCGCCGTTTCGCCATCCGAGGTGCGGACGGGCAGGGCGCGTTGGATGATTTGAGCGCATTGTATGAGACGTTGACCCGTCGTTTCCGCCATGGCAACATCGCCGGCGATTCCGGGGAAAGCATGGACAACGAGCGTCGGATGGCCACGCAAAATGATAGGTCGGATGGCACGAATGGTCCTGAAACGGATGCCGTGCAGCAGAACACCAACCGTCGCCATTTCGCCTATAAGCCGAATCTGGTCGTGGTCGATGGCGGCAAACCGCAGGTGATGGCGGCGGCCAAGGCGCTTGCCGACTGCGGCGTGGACGATGTGGCCGTCTGCGGATTGGCGAAGCGTCTTGAGGAGGTTTGGGTGCCGGATGACGACTATCCGATCATCCTCAAGCGACAATCCGAAGGCATGTATCTGCTGCAGCGGGTGCGTGACGAATCGCATCGTTTCGCCATCACCTACCATCGTCAGACCAGACGCAAAGGAGCTTTGCGTTCCGCTTTGGACGACATTCCCGGCATCGGCGAAGCCTATCAGAAACGGCTTCTCAACCATTTCGGCTCCGTACGCGCCATGCGTGAGGCGAGCGTGGAGGATTTCGAACAGGTCAAAGGCATCGGCCATGCCAAGGCCGAGAACATTTACCAGGCATTGCATTCGTCCGTTGACATTGCTTCGAAGGCGGAGGATGCCCTCCGAACAGTGAAATCGGATGGAAACAGTCCGAAAGATGAAAAGAAATAGAATCTGTAACGAGCAATCGCTTCTGCGTTGCTAGCATGATGAATGGTGAGAGTAAGGGAGGGAACATGACCGAGGTGGACCATCGGTGCGCGGTCCTTGGCAAACCCATCGCGCATTCGCTTTCCCCTGTATTGCATAATGCGGCCTATCGAGCTCTAGGACTTGACAGCTGGTCGTATGGCAGGCACGAGGTCGGCGAGACGGAGCTTGAGGATTTTTTTGGAGTCGCTTGATTCCAGCTGGGCGGGACTGAGCCTGACCATGCCGTTGAAGAAGACCATCCAGCCATATGGCGTGCCATGCAACGCGTGGGCGAAAGAGCTGAAGGTGGCCAACACCGCCGTCTTCGACTGGTCTGGCGCGAACGATAAGAACGCCGCCATCCCTGCGATCAGGCTCTACAACACGGATGTGAAGGGAATTGAGCTCGCCTTCGAGCACTCGTATCGGGCACGTGGCATGCGGATGGATTCTGGACAAGACGGCGAGGCGGTGATCATCGGCAATGGCAACACCGCCACCTCGGCTTTGGCGGCCTGCACCGAGATGCCCCACATTGGACATGTCACCGTCGTGGCACGCCATCCCGATAAGAACGAGGCGCTTGAACCATTGGCGGAAAGCCATATGGGCGTCGGCTCCATAAGCATCGTCGCCATGGACCATGCGGCGAATCTGCTGTCCCATGCGGACGTCGTCATCAACACCATCCCCGGCCTTGCCGCCGATCCGATCGCCGAGGCGTTTGCCTCAGCCGGCATAGTCACGAACGGCACGCTACTCGACGTGGTCTATGATCCCCGCCCGACCAAGCTCATGCAGGCCTGGAGGTCATGCGGCGGCACCGCCATCGGCGGCGAGGAGATGCTGCTGTACCAAGCCATGATTCAAGTCTGGCTGATGACCGGCATATGGGACAACGATCCGCCGACCGAGCCCACCAGCCATCAGAAAGTCGAAGCATTGGAACATGCCATGCGCTCCGCGCTTAAGGAGGCCCTGTGATGAACGAAAAGAACAACGCCGTCAACCAGGCAGGCAGGCATACGAGCGCGCCTTCTCCGGCCGCAGGCTTCGAAGTGCTGCTCATCACCGGCATGAGCGGCGCGGGCCGGTCCCACGCGGCCAACAGCATCGAGGACATGGGCTGGTATGTGGTCGACAACATGCCGCCGAAACTGCTTGTCCCGCTGGTGGACATGATGACCAGCTCCGGTTCGAACATCCACAAACTCGCCGCGGTCATCGACGTGAGGTCACGTGACTATTTCGACGACCTGTCCGCCGTGCTGAGCCATCTGGACGATCTTGGGGTGAAGACCCGCATCCTGTTCCTCGACGCCAGCAACGAGGTGCTCATCAAGCGCTACGAATCCGTGCGCAGGCCCCATCCGCTGCAGCAGGGCAATCGTCTGATCGACGGCATCCTTGAGGAACGCGACCTGCTGAAGAACCTCAAAGAGCACGCCGACATCGTCATCGACACCTCGGCATTGAGCATCCATCAGCTGTCCACGAAACTGTACGAGGGTCTGCTTGGTTCCGGACCGACCACGGTTTCCGTGCATATCTTCAGTTTCGGATTCAAATACGGCATTCCGATAGACGCCGATTTCGTGGCGGACGTCCGGTTCCTTCCCAACCCGTTCTGGGTGCCGGAGCTTCGTTCGCTGACGGGCAAGGACAAACCGGTCAGCGACTACGTGCTCTCCAGCGAGGGCGCGGAGGAGTTCCTTGACGCCTACGAGAAAGCCATCGCCATCGCCATCGAAGGTTATGCGCAGGAAGACAAGCACTATGTGACCATCGCGTTCGGATGCACCGGCGGCCAGCACCGTTCCGTGGCCATGAGCGAGGCCTTGGCCAAGCGCCTGCGTGCGCGTGGTCTCACGGTCTCCGTATCGGCCCGCGAGCTGGACAAGCGTTCGGCCGATTGATGACCGCATTGTGAGAAGACAGTATCCAAATACAAAGAAAAGCTGCCGGCTTTGTCCAAGTTATTCGGTATCACAGTAAGCCGGTAGCAGTGCGGGTCGAGTCCGCGACTCGCCTGAAATTATAGGGAAGAACAGGAAAGTAGGAGGTTGGCTCTTGGCTCTTCTGGATGACGTCAAAAGCGAGCTGGCCGCAATCGACAACGAGTTGCCCATCGCCAAAAAGGCACAGGCGACTGCGATGATTCGATTCGGCAATGGTTTGCACTCGGTGGATCACCACATTCTCGTGCAGGCGCAGCTTGATTCCCAAGACGCGGCCATATGGCTGCAGGACACCATCAGAAATCTGTACGGCCACGAAGCCACGCTTACCCCCGTTTCCAGGCAGACGCCGACCGGCGTGGTGCAGCGCTTCATAGTCCGCGTCCCCAAGGGCAGCGCGGCTCTGGTGCTGCAGACCGGCCTGTACAGCCGTTACACCAAAAACATGGTGCTGGGTCTGCCGGGCGACATCATCAACGGCAAGATCGCCCAGATCAAGGCCGCCTGGCGTGGCGCGTTCCTCGCAGGCGGACACCTGTCCGACCCGGGCAAGGCCAGCTATCTCGAAATCGTATGTCCGAATCATGAGGCCGCGCTGGCGCTGGTCTCCACCGCGCGTCGTCTCGGCATCACCGCCAAGCCGCGTAAGCTGCGCAGCTCCGAACGTGTGACGTTGCGCGACCCCGATGCCATCGAACGCATGCTCATCCTCATGGGCGCCCCTCATTCCGCCCGCGAATGGACCGGAAAGCGTTCCGACGGAGAGGCCCGAGGCAAGGCGAACCGTCTGGCGAACTTCGATGACGCCAACATGCGCCGTAGCGCCAAGGCCGCCGCGGAAGCCTGCGATAAGGTCCGCCAGGCCTTTGAAATCCTCGGCGACGACGTTCCGGACAATCTTAAATCCGCCGGCCAGCTCCGACTCGACCATGCCGACGCGTCCCTTGAGCAGCTGGGCCGTCTCGCCGACCCGCCAATCACCAAGGACGCGATCGCCGGACGTATCCGTCGACTGCTGCAATTGGCTGAGAAAACGGAGAAGGCACGCCGTCAAGCGGCCTGATTTTCGTTTCCGGAAACAAAACACCATGCGACTTTTCCGTCGTATGGTGTTTTTTGTTCGTTTGGGCTTGTATTATGCGTAAGTGGCAATATGGCCATTCCACGCTTACAAGCGGCTAGGAAAGGATATACATGAAGACACTCAAGGATCTTGGAGATCTCAAGGGCAAGCGCGTTCTGGTTCGCGCCGATTTCAACGTTCCGCTGGACGGCACCACGATCACCGATGATGGTCGTATCAAGGCCGCCCTGCCGACCATCAAGGCTCTGCGCGAACAGGGTGCGAAGGTCATTCTGATGGCTCATCTCGGCCGTCCGAAGGGCAAGGTCGTTCCGGAACTGTCCCTGGCTCCGGTCGCCGCCCGTCTCGGCGAGCTGCTCGGCATCACCGTTCCGCTGGCTGCCGACACCTATGGTGAGGACGCCCAGGCCAAGGTCGCCGCTATGAACGATGGCGACGTCGTGCTGCTGCAGAACGTGCGTTTCAACCCGGAGGAGACCAGCAAGGATCCGGAGGAGCGTGCCGCATACGCCAAGAAGATCGCCGCTCTCGGTGAGGTCTTCGTCTCCGACGGCTTCGGTGTCGTGCACCGCGCCCAGGGCTCCAACTATGATGTCGCCGCCGATCTGCCGGCCGCCGCTGGCCTGCTGGTCGAGAAGGAAGTCAAGGCACTGTCCCGCGCCACCGTGAACCCGGAGCGTCCGCTGACCGTCGTGCTCGGCGGCTCCAAGGTCTCCGACAAACTCGGCGTGATCGACAACCTGCTGGACAAGGCCAACCGTCTGGTCATCGGCGGTGGCATGGCGTACACCTTCCTCAAGGCCAAGGGCTACGAGGTCGGCACCTCCCTGCTGGAAGAGGACCAGATCGAAACCGTCAAGGGCTACATGGAGCGCGCCGAGAAGAACGGCGTCGAACTCGTGCTGCCGACCGATGTCGTCATCAACCCGGTCTTCCCGAAATCCGATGAGGACATCGCTCCGGAAGTCGTGGCCGCCGATGCCATTCCGGCCGACAAGATGGGTCTGGACATCGGTCCGGAATCCCAGAAGCTCTTCCACGATAAGATCGTCGATTCCAAGACCGTCGTGTGGAACGGCCCGATGGGCGTGTTCGAGGTCCCGACCTTCGCTGAAGGCACCAAGGCCGTGGCCCAGGCTCTCGTCGATGCCACTGCTGCCGGCGCATTCACCATCGTCGGTGGTGGCGATTCCGCTTCCGCAGTGCGCAACCTCGGCTTCCCGGAGGATGGCTTCTCGCACATCTCCACCGGTGGCGGCGCCTCCCTCGAGTTCCTCGAGGGCAAGGAACTGCCGGGCCTGAAGGTGCTCGACTGATCTCAGAATCATGAAGGGGTGCTTCCTCATCAGTGGGTGGGGGAGCACCTTTTGCGTATTTCGCATACAATGTCACAAGAACGACCTTTCGCTTTGACGAGCACGGACGGGAGACGACGAATATTATGGGGCCGAAACGGATTCCTTTGGTGGCCGGAAACTGGAAGATGAATTTCGATCATCTTGAAGCGACGTATTTCGTACAGCAGCTTGCATGGAATCTTCGGGCCGTCCATTTCGACTACAAACGTTGCGAAATCGCATTGATGCCGTCATTCACCTCACTCCGCAGCGTGCAGGTCGCCGTCGAATCGGACAATCTGAAAATCCGCTACGGGGCCCAAGCCGTCTCAGTCACCTCGCAGGGAGCGTTCACCGGCGACGTCTCCGCCGATATGATCGCCCATCTCGGCTGCTCGTACGTGATCGTCGGCCATTCGGAACGACGCAAATACCATCCCGAAGACGACGCGAACATCGTCGACCAGGTGAGGGCCGTGCTTGCTGCCGGCATGCAGCCGATACTTTGCGTCGGAGAAAGCTACGAGGAACGGCGCAAAGGCATAGAGCTCGATTTCGCGGTCGGCCAGGTGCACGACGTGACGCGGGACCTGTCCGATGAGGAGGCCGCGAAGCTGATTGTGGCGTACGAGCCGGTATGGGCGATCGGCACCGGCATGGTGGCTACGCCTCAGTCGGCACAGGACGCGGCCAGGGCGATCCGAAACGACCTGTCCGATACGTTCGGAACACGGGTCGGCGAAACGGTGCGAATCCTGTACGGCGGTTCGGTGTCCTCGAAAAACGCGGTGGAACTGATCAACGAGCCGGATGTGGACGGCTTCCTGATCGGCGGCTCCGCGTTGAAGGTCGATGAACTCACACGCATCTGCAAGCTGACATTGGAAACAACCGCCTGAAAACTTTTAAAAAGCATGGTTGGACGCTCGATTTTTTCAACACCATGCGCTATTATCAGAAACAGTGTTTACGAACTGGAGGTTCACCCGTGTCCGCTATGGCTACTGTCAAGCTTGTGCTGCAGATTCTTCTTGTCATCCTCAGCCTCTTGCTCACCTTGCTTATCCTTATGCACAAGGGTAAAGGCGGCGGCTTGTCCGACATGTTCGGCGGCGGACTCACCCAGAACGCGGGTTCCTCCGGTGTCGCGGAAAAGAACCTGAACCGTTGGACCGTCATCATCGCCCTGCTGTGGGTGGCCATCATCATCGCCCTCGGTCTGATGACGAAATTCAACCTCATCTGATTGACGTAATTTGGTTTGGCCCATGACCGGCTTCACGGTCATGGGCCAAACTTGTCTCCGGCTAGATTGCTCCCGCAAAGGATTCAAATGACTTCGACAAACAACACCTATGATGACGTGACCATGGTCGTCGCCGATCTGGACGGCACACTGCTGCACGACGGAAAGACTTTCGAGGACCGTTTCCTGACGCAACGATCCATTGACAGCATCAACCGCATGCACGACGCCGGCATCAAATTCGTGGTGGAGACCGCGCGACCGGTCAGCACCGGCTACTCGTTCGTGCAGAAGCTTCCGGTTGACGCCGTCGCCTATCTCAACGGGGCGCTGTTGGATTTCAACCCCGTCTCGTCCGATTACGATATGCTCACCTCACCGACACTGCCGAAGGACGGACATCTGCAGAAGATCGGATTCTCTTCGAAAAGGGCCTGCGAGGTCTGCAAGTACCTGCTGGAGGAACTGCCTGGCATGGAAGTGGGCATCGTCATGGATGATGTCAGGTACACGAATTTCGACGTCACGAAATACTGGAAGACGCAGACCTGGCGATACACGGATTTCGATGACGTTCCGGACGGCACCGCGGACAAGCTGATCCTGTTCCCGAACGAGGAGCAGTGGAAGCGTGTGGGACGGCTCATCCCCGACGATTTCGACGTGCATATCTCCGAAGGCTCGCTGTGGATGCTGATGAATCCGCAGGCCAATAAGGAGCATGCATTGAGCATCCTCGCCGATCGCATGTCGACGCCGTTGTCACGGACCGTCTCATTCGGCGACGATTTGGTGGACATCGCCATGCTTCGTGAATCCGGCAGGGGAGTGGCCGTGGCCAACGCGAACCCCGACGTGTTGAAAATCGCCGATGAGATCTGCCCTTCGAACAATGATGACGGCGTGGCCCAATGGGTTGAGAACAATCTGCTTTGACCGACCCCCCCACATGGAGTCTTTTCACGGAATTGAACTCATTCATGCAGCGGCATGAAACACATCCACCAAAATTGAACTCTTTGTCTTTCTTGGTGCCCTGTCGTGCTATTCTTTGAACTAGCTTTTGTTTAAATTGAACTGGAAGGATAGGCATGACGGAATCATTCTCGACCAGATTGAATGATGCCATGGCATTACGCGAGCTTAAACAGATTGATTTCGTTCATGCTGCGGAAAAGTTCAATATCAAGCTCGGCAAAAGCCATATGAGCCAATACGTCAGTGGCAAAACCGTTCCCCGTGCCGATATCGCGCATTTCCTTGCCGCGTATCTGCGGGTCAACGAGGATTGGCTGATGGGCAAGGATGTTCCCATGGAAGAGCATGCCGCGATTTTGCCGGATTTTGCCGGTGAACAGCCCGACCATGTTGACGATGCATCCGAGCAACCGACAGAAGGAAGAACCATGCGCACTTTTACGAAATCCCACAAGCTCGACAACGTGCTGTACGACGTCCGTGGACCGGTCGCCGACGAGGCCGCGCGCATGGAGGCCGCCGGCACGCACATCCTGAAACTCAATATCGGCAATCCGGCACCGTTCGGCTTCCGCACGCCGGATGAAGTGGTCTACGACATGTCGCAGCAGCTGCCCGACACGGAAGGCTATTCGCCGTCGAAGGGCCTGTTCTCCGCGCGCAAAGCCATCATGCAGTATGCGCAGCTGAAGAACATCCCCAACGTGTCCATCGACGACATCTACACCGGCAACGGCGTCAGCGAACTTATCAACCTGTCCTTATCCGCGTTGCTGGACAACGGCGACGAGGTACTCGTGCCGTCGCCGGATTATCCGCTGTGGACAGCTTGCGTGAATCTGGCCGGCGGAACCGCGGTGCATTACGTCTGCGATGAGGATTCCGAATGGTATCCGGACATCGACGACATGCGTTCCAAGATTACCGACAAGACCAAGGCGATCGTCATCATCAATCCGAACAATCCGACCGGCGCGCTGTATCCGAAGGAAGTGCTTCAGCAGATTGTCGATCTTGCGCGAGAGCACCAGCTCATGATCTTCTCGGATGAGATCTACGACCGTCTGGTCATGGATGGGTTGGAGCACATCTCCATCGCGTCCCTTGCGCCTGACCTGTTCTGCGTGACGTTCTCCGGATTGTCGAAGTCCCATATGATCGCCGGCTGGCGTGTCGGCTGGATGGTGCTGAGCGGCAACAAGCGTCTCGCCAAGGATTACATCGAGGGTCTGAACATGCTGGCCAACATGCGTATGTGCTCGAACGTGCCTGCGCAGTCGGTGGTGCAGACCGCATTGGGCGGCCATCAAAGCGTCAAGGATTATCTGGTGCCCGGCGGCCGCATCTACGATCAGCGCGAGTTGGTGTACAACATGCTCAACGATATTCCAGGCATCACCGCGGTCAAACCGAAAGCGGCGTTCTACATCTTCCCGAAGATCGATGTGAAGAAGTTCAACATCCATTCCGATGAGCAGTTCGCGCTTGACCTGCTGCATGACAAGCATATCCTCATCAGCCACGGCGGTGCGTTCAACTGGCAGGAACCGGACCACTTCCGTGTGGTCTATCTGCCTCGCATCAGCATGTTGAAGGAGACCATCGGCGAAATCGGCGACTTCTTCAGCACGTATTGGCAGGCTTGATTTTCGGTTCGCTTTTCTTTCGATTATGGCCGCGATCTGATATCGCGGCCTTTTTGTCTTTCCGTATGTCTTCTGCGCGTATTATTTCGGCATACGAAAAAGAGGTCTCCATCAAAAGATGGAGACCTCTCGGCTTTTATCCGTTTAACGGTGCTGTATCAGCGAATGATTCAGCCGTTGACGCGGTCGATGCCAGCCTGGACGTCGGCGAGGACGGTGTCCCAGGACTTGATGAAGGCTGCTACGCCGTCAGCTTCCAGCTTGTCGGTGACATCCTTGATGTTGATGCCCAGATCGGCGAGCTTGTTCATGATGGCGTGGGACTCTTCGTAGGTGCCCTTGATGGACGGAGCGCCATTGCCGTGATCGGCGAGAGCGTTCAGGGTCTTCTCCGGCATGGTGTTGACGACGAACGGAGCAACGAGCTCGTCGACGTACTTGCAGTCGGAGTAGGCGGCGTTCTTGGTGCCGGTGGAGGCCCACAGCGGACGCTGCTTCTTGGCGCCCTTGGCTTCAAGAGCGGCCCAACGCGGATCGTTGGCGAACTTGTTCTCGAACAGCTCGTAAGCCAGGCGAGCGTTGGCCACAGCGGCCTTGCCCTCGAGAGCCTTGGCTTCGTCGGAGCCGTTGGCTTCCAGCAGCTTGTCCACAGCGGTGTCCACGCGGGAGACGAAGAAGGAAGCGACGGAGCCGATGTGCTTCAGGTCGTGGCCGTTGGCGTCAGCCTGGGCGATGCCCTCGATGTAGGCGTCGATGACCTGCTCGTAACGCTCCAGGGAGAAGATCAGGGTGACGTTCACGGAGATGCCCTTGGCCAGGGTGGCGGTGATTGCCGGCAGGCCTTCGAGGGTGGCCGGAATCTTGATCATGGCGTTCGGACGGTTCACCTTGGCCCAGAGTTCCTCGGCCTGCTTCTCGGTGGCCTCGGTCTCGTGAGCCAGACGCGGATCCACTTCGATGGAGACGCGGCCGTCAACGAAATCGGACTTCTCGGCAACCTCACGGAAGATGTCGGTGGCGTTGCGCACGTCGGTGGTGGTGAGCTCGCGCACGGCGGTCTCAACGTCGACCTTGCCCAGTTCCTTCAGCTGCGGATCGTACGGGCCGACCTCGTGCAGAGCCTTCTGGAAGATGGACGGGTTGGTGGTCACGCCGACAACGTTCTTGTTGGCGATGAGATCCTGCAGAGAGCCGGACTCGATGCGGGAGCGGGACAGGTCGTCCAGCCAGATCGAGACACCGGAGTCAGAGGTGCGCTGAGTTGCTTCAGTCATTGTTTTTTCTCCTTGATACCTTTTTGGATCAAATCTTGTTTATCGGTGAAAGGGGAGGGGCGCATGCTGTCGTGTCCCTCCCCGTATCATCACTTGGCGGCTTCGACTTCCGCGATGGAGGCCTTGGCGGCTTCCACAACGTGCTCGGCGGTGATGCCCAGATCGATCATGTTCTGAGCGCCATCACCCTGCAGGCCGAACTGCTCGATGGACACCGGCTTGCCGTAGGAGCCGAGGTACTTGTACCACGGCATGGCAACGCCGGCCTCGACGGAGACGCGGGCCTTGACGGCGGCCGGAAGCACGGCCTCCTTGTATTCGGCGTCCTGCTCCTCGAACCATTCCACGCACGGCACGGACACGACGCGGGCCTTGATGCCCTCGCCGGCCAGGGTCTTGGCAGCGGACACAGCCCACTGGACTTCGGAACCGGTGGCCATGATGATGACGTCCGGGGTGCCCTCGGTGTCGACGAGCACGTAAGCGCCCTTCTTCACGCCGTCCTTGGCCTTCTCAGCGGTCTCGGCGAGAACCGGGACGCCCTGACGGGTCAGAACCATAGCGGTCGGCAGGGTGTTCTTCTTCTCGAAGAAGTAACGGTAGGCTTCAGCGGTCTCGTAAGCGTCGGCCGGACGAGCGACCTCGAGCTGCGGGATGGCGCGGAAGGAAGCCAGATGCTCCACCGGCTGGTGGGTCGGGCCATCTTCGCCGACTGCGACGGAGTCGTGGGACCACACGTACAGGTTCGGAATCTGCATGAGAGCGGCCAGACGCACGGCGGAACGCTCGTAATCGGAGAACATGAAGAAGGTGCCGCCGTACGGACGGGTGTGGGAGCCCAGCAGGATGCCGTTGGTGATGGTGCCCATGGTGAACTCGCGCACGCCGAAGTGGAGCTGACGGCCGTACTTGCTGCAGTTCGGCCACTGCTTGGTGGCGCACTCAGCCGGGGCGAAGGTCTCAGCGCCCTTGAGGTCGGTCTTGTTGGAGCCGCCGAGGTCGGCGGAGCCGCCCCAGAGTTCCGGCATGACGGCTGCGATGGCGTTCAGAGTGGAGCCGGAAGCGCCACGGGTGGCGACGTTCTTGCCGACTTCGAAAGTGGCCTCGAGGTCGTCGATGGCCTTGTCGAAGCCTTCCGGAAGCTCGCCGGCCTTGATGCGGTCGTACAGGGCAGCCTTGTCCGGGTTGGCCTTGCGCCATGCGTCGTACTTCTCGTCCCATTCCTTGTGGGCTTCGAGACCGCGCTCGGCGACCTTGCGGGCGTGGGCGAGGGCCTCTTCGTCAACGTGGAAGGACTCCTCCGGGTCGTAGCCGAGGAGCTTCTTGAGGCCGGCGACGGCCTCGGCGCCCAGCTTGGAGCCGTGGGAGGACGGGTCGTTGGTCTTGCCAGGGGTCGGCCATGCGATCAGGGTGTCGACCTTGATGAGCTTCGGCTGGTTCGGGGCGGCGGCGCGGGCCTTGGCGATGGTGTCGGCCAGGCCTTCGACGTCCTCCTTGTAGGAGCCGTCAGGCTGGATGAAGCTGAACTCGTCGGTGTACCAGCCGTATGCCTGGAAGCGCTTGAGCACGTCCTCGGCCAGCACCAGGTTGGTGTCGCCTTCGATCTGGATGCGGTTGGCATCGAAGATCACGGTCAGGTTACCGAGCTGCTGGTTGGCGGCGAGGGAGGCGGCTTCGCCGGAGATGCCCTCTTCGATATCGCCTTCACCGCAGATGACCCAGATGTTGTGGTCGAACGGGGACTCGCCTTCCGGAGCTTCCGGATCGAGCAGGCCACGCTGGAAACGCTGGCCATAGGCGAAGCCGATGGCGGAGGCGAAGCCCTGGCCCAGCGGACCGGTGGTCATTTCGATGCCCGGGGTCAGGCCGTATTCCGGATGACCCGGGGTACGGGTGTCGGCGCCGCCACGGAAGTTCTTCAGATCGTCCAGGGTCAGGCCGTAGCCGGAGAAGTACAGCTGGACGTACTGGGTGAGGGAGGCGTGGCCACCGGAAAGAATGAAGCGATCGCGGCCTTCCCAGTTGGGGTCGTTCGGATCATGCTTGATGAAGTGCTGGTACAGGGTGTAGGCGATAGGCGCCAGGGAGACGGGGGAACCCGGGTGGCCGTGTCCCGCACGCTCAACCGCGTCGGCCGACAGGACCTTGGCCATCTTGATGGCGCGTTCGTCCAGCTCGGTCTCCTTGAATTCGGTCATGGATTACTTTCCTTCCAATTGGTCGGGCCGCGTATCCGGCTTGTGCCGAGCGCTCGACGCCCTCACATTGCGTTTCCCATAGTAGCGATGTGAGGTGACGTTGTGGTGAAATTTTGGCGTGTTTTGGTAGTTTGTGTGCTGTTAGCGCTCACAATTAACATTCGCGTGAACTTCAGATGTTCGTTTGTCGATATATCTCCCAATGCCAGTCGCCGCAAGCCTTTGCCGCATGAAGGAAACTACTCTGGAAGCGAACGAATTAGCACTCCGGGCGCCGGAGTGCTAAAACATTAAAAGAAGTTTTCCGGGTACGTCTCATCAGCACCGTCAAACATAAGGCGTACCGGCACACACCTATGCATAAGGAGGCGCGCATGGCGCAATCAAGACGCATGCTGGTGTTGCGTGCCGTGGTCGAGGATTACATCCGTTCTCAGGAACCGGTGGGTTCCACCACACTGACCCGGGATCATGACCTCGGCGTCAGCTCCGCCACCGTGCGCAACGACATGGCGGCCTTGGAAGATGAAGGCTATCTTATTCAGCCGCACACTTCGGCCGGCAGGGTGCCGACCGAAAAAGGGTACCGTTACTTCGTCGACCGTTTGGCGACGGTCGTTCCGCTATCGGAGGCCCAGCGCCGCGGCATCAACAGCTTTCTGTCCGGATCGGTCAATCTGCAGGACACGCTGCAGCGGGCCGCCCGGCTGCTGGCGCAGATCACCGGACAGGTCGCCGTCGTGGCCGCGCCGTCACTGTCGAAGTCGACATTGCGGCATATCGAAATCGTGCCAGTGTCCATTAATACGCTGCTTGCCGTAGTGATCACCGATACCGGCCGTGTCGCGCAGCATATCCTCAACGTCACGAAATTGCCGGACGTGACGACGCTCACTCATCTGACCAACGAGATCAACACGCAATGCTCCGGCGTTTCGCTGACCCGCACGGCCGATTGCGTACGACAGATGGGAGCGCGCAAGGAATACCATGCGATCAGCACGCTTGCGGAAACGCTTGCGCAGGCCTTTGATGGCATGGCGGATGACGAACGCGCGAGCGAATTGTACATGGCGGGCACTTCACGGCTTGCGCATCAACGCACGGTGGCCGACCTGGCCCCGCTGTTCGACGCGTTGGAGGAGCAGGTGGTGCTCATGAAGTTGATGAGCTCGCTGAGCGAAACCACGCAATCCGACGGCGTCGGAGTGGCGATCGGTTCCGAAACGCACACGCCCGGTTTGCTGCACGCCTCAGTGGTAACCAGTGGCTACGGGCGTACCTCCGCGGCCGCCACGGACGGCGCGACGCATGCGGCCGCATCATCACAGACGGAAAATCAAAGCGGTGATGATACGCAGCAGGCGGGCGAACCGGTCGCATTCGTCGGATCGATCGGGCCGACGCATATGGACTACGCGGCGACCATGGCCGCCGTGAGGGCGGTCGCCAGATATCTGACGGCGTTCCTCGCCCACGATGAAGGTCAGCCGGCCGACTGACCCCGCCTTATGGCACAATGACACGCAGAACCAACAGGGAGAAAGAATAATCGTGACGGACTATTACGAAGTGCTGGGCGTCGACCGTTCGGCAAGCGACGACGAGATCAAAAAGGCGTATCGAAAGATGAGCCGCAAATACCATCCCGACATCGCAGGTCCGGAATTCGAAGACAAGTTCAAGGAAGTCAACAACGCGTACGATGTGCTGTCGGATCCTAAGAAACGGCAGATGTACGATGCCGGCGTCGATCCGAACGATCCGAATGCGGGCGGCATGCACGGTGGCGGATTCGGTGGCGGATTCGGCGATATGGGGGACATCTTCAGCATGTTCACCGGTGGCGGATTCGGTGGCACCGGCGGTGGACCGACTCCGCGCACCCAGCCGGGGCGTGACGCGCTTGTTTCCGCGACCATCGATTTGAAGACGGCGGTGTTCGGCGACACCACGCACGTCAAGGTCAACACGTTCGGCCTGTGCCAGGAATGCGGCGGCACCGGCTGCCAGAACGGCACACAGCCCACACAATGTCCCGACTGCCACGGTCAGGGATATGCGCAGCGCGTGGTACGCACCATGCTCGGCCAGATGATGACCACCGCGCCATGCGAACGCTGCGAAGGCCATGGAACGGTCATCGAGAAGCCGTGCCCGTCCTGCCTCGGCCATGGCCGCGTGCGCGTCACCCGCAATGTCGGCGTCGCGGTGCCGGCCGGCGTGGCGAACAACACCCGTCTGCGTCTCGCCAATCAGGGTGAGGTCGGCGAAAATGGCGGCGTCGCGGGCGATTTGTATGTGGATATCCGCATCAAGCCGGATGACATGTTCACTCGTGATGACGACGATTTGCATTGTTGGATCAAGGTGCCGATGAGTTGGGCCGTATTGGGGCACGAAGTCGAAATCGACACCTTCGACGGCAGGCAGACGCTGGATATCCCAGCCGGCAGCCAGCCGGACGATACCGTGACGTTGAAGAACCTCGGAGTCACGCATCTCGACGACAAGAACGAGCGCGGCGATTTGGTGGCGCACGTAGTGGTGGAGATTCCTAAGAAGCTGTCCGATGACGAGCGGGAGCTGATTGAGCGGTTCGGCGAGATGCACGACACGGACGCCCAGCATGTTGCCGTGAAGTCCCGTCCGTCGTCCGGCGCGAAGAAGGGGTTCTTCTCCAAGCTGAAGGACGCGCTGCGCTAGTTTTCGCAATCCAATCGAATACGGGACATATGAAAAGAAGTCCGTATCCCAACTCATAACCTTGGGATACGGACTTCTTTCACATCTGGCGTGACGGGTGATTCCCGCCTATTTGAGCAGCGACCTGCACATGGCGCGATACCGGCTCACATATCCTCCACCGAAGAACACGCAATGTCCTGCAATGGGGTAGAGCTGCCACAATGTGATGCGGTCCTGCCATCCGGCCTTAAGCGGATGCGCCGACTGATAGCCTTCGAGGATGTCCGTAAGATATGACATGCCGAACAGGTCGAGCATGGCAAGGTCTTCCTCACGGTGCCCACCGTGAGCCGCAGGATCGATAAGCACGGCTTCGACGTCACCGGAATCAGCAGTCCACATGACGTTGCCGCTCCACAGGTCGCCATGCACGCGTGCGGGCTTGTCGTTGGCGGCCTTGCCTAGGATGTCGGGCAAGGCGTCGATAACGGCTTCAGTCAGTTCCATGTCATAGTCGGTCAGTTCGCGACGTTTCATGCCGAGTCGTACCATCGGACGCAATCTGCCGTCCGCCAGATAGGTGGCCACATCATCCCAGGCACCGGTATCCATCGGGACGGGATCCTGCAACGGCCCGAAATAGCAGGTGCCGTCGTATCCAGTTGGAGCGGAGCCAAAATGTTCGGCACCGGCATCATGCATATGAGCTAGCGCAACACCGAAATCGCGCGCGGCTTGGATGGTCGGACCGCAGGCGTTCACGCGTTCAATGTCGAGATAATCCTTGCCCCAGTCGTATACGTCGACCACGCGTGGGCCGCCCTGCGATTGCGCCTCGCCGAGCCATTTGAGGCCGCGTCCCTCGCATTCAAAGAAACCTTCGGGGCTGAATGCCCTGCTTTTGCGGTATTTGCCCATGCCGATGAGCCTTTCTCCCATGCCGGACATGCCGGCGTACTTTTGGCTCCATTGTGTGCATGGTTTGAGACAACTATGCCGGGATGCCTTGAAAACTAGACCCCTCTCGCTACTCTTGGTCACGGAAAAGCAGACGAAACCATATTTCTACGAACATAAAGAGGGTTCATGAATTTCTTCCAAGCGATTTTCCTTGGCCTGGTGCAGGCGTTGACCGAATACTTGCCGGTCTCTTCCAGCGCCCATATCCGTATCATCGGCGATTTGATGCTGGGCTCCGATCCGGGTGCCGCGTTCACCGCCATCATCCAGATCGGCACCGAGCTTGCCGTGATCCTGTATTTCCGTCATGACATCATCCGCATTCTCGGCGCGTGGTTCGGCTCCTTGTTCGGCAAGGAGGGCAAGGACTTCAAGAGCCGTATGGGCGCGCATAACCGCGACACGCAGATGGGTTGGTTCATCATCATCGGCACGCTGCCGATTCTGATTGCCGGTCTGTTGTTCAAGGACGCCATCGAAAGCACGCTGCGTAATCTGTGGATCACCGTTACCGTGCTGATTATCTTCGGTATTCTGCTGTGGGTGGTCGACGCCCGCGCCAAGCAGGTCAAGACCATGGATGAGATGACCTGGAAGGATGCGCTGATCTTCGGCATCGGTCAGATGCTGGCGCTGATTCCTGGCGTTTCCCGTTCCGGCGGCACCATCACCTTCGGCCGTGCGATGGGTTATACCCGTGAGGCTGCAGTGCGCGTGAGCTTCCTGATGGCCATTCCGGCCGTGTTCGGCGCGGGCATCCTCGAAGCCGTTTCCGCGGTCAAGGATGTGGCCGCAGGCAATGCGGGAATGTTCCCGGGCTGGGGTGCGACCATCGCGGCCACCATCGTGGCGTTCGTGGTCGGCTATGTGGTGATCATCGGCTTCCTGAAGTTCGTGTCCACCTTCTCGTACAAGGCGTTCGCCATCTACCGCATCGCGCTGGCCGTTGTCGTGGCTCTGCTGCTGATCTGCGGCGTGCTGCACCCGACGGAAGTCGTTGCCGCCGCGTAAGCGTGATTCGGCGTAAATAAAGCGAATCCCGGCCATCCGTAAGGTGGCCGGGATTTTTTTCGTCTGCGACCTCCTCCTGGAGGGGAACGGCTCAGACGCCGTTGCGTAGAAGTGATTCGGCCTCACGAAGCAGTTCCTCGCAGGCAGGCATGCCATTCGAGGCGATTCGCTTCGCTCTCGCGTCCAAATCGTAATCATGTTCCAGACGAGCCAAATAGTCGCCGGCATGCATGTCTGACACCAATCCATCGGCGTCGGAACGCCATTGCATGGCCTTTCTGGTCAAATCTCCTTCAATAAGCGGATACTCGATTATTAAAGACAAGGCGCGCAGCAGCTCCAAAGTGCCTTGCATGCATTCGGTATTGGCACAGTAATGCGGTACGGATACCCATATGGATGTTGTCGGAAAGCCCGCTTCGGCGGCGAAGGCGTCAAGGATGTTGGGGATGCCCACCGGACCGTTGTATTCCCTGTCGGATTCGCATTCGCAGCCGCTTTTGGAGATGTCAAGCGGCAATGGCCGTGTGTGCGGGCATTCATCGAACATGGAGCCAAGCGTGATGACATCACTTACGTCATAGTCTTCTGCGACACGTAGCGTCTGCCTGCAGTATTCCTCCCACCGGTAATTGGGTTCGGGTGCGATCTGCGCAAGCAGGTGCAGCATGGGGGAGACGGCAATGTCATAGAAAGTCGTTTGCGGCCAGATGATGCGCTTACGCCCCTGCACGGAGCAGATCATGGGCCGGGCCACCTGATAGTCGTAGAAACCTTCGTTGTCAATATGGCGCACTTCCTGCGACTCATACCGGGACACCAAATGACGGACGACGTTCGTGGCCGCTTGGCTTGCATCGTTCCATCCTTCGAATGCGGCGATAAGTATCGTCTTGGGCATTGCGCTCTCCTCACACATGCTTTTAATGTATACCGAAAACGGGTGGTGTGACACGCGCTTCAGCCATCGGTGAATACGAATAAACCAAACCGCGACACGCTGACTTGCAAATTACACGAATGTGGTTATAGTAAATACTCGTGCTCACGCAGTGAATCTGCTGGAGACATGCGGACATAGCTTAGTTGGTAAAGCGCAACCTTGCCAAGGTTGAGACCGCGGGTTCGAGTCCCGTTGTCCGCTCTAAGGTTCCGATTGATTATCGACCTTTATGGTGGGTTAGCCAAGCGGTTAGGCAGCGGCCTGCAAAGCCGTATAGACGAGTTCGACTCTCGTACCCACCTCGCATCATGTGAGATTAGTTTTCGCATGTTGACATGACCCGGGCGGTTGGCGCAGAGGTAGCGCACTTCCCTGACACGGAAGGGGTCACAAGTTCGAATCTTGTATCGCCCACTGGAGCATTGCTCCGTACAAATTAAGACTGGGTGATTGGCGCAGCGGCTAGCGCACTTCCTTCACACGGAAGGGGTCATAGGTTCGATTCCTATATCACCCACCGTTATCACAGCTCGGTTTTGCCGGGCTTTTTTTCCATTCCTTTTCACGCTACTTCGTCAAATAAGAATGCAAGCATCGACGCGCCGGCAAAAACAGCGATCGACGAAAAACGATTCACCACATTACACAAGAATTGCCGATGAAAATACAAAGAATCAAACGAGAGAAGCATGACTTTTGCCAAACGCATTTCTAAAATGAGTATCGTAAACAAAAAAGAAAACAAACAAGACGCAAGGTGCGTCACAGCACACCAGCAAGAAAAGGAAACATCATGAACAAGAACAAGATCTTCTCCGCAATCATGCGTGGCTTCGAAGTCAGCGGCATCAACGCTCTGTCTTCGGCTGCCGGCTCCTCTTCCGTCAACGGCGCTCCGCAGGAAATCATCGACACCCGCCGCTGATTCGGACACCACACACTGAATCCTTCTTGAAAAAGCCTGGAACGCGATTAAAAAGCGTTCCAGGCTTTTTGTTCCCCGGCAAGCGGCTACAATTGCCTATTGTGAACGAGAGACAATTGAACCTCAACCAAGCGGTTAAGGATATGGGCCCCAACGAATTGAAAGCGTACGCCGAGCTGGGGCAGAAACAACACGATGAGGCGAACCGCGAACTGGAACGACGCTGGCGCAGCTACGATGACATGCTGCCGAAGGACGAATTCGTATCCATCATCGACAAGAACGAACGGTAAATACCGTTCATAGTGTATGATTCGTGACCATGCCGGCCACAATACCGGCCAATTGCAAGGGGAGAGGGTAGAATGACAGCTATGACTGATCCGATTCCAAGCGCAGGCGAAACGACCATCATTGGTCTTCCTGCTATCACTGTACCGGTTACTTCCACCGGAGACCGTCCTCTGACGAAGGAGGACCTCAATACGATCATGCGTCTGGCCGACGGCACGGCGCTCCTGATTTCCACCAGGGGAGCGGTGTCCGGCTCGCGTTATCTCCTCGACGAGGACGAGATCACCGTGGGACGCGACCCGAGTTCCGATATCCTGCTGGACGATTCCACCGTCTCCCGCACGCACGCGGTGTTCCGCAGGATTAACGGAAATTATTCGGTGATTGACGCCGGCAGCCTGAACGGCACATACGTGAACCGTCAACGAGTGGATAGCCAGGAACTGAAGAACGGCGACGAAATCATTCTGGGCAAGTTCCGTCTCGTATATTTCACCAACAAGGCCGTCATTGCCTAATGAAACGCCCGATGCGGGATAAACTGTGAGTAACGGTTTTCCTTCAATCGCCTATGGGCTCCGAATGGAAGCTCATAGGCGATTGTTTTATGGCGTGTAGGAGAAGACAATGGACGGCGAGGCAGAACCAACAATGCGGTTGCATCTGCACGTGTCGCACGCGGTGCAGGGGGAGTTGTTCCCCTCCGCGGACGCGCAGCCCGTCACACGGGGCTATCGTGGTACGGTCGCGTCAAAAGTGGCGGGTATCACGTACCGCCAGCTTGACTATTGGGCGCGTAAACAGATAGTGGAACCATCCATCACCCCGTCGCACGGATCCGGCTCACGCAGATTGTATTCGTTCAAAGATGTGGTGATTCTTGCCGTTTCCAAAAGATTGCTGGATGCCGGAATCAATCTGCAGAACGTGACCACCGCCATCGGCTTCCTCGCGCAGCGCACGCCCGAACAGTTGGCCGGCATCATCATCATGTGCGATGGGCAGAATGTGCATGAGTGCACGGACAGCGAACAGATGGTGGCTCTGCTCCAAAGCGGCAGAGCTGTGTTCGGGGTGTCCGTCGGATCGCTATGGCATCAGATCAAAGAGGCTCTAGAACATGAGGAATACGTCGATTTGACGAAGACGCCGGCATCGACAGACACCAATAGGCCAATCGACGACATTGCCGCGATACGTATGAGAAAGAAGCTGGAATCGCGACGCAAATCCCGCGCAGCAGCCTGATCGCATACAATTGGTACGATTCAGCCCGGAACGTTCGAACGATATAACCCGCAGGGGAGTAGCGCATGCTTGATATTCTGCCGGCACTGTTGTGGATCATAGCCGCCGTCATCGCAGTGAACATTTGTTTGATTACTGCGATTCGAGGCAATCTGTTTTCCAAAAAACACCGCGATGTGCATCCGGTGCGTTGGTCGATCATCGCGCTGCATTTCACCTCATTGGTCATTGGCGCGTTGCCATATCCGGCATATGCGATGTTCAGGTCGGATTTCTCGGAGAGGTTCCAGCGTTTCTACGAACATGTCGGATGGCCATCGGCTGCGGTGATGGTCATGCTGATCGCAGCGGAACTTGTTTTCATGTATCTTCAGGCCCGAAACGGCATGCACAGCGAGATGGAGCGGAAGCTCAATCAGGCCGTCAAATAGAAATCTGACATAACGTACATTATCGGCTTTTCAGGAATGACGTTTTTCCAGGCTTGAGGAAGCGTCAAACACGCGGTTCTGACATAACAGCCTCCGTCACTCAATAAATAAAAACGTGGTTGCTGCCACGATATTGCGACAGCAACCACGTAACTGGCCTACAGCGTTTCCGTTTACGGACTCAGGCGAAATACTCCTCGACGGCCTGCGCGAGTTCATCTACCGAATCCAGAATACGGTATGCGCCATGGGCTTTGAGCTCTCCGGGCTCCGCATAGCCCCAGCCACAGCCGAGGCAGTCCAAACCGCACGCCTTGGCGCCGTCGGTATCGGTCCAACGGTCGCCGACCATCAGTGCCTTGTCTCCTGCGTTCTCGTCGAAATCGATGTGCTGGAAAGCCCAACGGATCACTTGGTCCTTGTCAAGACGGGAATTGTCCTCGCTGGCACCGTAGATGCCGTCGACCATGGTGTCCAAGTGGAAATGCTCGCAAATCGGAATGCATTGGTATTGCGGCTTGCAGCTGGCAATCGCCAGATAGTATCCGTCGGCACGCAGTTTGGCGAGCTGCTCCGGAATACCTTGGTAAATCGTGTTGTTCAGGCGGCCGGGGACTTTCTGTCCGGGATTGTTCGGGTCGTCGAACACGGCCTCGTCGGCGTAATACTTGCGGTAAATCCTCACGCCTTCGTCAAGCTTGTCATCCGGAATGCCGTTGCGTTGCATCGATTCGCTGATGGCCGGTCCAATGAAGCGATGCAATTCGGCATCGTCCGGCACCGGATATCCCATCTCTTCGAACGCCTTGACAACGCAGCCAATGATTCCTGGATCGGATTTCGTCAGTGTGCCATCGAGGTCAAGCAGAACGACTTTCTTCGGATGTTCGGACATGGATCTGATTCTCCCCTTGGCTGTGTGCTATAAGAATTGATGACAGAAACAATTATGCCCGGTCTCAATGACCGGGCATTCGTTCAAGTGTCGTTCAACTGCAGGTCACTCGTAGTCCGGGAACCATCCGTCACGATGCATTTGCAGACGCTTCTCCAGCAAAGCCTTCAGTTCGTCTTCGGTACGACGTTCCATGAGCATGTCCCAGTGCGTGCGTGTCGGCTTGGCGATTTCATCAGCCTCGTCGTCATTGTCTCCTTCACGGTGCGCGACGGCGCCGCAGCGGCACTCCCACTCATCTGGGAATTCTGCGCCCTCAGCGAACGGCAGAATCGTACGATGGCCTTTCGGACACACGTATGCGACGTCGGTTCGCGCCGCAAAATCCACATTGTCATCGGATTCAAGCGACTTCGCACCGATGCTCATGCCTCGCAGGCTACGTTCCGCCATATTGCTTTTGCCTCCTTGATTATCTGCTTACTCTAAGCTACAAAACACTTCGGACGTGTCACTTATTCCCGGCGTCCGCGAAAACCGATCTCCCGATTGCGCACATGCTCAGTCGACACCTGAATAGGCGACGATGCCACGGTTGACGTTCTCGTACGCCTGTTTCGCGATCGGAGCGAGCGTTTCGGCGCGTTTACCCAGGTATGGTCCGGCCACGGCGATCTGCTGCAACACGTCGGCGAGACGTTTGCATCCGCGTACGAAATCGCCGCCGGTCAAATCGGTGCCGTACAGCACACGCGACAGGCTTTCGCCCTGAGCCCATTCGTAGACGACATCGGTGATGCCGAAATCAAGTTGGCGCGGCTCGTCGAGGGCATAGTCCTCACACAGCATGGCAATCGACGCGTGCACGCCTTTGAGCTGCGCCGCACAGACGGCGACGTTCCCCTGCATTCCTCCGGGATAATGGCGCGGCTCTCCCCCGCTGCCTCTGCGTGGCTCGTAAATCAACGACATGACGGCGCTGGCCAGCTCCGTCGCATCGAGTCCGTCGAACGCGCCATCATCGATCGCCTGGGCAAGCACCAAATCAAGCTCGCTGTACAAGTGCCGCAACAGCTGTCCACGTTCGGTAAGCCGGTAATCGATATGTTCTTTTGCGCCTTCATCAAGCCGATCGAGGTATCCGAGCTCGTTCAGCACATTGCAGATGCGGTCGAATTGACGTGCCACGGAGCCGGTGCGTGAATCGTAGCGGTGCTGCACACGTTCCAATTCACGCATTTCACGCGCCCACCGATGCCCCCATTTGAGATGCTTCTGAATATCGGGGCATTTGCGGCAGGGATGGTCCCTGCCTTTTTCGCGAAGCTCCGCGATACGCCTGTCAAGGTCTTTGAACGCTTCGCTTCGCGCCTTCTGCGTGCGGAACACCTCGTGCTTGAGTTTGCGTCGTTCGTTCTTTTCCAAGTCGCTCAAGCGCATGCGCAGCCGCATGAACTCCTTGAAGTCGCCGAACTCACAATCGAACGCCCGTTCGTATCCGTCCAACGCTTTGCGCAACGTATCCATCTGCGCTTCAAGCTGCCAGGCGGATTCGTTGGCCTCCCATTGCGCGAAGGAATGGTCAAGCGTGATGCGAGCGGTCTCGTAATCGCTGGAATTAAGCAGGTTGACGGCCATGTTGAACGTCGGTTTGAAACTGGAGTGCAGCGGGTACACGCGCTTGCTGGACAGCGCGGCGGCAGTGGCGGGAATGAAGCCATGATGGTCCACAACCACCGCATGGCCGATGGTGTCGATGCCACGTCGGCCAGCGCGTCCGGTAAGCTGGGTGAACTCCCCTGGCGTCAATCCGACATGCCCGGTCCCATCGAATTTCTCAAGTTTTTCCACCACCACGCACCGTGCCGGCATGTTGATGCCCAAGGCAAGTGTTTCCGTGGCGAAGACGACCTTCACCAGCCCCTCTTCGAACAGTCGTTCGACAATTTGGCGGAAGAGCGCCACCATGCCAGCATGATGCGGCGCGAATCCTTCCTCCAAGGCGAAGCGGAACTGCGAGAAATGCAAAGCCTTCAAATCCTCTTGACTGAGTTGGCCTTCGACCATCTCATCGACGATACGGCGGATGCGACGCATCTCGTCATCGGTGGTGAGTTCGAGTCCGGCGTTGATGCATTGTTCGACGGCCTGATCGCATCCGTTGCGGGAGAAGATGAAATAGATGCCCGGCAGGATGCCGAGGAAATTCAATTCATCAATCACGGCCCAACGACGTGGCGTATGGCGTTCGGGTCTGCGGGAATGGTCGTTCCATTTGCCGCCCTTGCCGCCCTTTCGTCTGTCGGGGCGCTGCTCTCCCCTACGTTTCGCGGCCTTGCGGTCGAGCTGATCGAGCCTGCTCACCAGCTGGGCGTTGAGCTTGTCTGTCTGATTGCCGTCTTTATCACGTCGATACAGGTCGATGAGTTCCGGTTCGGTGTGGTCGTCCGCCTGAACAAGCACATGCTGTTCCAACGGCACGGGCCGTTTTTCGGACACCACCAGCGTGGTGTCGCCACGGACCGATTCAATCCATTTGGAGAAGTCCTCGACATTCGACACGGTTGCGGACAGGCCGATGATTCTCACGCTTTGGGGCAGGTGGATGATCACTTCCTCCCACACCGGCCCGCGGAAACGGTCGGCGAGATAGTGCACCTCGTCAAGAATCACGTAACGCAAGGCGTCAAGCGTCATGGAATGCTCGTAGAGCATGTTGCGCAGGACCTCGGTGGTCATGACCACGATGTCGGCTTCGGAGTTGATGGACGTGTCGCCGGTAAGCAGGCCGACTCTGTCCGGCCCGTACGTTTCGACCAGATCATGGTATTTCTGATTGCTCAACGCTTTGATTGGCGTGGTGTAGAACGCTTTGACGTTACGCTCTTGGGCCAGATAGATCGCGAAATCAGCCACGACCGTCTTGCCGGCTCCGGTGGGCGCGGCGACGAGCACATTGTCGCCGGCTTCCAACGCATCATTGGCTTTGACTTGGAAATCGTCCAATTCGAATGGCATGGACCGTGCGAAACGAGACGAGACCGATTGGCGTTTGGCCTGCGTCTGTTTGAACGCCGCATAGCGTTGCGCGGGAGATAAGGCTGTGGTCATCTCGGCATCGTATGTGCCGGTGTCGTTATTGCCATGTCGACGATGATGAGTCATGGTTCCTTTTCGAATCAGTCGTTGGAATGTTTCCACTGCGCCCACTGCCGGGCATGACGGACGCGCTTTTCCTCACGGCGGCTGATGACTTCGGCATGAGCGTCGATATAACGATTGGCCGCGTCCTCAAGTGGACGTGTGAAGAACGGGGACGTGTTCTCCTTTGGTTGCGGCAACGGCTCGGACATGGCCTCGAAACGTTTGGACATGCGTCCGCCTACTTTGATGGCATCTTTGAACGCATGATATCCGCGGATGCATGCGTATGCGCCGCCGCCGACCAGCATCGTCAGCATGAACAGGACGAGTACCAGCCAAATCCACCAAGGCATAGCGCCTCCCCCGTCAGTCTTCGTTCTCTCGGTCGCCGACGCTCAGCTCATGCTGTGCTCGGGCGATGATCATCGTGCGCAACGTCTCCGGCGCGACGGCAGTAATATGACGGGCGTGCGCGATGCAGAACGCGACATACCAGGAATCGGAAGACACAATCAGATGCACCTTCTCGCCTTCGCCGCATTTCTCGACGGTGGCTCCCGACAGGCTGTCGATGAACGACAGGTCGTCCTGATTGGTTATGAACACGGCAGGTGTGCCATTGTCGAAACTCCACTTGCGCAGTTCGGATGCGGGCACGTCCGGAATGTCCACTTTTTCAGTGGGTTCGACCAGCTCCGCATGCTCGATGCGGGAGATGCGAAGCACCTGCCAGATACGAGGCTTGCCAGTAGCCTTGTTGATGGTCGTATCCGTCTTGACGAACTTCATCTTGTCCGCGGGCGCCGCGTTGGACACGTCGGTCCATACCGCCACGTAGTAAACGCCTTCGTCGACAAAAATCTTGTCTGGCGCCACTAGCTTGCGCTGTATACGGCCCGCACCGTCCGTATATTCCATGTCGAGCAGCATGCCTTTGGAGATGGCGCTCTTGACGATGGAGAAGTTCCTTGGTTCCATCTCGTATCCGGTCAGGCTCAGCCACGGCATGTCGCCAGGCTTGACGTGCTGGCGCAGTCGGCTGTACAGCGATTCCGCCTGCTCACGCAGCTTGTCCGGAAGCAAAGAGGAGTGGGCGAGATAGCTCACCGATGCGGTCAGCATGCTCAGGTACTGCTGGGAAATGCCGGCAAGGCGTTCAAGCCCCAGCGAATTCGTGGCGGAGACGATGCCTTCCGCGTCAAGCAAGGACCAATCGATATCGAAGAACTGGCTTCCGGCCATCTCGCCATCATCGGACACCGTGGTCAACGTGTTGATGTCCTTATGAATGATGTTGACGAACTTCTTCAATTCGTCATCGGACTTCGGACTGCCGATGAATCGTTCCGCAAGTTCTTCAAGAGAGTATTCCTCACCCATGTGGGCGGACAGGAACAGCATCAGGCGAAGACGCCGATCGACCTCACTACCGGTCTGGAACGCGGAGTTCTTCTTCGGACGGCCCTTGCCTTCCTCGGTATCATCCTCATCAGTGCTGTTGCGGTTGATTTCCGGAGACACCACGGTGGAGCTGTCGGTGCCGGTGGATTCATCGGCCGGCACGAACTGCGTGGCCGCATGCAGCCGGCGGTTGAACGCGTCGACAGCCTCCTGAGGGCTCACTATGGACGCACCCGGATGAGACAGCACGAACATGGCCAGATCATCGGAGTCGGCGTAGGCGACATTGAGATGCTCGCCATCAACATCCACAGTGGCGGCGAAACGTCGCTGATCGACCACTTTGACCAGCTCGTCGGGAATGGATTGCGTGCCAAGACCCGGCGCGATGGAATCCAAGCCAAGTCCTGGAATCGGCGTCTGCGGCACGCGCGGCGCGGTACGGGAAGCGTGCTGGGGTTCGTGCGCAGGAGCCGAGGAAATCGACATGGAGCGCGCAAGGTAATTCGCAGCGGCAAGAATCGGCAGATCCTCGTCGCCGAACAGCAGACGCACGCGCGGCTCATCGCCAAGCTGCAGACGGTAGGAAGCGAAATCCTGCCCTTCTGACTTGGAGGAATATTCCGGCTGCCTTGATTCGATGGCGATGCCCATGGCGGCGAGCTTGGCGCGGTCACGCTGAAATTGCTTGGCGAAGGCGGCCTTCGCCGCTTGATCGGCGAGCTCTCCGTACGAATCGGCATACGCCTTCACACGTTGCGCGATCTGACGTGAGGTAAGCCATTGCGGAAAGGCTGAGGAGAGCACAGCCAACACATCAAGCTCATGCTTGCCCCATTTGTCGGAAAAACGTCGCCTACCGTTACTTCCCTCAGCCATTAGTCCTCACGTCTCGTTAACGTTTCTTTTTAAGTGCTTGGCCTCGTAAGCCGCACACAACATTCTATGATAGAGGTTTTTTAAGCGATTTGTGCCTATTTCACGAAAAAACATCGTTTTCGTGTTGCATGGCCGTCCAAAATCAGACCCAATCGTCCGGTTCCACGCCCTGCGGGCCGACATATTCGCCATTCGGCACATAGCTTGGTTCGCCTTGATCCTCCAGTCGCGCGTCGCTAAACAGCATCACATCCCTGCCGAAGGTCCAATCGCCATCGATATTAACGGATTTCGCCGCGGCGAGCGAAGGCACACCGTATGGGAAACGGTCATCGAAATCGTGGATGTTCTTGTAATAGCGCGCGTCCAAATGGACGTCGGGGAAGATGTAGTTGCCGTCTTCCATCTCGTACTGGTCCGTCAGATGGAATCGGTCGGACCGCATGATGAACAAATCGTCAGTGGTCTTCACCGGCAGGAAACGCATACGGTCGACGCATACGCAGGTCGCGCCATCGAAAAGCGACACCGCGGCTCCCATGGCGGTCTCCAGCTGAATGACCGGCTCGCTGGTCGGATCGGTCGGGTCGACCGTCTTCTTATTGCGGATTACCGGAAGGGGAAGCACGCCGTCATAGGATGCGAGTTTCGCTTTCAGCGCATCGATACGCACCCAAATGCTGTTCGTGTTGAAGTACGGATGCTTATCGATGTTCTGCGCGTCGTCCTTGTCGTCTGGATGGACCTGGCTCATCTCACGCAGCATCAGACGGCCCGTGGCCTTGTCTCGCACGATGTGGCCGCCCTTACGATCGGCTGGGGTGCGTTTGGCGACCTCGATCATGAACGGTGCGCCCGTATTCTCGAAATGCTGCGCAAGCGTACGGGAGGGACGCGCGCCCAGGTTGTCGGAATTGGAGATGAAAAGGTATTTGAACCCCTGCGCCTCAAGCGCGTCAAGCAGACCGGATTCCCAAATGGTGGAGAACAGGTCGCCGTGGCCCGGCGGGCACCATTCGAGTTCCGGATTGGCCGGGAAGCTGACGGGCATTCCCGTTTCCGCGCTGATCTTCGGCTCCTGATGCTGGATGATTTCCATCGGGATGTCTTCCTGATGGAATTTCTTATTGGTCTGCAGCACCTTCATGGTGTCTTTGGAGGTACGGAAGGAGTTCATCAGAGTCAATGGCAGATCGACGCCAAGTCTGGTCCGCGCGGTCAACACCTGTCCGATGATGATGTCGATGAAACGCATCTGCCGTGCCTTGTGGCGACGTACCGGCAGCAGCGACTTGGCGCAATCGAGTCCCATCGAAGTGCCAAGACCGCCGTTAAGCTTCAGGAACGCCGTTTTGGCGAACGCGTCAACGGCCTTGTCGTGATTGATGGTCTCATACACGTCATGGAAGCTGGGAACGCTGACGAGCGGTTCGACCTCGTCCTCACGAATCCAACTGCTGGCCTCCTCATTGCGCCAGACCTCGTACAGACGACGGAACTGGGCGATGGCCATGTCGGTCATTCCGTGCTTCCGCATCTTCGCGGCAGAGTATTCGAATACGTCCTCAGTCAATGTCTCTCCCTTTCGAACGGGCGTTGTTATTCGATGCGCTTATGCCATAATACGACATTCCGCCAAAATCGGGGGCATTTAGACACAGAACCAACATGAACTTCCGGTGGAGCAATTGCCGGAAAACCCTCAAATATCCGAAGCCAAACTCTCCGGAATGGATGCGACTCGCTTTCCGACACGATGTGTTTGAAAAACCGTAGAGATTATGCTATGTTTCATATTCGGTGCTTTTCGCACCGTTCGGACCATAGCGCAGTTTGGTAGCGCACTTGACTGGGGGTCAAGGGGTCGCGGGTTCAAATCCCGCTGGTCCGACTGAACAAAGCCCGTCGTTCCGCCGCTTACGCGGCATTGGAACGACGGGCTTTTCCGTACTCCAGGGGCGGTCAGGGGCGATGTACTACGGACCTCCGCCCCCGCGGCCCCATGGCGGGGAGTCTCCTGACCATACGAAACAGGCCCCTTCCGGCAGTGTGATGCCGGAAGGGGCCTGTAGAGGGCGCAGGACGGGTCATGGCGCGGGAAAACTAGAAAAAAACCGCGCTCGCCGCCCTTCGCGGAGCAGGCTCCGGGCCAAGCGGTCCATGGCCGCGTGGTCGCGTTGACGCCCCGTGTCCCCTTTATGCGTCCCGGAGCCGTTCCAGCCACGCCACGCCGCCCGGCAGCAGATCGGTGCGGGCGAGTTCGAGCAGGAGCGCCAGGCGTTCGCCGTCGGTCCGGACGGCCGACGCCTTGGAGCACGCCTCCGCCATGGCGGCGTCCCCCTCCGGCCCCGACCTCCCGTCCAGCTCCAGTCCCGCCAGCCGGGCCTCGCGGACGCCGACCTCGAGGCGTCCGTCCGCGAGACCCACGCAAGGCAGCCCGTCGGCCAGGCGGCGGATGTCGGCGAGCAGCCGTTCGCGCGGCGTCATGCCCTGTTCCTTTCCTTCTGACGCTCCGTCTTGCGTTCGATCCACGACTCCAGCCGCTCGTCCGTGACGCCGTACATGTCCCGCAGCATTCCCAGGCAGATGTAGACGTCGGCCATCTCCTCGGTCAGGTTGTCGTCCGGGTCGGGCTTGCCGCGCAGGCGCTTGCTGACCGCCTGGATCAGCTCCGCGCACTCCTCCATGCACACCACGCTCTGCAGGCGCGTCCCGAAGCGCTCGACGCTTTCATGCCATACGGCGTTCCTTTCGGTTTTGTCCATCATTCGTCCTCCTCGGGCGGATACTTGTCCAGCGGATACTCCTTCAGCAGCGCGTCGCGCAGGTCGGTCAGGTCGATGTCGTCGCCGAATTCGAGTGCGATGGTGCCGTCCGGTCCGCACCGGACGTAGGGCGCATTCCCAAGCTCGTCGTTCTCGAGCGCGATCTCGGCGCGGACCCCATCGGAGGGGATCACGGTTATCCTCATGGGTCATTCCTTTCCAATCGGCCTGATATGCGGATTCGGCTCCGCGTTTCTGTCGAACAGGGATATGCGGCGCGGGTCCTCCTTGGAATGCCTGACGACCAGTAGCTCCATGGAGCCGTCCTCATGGCGAATCACATCGCCCTCCACGCGCTTGCCGTCGAACAGGCAGTCGGCGTACGGCATTTCGACCGGCTCCTTGCGGGACTCCCTTTCGGAGCCGAACCCCCATTCGAGCAGGTACGTCTGGCTCTCGTCGCCCAGTTCGTCCGTTGGGACGGCCCGCGTCAGGCGGTTCGGTCTGAAGCCCCAGGTCGGATCCGCCGGCCGGATGTCGTACTCCTCGTGGGCCCGCATCCATGCGCGGTGGCGCGCCGTCCGGCTGTGGATGAGAACGGACGCCCAGGTGAGGATGGCCGGCAGGTAAAGCGCCGTGTCCGGTTTCTCCTTGGTATGCGCCGTCCACTCCAGGCAGTACGGGCAGAGCCGCGCCTCCCGGCGGAACAGGCAGTACAGAAGCCATACGGCGGCGGCCGCCGCGGGCAGCGTCGCCAGGCCGAGCAGATATGCGGTGATGACGGCCATGAATGCCTCCTCAGTTCGGTATGCGGGAGTGCCGGTACCTGCTCGCGTCCGGCATGGGCGGTTTGCGCGACGGGCGTATGGTCCGCGGCGTGCCGGTATGGCGCAGCGGCATCCACGCCCACTTGCTGATGTCCGACGGAATGCGTCTCACGCCGCCTCCTCTCCTTGGTGTTTCCTGCCGCCGAACGCCGATTCGGCCGGGATCGTCAGCTTGACGCCCGCGGCTTGGGCGAGCGCGGACGGCATGGCGGTGACGTCGGCGCGGCTCAATGCGCGGCCTTCCCTGCCGCGCGGAGCATGCCGTAGGCGATCTCGGCGATGTGCCCGGTCTCGAGGAAGCAGGCCTGCGGGCCGAACAGGTGCAGGTTGTCGCGCAGGAATCCGGCGGCGGCCTCGACCTGCTCCTTGGTGGGTTCGTCTTTTCTTGTCATCGTTCGTTCCTCCTATTCGTCCCTCGAGACCGGCGCCGTCCGAAGCGCCTCCAAGATGCCCGCCTCGCATTCCGGTTTCGGCAGCGGCTGCGCCCAGTCGTCGTAATACACTTCCAGTTCGTCGGACCGCGGTCTGGTCTCCTTGTGATTCGGATCGAAGCCGAGGTTCTTTCCGTCGCGCGATGTCAGATGTTCGGGGCAGAAGAACCTTGGCTCCCCGTCGTCGCTGTTCAGCACGAGGTTCCGATCGACGTGGCTGTCCGCACGCACCATGCCGATCTTCTCCCCATCGGGGCCCAGCAGGACGATGGAACGCCCTCCCGGGCCCGTGACGGCGTCGACCATGGTGTCCATGTCGAAATACCAGTCGGCCGCGGCCTCCAACGGCCGCCCGCAACCGGGGTAGTCGCACAGCGGCCGGCGGAAGACATGCCTTGCGTATCCCATCAGGACTCCCTCCCATCCGCGAACAGTCGGGAGAGCTCCCCCGCCGCGACGGACAGGGCGTGGGCGGTCCGGATGTTCAGCATGTCGTTCCCACTGCCGTAGAGCGCGTCGAGGTAGCCGTAGAACCGCATGAGGTCCCCGTACGCGCACGTCTCGCCCGGCGTCTCGCCGGTGCGGTCCCGCCCCGCAAGCCAGTCGGCCATGACCGCCGGGGCGTGATGCCATCTGGACGCGTAGGCGGCCGTGGCGGCCAGGGCGCGGGCCATGCCCGACACGAATGGGCGGACCGTCGCCTCCGGCTCGTTCTCCAGAACCCTGGCCACCTGTCCGAACAGGTCCTCGAGGTCCTCCCAGACCTCCCATGACTCGGAATCGCCCCTCTCGCCGGCCCGTTTGCGCCTGTCGGCGCAGAGGACGGTCATACGCTCCGCCGCGTTCATCCGACCTCCTCCAGGCTCACGTAGCCGGTGCACAGCCGGTTGCCGACATGGTCGCCGTTCAGGTTGAGGATGACCGGCTGGAGCACGTCCGCGAACGACAGCTGCTCCAACGCCGGCTCGTCCGGCAGTTGGGTGGCGCGGCTCAGGGTGTACTCGAGCCGCCCCTCGATGACGGTGCCATGCTCCGTGACGGCGCGGCACCTGCGTCCCGTCAGGTTGATGGGCGGGACATCCCGCCAGAATCCGTTGTCTTCCATAATCGTCTTTATGCGTCCCAAAGAAAAAAGCCGAGGACGGTTCCCCCGCCCCCGGCTTTCGGCTCAGCGCCCGCCCCTGCGTTCCGGCTTGGCACCACGCAGACGCTCCATACGCTTGCGGTGCTCCTCACGCTCCTCGCGCTCGGCGCGGTTGTAGGCGCTCATCGGGTCCATGCCGCGCCCTATGTTCGTGACCACCTTGTTCCAGTTCGTCATTTTTCGGACTCCTTGATTCCTCGCCAAGGGCGTCTCCCTTGGCTGAACCGTTCATGCGTCCCGAAAACGCGGGCAATAGGCGATACCGCCTTTGCCCGCGCCGCTATCAGCACCGTTCGATGTAGGAGAGCATCCACGCGAGTTCGCCGTGCTTGCGGGCGTTCTCGGCGCGTGCCGCCGCAAGGCGTTCGACCGCCGCCTCATGCACCTTTTTGGCGCGGTCCACACGTTCCCTCGCACTCTCGGAACGAAGGCTCTTCTTGCAGACGGGGCACACGCTGCCTTTGAAACGCGCCAGTTCGACGCGTGAGCCACATGCCTTGCACGTAATCGTCTTCGACTTGCGGTTGTGGATGTCGGTGGCGGCGCACACCTCGCGGTACCGCTCCTCCGCTTTCCGTTCCGCCGCCACAAGGCGTTTGATGGCGGCGGTGTCCGGCACGTCCATGTGGTACAGCACCCCGTTCCAGTCAGGCATGGAGGCAAGCTTGTTTATCGCCGCGCGCTTGTCGGCGCACACGATGTTCTTGTTCCAGCGGAACAAATCGTACCAAACGTTAAGCCGCATGCCCCACGCGGCTTGCGCGAGTTCGTACTCGACCGCCTTTTTGTCATTCCATTCCGCGCTTTCCAGCTCGATGGTTCCGCCGCAGTAACTCATGATTCCAGACTCCTTGACCCGCCGCACCCTGCGGCGTTGCCCGAATCATGCGTCCCGGCGCAACGCGGCCAGCACGGCCTCCTCGCGCGTGCGCCCATACCCGTCGACCGAACGCCCCCATTGGTCCCTGACGACCCACACGACTTGACATCCTCCCCACGGCTAAAGCCGGGGGATTCCCTTCACAGACCGGACTCCAAAGGAACTTCTAGCCTGAGTTGAGGGGGTTGACGCTTCATCGGGCCGCCAACGCGGCCCTCCACGTCCTAGGCGGTGCCCCCGCCCGTTTGATTCAAAGCGCGGCCCAATATGTTCTTGGCCGCGTTGACGTCCGCGTTCGCCTGATACCCGCATTCGACGCAACGGAAGACCGCTTGGCTATCACGGTTCTCCGATGCGACGTGACCGCACTGATGGCAGGTCTGGCTGGTATAAGCGGAAGGGACGACAACAAGCTTTCCGCCGTTGGCGTCCATCTTGTCCTTGAGCCGCTTCATCAGACGGCTCCAATTGTTGCCTAGGATGGACCGGTTGAGTCCGGCCTTGGCTTTGGCTCCGTTGGGAAGATAATGCCCCGGCTTGTCCGGATCGGGCCTCGGCTTCGGACGCTTCGTCATGGCTTGGACGTCCAGGTCCTCCATGGCGACGAGGATGTCGGCCTTGGCGAGGCTCGTGGTGGTCTTCTCGATCCAGTCGTTCCGACGTCGGACGATGCGGCCCTGCAGGACGTTGAATTGACTTAAGGTCTTTTGCCTGCGCTTGGAGGCGAGCTTGGCGGTTCTGCCGCCCTTGGCCTCGTTGGCGCGGTCCTGTCGGGCCATTTTGCGCTGGAGGTATTTCAGCCGCTTCAATTCGGCCCTCGACGGCTTCGGCATGTCCATGAAGGTCCCGTCGGACGAGGCCAGGGTATGCACGCAGCCACGGTCGATGCCGATAACGCCGTCACCTGTTCGAGGCAATGGCAAGGGCATGTTGACGAACACGAGCGTCCGATGGGTCCAATCGACATGGACGCTCGTATACGGCCGTATCTCCTGACCGACACGCACATGGACGACGATGCGCCAATGCGCCTTTTCGCCGGGCTTGCGCCATCGCGTCGGGTTCATGCCGGTGATGACGACCACGCCGGACTTACGGCCGGTCTTATGGAATATGGCGTTGCCCGATCGGGAGGCGTTGCGCCAGCAGACGAAGCCCAGGCCGCGATGGCGCGACTTGAAGCCGGGAACGCGGCCTCCAATGGTCTTCCTGCGTTTGAGTCCGGCGAACCATTCGGTGTTCTCGATCCTGTCGGTGGATGACAATATGGGCGCCGGAATGCCCGCCATCCACGAGCATCGAAGACGGGCCTCTTTATCTGAAAGCAAATCGGCCACGTCAGGCCCACCCAAAGGCTCCTTGGCCCAGTCGACGATCCCGCCGGCCTCGTCCTTGACGGGTATATTACGTGGTCTTTGCTCGCGCCTTTGGTTGAATCTGGCGCGCCATCCATTGCACAGCCACACCATGACGCGCTCGGGATTCTGCGTCCAACAGGGATTGCCGCAGTGGTCCACGCCAAGGAAGACGCTCGCGCCGGTGTGCTTGACGCCATTGATACGGACCTTCTGACTCATCGTGGACCACCTCCTTGCATCAAGGGCCTATGCGTCCCGGCCTTGGACCCCAGCGCTGAAGCGCGGGGCATGAACTTTTTTCGGTCACTTCGTTTGCACCATCGGCACGGAGCCATCCGGCACCACGGTCAGGTTCTTCGCGTTGGACAGCGCGTCGATGTACTTCTGCCGGAGCACGTTCTCGGACAGGGACGAGTTGAGGATGTTGTTCGCGTCCGCCTCGCCTTGGGCCTTGATGCGCTTCGTCTCCGCCTCGACCTTCGCGGTCTCCTGCTCGTTGGAAGCCTTGCGCTTCTGCACCTCGGCGGACTGCGCGGCGGCGTACGCGCTGGTGATCTCCTTCGGATAGCGCACGTCCTGCACGCTGACCTGCTCGACGGTCAGGCCCATGCCCTTCCACTTCTCGGACAGGGCCTTCTGCACGCCGCGGGTGAACGAGCCGCGGTTGGTCAGCATGGTGATGGTGTCGTACTTTCCGGCGATCTCACGCGTCACGGAACGCAGGTCGTTGGAGATGTACTTGGACACGAAGTTCTCCTGCGAGCCGTAATCGCAGTACAGGCTCACGGCCGCATTGGGGCGCAGCGAGTAGTTGACCTGGATGTCGATGTTCGCGCCCGCGCCGGACTTGTCGTTGATGGACACCTGCTTGCCGACCTCGCTGCCGCCGGTCGTCTCATAGTCGGTATCGCCGTAGAAGTTGATGAGGTTGTTGCGTGTGTCGTATTTGACGGCGCTCTGCCATGGGGCCTTCGCGTGGAAGCCCGCCTCCGACTGGGAGCCGGACACGGAGCCGCCGAGATTGCGGATGACCGCGACCTCGCCCACGTCCAGGGAGTACACGCACGCCGTGGCGGCGATGGCCACGGCGATGCCCACGCCGCCCAGGGCGATGGCGGAGGACAGGCCGCGGATGCTCTTGGCGGCCTGTTGCCGGTCCGATTCGGACGCCTGGCCGTGGCCGAGGCTCCGGGGTTTCACTCTGGACACCCGGCCTGCCAGAACGGCGGCCGCGATGAGGATGATGAATGCGATGACAAGTTGAACCATGTGGTAGTGCCTCCTTCAGGCTGTTTTCCCTTGGGGTTCGTTATGCGTCCCGTACCCCAATCCGATTTCATCCACGACGCGCCCGCGGCCGTCGAGCAGGACGACCGACCGCACGCCGAAGAATTTTTTCCGCGTCGCCAATCCAGTCGGCGAAGCCCGTGGCGCGGCATCCGTGCCAGCGGCGCAGGCGCCAGGCCGGTTCGGCCGAATCGGCGAAAACGGCCCCGTACTTGGCATACGCCCAGTCGAGCGTGGCCATCATGCCGAGCTCCCCGCCCACGACGGCGGGCGCCACGGCCAGCCGCACTCCATCGGGGCCGGACACCAGGAACGTGTTCTCGTTGTCAGGCCAGCCGGTCGGCTCCTCCAATGCGTCGACGCTCACCGTTCCTCCTCCTTGGCGATTTCGGCCTCAAGCTGTTCGGCCGCCAATTCGTCGAAGGGGACGATCATGGACTCGTACCTGTCCGCGACCCCGTCTTTATCCAGAAGTTCAAGGGAGACTCTTCCGTTTTCATCGACGTCGGTACCATAGCAGCGAATTTGACGGTTGCCGTTGATCAGCATGGCCTTCATGAAGTATGGCGAATGCGTTGTGATGAGAATACGGACGCCCAGCAGTTCGGACATGGCTGAAAGCACACGGGCGTACGCCACCTGCCATGCAGGGTGCAGATGCACCTCTGGTTCGTCGAGAATCAGGACGAGTCTCCCGTCGGCGATGTTCCGGGCAATAAGATGCTTCGACAGAAGAATGGGCCGTACACCCATCGAGCTGGTGGAAACGCCAAGCTCTTCCGTGGTTTTAAACGTCTCATGAAGAATTGAAGTCTTGCCGGGTTGGCGTTCCACGGTTCCGGCGTAGATTTCGTCGAGCATGGCGAGAAGACGATTGTCGTTCTCCGACAACGGGCGGGATGAACGATGGGTTGCGATCACCTGTCGATTCTCGCGCGTCACGTATTTCGTGGAGGAACGGCGGAACCCATCCTCATTTTCATCGATGGAGGACATCAGCGAGGGGAACGTCTCCACATCATCTAGGAGCAAAGCGTCCAATTCCCCGTCTTCGACCGGCTTCCCGTTGTCTTCCAGAAATGTCGAAAGCGACAATGCACCCGGAAGTAACGATTGCGGCTGGTTGGCGAATACGGCATTCAGGTCGTCCGACAGGAACATCTGTTCCCATTGATCGCGTTCGATCCCGAAAAGCTTGCAGATCTGCCCCCTGAATGAAATCGCCTGCCTGGAGCGGCCGGACAGCCACTTCAGGTATTTCTCCGCCCTTTCGGTCTCATAGTCGTCCGCGGACATGCCGCCGCCGTCCACAAGATGTTTTATCCATCGCGCAAGGGAGGATGGATTAAGTTCCTTTCCGGGCAGCACATCTATCATTTCGTCGATCAGATCATGGACGAATCCGATGATGTCCCGGTACTCCATAATGGCGTGGTAGAACAATATATGGGACAGCTCGTTGCGGTATGTGGCTTTCATTCTTCTGCTAAACCCGCAAACGGAATTCACATGGGCGAACAACGCCTTCCCGATGGTTGACTTACCGGTGTTGTTCTCTCCGACGATCAGGGTGATGCCATCCAGGAGTATCTCGGCCCGTCCGATTTTCCCGATGCCTTCGACGACGAAACGCATTGAATCTCCTAATTGTGTGCCACGACTCTATTGTTTTCAGAGTATGCGTCGGCGCTCACCGTTCCTCCTCCTCTGCGATTTCGGCCTCGACTTGTCCGCGGATCTCGGCCAACACCTGACTGTCGGGGCCGGCGAACAGCCGCTCCAGCCGCATGGCCTCGCGCAGCGCCTGCCTGTAGTCCTCGACACGGGATTTGAGTCCCCAGTGGTCGGTTTTGGATTCGAGCGCCTCCCGCAGGTAGCCGTCCGGCACGCGGGTCATGGAGTATTCGAGCAGCGGCTCGTCGCCGCCCACGCGGCACGCGTCCACGGCGCGCTTCCCGACGGCGAGGCGGGGGTACTTGCAGAGGAAGCGGATGCGCTCATAGCCCGACATCGTGGCGAGCATGCGGTCGACCTCCTCCCCGTCTGTGACGAGGGCTCCGGCCGCGAGGCGGATCCCGAACGGCTCGTCCGGTGAGGTCCACCGTTCGCGGCACACGTCGTCGGCGCGGCCGCCCCTGACGACGGCCCTGATGACGTCGGGGTCCGTCTCGTCCAGGAATAGGTGCGGGTCGGCGTAGGGCGCGGCGATGGCGCGCACCTTCGGGTCGGGGTTCGTGGCCAGCTTGTCGGCTAGGCTCCTGTCCCCGCTGTTCTCCTCGTCCATGAGCGCGCGCGCCGCTTCGACGCGCACCTTGCCCGACCGGCCCGACGCCAGGCGCAGCAGCGCCTCCGGGTCAAGGGCGTGGTCGTGCCAGTCCAGCAGGCGGTGTCGGCGCAGGTTCAGATTCGCGTCGGCGATGTCCGGCGAGTCCTCCAACAAGTACAGCGCGTCGCGCAGTTCGATGCCGGCCGGCGTCAGTGCCACCTCGTCACCGTCGAGTCCGGCCAATCCGGTCGCCTCCAGTTTGCACAGCAGGCTTGTGCTGCGCCACCAGCTGCGTATGGACTCGCGGTCGCCGTGCTGGAGGCGGTAGTGTAGGAAGTCGGCGAACTCGTCGACTGTCCAGTTGCGGGTCGGTTCGTTGATCTCTTTGATTTCCATGCGCTGACCCATGCGTCCCGGCGCTTACACGCGCCATGTCATACTGCCCGTGAACAAGCCGTCGACCGTCAGCCAGAAGCTTTTTTCCCGGCCGGACAGAATGCCACGCATGGCCTTGGCGTCATTCGCCTGCCGGTTCCACATCGACACCACCAGCTGCGTCAGGTTCGCCGCCGCCCATGCGGTGGCCTTGGGGTTGATGGAGTGGAGGTACGGGGCGTAGTCCACCTTCTCCAGAAGCCGGAGCCCCAGCCGCAGACCGCACTCCGGGCAGCGGATGGCGATGGTACGACGTCCGAACAAATCCGTCCAAGGCCGTTCGATGGCGGGCTTCGCGCCGCACCGCGGGCACGGGACGGGCTTCCTCCAGCCCATCGGGGCGACCTCCCCGAGGTATCCGACGATGGCACGCACCTCGCGTCCGCGCTGTTCCGCCTCGTCCTCGAACCCCGCGCCG